>Ga0307408_100001649_pt1 | contig 16473 bp, 14 predicted proteins | sample 322Cmetagenome_FD_202116 | JGI IMG/M metagenome (GOLD analysis project Ga0307408, IMG submission 202116) | Maize rhizosphere microbial communities from greenhouse at UC Davis, California, United States - 322HYB-C-3 | ecosystem: Host-associated > Plants > Roots > Rhizosphere > Soil | place...
CGAGCGGCTCATCGAACTTGTCGACCGCCACACGATCCTCGAGCGCGGTCGCGTTGCCTGGGAAGGCGACTCCCGTGCGCTGGCGCAAGACCGAGCGCTCTGGCACCGCTACCTCGGTGTCTGACCACCGACTGAACTCAATCAAAGGAAAGGCAAGGCATGACTAACAGCAATCCGGCATCGACGCCGACCGTCGAAAAGCCGATGACGTGGCCCACCGCGGACTTCTCGCGTGTGCCCTACGACGTGTTCACCGACCCGCAGATCTACCGGCTGGAAATGGACAAGCTCTTCCGGGGCGAGGTCTGGAACTACCTTGGTATGGAGTGCGAGATCCCGGCGTGGGGCGACTACCAGACCACCTGGATCGGCGATACCCAGATCGTGGTCACGCGCGCCAAGGACGGCTCCGTCAACGCGTTCGAGAACAGCTGCGCCCATCGCGGCGCGCGCATCGTCGACAAGCTGCGCGGCAACGCCAAGCGCCACACCTGCCCCTACCACCTGTGGACCTACAACCTCGCGGGCGAGCTCACGGGCGTGCCGCTGGAGAAGGGCCACAACGGCAAGGGCGGCATGCCGCCGTGCTTCGAGAAGAAGGACCATGGCCTGCGCACGCTGCGCGTGGCCATGCGCGGCGGGCTGATCTTCGGCACCTACTGCGACACGACCGAACCCCTCGAGGACTACCTCGGCCCGCATAGCGTGGCGCAGATCGATCGCCTGCTTGTCCAGCGCAAGCCCAAGGTCATCGGCTACCTGCGCCAGAAGATTCCGGGCAACTGGAAGCTCTACAACGAAAACGTTCGCGATCCCTACCACGCCTCTTTGCTGCACCTGTTCCAGGTGTCGTTCGGCATCCAGACGCCGGCCATGCAGGGCGGCATCAAGCTCGACAAGGATGGCAAGAACACCTGGAACCATTCGATCATGGGGGTCAACGACAACGCGAACCTGGGCAAGCTCTCCGACGCATACGCGGACACAGGCAAGCTCATGCCCGACCTGGAGATGCACGACCCTTCTCTGCTGAAGATCCCGCTGGACCTGGGTGACGGCTACAAGACGACGCTCCTGTCGATGTTCCCGACCTTGATCGTGGCCCAGGTCGACAACACCTACGCGGTGCGCCACCTGCGGCCCAAAGGGCCGGATGCGGTCGAGCTGCACATCACCTACCTGGGCTTCGAGGGCGACACGCCGGAACAGCTGCACAACCGCTTGCTCGCGGTCAACCTCATCGGACCCTCCGGCTACATCTCGATGGAAGACGGCGAGGCGCTGCGCCTGGTGCAGGAAGGCGTCAAGGCACGCCGTGGCGACCACTCGGTGCTCGAGATGGGCGGTGTCGGCAAGCCGCACGACACCGACTACCTGTCGCAGGAAATTTCGATCCGCGGCTTCTGGCAGCACTACCACCGCATGATGGGCTTCGCCCCGGCAGGCAACATGAACCGCGACGGGGAGTCCGCCTGATGACTGTGTCACTTCAACAGCGCGTGGAGCGCTTCAACTTCGACTACGCGGATGCTTTGAACCAGCGCCGCTTCGCCGAGTGGCCCGAGTCTTTTGCCGCCGATGCCTGCGACTACCGCGTGGTCTCGCGTGAGAATCATGATGCGGGCCTGCCAGCGCCACTGATGGGCTGCTACACACCGGGCATGGTCAAAGACCGCGTGTCGATGCTCATCAAGGAGACGCTGACATACCGGCAGATGTATTTGCGGCACCACATCACCAACGTGAGAGTCAATGAGGAAGTCGACGGCACGATCACCGCCAGCGCCAACCTGCTGGTCATGCAGAGCGATCTGGAAGGCAACTCATCCATCTACATCGTCGGAAGCTACGACGACACGCTGGTCGAAATCGACGGGCAGCTCAAATTGCGCAGGCGGCTGGTGATCGTCGACTCCTTCAGCATCGACAACATGCTGGCCGTGCCGCTGTGAGCGAAGGGACGGCACGGCCATGATTACCGGATCCACCATCGTCATCGTGGGCGCAGGCCTGGCGGGTGCCGAAGCTGCCTTCGCGCTGCGCGATGGCGGCTACGAAGGGCGCCTCGTGGTGGTTGGGCGCGAGACCTGGCCGCCTTACGAGCGTCCGCCTCTGTCCAAAGCCTTCCTCCAAGGCGAACTGGCACGCGACGGACTCTGGCTACGTCCCGCCAAGTCGTACGCCGAAGAGAACATCGAATTGCAACTGGGCACCGAGGTCACGGTCATCGATCGCGCACAACGCTGCGTGCACCTGAACACCGGCGCGGTGCTCGGCTACGACAAGCTGCTGCTGGCCACGGGCGGTGAAGCACGCCGCCTGACGATCCCGGGCGCTGAACTCGTGGGAGTGTGCGAACTCAAGTCGCTCGACGATGCGGAACTCTTGCGCGCCAAGCTGGTGGAAGGGCGACAAGTCGTCATCATTGGTGGAGGCTATGTGGGCATGGAGTTCGCGGCCACCGCCTGTCAGGCCGGTTGCCAGGTCACCGTGCTGGAGAGCCAGGACAGGGTGTTGTCGCGCTCTCTTTCGGCGGTGATCGCCCGATACCTGCAGAGCGAACATGAAAGGCGCGGCGTGCGCGTGCTCACGCAATCGAGCGTGGTGCGCATCGAGGGTGCTGAGCACGTCGACGCCGTGGTCCTCTCGGATGGCACGCGGCTCCCTGCCGATGTGGTGCTCGTGAGCATCGGCAACGAGGCCAGCGACGCGCTGGCGCGGGGTGGCAGCCTGCCGGTCGACCGCGGCATCGTGGTCGATCGCGAGGGACGCACCACCGATCCGCATGTGTTCGCCGCCGGCGATTGCACGGTCAGTCGGTGTGAAGGCTTCGATGCACCGCTGCGGCTGGAGTCGGTGCAGCACGCCACCTTGCAAGCCAGGCGGGCGGCAGGCGCGATGCTGGGTCAGCCCGCGGGACGCGACGAAGTGCCGTGGTTCTGGTCGGATCAGTTCGACATCAAGCTGCAGATGGCGGGGTTGCCTTTGCCAGGCAATGCCGAGCTGGTGCGCGGCGATCCGCAGAGCGGGCGCTTCAGTGTCATTTATCAGAACGCCGATCGCCTCACGGCGATTCAATGCGTCAACGCGTCAGCCGACTTCGCGGCGGCCAAAAAAATGATTGCCGAGAGGCGCAGGTTCGCCGTCGCGTTGCTGTGCGACCCGCTTGTCAGTTTGCGCGACGTCCGAGCGAGCCGGACGGTGGACGAACCGATCCTGTAAATCCTCTTCCGTATTTTGAGAAATCCCCATGGGCGATATAGCCATCGAAGTCACTGATCGAAAAGGTCGCGTCAGCCAATTTGCAGGCACCGAGGGCCTCACACTTATGGATGCCCTCAAGAACCAGGGGCTTCCCGTGGCCGCTACATGCGGCGGAGCGAAATCATGCGCCACCTGTCATGTGTACATCGGCGAGGGCGCTGCGCCGGTGGGCCTGCCTGATGAGGATGAAGTCGATCTGCTGTCCGAGTCAGACCATTACCGGGAGGGCGTGTCGCGCCTGAGTTGCCAAATCGTGTTGCTGCCAGTATTGGCAGGATTGCACGTTGAGCTGGCCCCTCAGGACTGAATACGTGGGCATCTTGCGTCCCAACGCTCCCTCTGGCTGCGGTTTGGTGCCGTAACCCCAGATCGCCGACCTAACTCACTGCCCGCGGGTTTGGTCACAAGCTTCCATTCGAATGCGAGCCTATCCCGACACGACAGCGCTGCGCATGGGTAAACACGGGCAGGGTGGCCGTGCGTATTTCTCCAACATTCGTGCACGGCACTCATACGCGGGTAGGCCGCGCAATTCGTAAAGTCTCATCGAGGCATTGCCAAAGCCACAGCACAGGCGGGGCAGCACACGAAGCATGGGAGAAGCACAGATGCGACGGACGGAATTCGTCGCGTACGCGGCAGACAATGAAGACTCATTTCACACAAACTCAGTTGGCCGAACCGCAGATCGCGGAGGCAGCCGACATCCTGCAGAGCTGCCAGCACTTTGGCTTTTGCACATCCGGCTGCCCGACCTACGTTCTGCTACACGACGAGAACGACGGTCCTCGTGGCCGTATCGACCTGATCAAGGAAATGCTTGAATCTGGCGGGGCGCCATCGTCGAAGACAGTGAAGCACCTGGACCGTTGCATGTCCTGCATGTCCTGCATGGGAACCTGTGCCGTCAAGGTGGATTACATGCATCTAATCGACGTGGGGCGCGCGCACATCGAGAAGACGTACCGGCGCCCTTTGGCTGAGAGGTTGTTACGCAGCGCCTTGGGCTTCGTGCTCCCGCGCAGGAACCTGTTCAAGTCAGCGCTCAGCCTGGGTCGAATCGCGGCGCGTTTCGGCCGCTGGATGCCCCCGGCAGTGCGACCGCTGCTGGAGCTACTGCCGCCCCCAAGATCGTCCGATCCGGCAGACGCCGTCGGTCAACGCAACTACCCGGCAGTAGGCGTTCGCCGATGGCGGGTCGCACTGCTTGAAGGATGCGTCCAGCCTGAGATTGCGCCGCACATCAATGCGGCCACCATTCGCATGCTGACTCGCTTCGGCTGCGAGGTCGTCATGCCAGAAGCTGCAGGTTGTTGCGGCTCGCTCAACCTGCACATGGGAAAGCAGGAAGCCGCTCGCAGTTTCGCCAGGGCGAATGTTGCCGCTTGGCTCAATGAACTCGATCAAGGCGGGCTCGACGCCATTCTCGTCAATGCATCGGGCTGTGGAACCACAGTGAAGGACTACGGCCATTTGTTGAAGGGCGATCCCGACTTCGAGCAGGGCGCGCAGCGAGTAGCCGCCATTGCAGTCGACGTGTGCGAGTGGCTCATGCGTATCGGAGTCTCTGCCCCGACGACACCCCGGCGCCATAAGGTCACCTATCACGATGCGTGCTCTCTGCGAAATGTGCAGAAGGTAACGCAACCTCCAAGGGCACTGTTACTCAAGGCCGGCTATTTTGTTTCCGATGTGCCGGAGGCCCATTTCTGTTGTGGCTCTGCCGGAACTTACAACATGCTCCAGCCCGACCTCGCTAGGCAGCTTGGCCAGCGCAAGGCAGCAAACCTGGCAAGCACTCACCCTCAGATTGTGGCGGCAGGCAACATCGGCTGTATCACGCAGATCGGATTACATAGCCCCACGCCGATCGTACACACGGTGGAGTTGCTCGACTGGGCCTATGGCGGGCCAGCGCCGCTGGCGTTGCGGACCGTGAGCCTCGAGGAAATTGCAATAGACAAGGAGGCGCACGACGAGGCGGTCGCCTCGTCGTCTGAACAACCCATCCACTTCTATCCGGGCAACACGTCGAAAGACATGGGCGTTTGGTAGGCCCTCACTTCAGCAGGAATCCAATCATGAAAAACATACAGAACTTCCTGGCTCAGGTCCGTAGCGACTTGGGTGACCAATGGGTCGACCAGCGGCCCGAGACACTGGTGCGTTACGGAGAGCACACCCTGCCCGGGCAGGCAAGAGCGCCTTCCGCTGTTCTATTCCCTGAGTCAACGGCCCAGGTGGTTGCCATTGTCAAAGCCGCCAACGAGTTCGGCATCGCGCTCTATCCGATCAGCACGGGTAACAACATCGGCCTGGGTTCGCGTGCCCCGGCACGCGCGGGACAGGTGGTGGTCGATCTCGGCTACCGTATGAACCGCATCCGCGAGATCAACGAAGAGACCTGCTATGCGGAGCTAGAGCCTGGCGTCAGTTTCCAGATGCTGCGCGACGAGCTCCGACGCCGCGGTGACAAACTGATGGTCTCCGCCACTTCGGGGCCGCCGCATGGCGGAATTATCGGTAACGCAATGGATCGCGGCGCCGGCTACGGGCCCTACTTCGATCACTTCGGGATGACCTGCGGCATGGAGGTCGTGCTCGGCAACGGCGAGGTGATCCGCACCGGCGACGGCAGCCTGGACACGGAATCGCTGGTGAACTGGCACGTGTCGAAGTTTTCCTTCGGTCCGGCCTTGGATGGTCTGTTCGCGCAATCGAACTTCGGGATCGTGACGCGAGTGGGCGTGTGGCTCATGCCACGCCCGCCGGCATCGCGGTCCTTTCATTTCGTGTTTCCCGATGATGAAGATCTGGCGGAAATAATCGAGTTGTGCCGGCCGATGAAGCTCTCCAACTTCGTGCCATCCCTCTTTCGTATTGCCAACGACTTGTATGCGATGGCGCCGGACGAGCGCAACCCGGAGTACCTGGAGGGCAGCAGACAAAGCATCTCAGGCACCGCACGTAAGGCACTTCAAGGCAAGCACGGGCTCGGCGCGTGGCAGGTCTCGGGCATGTTCTACGGTGCGTCAGCTGCGGCTATCGAGCCGCTGGTCGCGCGTGTGCGCGGGCATTTCGAGCGCAGCGGAAAGGCTCGCTACATCGGGCACGATGAAGCATTGGACATTCCAGCGCTTCGTATCGCGATCGATTCAATGTCGGGCGAGCCGAGCGCAGGCGAATTGGGCATGCTGCAGTGGCGTCCGGGTAGCGGCAACTCGTGGTTCCTGCCGGGCACGCCCATGGTGGGCAGCCAGGCGATGGAACTCGACCGCTTGGGCCGTGCGATCTACGAGAAGCACGGCATGGACTACGTCGTCATGCACGTGGCGTCGGCACGCTTCGCCCGCGGTCTTCACGTCCTGGTCTGGAATAAGGATGACGCGGGCGAGAACGCAAGAGCGGATGCCTGCTATCGCGAGCTCACACTCGAATTTTCCAAAAGAGGCATCGGCGTTGGCCGCGCGCCGGCTGACTACGCAGATCTGCACATGGAGCAGATGATGCCTTCCCTGCGGCGGGCATGCCAAGCCATCAAGCAGGCGCTGGACCCCAACGGCGTCATCAGTCCAGGCAAATACGGCATCGATTTGCCGGGAGCGAAATAATGGCGCTCCACGCAAATGGTCTAGGACCCGCTCGTTCCTCGCGCATGGTGATTGCCGGCGGTTGCGGCGGTATTGGGCGCGAGCTGGTCGCCCAAGCTGCGGCGAGTGGCATCGAGGTCATCGTGCTGGATTTGCCGCAGAGCATTCGCGATGACACGAAAGTGGAGGGTGCGCGCTATGTGGGGTTTGATGCTGCGGACCCGGCCGCCATCGAAGCTGCAGTCGCCGATGTCGCAAGGCAGTGGGATCGCGTCGATTCGTTCATTTTTCTTTGCGGCTATCCCATCCTGCCGCGTCGCCCGCTCGCTGAAGTTTCCTTGAGTCAGTGGAACCATCTAATGGCTGTGAATATGACCTCGGCCTACTTACTTGCCAACGCACTGCTGCCCATGCTGCGCAAGAGTGAGCAAGCGGCAATCGTCACCGTAGCCTCTTCCCTCGCATATCAGGTGATGCCGGGAATGGGGGCGTACGCATCGTCCAAAGGCGGTCTGGTGAGCCTCACAAAGGCGCTAGCGATGGAATGTGCGCCGCGTGTGAGAGCCAATGTCGTCGCCCCGGGGGCAGTGGAAACCGACTTTCTCGCCGGCGGCACGGGAAAAGCGGAGAGCGAGGCGGACCGAAGCTGGTTCGACGCTATGGCGGAAAAGTACGTTGCAACCGTTCCTTTGGGACGGGTAGCGATGCCCGCCGACGTGGTAGGGCCTATTCTTTTTTTGGCCGGACCGGCATCCGGCTACATGACAGGCCAGGTGTTGCACCTCAATGGCGGCAGACTCACTCCCTAAGTCCCCGGAGCATGCGATGAGTGAGCAACCTGAGGGATCGAACCACGCTTGCGACGCTGAGTACCAGTACGTATCCGGACAGTTCCGCGGCAGTTTTGCTTCCCTATTTTCCCGATTCGACGCACTCAACATCCACGCCTTGACATCGAATTGCTGGCAACTGGATCTCCGGTACGGACCGCATGAGCGGCAAACCCTTGACCTCTGCCCGGCCGTCGGTGTGGCGCGCGGCACGGCCTTCTACTTTCACGCGGGTTACTGGCACTCGCGCGACAAGGCGCAATTCCGTTTTCTTGCTCCGCCTTTGGCCGACGCCGGTTTCAATGTGGCCATGGTTAACTATCCGCTGTCTCCGGAGGTCCGGATTCCGCAGATCAGCGAGGCGGTGCGTGCTGCGGTTCCCGCGCTCATCGCGACGCTACCTGACCGCCAGAAGAGCCTGCCGCTGTTTTTGTGCGGGCACTCAGCCGGCGCTCATCTTGCGATTGAGCTTGCCGCGAACACGTCTTCGGCATGGCAAGCGCAGATGTCGGCCGTCATCTGCATCAGCGGGCTGTTTGACCTTGTTCCCTTGGTGAACACTTCACTTAACCAAAAGCTGGTGCTGGACCATTTGGACGCGCACGATTGCTCGCCTCTATACCGGGTGAGATCGAACGAACTTCCGGCGGGCTATTTTTTGGTGGGGGGTGACGAAACCCCGGCGTTTCTGGATCAAAGCCGAGCCATGGCTCAGCGCTGGGCCAGCGCTGGCAACCGAAGTCGATTTATTGCCGTAGCGCGGCAGGACCATTTCAGCGTCTTGGACGCGATTCAGGGCCCAGATGGCTTGCTGCTCGCACTTATGAACGAGCGGTCTACGGGCTGCTAAGAGACCTTGCCAGATGTGGCCCGGTACTGGCTTGGAGTCAGGCCGAATCGCCGCTTGAAGAGATGATTGAAGTGGGGGATGTCATTGAAGCCGCTGCGATAGGCGATTTCGGCAACCGTCGTGTCAGACAGCTGCATGAGCTTCTCGGCCGCCATTTGCAGCCGCGTTGCCATCAACACTGTCGAAAAATTCGTGTCCATCTCGTGCAAAATCTTTTGCACAAGCCGGGGCGAGATGTGAAGATGTTCGGCGACACGTTGTAGCGACAATTCGGGATCGGTCGCTTGCTGCCGGATGTAGTGCGCGATCGCCTGCTGGCGGATTTCTCTGGACTCGGCCGTCGCGATGCCTGCCCGCGTTGCGGCTATCTTGAGAAGGTTGCAGACGTTATCGGCCATTAGTGTCATCTCGTCCGAGGTGACCGCCGACTGTTGGTTGGAAAGCTCCTTGAGATACGAGATCAACATGCTGGCAACAGGCTCGGCTGGCCGCAGCAGCAGCGAGTGCGAGCGCAAAAGCGTAGGCAGCCGCTCCTCGATGGCGCGCGCCGGCAAGCTCGCGACAATGCGGTGCACGGGGCCTGGAAAGCGCACGCGCATCGATTTTCTGCCGTCCACAATTGCCAGGCTCCCCGGCGACAGCACGCTGCGAGAATCCCCGTGAGAGAGGTACGCATCTCCTTCCAGTTGCCAGCTGACCAGGTAGCCTGAGCGGCCGGCGTCCGAGAAGGAATCGCCCGGACAGGAAACTTCATGCGGTCCGCTAAGGAAATCCGCGCAACTGATCTCCCCGTCGCGGCGCGCCGAAATACACGCCGAGAAATCCCGCGCCGAAAGTTTGCCGATGTCCACCTTATGGATCATCTTGCTCACGGAGCTACGCCACCAGTCGCCGCGCTGTTGCGGCGCCATGGCTTGCGTTGACATCGAGACGAGTTCCATTTTTTCCGCACTTTAGAGATGCCCGAACACATGCAAGATCCCAGCCAGCCGCTGCCATAAGAGTCATCTGGCGTAGCTGCCGTGTCTTTTTTGCCATGGAGAGTTCTGCAAAAGTAACTCCCGTGTGCGCCGTCGGCGCGTACTTAGCGTACTTACCGAAGACGCGGCGTTCGGCTTAAGTACCGCAAGGTCCCGGGCCTTCGCCGCTGCCCCCCAATCATCTTGCTGAATCGCAGCGCTGTCGATCAGGTTTTGCCCTCGCTGCTCGACCAGCTTTTTCGTGGTTTTCAGGGCAGATCGTGCGCCGGCATTGTCGTTGTGTGCGAATCCGATCCGAGTGAGTCCGATGGTGAAAGGTGATCGACGATGCGGCCATACTCTTCGTCGAAGCTGATTCGTAGCGGAAATCCGTAATGGGTCAACTTCACAATCGGGGCGGCTCCGGTGTACGGGACGACCAGTGCACCTTGACCTCATTGGCCGCTTTGAACGCGCCCATCGACGAGGTTGTGCCGATCGGCGTTAAGAGCGCGACAGCGCCTTCGCCCGCAAACCTTCTCACGTTCGCGGCCGCTCTTTCGGTCATTGACGTCATCAGCCTAGCGCAACTCTAGGGAAAATCGGAACAGGGTTGCCGGACCCGCTTGTGAGCCGTTAACGCGCCGGGCGCAGTAGCGACGGATCACGTCAGTTTCGCGCACGTAACCACGCGGGCAAAGAGGGGGATCGAGAGATCATGGCGACGACGCACCCTTAGACGGGGGTGGACAGGTCCGCATGGCCGGGAGGATCCCTCCGCAGCGCGGCCTTCAGCACCAGCAAGGCAACGGGTTTGCGCAGTGCATCGAGAAGCCCAGGTCAACTGTGCGCTTGCGGGTCTCGGCATCCTCCCAGGCCGAATAGGCGATCAGCGCCGGCGCAGGCCAGAGCTACCTTAGCACGGCAGCCGCCTCAAACCCGTCCATGATGGGCAGGCACAGGTCGAGCAAGACTGCGCGGTAGTGCACCCGGGTTGCCTCCCGGACAGTCTCCAGCCCATTGTGGGCCGTACCGGTACGGCAACCTTAGAGTTGCTCGATTCAGCACAGCTAAGTGAGCAGCGCGGTTCTCATGCTCAGCGCGTCTGGCCTGGTCTGGATCACACGTTCAATGGGGCGATGCAGTTTGCTGTTGCGCTGCCCGGGTTGGATGGTGACTTGGCTGGCGATGATGGGCCGACCCATGGCCATGGCTACATCGTTAACGCGGCACTGGGCGCGGCGTTCGTCGTCGAGAAGGGATTCGAGGATCGCTGACACGTCACTCTCCTGGCAATTACTTGCTACTTTGCCGCTTGGGCATTTGGTTGAGGCAGAACATGCATTGCTGACATCGGGTTCACGAGTTCAGACCTTCCCTAGAAGCTGTGGCGCACGCCCATCGCAACTGCGGTTTGGCTGCCGCCCGCGACTGGATTGCTCGCGGCCTGGCCGCTACTGACGGACAGCGCCAAAGCTCCGTCGTTGTTGATCCGCCCCGCCGTCGCGTACACCGCTGTCCGCTTTGAAAAGTTGTAGGTGGCGCGCACGGCGACCATCGTCGACTTGTTCGAGCTGCCCTTGAACTTCAACCGGAAGAATTCACCATCCACCACCAGCTGCGGGGTTATGGTGTACGCGACTCCAAAGTAGGCCAAGTCGCTGCGCGGCGTGGCGACGCTGGCTTCGTTGTCTCGGCGGATCAGGCCTGCGCCCAATTTGAACGCTCCGAACTTGGCGTAGCCATTGGCCGACAGGCGAGTGTCTTTCAGCGCACTTCTGACTAGGCCCGCAAAGGCTCCGGCGCCTCCACGCATTTCGTCTACCGCCAACGCGGCACCCCACATAGGTGCGTCATACTTTACGAGGGCCGACCACTCTCGACAGGCCTGCTTGTCGGTGGCACTTTCACCGGCGCAATTGCTACCCGACGGGCTGGGGCCGGCGTTGACGGTGTCTCGCCCCAAGCTATAGGTCGCACCCACCGTAAAGCCGCTGAAGGTGCCGCGATACGCGATGGAGTTATCGGCGCGTGCGTTGGGAATGTAGCTGTCGAGGGAAGAAGAGCCGTAAATGTTGGGCCCAAGAATGTCCGCGTCCAGGATGGACCAGAACAGCATGGTGTACTGCCGGCCCAGGGTCACCGAACCCCAAGGCCCGGAGAGGCCGACGAATGACTGCCGACCAAAGGAGCGGCCCCCCTGGTTCATGCTCCCGCTATCGGGTGCGATGCCCATTTCTAGAGCAAACAGAGCGCTTAAACCTCCACCGAGATCCTCGGTTCCGCGAAAGCCTAGTCTTGAAGGAGCGCTGCCTGTCAAGCTGGGCATACGAGTCAATCCTTCACCCCCGGCGCCCACGTTGGTCACATGTTCTACGGCCGCATCCATGATGCCGTACATGGTCACTGAGGACTGGGCAGATGCTCCGCCCGTGATCAGTGCCAGGCCAATACTGGCGATAAGTTTTCGTTGCATTGTCTAGCTCCTCGTTGAAAAAAACGACGTGCTGCCCTGGCGCCTTTGCGCACAGGGTTTCAATGCGGCACCTCAGCGAGCGACATCCATCACGTTAGACATCAATCATTTAGAGGTCAACGATTGGCGATGCGATTTGACGCAACGAATAAGGCAGGTGCGCGTTTGCCCAAGGTTTGTGCGTCTTGCCCAAACCCGTCAGTTCGACGCAGCGTAAAAAATATTGCCTTGCTCACAAGGCGTAGGGCGCTACAAGGTCGCGCAGCCAAGTCATGAAGGGGCGAAGGAGTAAGTCGGTCCCTGCTAGCTATGTGTCAGGACATCGTTCATTCTTTGAAAGGAAACAAGATGTCGCGAGTTTCGTTTTCTCCACTGTCCACTCCGCAGCGCCTCATAGCGCTGGGTCGACGTCACTGTTCCAAGGAGACTGTGTTGGTCCTGTTGTTTCGTTCCTTCCTCATCACGTCAGTCGCTGCGCTTGTCGCTTGCGGCGGCAACGGAGGCTCCGGCTTCGCCGCGATCCCCCAACCCGGCCCGGCCGCGATGCCCCCACCCGACGCAGCCCCGATCCCCCAATCGCTGTTGACGTGCGACGACTCCCTGAAGACCGGCTTCTCTCCCGATGCCAGCACCACGGTCGTGGCCGTGAAGTCGTTCAAGAAGGGCGATGCGCTGCTGCTGGCCGGCACGGCAACTCCGCAGACGCCTGTGGCCGCCAACGACGTTTGCATGGTCAAGCTCAATGTCGGGCCAGGCAACCCTGGCCCCGCCGACGCGCCGTCCACATCGCCCGGCATCGGCATCGAGATCTGGCTGCCGGCCAAGGTCAACTGGAACAATCGCGTGCACGCCGTCGGCGGCGGTGGTTGGATGGGTGGCGCGGCCGGTTCGGCCACCGAGATTGCGAGCTCGGGTCTCTGGGATGCCGCGGGCATCGCGACGAGCGAGGGCGCGGTGTCGTCGCTGACGGACACTGGCCACAGCACCTTCGACGGCTCGTTCGCGATGAAACCCGACGGCACGATCAACAAGACGCTGTGGACCGACTATGCCTCGCGCGCGATCCATGAACAGACCGTCAAAACGAAGGCGCTGGCCACCGCGTACTACGGCTCGGCGCCAAAGTACATGTACTGGGAAGGCGGTTCCAAAGGCGGGCTTCAGGGCTTGGACCTCGCGCAGAACAATCCTGCGGACTACGACGGAATCATCGCGAACTACCCAGCGGTCAACTTCACCCGCTTCATCACCGCGGAGCTGTACCCGCAAATCGTCTTTCAGCGCGACCTCGGCGGCACGCCGCTCACGATTGCGCAACAGGACCTCGTCTCCAACGCCGCGATCGCCGCATGCGACGTGGTGGGCGGCAAGCACCTGGGCTACATTCTCGATCCATCCGTGTGTACCTACGATCCGACCACTGATGCCGCTGTGCTGTGCACGGCCGATGGCGGCAGCAACGCCACCGCAGACTGCGTCTCAAGCACTCAGGCGACAGCGATAAACAAGATCTGGTACGGCATGACGAGCGACGGCAGCGTGCCCTCGCCCGCAACGGACAACGGCTGGGCGCAAGCCGCCACTTCGACGCTGCCTGGCAGTGGAACCCACCGATGGTTCGGCCTGACGCGCGGCACTTCTCTGTACGCTGCGATGTTTAACTTCCCCGGGTACTTCAATGGCCTCGCCAGCCCGAATGGTCCGTTCTCGACCGCCTCCGATCTGGTCGCGCTCGAGCTGCAGAACCCGACGATCGCCGAGCCCAATTTCAAGAACGCGACGGGCAACGGACAATCGCTGTGGAAGTCGCTGTCATATGCGCAGCTGGCGAACGCTTTCGATCGCGGTGTGGCGCTGCAGCCCGAGTTCGGCAACATCAACACCGACAACCCGGACCTCTCGGCATTCAAGAATCGCGGCGGAAAGATGCTCGCGTGGCATGGCCTGGCTGACGAACTGATCATGCCGCAGGGCACGGTCAACTACTACAACCGCGTCGCGGCCCAGATGGGCGGGCTCGCGAGCGTCCAAAACTTCTACCGCCTGTACCTCGTGCCGGGCCTGGGACACGGCACGCCGAATGGCACGTCGAACCCGGCCGCAGCGCCCCCGAACTTCACGCCGACGCAGATGTACGGCCTGCTGACCAACTGGGTCGAGAACGGCGTGGCGCCCGATCAGGTCACACTTCAGAGCAGCGCGGGTGCCGTCACGAAGAGCCGGCCCATCTGCGTGTATCCGAAGAAGGCGACCTACGCCAGCGGCGACCCGAACACGGCCGCGAGCTACACGTGTTCGTAAGGGCTATCTTGCTTGCGGTGGCGGCGATGGTCTCGCCCAGGCCGCCGCGGCCGGCGAGCTGGTCGTCGCGCACGTGAGCCCGTTCACCGGCCCTTGTTTTGAACTCTTTTAGCTTCGACCACTTTCGCCAGGCCGGTCACACCAATGCAGGTCCGCGCCGGGACACCGCGTTCATCGCCGCGTAGCCTTCGTCGAAGTACGTGAGGTACACGCGCACCGACAGCGCGCGCTCCAGTCCCAGGCCGCAACCGGCCAGCACCGTCTGGAGGTTCTTGAACACCTGGCGCGTCTGCGCCTCGATGCCCTCGGGATAGGGCGTGTCCAACGAGGTGCCGACAAACGGCATCTGCCCGGTGACAAACACCCATCCGTCGGCTTCGACCGCGTGGCTGAATGGGGCGACCGGATCTGGTGCACCGGTGATCATGTGAAAGATGGGAGACATCGCGGCAGGTGGAGGCCGCGGCGGCAGCCGGCGTCGGCGCGGCAGCCGCCCGGCCACGGAGTTCGACATGCATCACGCCAAGCCAGTTGCATGCCAACTGGGGGGCGTGGCAAGTGGCACGTGTCTTGCGCGCCCAACGCAAGCAACCAGAAAGCGCCGCCGTGCAGTTCGAACAGTTCTCGACCGACTCCTATCCGGTGCACCAGCGGCCCCACGCCTGGCGCGATGCCCTGCACCTGCACCGTCTCAGGCCCGAGATGGCGCCGGCGGCCGCACCCCTTTATGGCACGCTGACCGCGGGACGCACCGCGCGCGGCGTAGGCATGGCGCGCATCACCTCTTCGCCGCAGACTCTGCAGCGGCTGGGCGACACAGCCGATGCCGTCTGGCTCGCGCTGCACCTGAGCGGTGATGCGGCGCTGCACGATGGACAGCGGACCATCGAACTGGCGCCCGGCGACATCGTCTTCGGACCGGCGCAGGCGCGGGCGGGGCTGGATTTCCGTTCCAACTTCCGGCAGTTCATGGTGTCCATGCCGCGTGCCAGCCTAAAGGCGCGGCTGCCCGGCGGGCCGGGATTCTCACTCGGCCATCTGTCGGGCCGTGCGGGCCTGGGCCGCATGTTCGCGGGCACGCTGACAGCACTGGCCGACGCCTTCGACACTCTGAGCGATGACGACGTGGCGCCAGTTGAATCCGCGCTGTCGGAGTTCATTGCCACGAGCCTGGCCGCTCACCAGGATCCGGCCTCGCCCGCCATCAGCAGCACGCGCGCCGCCACGGTGCACCGGCTGTGCCAATACGTCGATGCCAACCTGAGCGATGCTTCGTTGTCCCTGGCGGCCGTGGCGGCGCACGAGCGCCTGTCGGAGCGGCTGGTGCAAAAGCTTTTCGAGGGCCTCGGCCAGACGTTCACCGCCTACGTGCGCCAGTGCCGGCTCGAACGCTGCCGCGCCGATCTTGCCAACCGCCAGTATGGGCACCTGTCGATCTCGGACATCTGCTTTCGCTGGGGCTTCAACGACCCGGCGCATTTCAGCCATTGCTTTCGCGACCGCTACAGCATGTCGCCGCGGCAGTACCGGCAACAGGCCAACGAGGCCAGCCAGCAATCGCTGCGCAAGCGCATCCGGCGCGGTTGGCCGTCGGGCTACTTCGAGACGCCGGCTGAGGACCCGGTGGCTTCCACCGCCCGCATCGACGCCCGGGCCGTGGTGGCCGATGACGGCGCCGCGCCCACCATGCATGCGGCGTCGGCCGCGCAACACGGCAGCAGCGCCCTCGCCGGCCGCCATCACCACCTGCCGGCCACCGCGCAGACCATTCACTGGGGCTACTTCGGCCGCTCGATCCCGCCCGTGCTGACCATTGCCTCTGGCGACATCGTGACGATCGAGACGCTGACGCAGCACGCCTACGACGACCACGAGCGCATGATCAAGGGCGACTCCGGCGCCGAGAGCGTCTTCCAGTGGACGCGCGAGCACAAAGCTGTGGACCGCCGCGGCGCGGGCCCCACCGATGCGTCGATCTACGGCCGCGGCAGCGGCGAAGGCTTTGGCGTGCACATCTGCACCGGGCCCATCTACGTGAAGGAAGCGCAGCCCGGCGACGTGCTGGAGGTGCGCATCCTCGACCTCGCGCCGCGCCTGGCGGCCGACGCCAAGTACGAAGGCCGCGCCTTCGGCAGCAATGCCGCCGCGTGGTGGGGCTTTCACTACGACGACCTGATCGAGGAGCCCAGGCAGCGCGAGGTGG
>Ga0307408_100001650_pt1 | contig 16470 bp, 14 predicted proteins | sample 322Cmetagenome_FD_202116 | JGI IMG/M metagenome (GOLD analysis project Ga0307408, IMG submission 202116) | Maize rhizosphere microbial communities from greenhouse at UC Davis, California, United States - 322HYB-C-3 | ecosystem: Host-associated > Plants > Roots > Rhizosphere > Soil | place...
CTGCCGGCCCGGCAGCTCCGGCTGCTGAGAACAATCTAGTTACATACCCCTTATTTACGCCGCGGATAGGCCATCTGCGGCGTTTCTTTTGCATGGCCGTGCTTTTTTCGCCTCCCCAAGCTTGCGACCGCACAAAGCCGGCTAACGCTGGGCTACCTAAGCTGTTGAAAGGAGCTGCTTTTTCACAAGGGAGGGCTACATCATGTGTGCATTTGCAAGAAGGATGGCGCTGGCTGCCACCAGCCTGCTACTGGCCGCAAGCGCTTTTGGCGCAACCAGTATCGGCAATACGTCGGCCGATGACGTCACGCTTGGAGGCTTTGATGCGGACGCCTATGTCTTTGCCGCCGGCTGGAACCCGCATGCCGGACCGAACGGCGATACCAGCGGCTTTGGCACTGCCTTCGATGCCTATGGCAGCGGTCCATGGAGCCTGCTCGACAAATATGACCTCAATGCTGTGTTCGGCAACGCAGGTGTGCTGCAGTTCGGCTTTGCGATGAACAGCGGCACGATGGGCACCTGGTCCGTGCACAATACGGGCCCCGCGAACATGGTGCTTGACCTGGTCTTTGCCATGCATGCGGCCGATGCCGGCGTCGGCTTCCTGTTCGATAGCCAGGCCATCAATGCCGGCCAGACCCTGAACGGCACCTGGCGCATCGAATGGTTCACGGGGACTAACAACGCCTATCCGGATTTTTCGAATCTCGCCTTGTTCGCGCGCGATGTGTCTGCCGTGCCCGAACCTGGCGAAGTCGGAATGCTGCTGGCAGGCCTTGCCGTGCTTGGCTTGCTGGCTCGCAGGCGCAATCCGGAGTGACTATATTTCGAAAAGGTAATGAACGCCGTCGAGGTCGCTAAACCGCTACAGTGAAGTGGCAGTCTTCACTTCACAACAAGGGGAATCGGAATGGAACCAATTGCAAAGAAGTTTGCATTGGCTGCCAGCAGTATGCTCCTGGCGGCAAGCGCCTTCGGCGCTACAACCATCGGTAATACCTCTGCAGACGATGTGACGCTCGACGCGCACAGTGCCGACGCCTTCGTCTTCACCTCGGGCTGGAATCCGCAAGCCGGCCTGAGCGGCAATACCAGCGGGATGGGCGGCACCTTCAATAATTTTGGCAGCGGCGACTGGACCTTGCTGGGCAAGCTGGATGGCGGCTCCGGTTCGGGCTTTGGCCTGAACAGCGCACTGGACTTCAGCTTCGACGTGGGCGACGGCAAGACTGGCACCTGGACCATCACGAATACCAGCGCGAGCGAGGACATTTCGCTGGATCTCGTACTGTCCCTGAAGGCGGCTAACGGCGCCGCTGCCTTCCTGTTCGACAACCAGACCGTCAACGCCGGCCAAACGCTGGGCGGCACCTGGAGCATCGAATGGTTTACCGGGAATAACCAGGCCAATCCTGGCTTTTCCAACCTGACCATGTTTGGACGCGAGATCGCTGCGGTTCCGGAACCAGGCGAGTACGCAATGTTGCTGGCGGGCCTGGGGCTGATTGCCTTGGTGGCGCGGAGGCGCAAAGCGCTGTAGACTCTTTGAAACGGTCGTGCTATTTTGCTTGCGCGACCTATTCAAGGAGACAGCATGGACTTGAACTACTCTGCCAGGGATGAGGCCTTCCGCGCTGAAGTGCGGTCTTTCCTGGCAGCGAACCTGCCGGCCGACCTGCAATCCAAAGTCCGCAAGCACCTGCGCCTGAAGCGCGAAGACTATGTGCGCTGGCATCAGATCGTCGCCAGGCAAGGCTGGGCTGCGCCGGCCTGGCCGACCGAATTCGGCGGGCCGGGTTGGGATGCCACCCAGCGTCATATCTGGGAAGAGGAGTGCGCCATTGCCGGCACGCCGCCCATCCTTCCTTTCGGCGTCAATATGGTGGCGCCGGTCATCATGGCCTTCGGCAGCCCCGAACAGAAAGCCTTCTACCTTCCGCGCATCCTCGATTGCACCGACTGGTGGTGCCAGGGCTATTCCGAGCCCGGCTCCGGTTCCGACCTGGCTTCGCTGAAGACCACGGCGGTGCGCGAGGGCGACCACTACATCGTCAACGGGCAAAAGACCTGGACCACGCTGGGCCAGCACGCCGACATGATCTTTTGCCTGGTGCGCACCGACCAGAACGTGCGCAAGCAGGAAGGCATTTCCTTCCTGCTGATCGACATGAAGTCGCCTGGCATCACGGTGCGGCCCATCATCATGCTGGATGAGGACCACGAGGTGAATGAGGTCTTCTTCGATAACGTGCGTGTCCCGGCCGCGAACCTGGTCGGCAAGGAAAACAAGGGCTGGACCTACGCCAAGTACCTGCTGGGCCACGAGCGTACCGGCATTGCGGCGGTGGGACGATCCAAGCGCGAACTGCTGTTCCTGAAAAGGATCGCGAACCAGCAGCAGAAGAACGGCAAGCCCTTGCTGGAAGATCCGCTGTTTGCAGCCCGCTTGGCGAACCTTGAAATCGAGCTGATGGCGCTGGAAGTGACCGTGCTGCGCACCATAGCGCAGGAAGCGCATGGTCCTGGCCCGCAGGCTTCGGTCCTGAAGGTGCGCGGCTCGGAGATCCAGCAGATGCTGACCGAGTTGATGGTGGAAGCGCTGGGCCCGCAGGCCTTGCCGTTCGATCCCGATTACCTGGATGGCGAGCGTGCGCATGCACGGGCGGGCGACGATGATGCGGCGCCGGTGGCGGGCTACTACTTCAATTTCCGCAAGACGTCGATCTACGGCGGGTCGAACGAGATCCAGAAAAACATTATCACCCAGATGATCCTGGGACTGTAAGGGGGCGGCATGGACTTCACTTTCAAGGAAGAGCAGCAACAGTTCGCCGATGCGCTGCGCCGCTGGGTCGACAAGGATTACAGCTTTGAGGCACGCAGGAAGATCATCCAATCGGAGGCGGGCGTTTCCAACGAGGCCTGGGCGGCGCTGGTGGAACTGGGCATGCTGGCCTTGCCGGTCCCTGAGGAGCAGGGCGGTTTCAACGGCAGCGCCGTCGACATGATGGTCGTGATGCAGGAACTGGGGCGCGGCCTGGTGGTTGAACCATATTTCGCCACTGTGCTTGGGGCGCAGTTCCTCAAGCTGGCAGGCGGGCAACAGGCCTTGCTGGAGCGCGTTGCGGCGGGCGAGTTGAAACTGGCATGTGCATTGGGCGAGCAGCAGTCCCGCCACGCGCTCAATGACGTGCTGGCCGCCGACAGTGCTGGCGCTGGCCGCATCACGGGCCGCAAGACGGTCGTCCTGCACGGAGGCCAGGCGGGAGCATTCATTGTCTCTGCACGCACCAGTGGCGGACAGCGCGATACCGACGGCATTACGCTGTATTTGGTGCCGCGCGACGCGGAGGGCGTGCAGGTGACGGATTACCGCACGATTGACGGCCAGCGCGCTGCGACGGTTGAATTCACCAACGTCCAGGGCACGCTGCTCGGCGAGCAGGGCAAGGGCTGGCCGCTGCTCGACGCGGCAAGCGACTACGGCGCAGCGCTGCTCTGCGCGGAAGCCATCGGCGCCATGGACGCCATCTTCGGCGCCACGCTCGAATACCTGAAAACCCGCCAGCAGTTCGGTGCGCCCATCGGCAAGTTCCAGGCGCTGCAGCACCGCATGGCCGACATGTTCATCCATCTTGAACAGGCGCGTTCGATGGCCATGCTGGCTGCGGTCAAGATTGGATCGGCCGAAGGCGAGGAGCGTCGCCGCGTGGTTTCCGCTGCCAAGGTACGGGTCGGCCAGGCGGCGCGCTTCGTTGGACAGCAGGCGGTCCAGCTGCACGGGGGCATGGGCGTGACGGACGAACTGCCGGCCGCCCACTATTTCAAGCGCCTGGCGATGATCGAGGTCACGCTGGGCGATGCGGATCATCACCTGGAGCGCTTCATCGCGCAGCCGGGATTCAAGGAGGCAGCTTAATGGCGCGTTTGGTACGCAACGTAGCGGAACTGGAAGCATTGGTGGGACGGGAGGTCGGCGTATCCGGCTGGGTCGACATCACGCAGGAACGCGTCGACACTTTCGGCGTTTCGACCAATGACGAGCAATGGATCCATAGCGACCCGGTGCGCGCAGCCGCCGAATCGCCCTACGGCGGCACGGTGGCGCACGGCTTCCTGACCTTGTCGCTGTTGCCGGGGTTGCTGCAAGACGCGGTTTTCATGGAAGACATGCGCATGGGCGTGAACTACGGCCTGGACAAGGTGCGCTTTCCGGCGCCGGTGCCGGTGGGAAGCCGCGTGCGCGGTCATGTGGTACTGCGCAGCATCGCGCCGGTGGCAGGCGGCCACCAGCTGGCGTGGGACGTGACAGTCGAATGCGAAGGCAGCGAAAAACCAGCCTGCGTGGCGGAGTTCCTGATGCGCCGCTATTCCTGATCGCAGTCGTCGACGCAGAAGCGGTTGCGGCCCTCTTTCTTGGCCCGGTACAGGGCATTGTCGGCGCAGCTCACCAGTTCTTCCGGATCGCTGCCCATGTCCGGCAGGAGCGTGGCCACGCCGATGCTGACCGTCACGGTGTCGCCTGCCGATGACATGCGGTGGGGGATGGCCAGCGCGCGCACGCTTTCCAGGATGCGCGCGGCCACCGTCGCCGCGCCCTGGGCGTCGACCTGGGGCAGCAGGATGACGAATTCTTCCCCGCCGTAGCGCGCCAGCAGGTCCGGCGAACGGCCGGCGCACTGCAGCATGGCGGCGGCGACCTGCTTCAGGCAGGCGTCGCCCGCCTGGTGCCCGTAAGCGTCGTTATAAAGCTTGAAGTGATCGATGTCGATCATGATCACCGACAAAAGCGTGACCGAACGGGCGCAGCGCCGCCATTCGTTCTGGATCGCGTCATTGAAGCTGCGCCGGTTGGCAATGCCGGTCAGCGCATCGGTCAGCGTCATTTCGCGCATCGCGTCGGACTGGCGTTTGAGCGTCAGGTGGGTGCGTACGCGCGCCCGCACGACGGCAACGTTGAACGGCTTGGTGATGAAGTCGACCGCACCGGCTTCCAGCGCCCGCGTCTCGTCCTCGGGCGTGGTCAGCGCAGTGACGAAGATGATCGGGATATCGCGCACGTCGGACGAGGCGCGCAGGGCGGCGCAGACCTCGTAGCCGTTCATGCCCGGCATGACCGCGTCCAGCAGGATCAGGTCGGGTTGGTGCTGGTGCGCCAGTTCCAGGGCCCTTTCGCCGCTCATGGCAAACAGCACCTCATGCTCCTCGCCCAGCACGTGGTTGAGGATCTGGATATTCTCCATTGCGTCATCGACGATCAGCAAGCGCCCATTGCGCGCCTGGTCGGTCCAGGTCATGCGGTTTCCTCCCGTTTCATGATTTCCTGCAGCCGCTGTTCGGCACTGGCGAAATCAAGGGTTTCAATGGCGTTGGCCAGGCCGGGGAGCAGGTCCGGGCAACGTTGTTCAAGCACAGGGCTGAGCGCCTTGAAGGCGGCCAGCGCGCGCATATTGCTGTTCCTGAGCAGCATCTGCAAATCGCCCAGGGCTTGCGGCAGGTTGGACACTGCCGCGCCGCTGGCTGCGGCCGGCACGGGGACCGGCAGCTCGCGCGCAGCGTTGATCACCACGGCCAGCGCCTGTTCCAGGGACAGCAGCAGGGCGGCGGCGGAACTGTCCTGGCCTTCCGCGACGGCGGTTTCGGCCTGGGCGCTGAGGCGGGCGACTTCGGTAGCGCCAAGGTTGGCGGCCACTCCCTTCAGGCGGTGCAGCACGCGTGTGGCGGCATAGCGCTTGTCCTGGGCCAGGCAATCGCGCACTTCCCGCACCGCGTCGCCTTGCGAGTTTTCGAAGCGCTTGAGCAGGCCGGCGAACGCGGCATAGTTGCCTGCCACCCTGCGCAGTGCAGCGTCGAGGTCGATGCCCGGCACCATGGACGGGCATCCATCGGCGCGCTGCTCGCCGCGCTCCGTGCCCGCTTGCCTGGCTGCCGATTCCGGATGCGTAGGGGCGAGGCGGGTCAGGGTGGCGATCATTTCGTCGACGTCGATCGGCTTGGCGATGTGCGCATCGACACCCGCTTCGATGGCGCGAATGCGGTCTTCCGGCATCACATTGGCCGTCATCGCGATGATGGGCAAGCTGCGCAGGCCCATGGAACGAATCGATTCGGTGGCACGGTAGCCGTCCATCACGGGCATCTGCAGGTCCATCAGCACCGCGTCGAAGCGCTGCGGGTCGTCGCGCAGCATGTCCAGCGCGATTTCACCGTTGGATGCCACTTCCACCAGGGCGCCGCAGTGCAGCAGGATGTAGCGCGCCATTTCCTGGTTGATCTCGTTGTCTTCCACCAGGAGCACGTGCATGCCCGCCAGGCTGCCGGACAATGCGGAGTGGCTGCTGCGATGTTCCGGCTGGTTGGCGCCGGTGAGCGCGGCGCTGGCAGCATCGCGCAGTTGGGAGGGCGTGAACGGCTTGGCCAGCACGGCATCGATTTGCAGGCTGTCGGCCAACTGCTGCAGGTCGTCGCTGGAGCGCTCCGGGGCCATCATCACGACTTTGGGCACGGCCATGCCGTCGTCGCGCGCCTGCACCAGCATCGCGATGCCGTCAATGCCGGGCATTGCACTGTCCAGCAGCAGCAGGTCAAAACGCTGCTTGCCCAATGCCTGCAGGCCCTCCGCGGCGCTGGCGGCGGTGGCCATTGTCCATTGCCAGGCCTTGCCGGCCTGCTGCAGGACCTGGCGCACGGTGGCGTTATCGTCGACAGCCAGCACCGAGAGCCCAGGCGGCGCTTCCTGCGCCCCGCTGCCGGGGATGCGCTGCAAGGGGCAGGTGAAACGGAAAGTCGATCCCCTGCCCAGCGTGCTGTCGGCAGTGATCACTCCGCCCATCAGGTCCGACAGGCGGCGCGCAATGGCCAGGCCCAGCCCCGTGCCGCCGTAGCGCCGGCTGGTGCTGCTGTCGCCCTGCGAGAAAGCGTCGAACATATGGTGCTGCTGCTCGGCCGGGATGCCGATGCCGGTGTCGCGCACGGCGAATTCCAGCGTCAGCGAACTGGCGCTGCCGCGGGCCTCGCGCACCGTCAGCACCACTTCCCCTCGTTCGGTGAATTTGATGGCGTTGCTCAGGAGGTTGAGCAGCACCTGCTGCAGGCGCATCGCGTCCCCCAGCACGTCCCCCGGCAACGCGGGGGCGATGTCGAATACCGGCTCGACGCCCTTGTCCCATGCGCTGTTTGCCACCAGCACGGCCGTCCCGGCCAGCATTTGTTCGAGATTGAAGCGTGCCTGCTCGAGCTGGAGCTGGCCGGCCTCGATCTTGGAGAAATCCAGCACGTCGTTGACCACGCCGAGCAGGCTTTGCGTGGCGAGCTGGATCTTGCTGACATAACTGCGCTCGCGCCGTTCCAGGGGCGCTTCCTCGAGCAGGCGCGCCAGCCCGGTGATGGCATTCATCGGCGTACGGATTTCGTGGCTCATATTGGCCACGAATTCGCTCTTGGCCCGGCTGGCTGCTTCGGCGCGGTCGCGTGCCCGCATCAGTTGTTCGTTCAGTTCCTGCAATTTGAGTTCGCTGCGCTTGAGTTCAGTGACATCGGAGCCTAGGGCATAAAAGCCGCGTATGGCGCCCGATTCGCCGCGGTCGGGAATGAAGTTGATCCAGGTGTAGCGCGGCTCGCCCGACGGCAGTTCCAGTTCGCGCAGGAAGTGCTGCGGGCTGCCACCCAGCACGGCGTTGATGTGCGGCCGGATCTGCTCCAGCAGCGCGCCCGGCAGTACGCGGTCGATCGGTTCGCCCATGGCCTGTTCCAACGTCTTGCCGAACCAGGCCAGGAAGTATTTGTTGGCGAAATGGCAGCGCAAATCCGCATCCCAATAGGCCACCAGTCCCGGCAGGTTTTCCGTCACCGTGTGCAGGAAGCTGGTGCTGCGGGCCAGGCTCAGGGAAGTCTGCTGCAAGGCTTCGTCGGCGCGCTTGCGGTCGGTAATATCCAGCGAGATCCCGAGCAGGTGGGTGGCGATGCCCTGTTCGTCGCGCAGCGCCACCTTGCGGGTGGTCAGGTAGCGCATTTCCCCAGCCGCGATGCGCACGGCTTCTTCCGGGATTTCCATCACCTGGTCCGAGGCGAGGACTTTGCGGTCCGATTCCTGGAAGGCCGCTGCCTGTTCGGGTGGGAAGAAATCGCGATCGCTCTTGCCAAGCAAATCTTCGCGCGGGCGGCCAAGCAGTAATTCACCCTGGCGGTTCAGCAGTTCGAAACGCAGGTGCTGGGCGTCCTTGACGAACACCATGGCCGGCATGTTCTCCAGCACGGACTTGAACAGGGCCTTGGACTGGCGCAGCGCCGCCTCGGTTTCCTTTTGCTGGGTAATGTCCATCAGCACGGTCGTGATGCCGACCATTGCGCCATCGGCGCCAAACACGGGGTAGTAGCCGGTGATGAAGTGGCTGTTGCGGCCGGGCCGGGCGGCGGTTTCGCCGGTGATGTCGGCGTTGGGCACGGCCTCGCCGGTCGCCAGCACACGGCGGTAGGCCTGGTTGACCTGCGCCACCAGGCTGCGGTCGCTGATGACTTCATCGAAGCGGCGCCCGATATGCTCGTTGACCGGCATGCCGTTCATCGAGGCCAGGTAATCGTTGATCATCAGGATGCGCAGGCGGGTATCGACGAAACACAGGCCGACCGGGGCCGTGGCGTAGATTGTTTCGAGCAGGGCGTTGGAATTTTCCAGCTGCTGGGTGCGTTCTTCGACCACCCGTTCCAGGTCTTGCCGATGGCGCGTCAGGTCGCGGTCGAGCCGCAGCAGGGTGTCGCCGATCTGGCGCGCTTCCTGGAATGAGACGCGGGGCGCTTCGATCGTGGCGCCGCTGGCCAGGGCCTGGGCAGGCGCGTGCAGGGCATCGATCGAACTGGCGATGCGGCGTGCGGCCAACGCCGCCGCCGCGAAGCCGGCCAGTACCAGTGCCGCCAGCACGGCGGACAAGCCGAAAAACAGGCCGTCGAAGGCCACCAGCGCTGCCGGTGCGGGCGCGGCGACGGCCACGCTCCAGGGGCTGTCGGCGCCGCGCAGGTAGCCTACCTGCAGCGGCAGGCCATGCAGGGTGTCGGCCGCCGGCTGCCCGCTGGCCCGGCCGTCGTCGTGGCTGCGGGCCACCAGCTTGCCGTCGGGGGCCAGCACTGCGATCACGGCGCTGGACGGCAGCTGCATCTCCTCGGCCACCTTGTCCAGCGCATCGCCGGGCAGCAGTACGCTGAGGGCGGCGGGCCCTTTGCCCGGGCGCTGGATCGGCACGTCGACCGCCAGGTGGGCCGGCTCCTTGCCATTGGCGCGCAGCAGGCTGACGGCGGATCGCGCGCCCGGCGTGAACTTGATGCGCGCCGCATTGGCGGCGCGGTCGATTGGCAGGGCGCTGCCGGCAAGGACGTGTGCGGCACCGCTTTCGGTGAAGACGATGTGCGACTGGTAGGGCACGGTCGGCGGCAGGGCGCCGCCAGCCTGGCTGCGCAGCGCCACCAGGTCGCCGCTGCGGGCGTTGGGGCTGCTGGCCAGGGTGATGGCTGCCGCTTCCGCCGCCAGTAGCTGGCGGTCCACGATGGCGGCAGCGGCGCGGGCGATGCGCTGCGCCTGCAATTCTGCGCGGCCCAGGTCACGCTGCTGGAAATACACCAGCAGCAAGGCCACCGCCAGCAGTGCCGGCGCGGCACAGGCCGCGGCCAGCAGGGCGATCTGCGACCGCAACGGCGGCAAGGGCTTGCTCGAATCGTCCTGCACGGCACATCCTTTCGGAAGAGTGACTGCAGGACGATGATAGCTTAGCTTGTCGGGGACGAGAAGCGCGCAATCTCCAGTTTGGCAATGGCGTTGCGGTGCACTTCATCCGGACCGTCGGCCAGTCGCAGGGTGCGGTTGCCCGCCCACTGGTAGGCCAGCGGGAAGTCGTCCGATACGCCGGCTGCGCCATGGGCCTGGATGGCCCAGTCCAGCACCTGCTGTGCCACATTGGGCGCCAGCACCTTGATCATCGCGATTTCGGACTGGGCGACCTTGTTGCCGACCGTGTCCATCATATAGGCTGCTTTCAGGGTCAGCAGGCGCGCGGTGTCGATCCGGATCCGCGATTCGGCGATGCGTTCGCGCCACACGCCCTGGTCGGAAAGCCGCTTGCCAAATGCAACCCTCGTCGCCAGGCGCTGCACCATCAGCTCCAGGGCGCGTTCGGCCACGCCGATGGCCCGCATGCAGTGGTGGATGCGGCCCGGTCCCAGGCGGCCCTGGGCGATCTCGAAACCGCGGCCTTCGCCCAGCAGGATGTTCGAGGCGGGCACCCGTACGTTATCGAACACCATTTCACAGTGGCCGTGGGGGGCATCGTCGTAGCCGAACACCGGCAAGGGGCGCAGCACGGTCAGTCCCGGCGCAGCGGCCGGCACCAGGATCATCGATTGCTGCGCATGGCGCGGCGCATCGAAATCGCTCTTGCCCATGGTGATATAGACCTGGCAGCGCGGGTCGCCGGCGCCTGAGATCCACCACTTGCGGCCATTGATCACATAATGGTCGCCGTCGCGGTCGATGCGGGTCTCGATATTGGTTGCGTCGGACGACGCCACCGCCGGTTCGGTCATGGCGAAGGCGGAACGGATTTCGCCGCGCAGCAGCGGCTCCAGCCAGCGCTGCTTGTGTTCTTCCGTGCCGTAGCGCTCCAGCGTTTCCATATTGCCCGTGTCGGGCGCGGAGCAGTTGAATACTTCGGCTGCCCATGGCACGCGGCCCATGATTTCGCACAGCGGCGCGTAGTCGAGGTTGGACAGGCCTTCCGGCGCGCGGCTGGAGCGCGGCAGGAACAGGTTCCACAAGCCCTGGTCGCGGGCCAAGGGCTTGAGGCGTTCAATCAGTCCGGTGGGAATCCAGCGGTTGCCTTTTTCGCGGCCGTTGCGGTCCACCTCGTCGTGGAACGCCTTTTCGTTCGGATAGATATGCTGGTCCATGAAGGCCAGCAGGCGCGCCTGCAGCTCCTTGGTGCGCGGGGAGTAGTCGAAGTCCATGCCGGTTCCCTTATTCGATTGCCTTGCCCTGGGCGTAAGCCCAACCCATGGCCGCCATCGGGCGCGCCAGCTTGCCCGACTCCAGCGCCTGCGCACTCGACGCCGTGCCATCCACATGGCGTTTCATGATGCCCTGCATGATGCTGGCCAGGCGGAACATATTGAAGGCGAGGTAGAAGTTGAAGTCTTCCAGCCGGATCGCCTTGCCGGTGCGTTCGGCGTAGAGCGCAATGTATTCGCGCTGCGATGGAATGCCGAGCGCTTTCAGGTCCAGCCCGGCGACGCCGCGGAACTTGCCCGGCTCGATGTGCCAGCTCATGCAGTGGTAGCTGAAGTCCGCGAACGGGTGGCCCAGCGTGGACAGCTCCCAGTCCAGCACCGCCAGGATGCGCGGCTCGGTGGGGTGGAAGATCACGTTGTCCAGGCGGTAGTCGCCGTGCACGATGGAGGTGTCTTCGCCGGGCGGGATATTGGCCGGCAGCCAGTCGATCAACTGGTCCATCGGCTCGATGGTTTCGGTCTCGGATGCCTTGTACTGCCTGGCCCAGCGCTCGATCTGGCGCTGGAAGTAGTTGCCCGGCTTGCCGTAATCGCCAAGGCCGATAGCGCTGTAATCGATGGTGTGCAGCTGCGCGATGACGCGATTGAGTTCATCGTAGATCGCCGCGCGTTCAGGCGGCGTCATCCCGGGCAGGGACTGGTCCCACAGCACGCGCCCTTCGACGAACTGCATGACGTAGAAGGCACGTCCGATCACGTCTTCGTCCATGCACAGGCAATACTGGCGCGCGGCCGGGAAGCCTGCCTTGTGCAGCGCATCCATCACGCGGAACTCCCGTTCGATCGCATGGGCGGAAGGGAGCAGCTTGGCGGCCGGCGCAGGCTTGGTCCGCAGGACATAATGCAGGCCGCCGACCGACAGCTTGAAGGTGGGATTCGACTGTCCTCCCTTGAACTGCTCGACCTTCAATTCGCCTTGCGGATAGCCTTCAACGTGCTGGCGCAGGTATGCGTCCAGTGCGGCGGTATCGAAACGGTGGCGCTCCGACACCTCCTTGGTGCCCATGAATTCTTCGAACATATTGCCTCCTCGCGAACGATCGTACTATTTTTATGGGCGGGAAAGCAAGCGGGATTTGGAATATTCGTTGAACAGCTGTTCCATCGTGGTGCTGCGGGTGGCAGCCTGCAGGGGAGCGGGCGGGGCGTAGTTCGAAAAACGCACGATCCAGTCGTGCGCTTCGCTGCCCACGTCCAGCGCATTGATGCAGCCGGCTGCCTGCGACAGGTTGCCGAGGAACAGGCGCTGCCCGCCGCTCAGGGCATAGGACAGGATGGCGCGGTTGACGCCGCCGTGCAGCACCAGCAGCACGGTATCCCAGCTCTGGTCGGCGAGCAGCCGGGCGATGGCGGGATGGACGCGATCCATCAGCTCACCGACCGATTCGCCGGCGAGGAAGCGGCGCCGCTCCGGCACCACGCCTTCGAAGGCGCCGGTGAAGGCTTCGCGCAGCTTGTCGTCCGGGATGCCGGACAGCTTTCCGCCGCGGATTTCGGCCAGCTCCGGCCAGGATTCGAGCCGGACCTGCTGGCCGGTCTCCGCCAGCACGCCCAGCGCGGTTTCGACAGTGCGCGGCAGGCCGGAAACGATGACCCGGTCGAACTCGATGCCGTCGGCGGCGAACGCCTGGCCGGCGGCTGCGGCTTGCGCGCGGCCGGCTTCATTCAGTGGGACGGTTTCCGGAAGATGGGGTTTGCCGGCTTCGTCGAAGTAGGTGACGCTGCCATGCCGCATCAGGAAGACGCGGCGCCGTTCAGGTTTTGCTGTCATAGGCGTTCAGAAGAAGATTGCAAGGCGCGTGATGATGGTTCCGTTATTAGTATAAGGCCCAGTCGCCCGCACGTTGCCGGAATCGGGTTTGCCGTCATCGAGCTTGGCGTCGATCTGCTCCGCGAACGTGTCCGGCAGGTTGTCGAAGCGAATGCCGTTGCCGCCCCGGCCGCCGACCACGTCGTTGTAGATGTACACCGCGCCGCCCTGGGCGCTGGTCATGAAGTCCGTAGTGCCGTTGTAGGAACCGGTGATCAGGCCTGCCAGCGCGAGGTGCTGCGGCGCCAGCTGGTATTCAGTAATCTGGCCATCGCCATTGCCGTTGCCCGCCGCGCCGGGTACATGGGTAGAGGCGAGGATATCGTCGCCGGGCAGGGCGCGAAAGCGGTCCTGGTAGGCATTCACGGCAGCCTGCAGTGCCGTGGCCTGCTGGATGATGCTTTTGACCTTGGCGCTGTCGATCAGGGCCTGTCCTTTCAGCACGCCGCCAAGCAGCAGGCCGATGATGACCAGGACGATGGCGATTTCAACGAGGGTAAAACCGCGGTGTTTCATGGCGCTCTCCTTGATTGCATGTCATGGCAGCCTTTGGGCTGCGAGCATTCGGTTGAACAGGATGTTGGGCGACAGCCAGACCACGATATCGTCGTAGGCGCCGCCTGCTGCTGCGGGATTGTCGGCGCGGTCGCGTGCGATGAACATGCGGCCCTCTGCCTGGAAATTGCTCTTCTCGTCGACGTTGCCCTGGCCCATGTCGGCGGCCTGCACGCCGACGTCGCTGAAGGCGCCGAAGCCATTGCGACCCTGCGACAGCACCACGGCGGGGATGTCATTCTGGGCGCTGGCGGGCACCAGCGCGCCGCTGGCGTCGCGGCTGCCGATGGTGATGTCGCGCGGAGTGTTGAGGCGGAATGATGCGCCGCTGTCGCTGAACGCTGGCGTCACGCTGTACAGGTAGAGGTGTTGCCAGGCGTCGAGCTTTGGCAGGCCCAGGGTCGCCCACGGCAGGAAGCCCAGGCGGCGTTCGTTGCTGCAGCGCGTTCCGGCGCGGTCCTCCAGGCCGTTCGAAGCGGAAATGGCGGGGCAGGGCAGGTAGCCGTTGCGGGCTGCAAATCCGGCCAGGGCATCGCGCGCTTCTTCCAGGGCTTTCGTCGTGTCGGCGGCGCGGCGCTGCTCCATCTGCGCCGACAGCGGCGCCAGCATGCCGCCCAGCAGCAGTCCGACGATGACCAGCACGATCGCCATTTCGACCAGGGTGAAGGCGGATTGGCTTCTCATGGCAATGTCTTGGCGGCCGCCATCCTTTCGTAAAGTGTGTTCAGCGGGACGATGACGAGCAGGTCGTCGAAGGCGCCGCCCGGCCCGTTGCTTTCGGCGCTGCGCGGCCGCTGCATGAAGTTTGCAGTGGCCAGCAGGTTGCCGGCTTCATCCTGGCTGCCAGGGGCGTCGCTGCGGCCGCGCGAGAAGATGACGGCCGGGGCGCACTGTGCGGCCAGCGAACAGGACTCCTGGCCGGCGACGAAGAACAGCGCGCCGTTCGCGTCGCGCGACAGGACACGTTTGCCGGCGACAAGCGCTGTTCGTGCCAACGGCGCGACAGTGAAGGCAGGCGTGACGCTGTAGCGCAACTGGTGGCCCCAGTTATCCTCGGCTGGCAGGCCAAGCTCCATCCAGGGCAGCAGGCCGCTGCATTCCTCCTCGCTCGCGCAGGGAGCGCTGCGTTCGCGGCCCGGCTCGCCGCCGGGCGCGCCAGGACGGGGCAGCCGGCCGTGAGTGGCGGCAAAGCCGACCAGCGCCTCGCTTGCTTGCGCGAGCAGGGCATATGTGCGCTGTTCGCGCGCCAGGTCCATGCCGGCGCCACTGAAGGCCGACAACAGGACCGCCGCCATTGCCACGGTGGCGATCAGCAGCAGCGTCAGCAGCGCGGCGCCGCGCTGTCTAGCGTGCGGCTTCATGTACTTCTCCAGTGGCGGGATCGTAGCGTTGGCCTGGTTTCAGCACGACGGAGCGGCCATCGGCCTGCAAGGTGACCGTGCCGCGTGCGATGCCCCCCGGCGGCGCCGGCTGGGCTTCGCCGTTCAGGATGATCATCGCCGGCCCGTTGCTGCGCCTGACTACCCCGCCAAGGCGGATGCCGGGTGCTTCGGCCGCGCATTCGCCGGCCCGTTGCTGCGCCTGACTACCCCGCCAAGGCGGATGCCGGGTGCTTCGGCCGCGCCGGCGTCCGGCGCAACGGCCGCTTCGGCCCCGGCCGTCGGCGCGGCTGCCGGCGGACAGCCTGGAGCCGCGCCAGGCGGGCAGCCGGCCGACCCGGTCATGCCGGGCGCAGCAAGGCCGCCGCCTGGCGGCGCAGGCGCGCCGGGCCACGCCGGCCCCGCGCCGGCCTGCGCTGCCGTTCCGGCGGGCGGAGCCTGGTTGCGCTGCGTATCGAGCTGTACGCGTTCGTCCGGTGTCGTGAACAAACGGCCCATGCTGACGAAGCTTTGCGCGCCAGCCTGCGATGCCAGCAGCAGGAGCAGTGCCGGCAAGCGCAACTTCATAATCGGCCCCGCTGCGGTCCGCCCGGCGCCGCGACTGGTGTCAGGGTCAGCCAGTTCAAGGTGCAGTCGGCGTTCAGGGTCGGTGCCAGCACTCCCGCAACGGGCGCGGCGCCGGCAGCGCGCCGGATCACGCAATCCTGCACCGCGAAGGTACCCGTCAAGCGCAAGTCGGCCAGGAAATTGAGCAGGTCCAGTTCATGCAGCAGGTCCATATGCAGCGCCATGCGGCTGCCAAGCAAGGCGTAGTCGCCGGTTGGCAGTGCGGTTTCAAGCCGATATGGCTGCTGGACCTCGATCTCGTAGGTCAAAGGCAGCAAACGGCGCTGCTCCTGTATTTGCCGGATGGCCTCGACCCAGTCCAGGCGCCGCTCGGGGCCTACCAGGCCCCTGCGGCGCAGCTCCACGAACTGCGGCTGGTATTGGCGGATCTCTTCCTTCTCGGTTTCGGCATGCGCCAGCCGCATCCGGGCACCATCGCGTTCCAGCAAGGCGGCCGCCTCGTCGAAATGCGCATGCCTCAATTGCCAGGAACTGGCCGATACGGCCGCCAGTGAAGCCGCCATGGTGCCCAGGAAAACCAGGATCGCATTACGCAGCAATGAGAACTGGCGAAAGAGCATCATGGCGCCCACCTGAGATTCAAGGTGAATTTCGACCGCTCGCCGAGCCCGGCCGGCGAACCTGCCTTGCCGCTCAATTTCACGTTGGGCCTGATATCGAACGGTAGCTGTTCGATTTCCACCACCATGCCCGGCGTGCGCGCCAGCTCCTGCGCAAAGCGGTTCATGCTGAGCAGGACGCTGCGATAGTCATCCTGTTCCACCAGGACTTCGGCCTGCAGCCGCAACTGCTGCGGCGGCGCCTTGGGGATCCCGATCAGCATGGACGATTGCGGAGCCACCAGGGCCGGTGTCGTCGCTGCGCCCGGGAAGGTGCTGCTGGCGCTCACCGGCACCACGCCGGGTGCGTTGGCACGCCAGTCGAGTTGCGTCAGGCGGATCTGCGGCGAACGCTCCAGCGCTTCGCTCAGGATTGCCAGCACCGCCTGCGGCCAGGGACCCTGGCGTGCCACCATTTGCGCGATCTGCACCGCAGCCTTCATATTGG
>Ga0307408_100001652_pt1 | contig 16461 bp, 14 predicted proteins | sample 322Cmetagenome_FD_202116 | JGI IMG/M metagenome (GOLD analysis project Ga0307408, IMG submission 202116) | Maize rhizosphere microbial communities from greenhouse at UC Davis, California, United States - 322HYB-C-3 | ecosystem: Host-associated > Plants > Roots > Rhizosphere > Soil | place...
TCACGACGCTGGACAAGAGCCAGCCCGAGGCCGATGCGGTCGCCGTCACCGGCGGCCGTTTTTCCCATGTGGGCGAGGCGCGCGCGATCCTGCCGCTGGCGGGAGCGCAAACGCGCGTGATCGACCTGCAGGGCCGGCGCGTGCTGCCCGGCCTGATCGACAACCACCTGCACCTGATCCGCGGCGGCCTGAACTTCAATATGGAATTGCGCTGGGACGGCGTGCGCTCGCTGGCCGACGCCATGGCCATGCTGCGCGCCCAGGTGGCCATCACCCCGGCGCCGCAATGGGTGCGCGTGGTGGGCGGCTTTACGGAACACCAGTTCGTGGAAAAGCGCCTGCCGAGCATCGAGGAACTGAATGCCGTGGCGCCGGACACGCCGGTATTCATCCTGCACCTGTACGACCGCGCCCTGCTCAACGGCGCCGCGCTGCGTGCCGTCGGCTACGACCGCAACACGCCGGAGCCGCCGGGCGGCCAGATCCTGCGCGACAGCGCGGGCAATCCGACCGGACTGCTGCTGGCCAAACCGAACGCCTCGATCCTGTACGCCACGCTGGCCAAGGGACCGAAACTGCCGCCGGAATACCAGCTCAACTCCACCCGCCACTTCATGCGCGAGCTCAATCGCCTGGGCGTGACCGGGGCGCTGGACGCGGGCGGCGGCAACCAGAATTATCCCGAGGACTACCAGGTGGTCCAGCAGCTGGCCGATGCCGGCGAGCTGACCATCCGCCTGGCCTACAACCTGTTCACGCAAAAACCAAAACAGGAGAAGGACGATTTCCTGAACTGGGCTGCCAGCAGCAAGTACCAGCAGGGCGACGACTATTTCCGCCACAATGGCGCAGGCGAGATGCTGACTTTCTCGGCCGCCGACTTCGAAGACTTCCGCCAGCCGCGGCCAGACATGCCGGCCAATATGGAAGACGACCTGGAAGGCGTGATCCGCATCCTGGTGCAGAATCGCTGGCCATGGCGCATGCATGCGACCTATGACGAGACCATTTCGCGCGCACTGGACGTATTCGAGAAAGTAAACCGCGACATGCCGCTCGATGGCCTGCACTGGTTCTTCGACCACGCGGAAACCATTTCGCCGCAATCGATCGACCGCATCGCGGCGCTGGGCGGCGGGGTGGCGGTGCAGCACCGCATGGCCTACCAGGGCGAGTATTTCGTCGAGCGTTACGGCGCGGCAGCGGCGGAAGCGACGCCGCCGGTGAAATACCTGCTGGAATCGGGCGTCAGGGTATCGGCCGGCACCGACGCCACGCGCGTGGCGTCGTATAACCCGTGGGTGTCGCTGTCCTGGCTGACCACCGGGCGCACCGTGGGCGGCATGCGGCTCTACCCGCAGCGCAACCTGCTGGACCGCGAAGCGGCGCTGCGCATGTGGACCGAGAACGTGACCTGGTTCTCCAACGAGGAAGGCAAGAAAGGCCGCATCGCCGTCGGCCAGCTGGCCGACCTGATGGTGCCGGACCGCGACTTCCTGCGCTGCCCGGAGGACGAGATTGCCGACACCACGTCCCTGCTCACCGTGGTCGGCGGCAAGGTGGTGTACGGCGCGGGCCCGTTCGGCCGGTACGACCCGCCAGTCCCGCCGGCCATGCCGGACTGGTCGCCGGTACGCCAGTATGGCGGCTACGGCGCCTGGGGCGCCATGCCGGGCGCCGTCGCCAGCGGCCACGCCAGGACGGCCGCCATGGCAGCGGCGGCGGCCTGCGGCTGCTCCAGCCAGTGCGGCATGCACGGCCACCAGCACGCGACGGCCTGGACCCGCTCCCTGCCGATCGCGGACCTGAAGTCGTTCTGGGGCGCGCTGGGCTGCTCCTGCTGGGCGGTGTGACATGGCGCCGCACACTCCCGGCGCGGGCATCCGCGCCGTGCACTGGCTGGCCCTGCTCCTGCTGTGCGCAGCCTATCTGCAGGGCGGCTTGAACAAGCTGCTGGACTTCGGCAGCGCGGTCGGCGAAATGCAGCACTTCGGGCTGCAGCCGGCGGCGCCGCTGGCGCTCCTGGTGGTCGGCGGCGAGCTGGGGGCGGCGGCCATGGTCCTGAGCGGCCGCCTGCGCTGGCTGGGCGCAGCCTGGCTGGCCCTGTTCACGGTGGCGGCCAGCTTCATCGCCAACCGCTATTGGGAAATGGCGGGCATGGAGCGCTTCATGGCCGCCAACAGCTTTTACGAGCACCTGGGCCTGGCCGGCGGCTTCCTGCTGGTGGCCTGGCATGACCTGGTGCCCAAGGTGGAACAGGGGGGCGTATGGCACGCGGAACGACCCTGAGCTTCCTGGCCGGCTATGTCGATACCCTCGGCTTCGTGGCCTTGCACGGGCTGTTCACGGCCCACGTGACGGGCAACTTCGTGCTGGTGGGGCGGGAAGTGGTAGCACCGGGCAATGACGTGCTGCTCAAGCTGCTCGCCTTCCCCGCTTTCATCGGCGGCGTGGTGGCGGTGCGCGCCCTGGTGCGGCGCTGCCAGGCCGGCGGCAGCGAGGCGCTGCGGCCGGCCCACCTGCTGCAGGCGGCGCTGATGCTGGCCGCAGCGGCCGGCGCGCGCTGGGACATGGCCGCGGGACTGCTGTGCGCGGCAGCCATGGGCGCGCAAAACGGCTACGGCAAGCTGCTGCTGGCAAAGCTGCCGGCCAGCACGGTCATGACCGGCAACGTCACGCAGCTGGTGATCGACTGCCTGGACCGGGTGGGCGGCGCCGAGCGGCCCGCGCTGGCGGCCCTCGGCGGCGGCGTACTGGCCTTTGCGGCCGGTTGCGTGATGGGCGCGCTGGCCTCGCGCTGGGGCATGGGCGTCGGCCTGTTGCCGGCGGTGGCGCTGCTGGTGGCGATGGCGGCGCTGTCCGGGCCCGACGCTTCAAAGCCCGACGCTTCAAAGCCCGATAATGCCGCGCTTTAGGGCAATGGTGACGGCATGCGTGCGGTCGTTGGCATCGAGCTTGGCCAGGATGCTGCGCATGTGCGCCTTCACCGTCTCCTCCGAGATCGCCAGCTGGCTGGCGATGCGCTTGTTGGCATTGCCGGCCGCCGCACAGCGCAGCACTTCGACTTCGCGCTCGCTGAGCAGGGAAGCGCCCAGGTGGCTGGCCAGCTGCTGCGCGATCTCGGGCGAGATGTAGCGCTGGCCGCCGTGCACGGCGCGGATCATGCCCACCAGCTCCTTGCGCAGGCTGCTCTTGAGCAGGAAGCCGCTGGCGCCGGCCTCCAGCGCGCGCCGCACCTGGGCATCGCCGCCGAAGGTGGTCAGCATGACGATGCGCGCGGCCGGGAAGCGGGCGCGGATCGCCTGCAGCGTTTCGATGCCGCACATGCCGGGCATGGCCAGGTCCAGGATGGCCAGATCGGGGCGCAACTCGGCCCAGGCGGCCAGCGCCTGGTGGCCGTCGCCGGCCTCGCCCGCGACCTGCATGTCGGGCTGGCTGGCAATCGCATCGGCCAGGCCGGCGCGCAGCATGGGATGGTCGTCCACCAGCAGCACCCGGATTGGCGCGGCGGTGTCTGGGTAAATTTGGGTGTTCAAGGAAAGCTCCGCGCAATACTGCAACGGGGAACTATAACAACGGAAGCCGGGACTGGCAATTTGCCGGGCGTACGGAACGCCCGGCAAACAGGGGAGATTACTTCTTCTTGGCCTTGGTCTTGGCAGGTTGCGGCTGCGTGGCGACCGGCTGCTGCGAAGCCGGCGTGCTGCCGCCCTGCACGCCCAGCGCGCCGCCGGTGCCCAGGCCGCCCGCCACTTCCTGCTGCTTGTAGTTGCGCACGGCGCGCACCACGTTGTTGTACGAATCCATGAAGGCTGCCACCAGGATCTTGCCTTCCGGGGTGTTGGTGTAGCCGCCGGCGCCGCCCGCGCCGCCGCCGCCGAACAGGGCGCCGAACGCGCCGAAGTCGGTATTCTTGGCGCTGCCCTCGGCCGCCGCCAGCTGCACGCCGGAACGGTTGTCGATCATCAGCAGCATGGTCGACGCTTCATTGGTCTTCATGTTGCCGGCCACCATGCCGGCCACGCTGCCGATCAGGCCCAGGCCGCCCAGCGCGCCGCCCACGCCGGAAGTGCCCTTCTGGCTGAAGGTGATGGTCGGGCTCATGGTGTAGTCGGCAGCGGCGATCTGGCCCTTGCCGTAATTGCTGTTGGCGCGCATCTCGCCGGATTTTTCCAGGGCGCGCTCGCCCATCATATGGTCCATGGCGGCGCCGCGTTCCACCACCACGAAGCAGTTCGACTGCTGGATCATCATGCGCAGCACCGGGGTGGTCGAGCCCAGCTTGTACTGGCTCAGCTGCTGGAACCACGGCATGCTGCGGTCTTCGACCACGGACAGGGTGCCCAGCGGCCTGTCGCATTTTTCCAGCTGGGTGCTGGCATTGGCAGCGGTGGCGCCGCCGGCGCTGCCGGTGGCCATGGTGCTGCCGCCGCCCAGGGTTGGTTGGGTGCCGGCACAGCCGGTCAGTGCCAGGGCCGCCACGGCCGCGAACAGTTTGGTCTTCATACGTAGATCCCCTAGTTTTTGGATGAAACGGCCGATTTTATAAGAAAGACATATCAAAAAAACTATCAAAAAGTCACGCTGAGGCTGCCGTGACACAAGGCGCCATTGGGCGTAACATCAAGGTTCCTTAGAGCAAGGAAGCTGGCCCATGGCTGCCCCCGACCAGATCACCCACTGGCGCGAAAAAATCTTTGCCCGCCTGGTCCAGGTCGTGCTGGTACTCGGCCTGGCCACGGCCATACCGAGCATCGCGCAATCGGTGCGCGAAGGGCTGTGGGGCGTGGTGGTGGTCGACGCGATTGCGCTGTCCTGGCTGACCGCCCTGTGGCGGCTGCAGGAGGTGGTGTCCTACCCGGTGCGCGCCATGCAATTCCTGCTGATTACCTTTGCGGTCGGCGTGGCCCTGATGCTGCAGGTCGGGCCGGTGGCGCACACCTACCTGCTGGCGGTGCCCTGCCTGGCCGCGCTGCTGGTGGGGCTGAAACCGGCCATCTGGCTGCTGCTGGCCGGCGCGGTGGCCATCGTGCTGACCGGTTTCGCACCGCCGCCCGACCCGGCTGCCATGGGCCTGTCCGACGATAGCGTGTTGCGCGCCGCGATCGTGGCGCTCAATTACCTGTTCATTGCCGGCATCCTCACCATGAGCTGCGGGGTGCTGCTGCGCCACCTGGCGCGTTCGCTGGCCGAGGGCGAGCAGCTGGCTTTCTATGATCCGCTGACCGGGCTGCCGAACCGGCGCCTGCTGCTGGACCGGCTGGCCGGCCTGCTGGCCAGCTCCGAGCGCCAGCACCTGTTCAGCGCAGTGATGTTCGTCGACCTCGACCGTTTCAAGACCATCAACGATGCGCGCGGCCACGCCACCGGCGACCACTTGCTGCGGCTGGCCGCGCAGCGCCTGGAAGCACTGGTGCGCAAGAGCGACACCGTGGCGCGCATCGGCGGCGACGAATTCGTGGTGCTGCTGGCGCACCTGGCGCCGGACCTGGCCGCAGCCGGCAATGCGGCGCAAGGGGTGGCGGAAAAGATCTGCGCCGCGCTGGCGCAGGAATTCGAGATCGCGGGCCAGGGCTACGGCTGCTCGGCCAGCATCGGCGTCACCCTGCTGCCCAGGGACGGCCAGCGGGCCGACGACCTGCTGCGCGAAGCCGATACCGCGATGTACCGCGCCAAGGGCGCCGGCCGCAACGGCATTGCCTTCTTCGAAGCGGCCATGCAGGCCGACGTCGAGCGGCGCCTGACGCTGGAACGCGAGCTGGGCCAGGCCATCGAGCAGGAGCGGCTGCACATGGTGTACCAGCCGCAGTTCGATTGCCAGGGCCGGCTGCACGGCGCCGAACTGCTGATGCGCTGGGAGCGCGACGATGGCGGCATGGTGTCGCCGGCCATCTTCATCCCGCTGGCCGAAGAAGCGGGACTGATCGTGCCGCTCGGCTTGTGGGCCCTGAGGCAGGCCTGCCTGGCGCAGCAGCGCATGTCGGTGCTGGGCCTGTCCCTGCCGCTGTCGGTCAACGTCAGCCCGCAGCAGTTCCGCCAGGCCGACTTCGTGCAGCAGGTGCGCATGACTTTGCAAGAGCACGGCGTGGAGCCGGCGCTGCTGATCCTGGAGGTGACGGAAGGGCTGCTGGTGGAGAAGATGGATGAAATCGTGGCGCGCATGAACGAGCTGGCCGCGCTTGGCGTGCGCTTTTCCATCGACGACTTCGGCACCGGCTATTCCAGCCTGGCGTACCTGAAGCGCATGCCGCTGTATGAGCTGAAGATCGACCGCAGCTTCATCATGGACATGCCGGACGATGCCAGCGACGTGGTGATCGTGCAGACCATCCTGGCCATGGCCGGCCAGATGGGCTTGCGGGTGGTGGCGGAAGGGGTGGAGACGCAGGCCCAGGCCGACTTCCTGGCGGCCCACGGTTGCCATGCACTGCAAGGCTACCTGCTGGGCCGCCCGGCGCCGCTGCCGGCGCTGCTCGACCTGCTGACCGCGCAGGCCGCGCTCTCCACCAAAATGCGGGTTTAGTTCAGCCTGACCGTCAAGGCCTTGCGGATCGCCACGCAGCGCTGGTCCTCCTGGTGCGCCACCAGCAGCGAGCGGCGGGTGCCGGCGCTCAGGCCAGGGTTGGCGGCAGCCGTATCGGCCAGTCGCTGCACGCTTTGCACGGTGCAGGTGGCCGGGATCATCGCGCTGGCGTAGTCGCGCATGAAGACCGGTCCCGCCGACTTGTCCAGCACCGGCAACTGCGCCAGGCGCGCCGCCGCGCTCTGCTCGTTGAGCGCCACCTGCGAGGATGGATACAACGCGTGCATCGCGGTGCGGATGCGCGAGAACGGCAGCTTGCTCTGGGTGTCGCCGATTTTGGCCAGCCATTCCTGCTTCAGTTTCGCATCCGGGCGCGCCGCCTGCGCCGCCACCGCGGCCAGTTCGCCGCTGTCGGACTTGTCCCTGGCCTGTTCGGCGGCGATGCGCGCCTCGGCACCCGGATAATCCTTGCGGTTCAGGACGGCGATCATGTCCCAGCGCAGGTCCTGGCTCAGGGTCAGGCCGGCCAGCTTCTCGCGGCCATCGAGCAGGGCGGCGATGCGCTCCAGCGATTCCTTGCTGCCGGCCGTGCCGAGGTAGGCGCCAAACCAGCGGCGCTGGAAGTCGCCCTTGCTGGCCTTGGCCTGCAGCCATGCCATCTTTTCCAGGCGTCCCACCACGGTGCGGGTATAGGCGCCGTCGGCCGCCATGGTGCGCAGGTAGCGGATCGACTGGTTCATCTTGCCCAGCACATCGCCCAGCAGCACGTAGTCCTTTTCCTGCGGCGCGTTGACCAGCACCGTGTCGAGGAATTCGTTGAGCGGCAGAGCGCCGTCGCGCACGTTGTCCCACATGCTGTGCCACAGCATGGTGCGCAGCAGCTTGTCTTCCACCTTGCTCACGTCCTGGCGCGCGGTGGCGAAGGAGCGCGTATCGAGCTTGGCTTTCACGAAGCCCCAGTCCTGGTAGTTCGGATAGACCAGGTCCGGGCAGGCCGCGCCTTTCAGTTCCGGCACCTCGGTAGTGGCGCCCTTGTAGGTCACCGGCAGCACCTTGGCGATATTCAGCTGCTTGCCCTTCTTCTGCATCAGCGCCAGTTGCACGCGCTGCTCGCGCAGGGTCGGGAACTGTTCGACGGCGCTCTGCTGCAGGCTGAAGGCGTCGATCTTGCCGCCCTTGCAGCTATAGCTGGCGGTGATGGTGTTCACGCCCGGGTGGTACAGCCAGTCCTGGGTCCACTGGCCCAGGTCGCGGCCGGCCGCTTCGGCCAGGCTGCCGATGAAGTCATCGAGTTTGGCGTTCTTCCACTGGTACTTGACCAGGTAGTTATGCACGCCCTTGCGGAAGGTTTCTTCGCCCAGCAGGTGACGCAGCTGCTTCAGGGTCGAAGCGCCTTTCGAGTAGGTGATGGCGTCGATATTGTCGAAGGCGTTGGCAGTCGAGGGCACCGGGGTTTCGATCGGGTGGGTGGTGACGCGCTGGTCCATCACGTAGGCGGCCGCCTTGCCTTGCGCGTAGAAGTACTGCCAGGCGGAGTCCTTGAATTCGGTGGCTTCGGCGGTGGCCAGGGTGCCCATGAAGGAAGCGAAGCTCTCGTTCAGCCACAGGCCGTTCCACCACTGCATGGTGACCAGGTCGCCGAACCACTGGTGCGCCATTTCGTGCATGATCACGCTGGCCAGGTCGTGCTTCTCGGCGCTGGTCATCTTGTCCTTGTGCAGGAAGGCGTGCTCGGCGAAGGTGATGGCGCCGGCGTTTTCCATCGCGCCATACAGGAAGTCCGGTACCAGCAGCTGGTCGTACTTACCGTACTGATAAGGGATGCCGAAGTAGTCGTCGAACCAGGCCAGGCCTTGTTTCGTGTATTCGAACCATGGCGCCGGGTCGACCTGGCCGGCCACCGACTGGCGCGCGAACAGGCGCATCGGGTATTTGGCGCTGGTGGCGTCTTCCCACACCTTGTACGGTCCGGCATGCAGGGAGAAGTTGTAAGGGCTGAGGATCTTGGATACCGGGAAGGTCCAGCGCTTGCCATTGGCCACGTCTTCCACTTTGGATTCGCGCGTGGTGGACACCACGGTCCAGTCGCCAGGCGCAGTGACGTTGACCTGGTAGGTGGCCTTCAGGTCAGGCTGGTCGAACAGCGCGAACATCTGGTGCGCGGCGGCAGGTTCGAAGTGCGAGTAGGTGTAGACGCGGCCGTCGACCGGGTCGACCATGCGGTGCAGGCCTTCGCCATTGGTGCTGTGCTTGCGCTCGAATTCCACGGTCACGCTGTTGCGCCCGGCCTTCAGGTCGGCGGCGGCCAGCGTGATGAACCAGTTGTTGTACTGCGGCGCGGCGACCTGCTTGCCGTTGACCACCAGGCGCTTGATGCTGGCCTTGTCCAGGTCCAGCGTCAGCGGCTGCGCGTTGTCTTTGAGGTCGAAGGCGACGGTGGTGGTGTTGCTGAAGCTTTCCTGGCCGGTCAGCGTGAAGTCGAGGACGTACGCGACGTTGGACACGCGCGCCGAACGGGCGGCGGCATCGGTCTGGCTCAGGTACTGGTTTTCAGCGCGCGGGGTAATGGCGCTATTGTCGGCCGCGATGCCGCTGGTGGCGACAAGTGCACTGACTGCCAGTGTAATGGCATGAGGAACTAGCGATTTCATGGTTATCCTTATTTCTGTCTCACCCCGGACCGGCCCCGGTCCGGTGGCGCAGGGATGATACCATTGGACGATGGACATCAAACTCGAGACCCCCAACCAGCCCGAAGTCGTGGCCCTGATCGACCTGCTGGATGCCTACCAGCTGTCGCTGTATCCACCGGAGAGCGTGTATGCGCTCGACATGAATTCATTGCTGCAGCCGAATGTGCTGTTTGCCGTGGCGCGCGATACCGACGGCGCTGCGGTGGGCTGCGGCGCCATCGTGGTGACGCCGGAGTACGGTGAAGTGAAACGCATGTTCGTGCATCCTTCCGCGCGCGGCCAGGGCGTGGCGCAGCGCCTGCTCGGCATGCTGGAAGCGGAAGCGCTGGCGCGCGGCTGCCGCCAGTTCATGCTGGAGACCGGTCCTTCGCAGCCGGAAGCGATCGGCCTGTACCAGCGCCTGGGCTACAGCGTGCGCGGACCGTATGGCGATTACCGCGACGATCCCTTGAGCGTGTTCATGGAGAAGGCGGCGTGACGGACGCCCTGCAGGATCTGCGCGAGCGCACCCGCGCCTTTGCCGAGGCGCGCGACTGGGAGCAGTTCCACACGCCGAAGAACCTGGCGATGGCACTGTCGGTGGAAGTGGCAGAACTGGCCGAACATTTCCAATGGCTGCCAACCGGCCGCGCCGGCGAACTGGCCGACGGCCAGCATGAGGCGATCCGCCATGAACTGGCCGATGTGCTGCTGTACCTGGTGCAGATCGCCGACAAGCTCGATGTCGACCTGCACGCGGCGGCGCTGGAAAAGATTCAGCTCAATGCCATCAAGTATCCGCCACCAAAGGCTTGACCGGCGGCAGCGGCTATTCACGCATTGACTGCGCCAGCTGCCATTTCGTTTCCCCCGGAAATAAAACCCATACATGTTTCCATGCGTTGCGCGTGGTCGAGGCAAGTTGATTTACCAGGCATGCCGGCGAGGTCGCTTGTCCGTTGAAGACGATTTGGTCTCCGACCACGGCAGCATGGAACGTCCGGCGCTTGACGACCACCCTGAGTTTGGTTCCCTCCGGCAGGAACACTTGCTTCCACTGATACCCGCCCAGAAGAGCAGGCGAGTCTTCTTTCGGTGGAGCGCTTTGCTGCTCTATCCAGGCAGTGATTGCTTTGCTTGCGACAACCGCGAGTTCTTCCCTCACAGTTGAACCATCCAGAAATCTGCAGAGTTCCTGGAACACAGTAAAGGTGACCGGGACGCCGATGGTGGGTTCCATTTTTTTCTCTCCTTCCTCGCATGCTCGAAAAATGCCGCTTAATCGTGCTCAAGGCGGCTTATTCATGCTCATTCGCTGCTCGAAACTGCTCATCTGCTGCTCTTTTTTGCTCCTTTACTGCATTATTTTGCTCGTTTGCTGCTCGTTTTTGCTCGAAGGTACCGGGAGCAAAAACGAGCAGCAAACGAGCAAAATAATGCAGCGAACGAGCTAAAACATGCACTGAACGAGCAACTATGAGCAATGAATGAGCAGGGATAAGCAGCATTGAGCCGCTTTGCGAACAAATTTCACCGGCCTCGAATTGAGAGGAGCCCCTCAGAGTCGTCCGATTATTCGCAATGGCTTAGAACCGAGGGGTCGGCGGAAGTTCCGCCTGAGTTCAAAAAATGCCAGGCTGGCGGATCAAGCGCCTTCAATCAGGTTTGCGACGAAGGCGCTGTACTCGTCGCGCATCGGGAGTTCAAGGTCCGTCACAATCGCGCGGCGGTGCGACACGACCGGCACATTGTCCTTGGGGTTGAAACCTGCTTTCTCTTCGACGCCCCAATACAGGCCCACGCCGCGCTTTTGCCAGTTAGGCAGTTCGTTGAAATTGATCCCGCGGCTAAACAGCAATTCGTTCTTGTCTGCGAGCGATTTGCCTGCAATCGTTGCGGCGGCGCTGTTCGGCTCCACGCCTTCCTTACGCAGCATCCAGTAGCAGTGCGCATTCAATGCATTGCGGTGTGCGTCTTCGTTACGCCAGCGGAAGTAGTCGACCACCAGGCGCTTGGTGGGCAGTTCCGAAATCCTGCAATCGAAAGCACCCAACTGTCCCAGCATCAGGCTGAATTTGGCGGACGCTTCGCCGGCAAGGATAGAGTTGTATTTCCGGGTCTTGCGGCCGAAGACATTGATGTCCAGGTCGAACAGCAGGGAGATTTCGTCGCTCTCGGTGTAACCGTAGATGACCTTGAAACCGCAGTTCATCAGGTGCCTGGTGGTTTCGATCATCAAGTCGCGGAAGCGGACATCGAACGGGGCCTCAAAGCCGGCAAGTTCCTTGGTCAGGCGCGTGAAACTGCGGCCGTCGATCCTCGCGACCATATAGATGCCCGGCAGGACGCACTGGTCATGCGCGGTTTCATACACCCGCATCGTTTCGTCGAGTTCATCAAACTTCACTAATCCATTCCTTTACAACACGTTCTCCATCAACCCAGTCGACGTAGAACAGTTCATCAAAGCCTTCCTCGCGCGCCGGAATCTCCAGCCGCTTGTGAGTGCTGAAGATGCCGACCTGCGGTATGCATTCGGCCCCTTGTCGCTGGCCGTTCCATTCAAGCGACCGCTCAAGGTCGCTCTTGAAGTAATAACACCTGATGCGATAGCCGTATTCCTTCAGCATCGCGATATAGCGCGCCCGCACTTCCCTGCTGACATTCGTGTTGTCGATCACCAGCGGCATTCCAGTATCGAAGCAAAGCGCGAACATCCGCTTTTCCCTGTTCTTCGTTTTCAGCAAATCGTTACTGATGCGGACGTGGGAATTGAAGAAGTGCTCTTTATAGAAGCTCGATTTGCCGGAAGCCTGGATGCCGACAAACATGATCGCTTCCATCAGAGTCCCAGGGCCTTGCGAATCTGCGCATTGACGATTCGCCAGGCTTTCGAGTCGGCCGAGACTTCGTCGTAGTGGCTGCCGCCCGGCAGAACCAGCACCTCCGCCGAGTCGCCCGCAGCCTTGGCTCGACGGGCGTAGTTTTCTCCAGTAACGGTCGGCGAAATATCGTCATATTCACCGTGGATCAGGATCGTGTGCACGCCGGTCGGCAGTATTTCAGCCGGCGAGGTGTCGGCGAAAACGTCGGGGCGCGAAGCGCTCGGCAGGCCGGCAATCTGGGCGGTCTCGCGATCGCAGGTGCGTCGGATCAGGGTGGCTTCGTTGCGCAAGTCAGCCAGGCCACCAAGGCTGATGACAGTGTTGATCTTCAGCGGCTGCGGCGCCCAGGCGGGGCTCCACTCGGGCAACTTGTGGCGTGAGATCGCCCACTGTGCAAGATGCCCCCCGGCGGAATGGCCGACAGCGACGATGCGGCTCAGGTCCAAGGCACTGGATTTGGCTTCGTGCTTCAGCAAGTCCACAGCTGTGGCGACGTCCTGGTACATGCCGGGATAGCCGCCGCCTTCTTCATCGTAGCGGCGATATTCCACGTTCCAAACCGCGATGCCTTGCCGGGTCAGCGCGCCAGCCATGTTGCGCATCTGCTCGATGCCGCCAAACTGCACGGTCCAGCAGCCGCCATGGATCAGTACCACGACGGGGTGCGGGCCGGGGCCTGCCGGCTTGAACAGCTCAACGAACTGGCTGGGCGACGTGCCGTACATAATTCGTTTGTCCGGCGCCGGCCCCTTCAGCGCGAGGTAATCCTGCAAGTCCATTGGCTTGGTGACCACTGCGTCGACCGGAGCGGCGCAAGCATCTACGGCAGCAGCGCCGGCGGCGGCGCACAGGGAATGGCGGATCAGTTTGTGCATGGCTTTCTCGGTGAAGTCCGGAACAGCCAGCAGCATAGCTTGGGGTTGCCCAATTCGGCAACAAGCCTGGTTGACGCCGCTTTTCTCGGCGCGGTTCAGGGCTTCCTTCGCAGGCCTGTCGCAGACCACCACTGAAAGCTACTGAAAAGACTACTGAAAACTACTGAAAACTGCGGTTTTCGGCGCTGATAGCGCTATGCCCGGGAAAATTTCAGTAGCTTTCAGTAGCAGGTGCAGAGGAGGTGGCAACGGGGCCCGGCAACTCGCCAGGCCCTGTCGTTTCGACGCGGATCAGCGCTTCGGCTTGGCTACCGGCTTCTTCGGCGGGGTGTGCTTGCCGGACATCGGCGGCATGGCGTCGGCCAGCGACATTTTCAGCTGCTTGCCGCCGACCCATACCTTGCGCAGGTGCTTGAAGATATCGTCCGGCATGCCGTCCGGCATCTCGACGAAGGCGTGGTCTTCCAGGATTTCAATGCGGCCGATGAAGCGCGATTCGAGGCCGCTCTCGTTGGCAATGGCGCCAACCAGGTTGCCGGCATTGACGCCGTCTCCCGCACCGACTTCCACGCGGTAGGCGCGCATCGGCATCGGAGTGCCCTCGCCTGCTGCGGCTTTGTCCTTTTTCTTGCGCTTGGGCGCTTCTTCGAACATCGGCTCATCGTCATCGGCGCGTTCGGACAGTGGTGGCGCGGCGCGCTCCGGGCGTTCTGTGCGCTCAGGCTTGGCTGCGCGTGGCGCCTTGGCTGCCGGCGCCGGTGGCGGCGTTTCGCCGTCGCGGTGAATGCGCAGCGCCTGGCCTGCGACACGCAGCGCGGCAATTGCGTCGATGTCGCCCGGCAGCAGGTCGGCCGGCATGTCCAGCAGCGAGTAGTCGTCGTAGATCTCGATGCGGCCGATGAACTTGGAATCGATGCCGCCTTCGTTGGCGATGGCGCCGACGATGTTGCCCGGCTTGACGCCGTGCTGGTAGCCCACTTCCACGCGATAGGTCGCCATGCCCTGCTCCGGCTCGCGCTCGATGCGTTCCTTCTTCGGACGCGGCTCGCGTGGCTCACGCGGTTCGCGCGGCGCGCGGCCTTCACGATCCTGGCCCTGGCCTTCCTGGCGTGGCGCACCGTCTTCATGCCAGCCTTTTTCGCGCGACTTATCCAGCAGCAGCGGCTTGCCGCCGCAGGCCATCATTGCCAGCGCGGCTGCCACTTCCACTGCCGGAATATTGTGTTCTGCTTCGTATTCGCGCACCAGGTTTTCGAAGAAGGACAGGCCTTCCTGCGCCAGGGTGTCGGTGATCTGGTCCTTGAACTTGCCGATGCGGACGTCGTTGACCGCCTGCAGCGTCGGCAGCGTCATCGGCGTGACCGGCTGGCGCGTGGTGCGCTCGATCAGTTTCAGCAGGTTGCGCTCGCGCGGGGTGATGAACAGGATCGCTTCGCCGCTGCGGCCCGCGCGGCCGGTGCGGCCGATGCGGTGGGTGTAGCTTTCCGGGTCGTACGGCACGTCGTAGTTCACAACATGCGAGATGCGCTCCACGTCCAGGCCGCGCGCTGCCACGTCGGTGGCGACCAGGATGTCGATCTTGCCGTCCTTGAGCTGGCCGATGATGCGCTCGCGCGCCGCCTGCTGCATGTCGCCGTTGATGGCGCCGGCCGAGAAGCCGCGCGCCTGCAGGCGCTCCGCCAGTTCCTCGGTGCCGATCTTGGTGCGCGAGAAGATGATCATGCCGTCGAACGGTTCCGCTTCCAGGATGCGGGTCAGCGCATCCAGCTTGTGCATGCCGGACACCAGCCAGTAGCGCTGGCGGATATTGGTGTTGGTGGTGGTCTTGGCCGCCACCATCACTTCGGCCGGGTCGTTCAGGTAGGTGGTGGCGATGCGCTTGACCTGGGCCGGCATGGTGGCCGAGAACAGGGCGGTCTGGCGCGATTCAGGGGTCTCCTGCAGGATGCGCTCGACGTCCTCGATGAAGCCCATGCGCAGCATTTCGTCCGCCTCGTCCAGCACCAGGGTTTTCAGCTGCGACAGGTCGAGCGAGCCTTTTTCCAGGTGGTCGATGACGCGGCCCGGGGTGCCGACCACCACGTGCACGCCGCGGCGCAGCGCCTGCAGCTGCGGGCCGAAGGACTGGCCGCCGTAGATCGGCAGTACGTGGAATTTCGGGATGTGGGTGGCGTAGCGCTGGAAGGCTTCCGCCACCTGGATCGCCAGTTCGCGGGTCGGCGCCAGCACCAGCGCCTGCGGCGCGAGCTGTTTGATGTCGATGCGCGACAGGATCGGCAGGGCAAAGGCGGCGGTCTTGCCGGTGCCGGTCTGCGCGGTGCCCAGCACGTCGCGGTTTTCCAGCAGGTGGGGAATGGTGGAGGCCTGGATCGGAGACGGGGTCTCGTAGCCTACTTCTTTCAGCGCCTTCAAAATCGGGGCGCTGAGGTTCAAATCGGTAAACAGGGTGTCAGACATGGCGGCACTCGTGAGGTTATTGTTGTATCGCCTGATGCGACGGAAAGCGCTATTTTACCCTTTCAAACCGGTAAACCAGGGTCCGACCCAAGGGTCGGACCCGCTCAGCGGCCGCAGCGGGTCGGGTCTGACCCTTGGGTCAGACCCGGATTTACCGGTTTTCAGGTGTGCGGCCTGACATCATCCTTCAGCGCATTGAGCGCCATTTTCTCGATCAGCCCCGGCGCCAGCAGCTTGAGCCAGCGTCCCAGCTTGCCCTTGGCCGTCATCACCACCTCGCGCTTGCGCCCCGCCATCCCATCGATAATCAGCTGCGCGCATTCGGCCACCGGCATCGCCGCATCCTCGCGCAGGCTGCTCTTGCCCAGTTCCCCGCCGGCAGCGTTGTAACCCCGATAACGGATCTGGGTATCCACCACGCCCGGATAGGCGGTGGTCACGCTGACGCCATGCGGCTTCATTTCCGCCCGCAGCGCCTCGAAGAAGCCCGCCATGGCGAATTTGGTGGCGCCGTAGGCCGTGCGCCCCGGCACCCCAACCAGCCCGGCCAGCGACGACACGGCCACGATCCTGCCCTGCGACGCCTTCAGGTAAGGCAGCGCAGCGTGGGTGCACCAGATGGCGCCCCACAGGTTCACTTTCATCAGCTCTTCGTACCAGCCCAGGTCCGTCACTTCCTCGAACAGCGCGTGGGCCGAGCGGCCGGCATTGTTGACCAGGGCATCGATGCGGCCGAAGCGCTCGACGGCGGCAGCCACCAGGTGCCGGCACTGGTCCTGCCGGGCCACGTCGGTGGCCACCACCAGCGTTGCCGCGCCGGCCGCGCCGCAGTCGGCCGCCACGGCCTGCAAGGCCGCCTCGTTGCGGGCCGCCAGCACCAGCGCCACCTCCTTGCCGCGAGCGCGCGCCAGCTGGCGGGCCATTTCTGCTCCGATGCCGTCGGATGCGCCGGTGATGATAATGACTTCCATGTATCTCCTTTGTTTCGACGCCCAGAATGCGCTCCATTATGGAGTAAGATCGCCGCCATGAATACCAAGTACCTGATC
>Ga0307408_100001656_pt1 | contig 16425 bp, 8 predicted proteins | sample 322Cmetagenome_FD_202116 | JGI IMG/M metagenome (GOLD analysis project Ga0307408, IMG submission 202116) | Maize rhizosphere microbial communities from greenhouse at UC Davis, California, United States - 322HYB-C-3 | ecosystem: Host-associated > Plants > Roots > Rhizosphere > Soil | place: USA...
AGGGCCCGCTTTTGCATTATATGCGGTTATGGACTCGATAGTAGACCAGTATTTTCCCGTGGTTAATGATATGGAAGAGCAGCTGGAAAGACTTGAAGAGGATGTATTTTCCGGAAGCTCTAACCGCGAAACCATCAGCCAGATTTACCAGCTAAAGCGTAGTCTTTTACAAGTAAAGCGTGCCATTTTGCCCTTAACAGATATTTGTAATCGCCTGGTGAGGTTTAACATCGCTTTGATCCCGGATGAAACGCACCCTTATTTTAGAGACGTTCATGACCATGCTATGCGTATTAGTGAAATGGTTGATAATACTCGGGAATTGTTAAACAGTGTTCTGGAAGTGAATTTTTCATTGATTTCAATTTCCCAAAACGATGTTTCCAAGAAGTTTGCCGGTTGGGCTGCTATATTAGGCGTACCCACCATGATTGCAGGGATTTACGGAATGAATTTTGATTTTATCCCAGAGCTGAACTGGTATTACGGCTATCCCACAGTACTTGTAGTGACTGTTTTTACCTGTATTTATCTGTACAGACGCTTTAAGCAATCAGGCTGGCTATAAAGCGGGTATGCCAGGATAGTGGTTTTATTTTAACGTGCTTTCCTTTTCTGGCAATGTGCCAAATATTTTATCCCAAAGGGATGAGCTTACCCCAAATCCTTTTTCCGGATCTTTATAATGATGCAAATTATGATTACGCCACAGAGCTTTCATTCCTTTAGGCGGTGGAAACGCATGTATAGCATAATGAATTGATACGTAGAGTAAATATCCAATCATGAAGCCAGGAAAGAAAGCGTATACATACACTCCTGTTCCAAACATTACAGAGGATATTGAAAAGATAATACACCAAATTATAGCTGCGAAAACTACGCTTGGAACAGGCGGCATAAACAGCCGGTGTTTATCTCGGGGAAATTCATGATGATTGCCATGGAAGATATAAATAACCCGTTGGCCGAGTTTGCTTGTAGGGTGATAGTGAAATAGGTATCGGTGAGCCACATATTCGAAGAGAGTCCAGCTAAATAGTGCCAGAAGAAAAATGCCTCCAATACGTGTTAAGGACAAACTTACCTCGGCATAACTGTAATATAGCATATATAAACAGACCGGGATATAAATGGCATAGATTACCCAAGGACGGGTTTTTGTAAGTGCTTCAAGCATCGAATTTTTAAATATCCGTGCACTGCCCCGGTTATTAATTCTTGCAGATTCCATCGTCTTATCGGGTTGCATACTCGTTGATAAAGACATCACTGAGTATATCGGCCACATAAGACTAACACAAATACAATGCTAAAAGTGTTTTAGAAAAGCCTTTGAGCTGGCTGATTGGATTGCCGTTAGAAATATGTAGACCACTAATTTAGCCGATGGTTAAAAAAGAAGCCCCCATCTGGCAACGGATAAATTCAGATGGGAAAACAGACTATGCATACCACAGGCTTGATGCTCCAATCAGGGCAGCCTCTTCTCCAAGTTTGGCTTGTAAAATGGGAATAGTTTGATACTCGGGTTTTAGGCTGGCCTGTAAGCTTTCTTTAAAGAGCTTAAGCGCCTTTGCTATATTACCTCCCAGTATAACTGCTTCGGGATTTTCGGATTCAATGAAACCGTTTAGAAACAATCCCAGGTTTTCGCCGAATTCATTAAAGACCTCTCGGGCAACATTGCTTGTATCACATAAGCCTGCCAATTGTTTAACATCAGGTATTTTTTCACCTGTTAGTTCTTTGTAACGATTTAACAGCCATCGGGCAGACAGGTAATGTTCTGCAATACTTTCCTTAAAGGGTGAATTCCATAGTTCGGCATCCTTAGCATGATTATCGTAAAAAACAGATGTACCCAAGCCAGTGCCCAGTGTTATGCCTATTAACCGCGAGTATGATTTTCCGGCTCCGGCACAGGCTTCTCCCCTCAAAAAGCTGGCTGCGTCGTTATAAAAAACGATATTTTCAACTTCCAGATTTAACGACGCTGCCAAGAGCTGTTTGATATTTAAGCCATAAAGCATGTCATATTTATTCTGGCCTTTAATAAAACTGATTCCGTTTTTATAATCAAAAGGGCCAGGCATAGCAATGCCTATCTTCTTCGACGCGTTAGCAGGCAGTCCACAGGCATTTGCAATCACTTCGCACCATTGCCCTATGATTGAGGAAGCTTCTTGCTGTGAGTTAACACTACTTCTCATTCGTGTGCTTTCTACAATCTCACTTGTCTTTACGTCGACCTGGGCAGCAGTGATATGGCTACCGCCTATGTCTACTCCTATTACAGTTGAATAATTCATTGTTATGAGACATCTAATGATTGCTAATACTTTTGTATAGCAGCTACCTTGCCTGGAAAAGCCGATTCACCTTCAATATTTACGGTTTTTAAATTAGTAACGTCGTGGCTCTCAACTACGTGTTTGTAGTATGGAGGGCGGTTTTCACCCCAGGTTACTGAACTATTTCTGATGCTGATATTGCTTGCTTTATCGAAATAAAATCCCGAAGTACTTCCAGAAAGTAGGCCTTCTACTTTAGCTGGCCGGCGGTCGTATATTCCACCAGGTAGTTGCGTGGTTTTGTTAATGAAAAGGTCAACCTGGTCAAATATAATATCAGATATCTTATCCGCGGACTCGGCCCCTACATAAATGCCATTTTCGCTTACTCCTTTAATATTGTTAAAATAAATCCGGCTTACCTTTCCTACACTTCCTTCAGTTTTTCCTTTCGGGAAGCGCCAGTTAGCATCTTTATGATTACCGGTTGCCCTGCGAAATGCAGTTACATAAATAGGTTCGGCTTTGCCCCACCACACATCTGAGAATAAATGCGAATCGATAACGATATCTGAAAATATCACATCGCTTACGGTACCTTCGTCGCGGTTTTGAATGCCGATGCCTCTGTTGCTCCTTTTTATAATGCAGTTGTTGATTACAACGTGACTTATGCGGTCCATATTTTCTGAGCCGATTTTAATAGCGCAGGAGCGCGATGTCATAGTGCAATTGCTAACTGTGATGTTTTCACAAGGGCCGAATTCTTCATACTCGCGGCGATTTTTCAAGCAGATACAGTCATCGCCAGATTCAATATAAGAGTTACTTATACGTACATTTTTGCTATGATCGAGGTCGATACCATCGCTGTTTCTCACTTTCAGGCTGTTTAACAAGGTGATGTTATCAATAGCCACATCATCACAACCAATCAGGTGAACTGTCCAATAAGCAGAATTCCGAATGGTTAAATCATGGATGCGGATGTTTTTTCCGCCAATAATTGTAAGCAGGTGCGGACGTGGGTCTACTACGTTAAATGGTTTCAGCACATAAGAATCTTCCAACTCTGCACCCATGAAAGAAATACCGTTTCCATCGAGGAATCCAGATCCGGAAAGGGTTACGTTCTCCAGTTTCTCTCCGCCAATCCAGATGGTGCCCTCTCCTTTGTTATCTCGGAAAGCGCTTGTTTTATATACACTTTCATCAGGATTTGCAAGTACTCCGGCGTTCACCTCCACCACAAACTCAATGTTTGATTTAAGGTCGAATGGACCACTCATAAATACCTGACCAGCAGGTACAATTACTCGTCCACCTCCAGAAGATGAACAGGCATTGATCGCTTTTTGGATAGCTACGGCATTGTCCTTCTTGATATCAGCCACGGCCCCATAATCGGTAATTAGAAAATCTCTTGCTCTTACCGGTTTTTTCTGCGCCATCGCAGCAGCCGTGCAAACCAGGAACAGAAAAATATAAATGGGGAATGTTTTAAATGACATATCTTATTTTGTTAAAGAATCAGGTTGTTCAATTTCTTTTGTTGCCCAGGTTTTAGAAGGCTTATCTGTCAATGATATCTCCAGCAACCCGCCATTAATAATCATGGCATGGCTCAGATAGTTTTTAGAATAAGGCTTTCCATTAAACTTTACCGATGAAATATATGCAGAAGCATCCGACTGCTTGTGTGTAAGCACCTTGAATTTTTTGCCGTTCGCCAGGGCGATGATGTAGCTTTTAAATATAGGGGCAGTTAACAGGTATTGGTCAGAAACAGGATTAAGCGGGTAGAAACCAAGAGAGGCAAACACATACCAGGCTGACATTTGTCCCGCATCATCGTTACCGCTTAGCCCGCCTGGGCCGTCGCTATATTCGTCTTCAAGAATCTGTTTTATCCTTAATTGAGTTTTCCAGGGCGATGGTGTGTAGTTGTACATGAATGGAATCTGATGGCCGGGCTCATTGCCATGCCAGTATTCGCCGCCATCAAAAAGTTTATCCAGCGAAGCTTGCAGCTGTACCTTTCCCCCCATTAAAGAAGCCAGTCCTTTCACATCATGCGGAACGTAAAAAGTGTATTGTTGCGGCGTTCCTTCAGTAATATAAGGTTCTTTAGAAGTAGGATTAAATGGCTGGTACCAGCTTTTGTTGATGTATCTTCCACGAGCCATTTTAACTGAAGTATCAAATACGTTTTTATAATTTAAACTTCTATTAATCAATGTATTATAGTCATTATCTTTGCCAAGTCCCTGCGCTACTTTCGCCAGTGCAAAATCATCAAAAGCATATTCCAGTGTGCGGCTTACTTGTTCTTTTTTATGAAATGCCTCTGGCACGGAGTCTTCCATTGGAATGTAGCCGTATTTTAGGTATGAATCGAGTGCCCGCCTTCCCTTTCCGTCCTTATAATCCTGAGGAGAGGATTGGTTAAAAGCATTTTGTCTCATCAGGCGATATGCTTCTGCCACATCATAATTGCGTATTCCCTTTACATAAGCCGAAGCAATAAAGGCGGTTACATGGTCGCCTATCATGGCTGCGGTATAACTGTTCCAGCAGGGGAAAATGGGGAGCCATCCGCCCTGTTGGCCCTTCAATATCATGGAGCGCACGCTGTTGTTGACCAATTCTGGCTGAAGTATTTCAAATAGCGGCAAATGCGCACGGTAGATATCCCACATAGAGAAGTCATCATAGTAATTGCCAGATGCCATTTTATTGAGCTTGTAGTTTCCCGCAAACTCCGGATAAGTGCCGTCAACATCATTAAACAATCGAGGATGCTGCATGCTGTGGTACATAGACGTGTAGAAAATTCGCTTTGCTTTTACGTCTGTGGTTTCTACTTTCACCTGGCTTAGAGCCCGTTGCCAAACTTCTTCATTTTGAACAACCAGGCTTTCAAAGTCCCAGCCCTTTATTTCTGCCTGTAGATTTTTCAATGCCCCCTGGAGGCTGCTAAACGAAGTTCCCACCCGAATGCGAAGCTTTTCTCCTTTATTTAACTTAACTCCTACGTACGCTCCAATGTCCTTTCCATCACGGATGCTATCGATACTCAAAACTTCGCTCCCGCGAAAAGTTCCTGAGCTTGTAAATTTTCTTTCGACTTGTATAGCAAAATATCCGCTAAAACCTGCCGGCTTACCCCAACCCTGATAAATGCGATGTGCCGGATTATAGCCCCATATCAGGCCTTTTTCAATATCCACCTTTACAAAGCCCTTTCCCTGATCACTGTTAGGAGTAATCAGGAGATAGAGGCTGTCTGCCTTCTGCGCTGTAAACTGTAGCATGCCGCAACGAAGCGTGGCTGTCATTTCGGCAATCAGGTTGTAAGAGGGCAATTCTACACGATAGTAATGTGGTGCGGTAGTTTCTTGTTGGTGTGAAAATGGTGTGCTGTAATTCTGTACGGAGGTTTTAAGTGAACCACTGATGGGCATAATGGTAAAGCTGCCATAATCCTGCGTACAAGACCCGCTAAGCCAATGCGTTGCCCTGAAACCACTAAGCTGTGAGTCTTTATAAAAGTAAGGCGGCAGGCATTTGGTTTCCGATTGGCGTGTTTGTGGCGTCCATTGCGTCATAGCAAATGGCAAGCCGACAGCCGGGATTGTATTGGCGTTCAACTCAGTTCCAGCACCGTGCTTTAAAGCTGCTTTTGTAGTTGATGGCGCGGTTCCGGCCAGTGGCTGCACATAAGGAACAAGGTTCTGAGCCTGCATTTTACTGCAGGCCAGAACGCTTAACCAAATTATTACGAGAAAGAATTTATGCCTCACTTTATTTATGTTAAAATGCTTCGCCATTTTAAATGGCAGCAACACTACTATTAGAAAAGGTTTTTTAACTATGTGTAAATTTTTGTAAAAACTTAGATGTATTTAGGCCGCGTTGATGGGCGATATGTACCATTTTAAGGCGGCTTACATCCTATTTTTTATTGGCTTGTTTATAATTGCATTGCTAAGATATTGAGAAAAACCTGGCAAGGTTTGTAGCGAAAGGTATTTATTTACGAAACCGATTTCGTAAATGCGGAAAATAATTGTGTTTTATAGGGGAATGCGAATTGCCGGTGGGCACCTAAAGCTATATCGAATATTTAGCACGTAAGCTTAGGCCTACTCGGCTGTTAAAGGCTTTTTGCTAAACCGCCTTACCATTTCAGTTGTGCAAGCTCTTTTTTCATGCTGACCGGCTCAAAATTTGAGCCCCCCGCCCATGTTTCCGGCTAAGCTTTTGCACCGTTGGAGAGCATTTTTAAATGGCAGCTAGATTTTTAGTAGCGGGAAGGGTCGATTCATGAATCGCCCCTACATTGGCACCATTGCGAGGGCAATTCTTCAATTGCCCCAAGTGCTAGAAATATTACAGGCATCTTTTTTGTAGTATACCGAAGTCTTATAAGGACAGACTTGTAAGATTTCCAGCCAGTCCCCTGAGAAATCAGGGGCATTTTTATTCATCTTCAGCATCCTATACTGAGGCACAATTTCAAACTTTGATTATATCTAACTTGCCTGTGCCACCCTCCTATTTTCTTTAAAGCCTTTTAAGTCAATGAATTAAAAGAGGGATAATATTCGTGTTAGAAAAGAGTTATTAGTATACACAAGGCAGGCTGGCCGTACATATCTATTCTAAACAATACAGAGGCCTGCTGATCGGCTAACCGTTCTTTGTTGAATAGTTAGCCGATTTTTTGATGGCCTCCCGTCGTAAAACATCCCCAACTTTGCCGTAATTTCCCCCTGTTATTATCTGCATTTACCTCCATATTTGTAAAGCCGATTGATAGAATTTATATCGGACGGTGGAGCAGCTACCACCTAAAAAACGGGCGAACCGAAAAGCCAGACGAGTAGGAATCAACCTAAAAGATCTGTTATGTCAGACAACAAAGTTTCATTACACAGAGTGATTAAGGCTTCACCTGAAAAAGTATACCGGGCCTTCACTGATGCACTTGCGATTGCCGCATGGTTGCCGCCTTATGGTTTTCTTTGTACAGTTCACGATATGAACGTACAAGTTGGCGGAACCTTCAGAATGTCGTTTTTCAATTTCAGCACTGGCAACGGCCACTCCTTTGGAGGTGAATATGTAGAAATAAAACCAGCTGAATTCCTGAAATACACAGACAAATTTGACGATCCGAACCTGCCGGGAGTAATGACCACTTCTGTATGGTTTCAGAAAACATCTGTAGGAACGGAGCTGAAAGTACTGCAGGAGGGAATACCCGCTGTGATACCTGTCGAGATGTGTTACCTCGGCTGGCAGGAATCGCTGGAAAAACTGATTAAACTGGTGGAGCCTACAATACCCGACGCCTAAGCCGCCAGGCGCCCTTGAAGGGAAAAGTTTAAAACTAAAAGTGTCAGACACCTACTGCCAAGTTGCATATAGGCGTCTGATACTAAACAAGCCTGAAAGGCTTGACTCCGGCTAACCTCGGGTGCAACCCGAGGTTAGGCAACTCGGACTATAACCACCTCTGCAAGCTAAAAGCTTGCATTAAACAAGTCCAATACGCAGATCTAAACTTCTACTAAAACCTCCACTTCGTAAACGCCTCTATTGCTGCATATTCTGCCAGCCCAAGCTGATTATAAGCAGCGGCAGTTTCGCGGGTCCTGTCTTCTGCCCTAACCCAAAATTCGCGGGCATCATCGCCTGGAAAGACTGGGCGGTCTTTCTGCGACTGGTGCTTAAAGATCGCAAGGCGCTTACGTTCAATCTCTTGTGGAGAAAGAGGAACCGCCATTTCGATTTCATGGATAGCAAACTCATGCCATGCTCCGCGATAAAGCCATAGCCAGCAATCCTTAATCCAATCCTCGGTTTCCTTCAGGCGTTTAAGCGCATTTAAAACGATATCAAAACATACCTTATGAGTGCCATGAGGGTCTGCAAAATCGCCTGCTGCAAATACCTGGTGAGGTTTTATTTTATTTAGAAGTTCCATGGTTTGGACAATATCATCTTCAAAATTTGTCACCTTAGTAATCTTGCCACGGTTGTAGAAAGGAAGGTCCATAAAATGAATATTCGGATCAGGTAAGCCAACGAAGCGGGCTCCGGCTATTGCTTCACCTTTTCTAATAAATCCTTTAATGTCCCGAATCTCCGGAATGTCGGCCTGATTAGGCTGCTTGGTTTCCAGGAAGTCCTTCATTTTCTGGTACAGTTCATACTGGCGGCTGGTATCGAGGCCTTGGTTCTTGCTGAAATCCATCGAAAACTCAACAAAGCGAAGCACATCATCGTCCCAAACGGCCGTGTTTCCGGAAGTCTGGTAAGCCACGTGCACCTCATGCCCCTGATCAGCAAGGCGAATAAATGTTCCGCCCATAGATATCACGTCATCATCCGGGTGGGGCGAAAATAGAACCACTCGCTTACTTGCAGGCAAAGCCCTTTCTGGCCTTCTGGAATCGTCAGCGTTTGGCTTTCCGCCTGGCCAGCCGGTAATAGTTTGCTGTATCTTATTGAAAATATCAATATTCAGGTCGTAAACCGGCCCTCGTTCGGTTGCCAGCTGCGCCATCCCGTTGTTGTTGTAATCATCAACAGTTAACTTCAATATCGGCTTGTTCACTTTTTCAGAAAGCCATACAACAGCTTTTTTTATTAAAGTGATATCCCATTGGCAATCTTTAACCAGCCAGGGTATGTCGAATCGGGTAAGTTCAGATGCGGCGTCTTTATCAAGTATAAACTCTACATTATCAGAAAGTTGAAGGTAGGTAGCTGGAACATCAGAAGAGATATCTCCTTCCACTGCTTTTTTTATGATGCTGGCTTTTTTAGAGTTCCAGGCCATCAGTATAATTTCCCTCGCTTTGAAAATAGTACCAATACCCATGGTGATGGCCTTTGTTGGTACATTTTCTTTGCCACCAAAATCCCTGGCTGCATCACGGCGTGTTAAGTCGTTAAGGGTAACCAGCCGCGTTCCGGAATTCGGTGCCGAACCCGGCTCGTTGAAACCGATGTGCCCGGTACGCCCTATCCCTAATAATTGCAGGTCCAATCCACCAAAGCCGCTTATCTTTTGCTCGTAATTAAGGCAAAAAGCTTCAACCTCTTCCCTTTTTAGTGTTCCGTTGGGTATATGGATATTCGCTTTGTCAATGTCAATATGATTGAACAGATTTTCGTTCATAAAAGTAACGTAGCTCTGTTCTGCATCCGGTTTCATCGGATAGTACTCATCGAGGTTAAAAGTGACTACATTTTTAAAACTAAGCCCTTCCTCTCTATGCAGGCGTACCAGCTCCGAATAAACTTTTATAGGCGTAACTCCTGTTGCCAGGCCCAGTACAGCCAATACATTCTTCTCCTGCTTGGTACGAATAACCTGAGCTATCCGATTAGCAACAACTTTACTAGCTTCAAGGTCGTTATCAAAAACCTTTACTGGTAATTTTTCAAAACGGGTTTCTTCTAATAAATTAAGTCTTAACATTATTGTTGATTAGTATTCCCTAAAATATGCAAAACGTATGTAAATGAAGCAGGCTTCGATGTAACCGTATACTGCGGCATTGGTTTGGGCCCGCAAGAATTTGAACCTACGCCTAAGGTTTTATAGCCAATGCAAAGTGCAGTTAAATCGCTTTGTGGCAAATCGATACGATACTCTACCGGAGTTAATTGTTCATCCAAGTAGGGCAACGCAGATATCTGGAGGGGAGAGCCTTCTGAGAGTACTTTTAATGTTCCATTATCTGAAGACAGACTTGCCCAACGGACATCTTCGTGATTGCCACATTCCATCGGTTTCTCATATGGCGTTAATTGTTCAGCTACTGTACTTTTATAAATTCCCACATCCGAACCACTTTTGCGGTCGGAATAGTTTTCGAATGGCCCTCTGCCGAAATAACTAAACTGATCGTATTTTTTATCGAGTAATAGCCTCACTCCAATCCGAGCCAACACCAGGGTTGAATCACTGCATTTTACATCATTTTCTACCTTAATGCTACCATCGCCATTAATAATATAAGTCACCTTGTGGTTTATACTGAAATTGTTTTTTCCTTCGCCTTTAAGTTCCGCTGAGATTTTAACCGAACTCGCTGAAAGCTTCTTCGCTGCAACTGATACAGGCTTCCAGACAAGATTTTTAATACCAAATTCATCCCATCGTTTATCTGCATACAGATCGTCCTGTTGATGTGGAGCCCTCCATAAGTGTAAGGCAGGCCCGCCATTGGTTTTCAAGAGGTTATTTCCATTAGATGATAATTCAGTAATCATTCCAGTAGCTTTATTCAATACCACTTTAAAAACGGTTCCCTTAACAGTGATCAGGTCCTTTTTATTACTTAGTGAAAGTGATGGTAATTCTTTATTTGCCTTTTTTGGAGAACCGTTCACAGGCAATTCAAACTGCTGCCAGGCTAATTCGTAGCCTTTCTTTGCCCAGGCTTCGTCATGATTGAGTTTAAAAGACAGCCGCAAATAATAAACAGCTCCGGCTTCTAAATCGGAAGAATTAAAAGGGATGTTAAATTGTTTTTGTGTGAGTGGAGCAATACCTTTTACGTCGATAGTGCCGGATTTATCTTTTACGCCATTTTTAGAAAGCTCCCAAGTAGCATCAAATCCGTCGAGGTTGATAAACTGATATTTATTTTGAACAGAAACGATTCCCTTGTTAAGATCAATAGCGTTAATGCCAATCCACTGGAAAACATGTTTCATTTCCGGATAGTGAGGCTTAGGCTCCCGCTCGGAATTTACTACGCCTTTATGAATAAAATATTGGTCGTTGGGAAATTCACCGAAGCCGCCACCGTAGGCAAGTATGGGATGGTTCGGATTTCGCCTGTTATAAATCCCCTGGTCCTGAAACTCCCAGATGGCGCCGCCAAGGATACTCGGATACTTGTCAAATAAGTCCCCATACTCCTTCAAAGAACCCATGGAATTAAACATTGCATGCGCAAATTCGCAAAGATAAAATGGCTTTTTCAAAATGGTATCAGCAGCAATTATTTCCACCGAAGCCAGTAATTTCTGTTTCCAGCTGGGATTTTCATACGGGATTATCGGCGAATACATTTTACTGTCTATATCAGCCGGATTAGTTTTATCTCGGGAGAAACCTTCGTAATGAGTGGGGCGCGTCTTATCGAGTTTCTTAACTACATCCAAAGCAGCCCTGAAATTGCCACCTCCTGTTCCGCATTCGTTTCCTAAAGACCAGATGATAATGGATGGATGATTTTTGAAGCTTTCGACATTAGCCACATTGCGGTCAATAATGGCAGCTTCCATTAAAGGCTCGTCGTTGAAGCGGTCCATCAAACCATGGCATTCTGCATTTGCTTCAGACACCAGGTACAAACCGTATTCGTCGCAGAGCTCATACCAACGCGGATCATTCGGGTAGTGGCTTGTACGTACATGGTTACAGTTCCCCTGCTTAATCACTTCAATATCTCTAATCATTTGTGCTTCAGTGATGGCATGCCCAACCTCCGGCCAGTTTTCGTGACGGTTCACCCCTTTCAGTTTTATGGGCACTCCATTGACCATAAATAGCCTGCCTTTGATCTCAATTTCGCGAAAGCCTATGCGTTGCGAAAGAATCTCTGTAGTTCCCTTTGCATCTTCTAGTAGCAGAACACAGGTATAAAGATTAGGGGTTTCGGCAGTCCATTTACGGGGATTTTCGACAGGAATATTCAAGCTTAAAGTTTGTTCCTGATTGGCTTTTAGATCTTTAACGTTTGCCTGAGCTGAAGCAATCACCCTAGTTCCGTCATAAATATTGGCTATCAATTGCTGATTGCCTGATTTAGCCCCATAATTGATGATGCTTGCAGAAATTTGGGTTGTCGCGTTTTTATAGCTTTCATCTAAATCCGTTTTGATAAAGAAATCGCGAATGTGCTGCTCTGGTGCTCTCCACAAAGTGACATTTCTGAAGATGCCACTTAAACGCCACATATCCTGATCTTCGAGGTAACTTCCGGAGGTATATTGATAGACTTCAACTGCTACTATATTTTCGCCGGGCTTTACAAAGGAAGTGACATCAAATTCGGCAGCATTACGGCTGTTTACGCTATAGCCAACCTTCTTCCCGTTTATCCATAAAAAGAAACCTGCATCAACTCCATCGAAAGTTAAAAAGATGCGCCCACCTTTCCAGTCAGCAGGCAGTGTAAAGTTTCGGCGATAGCTTCCAACCGGATTTCTCTCTTTGTAAGCCGTATAATTTTTTGGCGGCGCGCTCATCACTTTGGGGAAATCCTTTTTAAAGGTGTAGCCAATGTTTCGATAGAAAGGCGTTCCGTAACCTTTTATCTGCCAATTAGAAGGTACTTCAATATTCTTCCAGCCAGAAACATCGAAATTGGTTTTATAGAAATCCTCCGGCCGGTCCTGAGGCCAGGCTACCCAATTGAATTGCCAGGTGCCATTCAGGCTACGTGCATAGGATGATGAATGACGTTTACCTGCAAGCGCCTCCTCCAGGTTTCCGTAGGGCATTAACGTGGCATGTGCCTTGATTTTGTTTATGCCTAGAAGCTCTGGGTTTTCTATTTCCGCGGGGACTGGCGCTTTGCCGAGGCTATCGATTCCCTTTTCTGCAGCTTTTAGGTTAAGCGGTAAAGCGGCGGCTACCGCGAGAATAAGGATATATAGTTTTGAAATTGACATGTCTTTTTTTATTTTATTGAAATGGCTAGTCTCGTGAGAACATAGCTATAAACAGGTTATCCGGCTTTGTCATCTCGACACAATCAGTTTTTCTGCAAAAAGCAAAATATGTGATGGCGCAGGATCTCTATTGCCGTGGGCTTCAACCAACGGACTATTAGAAACATGGAATGGTTAATGCGGATAAAAGCTTTTCTTATACATTTCTTACCGTCAGCTAAAGCAGACGGCAATAGATACCCTTCACAGAGCTTTAATACCACTATTAGATGTCATTAACCTAAGGAGAGATCCTATAAAGCTTGCTAATAAAACGCTTTAAGATTTCTCCTATCGTCGAAATGACAAAGTGGGTTAGCCTGCTTTTACGCCGATGTCATCGCCATAATTTTGCTTTTTGAAAAAAGCAGACTACTCATTCATCTCCTCCCTCCTTAATCATTATTGCACCATCACCGCCTTATCTGTTTTAATGTTTCAGATAATTACTTGCTAACTTGGCTGCGGTATTTCTGGTAAAGCTTTTTTGCTTCTTCCACAGAATTGCCTTTCGGATTTACCGGGTAATCTTTTCTGGTGTTTACCCATTTCCATTCCCAGTCTTTAATTTCTTTGGTAAAACTATTCATGTCCAGTTCTTTCCCGGCTTCCATGGAAGAAATCGCTTTAGTAAAATAGCGTTCCCAGCGAGGCTTGTAAAAGTCGTTCAGCAGGCCGCTCCACTGCCGACAAGCATATTCGTTTAGTGGACAATCTTTATCTCCCCAAAGGGTAATCAAGTCTTTAGCATTCATTTCATATAAGGCTTTTTCGGCTTCGTTTGTGCCCCAGCGCCTTGCATCAGCTACCCAGGGGCCTAGCATAAAGTCTTTGCGGGTTGCCAATAGAGCATCCATGTCTTGAATCAGTTCAATAAATTGCCTGCTGTACTTTTTGAATGATGCAATGTCTTTTTTCTGATATGCCAGAACAAATTTTCGTTGCACTGGTGAAGCATAGTTAGCCAATACTTGCCTGGTTAAGTCAACCACATCATACTGGAACCCATCGCTGTTTTTTAACTCGCCAGAAGCCTTTATCATAGCATCCCAGGCTGGCAGTATATCCTGTGGATTATAATTTAACTTGGTTTTTGCCCATCTGCTGGAACTATCAGCAGTCGGCCTGGCCTGAATGATAGACTCGGCTCCATCGCGGATATATTTATCTGCGGGAACCGTGAATACGGTTTTTCTAAGAATATCCCAGGCTTTCAGGGCTTCTGTATTTCTCTTTCCATAACGGTTCTGCACAAATTTAGGCAGCCATTCGTCCAAATTGATCGCATCCCTTCGCCAGGTATTATCCATCATCAATTCATACAGAACCGAATTTTGTTCAATGCCTTCCATCGTTAAGCCGATGCCTTTCAGATTTCCACTTTTAGGATCGTTAAGAGCTTTTGACGGTTCTTGAGCCACAGTTTCCATTCGCCCAAAAAGATTGGTGTTGCCACCGAAATTGTGCAACATGTTCCAAATCCATGGTTTACCGTAAAAGGCGCTTGTGCGTTTCCATACGGGCTCAATTTCAGTAGCCAGATCCAGCAAAATCATTTTATCGTTGGGAACCGCTTTAAGTAAGGCTTCCGTTTGAGACTCTTTCCAAAACTTCCGGTCGCTGTAGAACAGCCAGCCCTGCATCACCCAAACTGCTGCGGTATCCGCCTGGCGCATGCCTTCATACACACGGGCGCTTAGCTTGCTTATAAACTCGGGCTCGTCTGAAGGTGGTTCATTTTCATTGAAAGTATCGGCTGAGTACAAATGATCGGTGCCTAACAAGCTGGTCTGCTTCTCTAAAAACAGCTTGCCTATACGGGCAAACATCGGGTCTTCCGAATCCAGGATGTAGGTATCGGCGAAACCGTTTGTCCAGTTGGTTGCTTTCAGTTTTGCTTGTGGGAATTTCGTTTTAAAGGACGCCGGGACATGTCCGGTAAAGGCTGGCAATACAGGCTTCATTCCTAAAGCACGTTCTCTTTCCAGGATTTTCTTTTGAAGTTCGAAATGACTTTTCATCCAGCTTAAAGGCAGCGGGCCACCCCAACCATCAATATTTCCCATCCAAAACCATGAAAAATAAGAAGGGCCTGTAAAGAAGCCTTTCAGGTCATCATCACTAAAGCCTAATTCCTTATAAACCAAATACCAGGTATATTCCTCGCCCGTAATCGCCAAAGGCATATTTATTCCGTGAAGAGCCATCCAGTCGATTTCCTTCTCCCAGCGAGCCCAATCCCACCAGCTCATGCTATAGTTGAAAGTGCAGTAGTTGAGATAATAGCGGTATTCATATGGCGTTTCCTTATGCACCTTTGCTGCCACTTTTGGCAGAACCGCGGGTAAATTCAAATTGGTTCCATTCCATGTGATTTGGCAATGGCAATATTCCGTTAGGTAGTAATAGAGTGCAGAAGCAACTGCAACGCCATTATTTCCCCTCAGTACAATCTTGTTATTTCGGCTTTCAATCTCAAAAACATCCAAATTCTTTGCTGCCGGAATCGATTCAACAACAAAGGCTGTGGAGCGTCCAGGCAGTATTCTTTTTACAAGATCCGAATATGCTTGAGATTGTGTTTGCGCCCGCCCGCTAAACGCCGCCAGCAGTGCAAAAACGCCGATATAGTGCTTTAATTTCATAATAGAGGCTACCAGTAAACAGTGTATAAGGCGGTTAAGATTCCAGTAATTAAAACTGATCCGAAGGCAAAACTCGGGTTAATGCGAAACATGGAAGTATCTACACTAATCGTCTCTATTTCGGATGCTTCTTTCTTTTTAGCCAGGCTAATGCCAACCATTACAAGAACAATCACCACAAAATCTATGGTCATTCTATCCAGGAAGGCATAATCAGGGAAAGCGCCATTGGTCCAAACCGGCAAGAATTTCAACACAGTTGAAAGCGGAATGGTGAGTAAGGCTCCGGCCATAGCTGCCGCCGCCGTAGTGCGTTTCCAGTAAAATCCTAATAGGAATATTGCCAATACGCCAGGAGAAACAAAGCCTACATACTCCTGAATAAATTGATAAGCCTGGTCAAGCGATTTTAGGGCTGGCGTAACCACGGCGGCAATAGCCATAGAAACCACAACCGCCCAGCGGCCGACTACAACCATCTTCTTATCGCTGGCTTCCTTATCGAAATACTTCTTATAAATATCAAGGGAGAAGATCGTAGAGATACTGTTAGCTTTCCCGGCAAGTGAAGCCACAATGGCTGCTGTAAGCGCCGCAAAGGCTATCCCTTTTAATCCCGGAGGAAGTAAATTCATAAGGGTTGGATAAGCATGATCGGGCTTGATTACTCCCCCTTCCGTCATTTCTGCCTGAAACATTCCCTTGCTATGCAAAACATACATCACGATACCAGGAAGCAC
>Ga0307408_100001658_pt1 | contig 16412 bp, 9 predicted proteins | sample 322Cmetagenome_FD_202116 | JGI IMG/M metagenome (GOLD analysis project Ga0307408, IMG submission 202116) | Maize rhizosphere microbial communities from greenhouse at UC Davis, California, United States - 322HYB-C-3 | ecosystem: Host-associated > Plants > Roots > Rhizosphere > Soil | place: USA...
AGCGCTACCTGTTAAAGCAACTGACTGATATCCAGGCGTGGGATCTGGAAAAAGACGCTGCCAAAAAAGCCACTACCGGCCGTGAAGTACCGGAGATGACCGGACAGCTCGCTAATTTGAGTAAGCAAGACCTGGCCGATATAGCTGCGCACTTTGCTGCCCAGACTACCCAATTGTCTGGCTCCAAGAAAATCGAAGTGCAAGTGAACTCGGGTATCAAGGTAGATGGTTTGGAATTGGGCGAGCGTATTTATCGCGCTGGCAACCCAACATCTGGCGTTCCTGCTTGTACTGGTTGCCACGCCCCTGATGGCAAAGGCAACATCCCTGCCGGTTTCCCTCGTTTAAGTGGCCAGCATCCGGAATATGTTGAGAAGCAACTGCGCGCGTTCCGCGCCGGTGACCGCACTAACGACGGCGACCAAATGATTATGCGTTCAGTGGCCGACAAGCTGAGCGATGCCGAAATTGTTGCCTTGGCCAACTATATTGCTGGATTGAATTAATCGTCATGCTGGATGGTTAATGAAGATGAAAAGGCGACCTCGGTCGCCTTTTTTGTATCTCCCCTTTACAGATGAGCGCTGCCGCTAGAGAATCCGGCTCCAGATTGGGAACTTGGATGACATTTGCAGGACTAATGCCGCAGATATCCAACCGAATTCATGATTCACACACATTATCTATTCACAATAAAAGTACTGAGGAGCGATTTATGCGTATTTTGGCCGCCCTGTTGGGCCTGGTTTTTTCCCTGAGCGCCTGTGCACAGGAAGCGTCGAGCGAATATCTGGAAGGCAAGGAATATGTGTTGCTGGAACAACCGGTGCGCACGGCTGACCCCAGCAAGATTGAAGTGGCCGAAGTATTTGCCTATTCCTGCCCGCACTGTTTTGATTTCGAGCCACTGCTGCAAGCATGGGAAAAGAAACAAACGAGCGACGTCTACCTTGCCCAAACCCACGCCATGTGGAATCCGCAAATGGAACCCCTGGTGCGCGGCTACTACACCTCTATCGCACTGCAAGTGAAAGATAAAACCCATATGGCCGTATTCAAGGCGATGCATTTGGAGCACAAACAAATTATTACCGCTGAACAGTGGGCGGATTTTTTCGCTGTATACGGTGTTGATAAGGCCAAAGCCCTGAGCACCTTTAACTCTTTCGGCGTGACCAGCCAAATTAAACAAGCCGAAGCACGCGCACGCGGTTACAAGGTAACCAGTACGCCTGAAATGGTGGTGGATGGTAAATACCGTGTCAGTTCCCGCTTGGCGGGCGGCCATGCAGAAATGTTAAAAGTGGTGGACTTCCTGGTTGCTAAAGTGCGCGCTGAGCGTGGCCTTAAGGCGCCTGCCCAGTAATTTCGCAGCCAGTGGCTACCAAAAAAGCCCGCACCGGGAAACCGGTGCGGGCTTTTTATTTGCGACGAATTTTCAGGAGGGGTTATTTTGTGTCTGGGAAACGGTGAATCGGCGATGACTGGCTATACTCAGGAATAGTTTTTTCCTACAGCCCGAGCCCATAGGTTACATGCGTGTTATGACAGTCAATTCTGGTGATAAAAACAACTGGCGGGAAAAGTATCTCAATGCGCTGGATGAGCAGGAGCAGTTGGAGACGCAGTTTGCCAGCCAGCAGGAATTGCTGCGCAGTGCCTTGGTACGGGTCAGTGTTGCCGCTGATGGCCAGGATGAAACGCTAGACCAGATTATGGCAAGGCTGCGCGAACAATTGCGCGGCAAAATGAGCGCGACGGAATTCAACAGCATCCTTGCCCAACTGGAACGGGCAGCCTTGGTATTTGAGCAGCAGCGTGAACAGGCAACGCAGGATATTCGCCAGGCGCTTATGGATGCTGTCAAGCCGCTGCAAAATTTCAAGCTATCGCGCGGAGTAAAGAAAGAGCTCAGTGATTACCTTGCGCAGTTGCCGCAGCGCAGTAAAAAAGTGCGCCTTTATCCTGCACTCCTGCAACAACTGGCCAAAATCCAACAGCAGGCTTTGGGCGAAATCGAGCAACCCAAAGCCGGCTTGTTGGATAAAATTCTCGGTAGTAAAACCCATGCAAAAATAGACGAGGTTGGTGGCGAACAGGATGACGACTTAATCGCAGATTTGCCGCCAATGATCGATTCACCTCCGGCTGGCGTAGAGCCTATCGTTAGTCATTTAACGTCGGAATATTCCACGCAAATTATCCGCGTGCTCAACCAGTTTTTTACCAGCCTTGAAAATGAAACTGCGATTAGAAATAAAGTAGAGGCGATGCGCCGCAAGCTGGAGCAAGGTGTGAGTGTAGATAGCTTGATTCCACTGCTCGACAGTGTGCGCGATCTGGTGATGGAGGCCTATCTCGCGGCTAACCAGGCTTTTGCCACCTATTTAAAAAATGTGAATCAGGAACTGGCTGAGATTTATATGCTGCTCGGTGGTGCCGTAAAAAATACGCAAGATGAACGCGCTGCATCGCGCAAGTTGCAAGATGATGTGATGCGCGAAATGAACGATCTGGAAACCACTGCTACTACTGCCACCGATATTAACCAACTCAAGGATACGGTGAAATCCCAATTGGGAAATATTCGCCAGGTGATAGACCACTACCAGCAAACCGATCAGGCGCAACAATTTTTAGCAGAGCAATTGCAAACGCTCGGTGCAAAAATAAAAACCATGGAAGTTGAGGCGGAAAAAAATCGCACTACCCTGGAGGCGCATCGTCAAAAAGCATTGCATGACCCGCTCACTGAACTACCTAATCGCGAAGCCTACAATGAGCGTGCGAGTATAGAAGTTCAGCGTTGGCAACGATATGGTCGGCCCCTCACCATCGCGATTTTTGATATCGACCATTTCAAGCGTATCAACGATACCTACGGCCATCAGGCGGGCGACAGGGTTATTAAAGTGATTGGCCGTTCCATTGCCAAACGTTTGCGCGAAGTGGATTTTTTCTGTCGCTACGGCGGCGAAGAATTTGTGGCGCTTATGCCAGAAACTGACAGCGCCACCGCATTGACCGTACTAGAAAAAGTGCGCGATGCGATTGCCAACACGGCGTTTAATTACAAAGACCAACCTATGTCGATCACCCTGTCGGTCGGTTTAACTGAATTTAGAACCAACGACAGTTTGGAATCCGCATTTGAGCGCGCCGACCAAGCGCTTTATACCGCAAAATCCAGTGGTCGTAATTGCAGCCATTTGGTGTAACAGGAAAATATTATGGGGTTCATAAACAGTAGGATAGGGTTATGAATAATAAATTGTTAAGCCAGCTTTTTTTTGTGGCGACACTATTGGTGTCGCAATCTGGCATATCCGGGCAATTGGAATTAACTGTGGTGGATGATAAAGGCAATCTACTCAAAGACGCCGTAGCAGCATTGGTGCCTGCGCAAAAAATAGATTACACCACGGTGCCAACGGCAATTATGGATCAGCGCCAAAATATGTTTGTTCCGGGTGTATTGGCCATTCGCGTAAATACCCAGGTGCGTTTCCCCAATGGCGATGATGTACGCCATCATGTCTATTCATTTTCTCCGGCTAAAAAATTCGAGTTGCGTTTGTATCACGGTATGACTGCTGAACCCGTGTTATTTGATAAACCGGGAACAGTGGTTTTAGGTTGTAATATCCATGATTCGATGGTGGCTTATATTTATGTAGTGGAGTCAGATTATTTTGCGGTTGCCAATGCACAGGGAAATATCAGTCTTACGGCACCTGCGGGCAAATATCAATTGCAAATTTATCATCCACAGATGAGCGGAAACTTTCCCGAATCGTCCATTACTCTGGATGATTCCCAACCTGTGAGCAACAAGATCACAGTGAATAATTTGTCTGCGGCGAAAACTGCTGAAGCCGCCGACGAATTTTCCAATTTATTCTAAGCAGATCCCTGCATGCCAAAGTTTAGTTACCTGCTAAAACTGCTTACCTTCCTCATCGGTCTGGTGGTGATACTGGAGGCCATTTCCTATCTGGCCACTCGCGTGGTGATCAACAAAGCTGTTACCCAAAATGCGCGCGCTGAACTGCTATCAGGTGGTGAGTTGTTTACGCGCATCATGCAAAAAAATGTTGAGCAGCTTGCGCTCTCGGTAAAAGTGCTCACTGAAGATTTTGGTTTTAAAGATGCCGTTGCTACTAACGATGAAAAAACCATTGCCTCTGCCCTAATCAATCACTCCGCACGGGTTAAAGCTGACGTAGGCATTCTGATCGCCAGCGATGGAAAATTAATCGCCAGCGATCAGGCCTTCGGCCTGCAAATTGTGGATGAATTTAATCACCTCAAAGAGCAGGCACAACTTCGCGGACAAGCCTACGACATTATTGTGGTTGATGGCCGCGCTTATCAATTTGTAATGTTCTCGGTAAAAGCGCCGGTGGTGATCGGCCTCGCGGCGATGGGATTTGAAATCAAACAGGATTTAAGTGTTGAGCTACAGCGTTTGACGGGATTGGAAGTATCGTTTGTTATTCACGATGGCAAGCAATACCACTATCTTAGTGGCACACAGGACGAAAAAAACCGCGTCGATTTATTGCAGCAAATGCAAACGGAAAACAAACAGGGTGAAGTGTTTGTATACGATGAACTTATTTCATTGGCGGTGCCTGCCGCGCGCCAAAACAATCATTTACTGGCAGTATTACAAGTGCCACTGAGCCAGGTACTGGCGCCTTTCTCACGTTTAAATGTGCAGTTGTTTTTATTGGCGCTGGTGTTTTCAGTATTGGCAGGAATTGCGGCGCTCTTTCTGGCGCGCAGCGTGACTCATCCGGTCAGGGTATTGGCCGATATCGCGCGCAAAATTGCCGGTGGTTTTTACAGCACACCCATTGCAGTGACTTCTAAAGATGAGTTGGGTGATCTGGCGCGCGCGTTTATCAGCATGCAACAGGCGATTGGAGAGCGCGAACAGCAAGTGCTTTATCAATCGGAACATGACCCGCTCACCGGCTTGCCGAATCGCTTGCGTATTTTTCCCGAATTGGAAGATGCCATTTCCCGCTCGCGTCCGCTTAAGGAATCGGTCTTTTTGTTGGTGATCGATATCAAAAATTTTACCCAAATCAACGATGAACTCAGCCAGGAAATTGGCGATGCTGTATTGCGCGAAGTCGGCCAAAAAATTGCGCGCATCCTGACCCATGGTGAGGTCTTGCGTTTGGGGAGCGATGAATTTTTAGCGATCCTGATGGCAGCTGAACGCGACAACATTGCCGAGCTTGCCGAACTGATCCACGCTGCGTTTAAAACGCCGCTTCTGGTCAGCGGTTTACAAGTGAGTGTTGATGTCAATATTGGCTTGGCAACTTACCCGCAGGATGCTGAATCGGCTGAATCACTTTTGCGCCGCGCGAATTTGGCATTGAATGAAGGGCGCGGCAGTGAACGGCGTACGTGCTGGTATGAGCAGGGCTGGGACGAGAAACATTTGCGCCGTTTGCATCTGTTCCGCGAGTTTGAATCATCGCTCAATGCGGGCCATATCAGTCTGTATTACCAGCCCAAAATTAATCTGGAGCGACCGGATACCCTGGGTGCAGAAGCCCTGGTGCGTTGGCGCCATCCGGAAATGGGTTTTGTCAGCCCGGATGAATTTATCGGGGTGATTGAAAGCTCGGGACAGATAACGATTTTAACGCGCTGGGTATTAAAAACCGCTATCGCCCAGTTACGTGTATTGCTTGACGAGAAAATTAAAATTACTTGTTCGGTGAATTTATCGGTTCTGGATTTATTGGTGGATGATTTGCCTGCTTATGTTGCCGAGTTATTGCAGTCACACAAGGTTCCCGCCGAAAATTTATATCTGGAAATTACCGAAAGCGCGATCATGCGCGAGGCAGACAAATGTCTGCACAATTTACGTCGCTTGCGCGATTTGGGTGTGACCTTATCCATCGATGATTTCGGCACTGGTTATTCGTCGCTGTCGCAATTAAAAAAATTGCCCGTATCTGAATTGAAAATCGACAAATCGTTTATTTTAAATTTGGATACCAGTGCTGACGATCAATTAATTGTGCGCTCGACTATCGACCTCGGTCACACCCTGGGTTTAAGCGTCACTGCCGAGGGTGTTGAATCCGAGGCGATTAAAGCCTTGTTAAAAAGTTATGGTTGCGATACCGCGCAAGGTTATCTCTACAGCAAGCCATTACCGGCGAAAGATTTTATCCAATGGGTTCACCAGTATTTAACGGAATTAACACCATGACTATGAACCAATTTCTACTGATATTTATCACTGCTACGTTCGGATGTACTGCACATGCCGCTACTCTGGATATTGATCGTGACCAGGCTATTTCGCGCAGCCGCTTATTGGCGACCGGCGGTGCAAGCACAATTGAAGGTGCAGCTGGGGGCGGGATTGTTCCCATGGCAGTACTTGCCGGTTACGGAGCGCAAGAGGAGCAGGGCGCTGTTGCGTTTGGCAGTTATGTGGATACCGGTGATTACCAATTGGAAGTTGTGGGTGGCAGCTGGAGCTGGCGCAATCGAATCGAGCTTTCATTTGCGCAACAAAAGTTGACTCACGACTCACTCACTAAGGCGTTAAGTTTGCCAACGGATTCCATTAGCCAGCGTATTATTTCGGCCAAGCTGCGCGTGGCGGGCGATTTGATTTATACACCCATGCCGCAAATCAGTATTGGTGTGCAGCATAAAAAAAATCTGGATTTTTTAGTTCCCGGTGCTGTGGGTGCAAAAAAAGATTCGGGCACCGATGTGAATCTGACCGCGACCAAATTAATCCTCGGTGGTTTTTTCAATCGCAATTTATTGCTCAATGCCAACCTGCGTTACACCAATGCCAACCAAACCGGGTTGGTTGGTTTTGGTGGCGATAAAAATGACGATAAAGAATTAATGCCGGAAGTGTCAGCGGGCGTTTTATTAAATCGCCATTGGCTAGTGGGCACTGAGTATCGGCAAAAACCAAATAATTTATCGTTTATTAAAGAAGATGATTGGCAAACAGCATTTATTGGCTGGTTTCCCAACAAACGCGTTGCGCTAGTGGCTGCCTATGTTGATCTGGGCGAGGTAGCTACCTTTAAAGATCAAACCGGTTGGTACTTGTCTCTGCAGGGGAGTTTTTAATCATGAAACAATTATTCACCGGGTTTTGTCTGAGTTTTCTTTTGATGGCTTGTGCAAATCAATCTTCGACGGAGCAATCGCTTTACGATGCGTTGGGGCAATACGAAGGTATAACCAAAATTACCCACCAGCTTATTTTGGTAATTGCTAAAGATGAGCGCGTCAAACATCGCTACAAAGGCGCAAATATGAGTAGGTTTAAAAAAGGTATGTCGGATTACGTTTGTGTAGCGGTTGGTGGCCCTTGCGAATACTCGGGGGATAATATGCAGTTGGTGCATGCCGGGCACAACTACACTAATACTGAATTTAATGCGATTGTTGATGATTTGATTTTGGCAATGGAGCAGCTCGACATTCCCGTTACCACCCAAAACCGCCTGCTTGCAAAATTAGCACCGACTTATAAGGATGTGGTTTATCAGTAGCGCAGTTGCAATGCGCTTATCAATTAACATTATTTAACCTATATCGACAAATTTATTATCACCTCTGGACCCGCATAGGTTTATGCTTTTGCGCTACCTGACTATAAGTGTTTCTTATTAACAGCTCGCACAAATAACAAAACGGCATTCACCTATGAAAAGTCCCATGAAGAATTCGATAAAAAATTCCACGAAAAAATCCATTTTTACCCTGAGCTTGCTCGCTACGGCGATGGCATTTTCTTCTTATAGCCTCGCGGATGAGTTGGCAATTAACGAAAAAGATTATTTTGAAATGCAGGGGCTGAATGTCACTGTGTTTAGCGATATTTATCCCGATGGACACCAGACAGGTGTAACGGTAATCCAGCACGGTAGCCGCATCGCTGCCAACGGCGATCTGCGCCTGGAAATTTCACCAGGGCAGTGGTCGCCGGTGCCGGTGGGCGGCAAGCAAACAGTGGATAAAAAAACGCAGACGATCACCCAATCACTTTCCTATCCCGATCCCAGTAAAGATCGCAAAGGTTTTAACCCGATTATTTATCCTGATCTGAAATTTACCTATGAAGTAAAGGTCACCGTGTTGGATAACAATCAATTTAAAATCAGTGTTGATCTGGAAAAACCGCTACCGAAGGAATGGATAGGTAAAATCGGATTTAATTTTGAATTATTTCCCGGTGAATTATTTGGAAAATCCTGGCTTATGGATAAACACGCTGGAATTTTTCCACAGCAACCCAATGGCCCCTTGGTGAACCCACACGGCGAATATTTAACGGCGCCACTCGCCGCTGGCAATAAATTAATTGTGGCACCGGATAGTGATAAACAGCGCATGACCATTGAAAGCAAAACTGGCACCTTGGAATTGTGGGATGGCCGCGCCAATCACAATAACGGTTGGTACATAGTGCGCGGTGTTATCCCTGCCGATAAAACTACTGGCGCACTAGAGTGGGTTATAACGCCCCATGTAATAAAAAATTGGGTTTACGAGCCCGTCATCCAAGTATCGCAACTTGGTTATGGATCGCAGCAGCCCAAAAAAGTAGTGATCGAACAGGACAAGCGCGATATCAAAGCCTCTGAAATAAAAATTTTCAAATTAAGTGAAACAGGTAAAACGCTGGTGAAAAAAGCCAAGGTTGAACCCTGGGGAAATTTTCTGCGCTACCAATACATGACTTACGATTTCTCAGGCATTACCGAACCGGGAATGTATCAGATCAGCTACCGCGATAAAACTTCGCATGCATTTAAAATTGGCGACGACGTGTTATCGCGTCACGCATGGCAGCCTACGCTCGAATATTTTTTACCGGTGCAGATGTGTCACATGCGCGTGAATGAAAAATACCGCGTATGGCACGGTCTGGATCATCAGGACGATGCGCTGATGATGCCGCTTAATTTTAACCATATCGATGGTTACATTTCTGATGGCACTACCCGCACCACATTTAAGCCAGGTGAGCGAGTGCCCGGTTTGGATGCGGGCGGTTGGCACGATGCTGGCGATTATGATCTGCGTGTGGAATCGCAAATGGGCACCATCTGGCTGCTCGCCACTATGATCGAAGAATTTAATTTGAATCACGATGCGACCTTGATTGACCAGCAGAAAAAAATGGTGGAAATCCATGTCGCCGATGGAAAAAATGATGCGTTGCAACAAATTGAACACGGTTTGCTGAGTGTGCTCGGCGGCTATAAATCCATGGGGCGTTTGTATCGTGGTATTATTGAGCCGACAATCCGCCAATATGTATTGCTCGGCGATGCTATGGTGCAAACTGATAATCTGCCTTATGACCCATCGCTAAAAGATGGCGAAGTTAAAAATGGAAAATCCGGCACGCCCGATGACCGCTGGGTATTTACCGAAAATAATCCGGAGCGCGAATTGTATGTTGCCGGTGGTTTGGCTGCCGCTGCGCGCGTACTCAAAACCTACAATCCCACTATGGCAAAAGAGGCGTTAGAAGCAGCAAAAAATATTTATCGTATCGCTGCGCCTAATACCAAAAAACAGGATGTACGCATTTACGCACTCGCTGAATTAATTCTCGCGACCAATGACGATAGCTATCGCAAAGAGTTAATTAGCTTGCAAGCAGAAGTGGCAAAAGACATAGCCGAAACCGGCTGGGCGATTGGCCGTGTTATGCCATCTATTAACAATGAAACATTTGTAGCGACGGTAAATAAGGCGGTAGATATCTATCAACAACAAGTGCGCGAGCGCGCCAAAACCGAATCGCCCTACGGTGTTCCCTACAAACCCAATATTTGGGGCGCTGGTTGGAATATTCAGGAGTTCGGTGTTAAACAATATTTCTTCCATAAATCCTGGCCGCAATTTGCGGGTACCGATTCCTACGTAAATGCACTCAATTTTGTTTTGGGTGTGCACCCCGGCGATAACACCCAAAGTTTTGCCTCGGGTGTGGGCGCTAATTCAGCAACCGTTGCCTACGGTGTAAACCGTGCGGACTGGTCGTACATTCCCGGCGGCGTTATTTCCGGTACAGCGCTGATTCGCCCCGATTTGCCGGAATTAAAAATCTGGCCATTCTTCTGGCAGCAAACGGAATATGTACTTGGCGGCGGTGAAGCCAATTACATGTTTTTGGCGTTGGCGGTGGATCAGTTGAATCAAATAAAAAAAGATAAACACTAATATGTTGCTGAACAGAAGAGCTTAGTCGTTCTTCTGTTCAGTGATTTTGTTATTGCTCCAGCGCTACATTTCGCCTAATAAACGCCAGATGGTCGGGCAGATCTTTAACAGTATTGGCGATACTCGCTGCTATCGCCTTTAATTCTTTTTCAACTAATTGCTCATCAAAATCATCGACCACTGGGTGGTAGTAGTTTGGTTGGATATTAAAACCGGAAAACATTGCCAGCCAACTGTTGGTGCCGAAAAAATCCATGTCGTCCACTTGTGGTTGGCATGTTTGTTTGAAATGTTCGATACGCGCGCTGAGCGTGTCTGGAATAGCCATGTTACGGCATTCATCCCAAAAAGCTTGGCCGTGGCGCTGGTTGGCGTAGTAGTGCAGGATTAAAAAATCGCGCAGCTTTTCCTGGCGAATACGCAGGTTGTTATTGACCGTATTGACGAGTTGTTGGTTGTATTGGTTGTTGGGGAAATGGTTGAGTAGTAGTGTCAAGCTTGATTGGATTAAATAAATACTGGTGGATTCAAGCGGCTCCATAAAACCACTGGCCAAGCCCAGGCAAAATACATTTTTATTCCACGCCTGTTTGCGCATGCCAGTCGTAAAGCGAATAAATTTCGGCTCGGCCAGCGCGTCGCCTTCCAGATTTGCGCGCAAATTTTCCGCGGCGAGTTCATCGGAAATAAAATCACTGCAATAGACATAACCGTTGCCAACGCGATGTTGCAGCGGAATACGCCACTGCCAACCGGCTTCCATCGCCAGTGAGCGGGTCGCAGAGGCGGGTGCAAGTTTGCTGGCGCAGGGCATAGCTACCGCGCGGTCACAGCGCAGCCATTGGTTCCAGGTTTCGTAACCGGTTTTTAATGTCTGCTCAATGAGTAATCCTTTAAAACCTGAACAGTCGATAAAAAACTCTCCTTCAATTGTTTCACCGTTATCCAATTCAAGTGATTGGATAAATCCGGTATCAGGATGTTGATTGACGTGTTGGACATTGGCTTGGATTCGTTTAACGCCTAGCTGTTGTGCTAATCCGCTCAGATAGTTTGCAAATAGCCCCGCATCAAAATGAAACGCATAGTTAAAGCTGGATAATTCAACATCATTGTTCGCTTTAGGTAACGCAAATTTATTATGGCGCGCCATTTGTACGGCAAGGCAGTAGGCGCCCAATTCCTGCGCTTTCTGTTGCTGGCGCATTTTGGCCCAGTAGTGGTGAAAGGGAATGCGTGCGATACGTGCGCCGTAACCGGCAAATGGATGGATAAATTTTTCATCGGGTTTGTACCAGCCATCAAAATCGATGCCGAGTTTATAGGTCGCATTAGTTGCGCGCATAAAATCGACTTCATTGATATTCAGGTCTTGCAGGAATTCTTTGATATAGGGAACGGTCGCTTCGCCAACGCCGATAATCCCGATATCTGCCGATTCAACTAGCGTGATTTTTGTGACGCCCTGCTTGAAGCGATTGGCGAGTGCGGCGGCGGCCATCCAGCCGGCAGTGCCGCCACCGAGAATCACAATTGAGCGAATGCGTGAATCAGTCATAGTTGCACCTGAAAATTTCGTCTAAAAATTGTTTTATTTTTTTAGCAAAAAAAGGAGCAGATTTTCATCTGCTCCTTTTATCAAGACCGGACTATATGTTTATCGAAAACCACATGGAAGGTTTACTTAAAACTTGTAGTTAACACCGGCAGTAATACGACGTTCAAAAATATTGTAGGAATCAACAAAATCTTCCCACTGGGTATAAGTGATGTTGTCTTCTTCCGTTAAGTTATTCACCGCCAGAGTGATTTGCAAATCTTCCGAGAGGTTGTAAGCGGTGGTCACATCAACAAACAAAGTTTCTTTCAAGTAGCGCGGCATACCTTTGTCTTTATTGGTTGGGTTCCACATCCAGCCAGAGGTTTTGCCTTGGTATTGGTCGCCCAAATAGTTGGCGGCAACACGCGCTTCAAATTTATCGTCTTGATACCAGAGCACCAGGTTTGCCTGGTCTTCTGCGGTATTGTTAAACGGCGCTACGCTGCCATCCGGTAACAATTCGCTCGAAGGGCTCTTGGTGGGTGAATAAGTATAGTTAAAGGTCATACCGGTATTGGCCAACATGCCGGGCAGGAAATCAAAACTTTGTTGGTAAGAGAATTCCCAACCTTTTACGGTTCCACCTGAGCCATTCGATACAGTTTGTTCTTCACCACCGCGACGCACTACGCCATCGCTATCAGCCAGCGTCGGATTTTTTTCAACTTTAGTGTAAGTAAAGCTTTTCACATCAATGTTGAAATAGCCGATTGACACAATCGCGTTCTCACTTGGATACCATTCACCAGCGATATTAAATACATTAGCCGACCAAGGTTTTAGATAAGGGTTACCGTTATTTTGACGCGAGCTTACGCGTTGGAATGGCTCTTTAACGGATTCACCGGTCACTGGATCAACTACGGTTTCTTCTGAACTCAGATAGGTGATTGAGCCTTGTCCCAAGCGATCAAGATCTTGCAAGGTCATGCGTTTGTCAAATGCCAATTTCACTTTGAAATCTTCAGCAATACCGAGGTTCAGGTTCAAGCTGGGTAAAAAATCATTGTAAGTGATATTGGTAATCTTATCGCCCAGATCCATATAGGTGGTGTGGACTGGATCGGTACCTGCCAAAATTAAAGGGTTCAGTTTTTGTGGATCGGTAATATTTTGCGTTACGGTTAGATCGGTTTTTACGTAACGCACGCCAGTGTTACCACTCACAGTGAAAGTATCATTCAGCGATTTATCAAAGTTAGCCTGGAAGTGGAAACTTTGTTTGCTATCGGTAATTGCGTAGGAGCGATCCGGGTTAACGATGCGTTGGCCTTTGCCGTAAATCATATCGTTAAACGCAATTGGGTCATCAATTTTGCGTGTGTCGATCATCGGAATGTTAACGTTAAAACCTTTCAGTGCTTCACCAAAATTACTGACGTTGCCGATGTAGCCGTTGAGTTTTGCATCGGTAATTTCAACCACGGGCAGTGGATCATAAGTCAAACCTGCTGCTGTACCTGTGCTGCCCGCTTGGCCAGTGGCATAACCCACTTCGTGATATTTATTTAATAATTCAACGCCGTCTTTCACTACACCGGAAGGGGAGAAGAAGGACATGTTGTTGAAAGTAGTGCTGCGGTCAGCAAAGCGGTAGCCGAAGTCAACCGAAGTCAAACCTTCATCGGCAAATTTATAATTGCCATCAAAACGCAACACATCAAATTCAGATTCGGCGTAAGTACTTTCAATCCAACCGGAATGCAAATACCAGGCTTCGGGGTTGGCCAGTTTGCTAACCATTGCAGGATCTAATTCCGCCAACACACTGCCACTATTTACTTTGACGTGCATTGGATAAATCAAGCCATCATCGATTGCACCCGGGTTGATGTTAACCGGATCAGTTGTGGGTGAACGCTTGACCATCAGCGCATTGCTGACTTGTGCGAGCGTGAGATTGTTGTTGTCGTTATCGGCGTTGCCCGATACCCAGCGCGCGCTGCCGGTGAAGGCATCGCCATTATCGTATTTCAATTCCACGTTGGAGTTGAGTGCAGAACTTTCGCGATAATCACCTGTTACACCTCCGCGGAAACCTGACACCATGGTATTCATATCAGTGGCGTAGAAAGGTTGGCCGCCGAGTGTGCCATCACCGGGATTTACAATCGCCGGTTTACCGGTCACCAAGGTATATTCATGGAAACCGGCGCGGCCGCCAATTTGGTTGCCCAAATAAATAAATTGGCCTGCAGCTTTTTCATCCATTGAGGTGTAAAAAATATCTGCATTTAATTCGAGCGCGTCGCTCACTGCCAAATTAAAGTTGTACGCCAAACCCAAACGCTCGCGTTCAATTTCGCGCGCGGAAAATTCCGGGCTGTTCCAGCTCATGGGGTTGATGAAATCGCCATTGGTGTTGCCGTTGCCATCAAGGTCAGCACAGCTGCTGCTGCAACCCCAGCCTTCGGCAACGCGGTCAGCGCGCAGGCGACCCTGGTTTTCAGCGAGGGTAGATTCACCGTAAGAAAACGCCAGCGACATGGCCGCTGTATCTTCGAAGTTCCAGCCGACCAATCCACTTAATTCCGGATCAGTGGTTTCGGTGATGCTGCCACTACTGCCTTGCAAGCGCACTGAACCGCTCAAGCCCTCATCTAGCTCCAGCGAGCGACGGGTCAAGACATCGATGCTGCCGCCGATACCGCCTTCCAATTGCGCAGCTGATTGTGATTTGGATACATTCAGGCCAGATACCAGGCTCGCTGGTACATCGGTAAAGTTCACGCCGTTAGTGGTCATACTCGCCGGCGTTAAGAAATATTCGCCGTTCATAGTGCTCAACACCTGGCCCATACCGCGCACGCTTACCACACTGCCTTGGCCACCGCTGCGCTGGATTTGGATACCGGTGATCCGCTGCAAGGAGTCGGCGATGGTGGTGTCGGGCAGTTTGCCGATATCTTCAGCGGCTACCGAATCGACAATTTGTGCTGAATTACGTTTTACGTCGATGGCTTTTTCCTGCGCGCCGCGCACGCCGGTGACGATAACTTCTTCGACTGAATCGCCCTGCGCATAAGCGCCGGTGGCGATACAGGCGGCGATCATGGTCGAAAGCAATTTCCGATTAAAACTTGCAGAACTGTTCATGTGTGCGTCCTCTAGTTTTGACTTGTTATGTGGTGTTGATCCTGCGCCTTGGGGGTTGGCAGGTACTCAGTCAGAACAGCGGCGCTATGGTGTTATGCCTTTGCCATCCTCCGAGATGGCGGAATCCTAGATGTAATCGTTTACATTTTCAAACAATTTATGACACCAAAAATACAGTTTTTTATGTTTTATCCATCAAAAAAAGATTATTTGCGCGTCAAGTAAAGAAGGGTTTTAATAAAAAAATATTGGTATCTAGATGATATTAATAATGTTTTTATGTGAACTTTGCCGGCGGCCGATATTTTTATAGGCAAGATGATATTTTTTGTTAGCTTTTGTTTACGCTGTAAAAAATTTGTAAACGGTTACAAATTGTTACTTAAGGTGACAGATGCGAGTGTGCGCGCCAAGTGATTGGAAGGGAGCGTTTTGGGGTTAGCGAATTTTATCGAGTGCGTAGCGATACAGGCTGCCCGCCGCCGCCGAGGCGCGTACTTGCACTGCATTGCCCGCTGCCCCCAAGGTGCGGGAAAACATCTCTTCCCAGTAGGTGGCGGGTTTCTTCTCGGCAAAAATATGGATCAGGTAAGCAAGGCATAACACGCTTGCCAGACAGAGTAGATAGACCAGGACTTTATTTTGTTCCGTCGCAAAATGGTTGAGCATCATGTAGCCAACATGGGCGTGGATTAGATAGACCGGATAAGTCAACGCACCTGCCAGACGTGAACCCGGCAGTTTTATTGCCGCGCCTGCCGCTGAGTTGATCAGCGCAAACAATGCAAAAAAACTGACGATTATGACAGCGATGATCACTAACGAATAATCCACATTTTTAGTGGTTTCCAGCAGTACCGCTTTTTCGAGCGTGAACGAAATACATAAATACAGGCAGAGTAGGAGCGAGCCAAGTGATGGCAGGCTCTTCTGTTCCTTGAGCATTGCAAGCAGGCAACCTGCAGCAAAATAGCAATAATAATCGCCCATATAGGGCAGGGCGGTCAGCCCGGTAATTTTGGCGAGCAGCATCGCCACTGGCCACAACATAAAAATAAGGCGCAATTGTTCCTGCAGGCCGAGGGCGAGTACGGCAAACACAGCAACGTAAAACTTCCATTCATATTGCAATGTCCAGTAGACGCCATCGACAAAAGCGTAACCAAAGACAGTGGGGAACATGGTGAGGTTGGTGACAACCTGGGGAGCGCTGACTGACATCATCGGGCCGCCAATAAAAAAGGCCACGGCACTGGTAAACAACACAGCAACCCAAAAAGCGGGAAACAAACGCACTGCGCGCGAGGTGAGGAAATCACCGGCAGATTTGCGGTTGGCGGAGAAAAAAATCACGTAGCCACTGATCATGAAGAAAAATTCAACGCCCAGGTAGCCGTACTTGGCAATATCGATAACGGCGGGAATATGCGTGATGGAGAAGACTTTGCCATTGTTGATGCCATTGAAC
>Ga0307408_100001659_pt1 | contig 16406 bp, 10 predicted proteins | sample 322Cmetagenome_FD_202116 | JGI IMG/M metagenome (GOLD analysis project Ga0307408, IMG submission 202116) | Maize rhizosphere microbial communities from greenhouse at UC Davis, California, United States - 322HYB-C-3 | ecosystem: Host-associated > Plants > Roots > Rhizosphere > Soil | place...
TCGGCGACTTTGATCTTGTCCCCCACCGATACCGGCGCGTCATTCATCGGCGTAACGTTAATAGTGACAGTGACAACATTGCCGTCTGCTGTGCCGTCATTAGCCTTGTAGGTGAAGCTGTCGGTAGTGGTTTCACTGCCGTCATGGATGTACTGGAAGGTGCCATTGGCGTTCAACACCAGCGACCCATGGGTTGGGCCAGTGACTAACACGGCATTCAACGTGTCATTCTCAGCATCGGTGTCATTGGCTAGCAGATGGGTGGCGCCCCCACGCAGGGATGCAACCGTGCCCCCCTCTGCGACATCAATAATATCGGCCACGGTTACCGGTGCAGTGTTGACCGGGAGGACGGGATTGACCGTAACGGTGACAGTCGCTGAAGCAGTGCCACCATTGTTATCGTCAACCGTGTAGGTGAAGGAATCTGAACCTACAAAACCGGCGTTGGGCGTGTAAATCGGGTTGCCACTCACAGCGTCAATCACCACCGAGCCATTCGCGCCCTGGGTAACGCCCGTTACCTTCAGGCTGTCGCCATCAGGATCACTATCATTGCCGCGCACAGCGATGGTCACCGCTGTATTTTCATCGGTGGTGGCGATGTCATCGGCAGCGCTCGGTGCATGGTTAACCGCATTCACCCCTATGTGAACGGTACTGGTCGTAGTACCGCCCTTACCATCGCTGATGGTGACTACAAAACTGTCGCTGCCGCTGTAACCCGCATTGGGGGTATAGGTGAAAGTACCGGTGGCGTTATTAAGTACCAGAGTCCCGCTGGCGGGTGCGCCACTAATGCTATAGGTCAATGTATCGCCATCGGCATCCGTGGCACTGATCGCGCCGTTCACCGGTACGTTTTCATTGGTTGTCAGGTTCTGGTCACCTGAGACGGGGGCATCATTTACCGGTGTGACACCGATATTGACAGTGCTGGTCGTGGTGCCGCCATTACCGTCGCTAATTGTCACCACAAAACTGTCGCTGCCGTTGTAGCCCGCGTTAGGGGTATAGGTGAAACTGCCCGTCGCGGCGTTAATCACTACCGAGCCGTTGGCAGGGTTGCCCGAAACACTGAAACCCAAGGTATCGCCATCGATATCAGACGCGCTAACAGCACCCGATACAGGGGTATCTTCCGGTGTGGTCAGGTTCAGGTTGCTGGATGTCGGGGCATCATTTACAGGAGTTACACCGATATTCACCCGGCTGGTTGTAGTACCACCCTTGCCATCGCTAATGGTGACCACAAAACTGTCGCTGCCGTTGTAATTGCTGTTGGGTGTGTAGACAAAAGCGCCAGTAGCTGGATTAAGCGTAACTGTGCCGTTGGTGGGCTGGCCGGAAATGGCATAGCTGAGCGTATCACCATCGATATCAGTGGCGGTAACCTGGCCATTGAGCGGCGTGTCTTCCGGTGTACTCAGGTTTTGGTCGTTGCTCACCGGGCTATCGTTAACAGGATTGACACCAATGGTGACGGTGCTGGTGGTAGTACCGCCCTTGCCATCGCTGATGGTAACGACAAATGAATCGCCACCGTTGTAATTGGTGCTAGGGGTATAGACGAAACCGCCCGTGGCAGGATTGAGCACCACTGTGCCGTTGGCCGGTGCGCCAGACACAATGTAGCCAAGGGTGTCACCGTCGATATCGCTCGCAACTACCTGGCCGCTAACGGGCACGTCTTCATCGGTCACGAGGCTTTGGTCGTTACTCACCGGGATATCGTTAACGGGATTAACACCAATGGTGACGGTGCTGGTGGTAGTGCCACCATTACCATCGCTAATGGTGACTACAAAACTGTCGCTGCCGTTGTAATTGGCATTGGGCGAATAAACAAACGCGCCGGTAACAGGGTCCAGCACCACACTGCCATTGGCAGGCTGGCCGGAAATGGCATAGCTGAGCGTGTCGTTTTCAATATCCTGCGCCACCACCTGACCATTGACTGGCACATCCTCATCGGTCGTGAGGTTGATGTCGTTGGTGGTAGGTGCATCGTTAACTGGTGCGATATTGAGTGTGATGCTGGTGTTAGTGGAGTTGCCACGGCTATCGGTCACGGTCACGACAAAGCTGTCGGCGCCGTTGTAGTTGGCGTTGGGGGTAAAGGTAAATTGGCCGGTGGCAGGGTCAATTACCAGCGCTCCATTAACCGGCGGTGTAGCTATGGTGAAGGTCAGTGCATCATCTTCAATATCGTCGGCGATGATTTGGCCAGTTACTGGCTCATCTTCATTGGAGGCGATGACTTGATCAGTCACCAAAGGCGCACGATTGATATAGTCCGCGTCGTTCTCAACCGGAGCCGAGCCAGATGGGGAAGCGGATGAATAATCAAATGCCTGAGGATCGGTGCTTTCGATAATACGGGTAAGCTGAACAAAGTCGTGGCCTTCACTGCCACCACCGCCGCCGGTATTACCCGCTGCGGTTTCTTCCAACTCCTCCAGCAGGTCGCCGCCTTGCTCCAACACAGTCAACGCCTCTTGCACACTGGCATCGCTCAGTAAGGCCTCATCTGCACCCGTTGCTGTTTCCGCAAGAAAGTCGCGGCTCATGCCAACTTCCGCACCGCCATTGACCACCAGCGGTTCCCCCGTACCTACATCCAACTCAACACGGGCGCCCTGTGCCGTTACCAGAATTTCATCGTCGTTTAATGTGCTGCCCACCGTCAGGGCGCGCAAGGTACCGTCGGGGGCTTTCGCCCAGGCTTGACCTTGAAGAAACGATACCTTAGCAACGGCATTACTCATAACTGACTCCACGTCAAATTGAAATGTGATGCAACTCACAGAGTGAGAGCGATGATGTGGAGTCTAGCTACAGAGGAAAATTGCGCCATTGGACTAAAGGACAATAAGCAGAGTTTTTTTACTTCTATAAAAGAATAAAGAATAGAAAAGAGGAGTTTTTAATAAAAATGTTTTAAGCGCCAGACTTATTGGAGAACATCAATACCAATTGCAGGCGGTCGCGCACCTGCAGCTTTTCAAACGCGGAGCCCAAATGGGCTTTTACTGTGCGCTCGGTAATATCCAGATCGCGTGCGACTTCTTTATTACTTTTACCGGCCGCAACTAATTCAGCAACGGCTTTTTCGCGGCTGGTGAGGAGCGACAGATCCGCTTGAGGAGTAGAGGTCGCGGGAAGGATGCGCGCCGTCGCCAACACCAGTTGCCGCATTAACTCCGCTCCCAACCACATACCTCCGGCTGCAACCACTTGGGCGACTTGTTCAAGTACCTGCGGAACCGCCAGATAATGCACATAACCACTCGCCCCCGCTTCCAGTGCACGGCGCGCCTCTTGCGGGTTTTCAATTGCCGTCATCGCAATTACCCGCGCACCGGCAGCACTCAAACTTTGGATTTGGATAAAGCTCAACTCATCGCGCAATAGCAGCCACACAAACTCATCAGTACTGACATGCGGGACAGCATCGCTAATCCGCGCCGCAGGAAACGCCTGCAACCAGCGCGGTGAATGTATGTCTGCGGGAGCAAAAAAAAGGTGTTGGATCATCGTTCGGTCAGGGCATTTTGTTGTGCGCGCAGCACCGGTTTTAACAAATAGGCGAGCACGGTTTTTTTGCCGGTGAGGATATCTACCTGCGTCATCATGCCCGGCATAATCGGCAAGCTGGGATCAAATCCGGCGCGCTCGGTACGCACACGCACAATATAAAAGGTGCGCTCTTTTTCGTCGGTAATCGTATCGGGGCTGATGTGTTCAACCTTGCCTTTTAATCCGCCGTAGACAACAAAATCATAAGCGGTAAATTTCACAATCGCTTCCTGCCCAGGGTGTAAAAACGCAATATCTTTGGGCGATACTTTCGCCTCAATTAATAATTGGTCATCGAGTGGCACCATCTCCACCACTTCATGCCCTGGCTGCACCACACCGCCAACCGTATTGGTAAATACGCGCTGCACCGTACCGCGCACTGGCGAGCGAATTTCAGCGTATTTAATTTTATCGGCGAGGCCTGTGCTGGTTTCCGACAGCGAGGCGATTTTACTCAGCACCTCCGACAATTCATTGCGCCATTTATTGCTGGCGAGCAATTCTGTCTCGCGAAATTTTCCCTCCGACTCCTGCACCGCCAATACCAGGCGCGACTCTTGCGATAACGCCTGTTCGCGTTCGCCGCGCGCATTGGAGACATCACCTTCCAAACGCAAAATTTCCACTTCAGAAATTGCGCCGCTGGCAAGCAGAGGTTTGGTTACATTTAATTCTTGCGTTGACAATTCCAGTGCGCGTGTGACCTGCGTTAATTTCGCGCGCACTTCATTTAATTCTTCTGACCGCTGAGCCAACTGGCTGCGCGCGATGCTCAACTGCTCATCCAACTCTTTGCGATTGGATTCATAAAGACTGCGTTCGTGATTGACAATATCCGGAGCATCGGCAACCAAATCATCCGCAAACACCAAGGCTGTATTAGACGTTAACGCTTGCAGACGTGCCGCACGGGCTTGTAGTGATAAGTATTCAGCGCGATTTTCACGAAAGGTAGAAATAAAACGCGTGGGATCAATCCGCAATAATAAATCGCCTTTCTCCACCACCTGCCCTTCACGCACCAATACTTCTTGCACCACACCGCCATCAAAGGACTGGATAATTTGTAATTGCGATGAAGGAATGACTTTGCCTTCACCGCGCGCCACTTCATCCAGCGGTGCAAATGCCGCCCACACAATCAATAAAAATATAATCAACGCAATTACACGCAATAGCGCACGCGCACGCACCGGCTCCTGTTGCAACTTGGCCCAATCGGAATCTGTCACCCAATCTTTGGGCTGCTCATGCAAAGGGTCAAGCCAGCGGGCGTAGGCTTTATCAATGTAACGAGTTGCGGGCAGGCCTAATTTATCCAGCCAGCGGCCAGTGCGTTCAAACCAGATTTTATCGCGCGAGGCCGTCATTAAGATGCCCTCCCGATTCTGCCCTGGCGCAGCGCTTCAACTACTTGTTCTTTTGGCCCATCGGCGACAATTTTTCCGCCGTCAATCACAATAATGCGATTCACCAATTCGAGCAGCGATGTGCGATGGGTAATGACTATTAAGGTTTTGTGCGCAGCAAATTGCACCAGATTGCGTTTGAATTCTTCTTCGCTGGTGTGATCCATTGACCCAGTCGGCTCATCCATTAATAAAATCGGCGGATCACTTAGCAGCGCGCGCGCAATACTGACCGACTGTCTCTGTCCACCGGAAAGCAATTGCCCTTGCTCGCCCACTGGCATCGCCAAACCCATTGGATGCTGGTTTACAAAATCCGTGAGTCCGCTCAAGCGCACAGCTTCAAGAATGGCATCATCACTCGCATGGGGTGCACCCATGGCGATATTGTCGCGCAGCGAACCAAAAAATAAATTCACATCTTGCGATACATAACCCATATTGCGGCGCAATTCGGCCGGGTCGAGTTGGCGGATATCAATTCCATCCAGCAACACTGTGCCTGATGTTGGCTCATATAAACCGGCAATTAATTTTTCAATGGTGGTTTTACCCGAGCCATTGCGCCCGAGAATTGCTACGCGCTCGCCGGGATTAATTTTAAACGCGACATCGCGCAAGACTTCACGTTCATCCTGCGGATATTTAAACGCAACTTTTTTAAATTCAATTCCACCTTGCAAACGCGGGCGGCTAATCCAATTCGCATCGACTGGCCGCTCGACCGGCTTTTGCATAATTGCATCCAAGGCCGTCAATGCAGTGGCGGCGCTATGATATTGCATCAACAAACCTGCGGTTTGCCCCACCGGCGCCATAATGCGCGACGACAGCATATAGGCGGCAATCAATCCGCCCTGGCTTAAATTGCCGTCAATGATTTGGTAGACACCAACGATAATAATAACCACCGAGACGGCTTGCTGGATCCACATGGTACTGGTGCCAACCGAGCCGGATAACAAACGCATTTTTACACCCACGCGCGATACAAGTAAGGTGGTTTTTTCCCACACGGCCTGCATGCGCCCTTCTGCACCCAGCGTTTTTACCGTCTCCAATGCGCTCAAACTTTCTACCAAGGTTGCGTTGCGTTGCGCCGATGCCTGCATGGAGTTTTCCGACAACAAATGCATTTTATGTTGCACCGCAGCGGTGTAAATCATCACCAATGCAACACCCACTAAAATTGGAAATACCAGCGGCCAGGAAATTAACAGCACGACAATTAAAAATAACAACACGAAAGGTAAATCCACCAGCGCCAAAATAGTCGCTGAGGAAATAAAACTGCGGATAGCTTCAAAGGATTGCAAGCCAGCGGTAAATGATCCCACCGATGCGGGACGCTCCGATAATTTCATGCCCAGTACCCGCTCCATAATACTGGCCGAGAGCGTGACATCAACTCGGCTTGCAGCGAGATCAACAAACCAGGCACGCATCATACGCAAAACAAAATCGGCACTGATCGCAATCAACATTCCAATCGCCAACACCCAAAGTGTGTCAGTGGCGTGGTTGGGTACTACGCGGTCATATACATTCATCACAAACAGTGGCGAGACCAGCGCAAAAAAATTGATCAACAGTGCAGTGAGCAACACATCGCGGTATAAATATTTGTGATCGCTAATAACCCCCCAAAACCAATGCGCATCGCGATTTTTTGCATTGCCCGTTTTGCCAATTTCGGCCGTGCGCGCATCAAAACGTTCCTGCGGACGCACGTAGATCGCACGACCCGTGTAATGGCTCGCCAGCTCAGCGAGAGGGACGTCTACAACCGCATCGCCTAATTCAGGATAAAGCACTTGCGCAACATCGGATTTCACCGCCAGTAATACGCAGGCTTGATTATCATTTAACAAAAGTACGGCGGGAAAAAGTGCGCTATTTAATTGCAGCAAATCGCGCTGCACGATTTTGCTGGTAAGCCCCGCGCGTTTGGCAGCACGGGCAAACAAAGAAGGCGTAAGTTGCTGTGCATCCAGTGGCAGCCCTGCCAACAGTGTTTCGCGGGTACTGGTGATCTGGTGCGCACGCGCAATGAGCAACAAGCACTCAAGCAGCGGCCCGCCGGTACTGGCAGCCAAGGAAACATCCGTGGAAAGTTGAACATCAAGGGTCATTGGAGCTCCGGGAACGGCAAGCGGGCAAAACCAACCAATCGTAAATCGTATCGCCAGTCAGATCAAAAGCCTCTGTAATATAGATGGCCATTGCTACGCACGCAATTTGATTGCAAAGCATAGCGGTACACGCATAAAAAAACGCATCAAATTGCGGGAATTTGATGCGTTTCCAGATCAATGTGAATGAACACCAGCCATCTATTCGCTACGAGTGACCGTTACATCCACACGGCGGTTAGCCGCTTTGCCAACAACGCTGGTATTGTCCGCCACTGGGCGAGTTGCACCAAAACCGTCAACAGTCATCGGAATTGTTTCCAATCCATTTAATACAAAATAGTCACGCACGCGCTGCGCACGCGCTTTTGACAGTGGAATATTGAGCGTGTCAGTACCGGTATTATCAGTGTGGCCTTCAATATTAATTTGTACCACCTTGGGGGTCGCTTTGATATTGGCGATCAGTTGATCCAGCTTTTGCGCTGCACCCGCTTTTAATTGCGAGCTGCCAACATCAAATAATGCGTCACCGGCGAGCGGCGTCAACTCGCTAATCAAATCACCACGGCCCAATGCTTGCGGAGCAACATCCGGACAAGCGGATTCAGAAATATTCAATGAATCGTTTATCTTGGTGTCGTGCAATATGCCAAGACCATCGCGCACAATTCCCAATGCCGGCAACAAACTTCCCATTGCGGCCAATGAACGTGCGTAGGCAATTTCCAAATCGCCATTGGCGATAATCAAAGCACGGCTTGCCTGGAAGTATTCATTTTCGGCATCGAGTAGATCGAGCAACGTGCGCTGGCCAATATTGAATTGCTCGGAATAGGCAGTGCGCACTTTATCGCTTGAAATACGGTGTTGTTGCAATGAGGTAAGTTGCTCGCGAATACGCTGGGCATCGTTGTAGGCAATTTGCGTGTTCTGGCGTAAATCAACACAGGCTTGGTCGCGCAAATCTTTTGCCTGATTCACTTGCTCCAATGAGCGACGCACTGCTGCACGGTTGGCCCCGCCGCTATATAAATTATAGGTAAGCGCTAATTCCACCGCGCTTTCATCACCGTAGCTATCGGGATCATTGCGATTATCAAAACCGTTTTGGTTGCGGCTGGTCACTTGGCGCGCACGCAATTCTGCCTTGGGATAATAACCAGCGCGCTCAACTTTTACTGCAGCCTGTGCAGCGCTGATATTTTTAATCGCCGCATGAAAGCCGGGGTTACCTTGATAGGCGAGCGCTAATGCCGCGCGAATATTGTCCGGCAATGTTTTCTGGGTCAAATCCACTTCTGCCAAGTCTTCCGCAGGTAACTGCCCGACTACGCGCAAATAGCGCGCAGTGACATCATGCAAATTAGAAGCTTCCGTTAACAAATTGGATTCCGCTAATGCCAAGCGACCTGCAACCTGCTCCAGATCCACCCGACGCCCCACACCGGACGTGGCGCGCTCTTCGATTTGTCCAAACACCTCTTGATGCTTCACATAATTGTTACGCGCTAAATTAACCAGTTCGCGGTTACGTTTTACATCTTCATAAGCGCGTACAGCTTCGAGCGCAGTGGTTTCTATAGTGTTCAATAATTCGTAGTAACGCACCAGACGCGCGCTGTCAAAACGATCTACTTCGCCAGAGGTACGAAAACCATCAAACAGCATTTGGCTCAGCGTAATTTGCCCTTGGGTGGTGTTGTAGACACCGCGACCATCGTAATCGCGATTGGTTTTTCCGGCCGATGCACCTATATCGACTGTAGGTAAATAACCAGCGCGCGCAACGCGCACATCATGAGTAGATGCGCTGAATTCATGCCAGCTCGCTTGCACATCGGGGTTAGATTCTATCGCCTGCAAGGCTGCATCTTTTACATTGTTTGCAGCAGTGCTTTGTGCAGCCACCTGCCCAGCAAACGCAAATACCGACATCAACACTAATGAGTGAGAAACCAGTGATAGGTGTTTTAAAAGAGCGATGCGATCAAAAAGAGAAAGTGCCATTAGAATTTTTCCACATGGGTTACACGTAACATTTAGCAATAAAGAGATATCAGACTGACAAATAACTTAGGCGAATCGTTTCGCACAGGATGCGAGTTCATTAACTGAACTCAGGGAGGCAAGAAAATCCCTATTGCAGAAGCCAAACCAACTGCATCCGGACAACAAAATCCAGGAACTTTGGTATAACTTTAGAGTAGATAGCGTTGGTAATAAAAACAGGTTTTTTAGATCAACAACCTTTTTTTGGCACAAAAAACATCCAAACCAACATTTTTATCATAACTCATCGATGCTTTATGCCACAACAGCATTTGCATTTGTGATTAAAATCACATTTTTTAATTACTTTACACCCCTTAAAACTATAGAAAGCAGAGAAATAATCAGTTTTTGGTATAAACACTAATCGTAAAGTCCAAGGTGTCCTGCAATTCACTGCTGAGTATTGAATCCCGCAGCTCAGGCGCCAAACGCCAGGCAAATGGCGTCATAGCCAGCAGCGCCACACAGATACCCGGCTCGCTCACGCGCAAGTCGCCCCCCAAGTGATGATGTTCGACTGCCACAAAACCTTCGGGGGTTATCGGCTGGGGATGCGGACGCACTTCTTTATATATACGCGTGCGCAATCCCAGTAGATGGTTTTTGCCGGGCGCCACTATAACTAACTTGCCGCCCGGTTTTATTACACGACATAACTCGGCATCTTTACTGGGAGCATAGATGCGAGTGACCACATCCATAGATTGGTCGGCTATAGGTAGCGCAAAACTTGACGCCACGCTGTAGAGCAAACCCGTTTTCCCTTTTGCCGTTTTTGCCGCTAGACGCACACCGGCTTTGGCGATATCAATTCCATAGACCTGCGCCTGGGGTAATGCAGCAGAAAATCCCTCCGTAAAATAACCTTCACCGCAACCTATATCGAGTAATGCTTCTGTCGTTGCAGGTAACAATTCTTGCAAGCGTGTTTTGAGCGGAGCAAAAAAACCCGCCTGCAAAAATTGGCGGCGGGCTTGCAACTGTTCTTTGGCATCACCTGGTTCGCGCGAATGTTTATGTTGTACCGGCAACAAATTGAAGTAGCCTTCTTTGGCGCGATCAAATTGATGGCGATTCACACAAACCAAGCCCTGGGTGTTTTGCAGCAGGGGTTGATGGCAAAGCGGGCAGCGCAAATCTTTCATAATAATTTTCAAAAAGGGGACAATAACAAAAAGGAAAAAACGCGCGCAGGATGCCGACTCACCGATTATTTAGCAAGCCAGATAAAAATGACAAAGGCACACAACCGATCATGTTTATATCGGTTGTGTGCCTTGAGGTTGATTAATCTTCGTCGGGAACTTCGTAACGGTCGATAATATCGCGCACCAAACCACTGCGCACTATATCTTCACGTTCAAACTCATGCACATACACATTTGCCAAACCATCTAATAGATTGACTGCATCCTCCAGGCCGTTGGGGCCGCGAATATCACTTTGTTTAATATCGCCGTTGATAACCACTTTGCAATCTTCACCAATCCGGGTGAGGAACATTTTCATCTGTGCCGGACTGGTATTTTGCGCTTCATCGAGAATCACAAAGGTTTTGCTGTTAAAGGTTTTACCGCGCATAAAGGCAAGTGGCGCTGCAACTATACGGCCATGGCGCAAGCAATAGTCCACCGTTCCTGCACCTAAGCGCTCATTTAAAATATCGCGGAAGGCATCGATATACACAGAAAATTTTTCGTCGAGATCGCCCGGTAAAAAACCGAGGTTCTCACCTGACTCCACCGCCGGGCGCGTGAGGATTATGCGTTCAATACGCCCCGACTCCAGCGCCTCTGCTGCCAAGGCCCCAGCGCAATAACTTTTACCAGTACCGGCAGGGCCAATACCAAAAGTGAGCATGTGGCTATTGATAGCGTTGATGTACTGCTGCTGGGATTTTGTTTTAGCGCGAAGTGGTTGGGGGGAGCGAGGAGGAGAGTAAGCTGTTTCGACTTGCTGCGAGCGGGATTTTATTTCGACAATGTTGTCATCACTGCGTTGATTCTTTCGCGATTTATGTCGCGACGCTGGGTAGCTGGTATCATCGTATGAGTGATGGTTTGCACTACGTCTGGCATGCGTTTTTCTTGCCATAAAGAATAATCCCCTTCAGGTCTGAAAATAATACGGGCGATTTCGCAAAAGCCCAATATCGTGAAGTTACCCGAGAACGCAATTTTCTATGGAATGATGTCTGTGTCGCTTACCCCCTTCTATTACTCATTGATCAGTTGATGATTTACTAACAATTCAACGCTGATTAAAAAACAATAAAACACTTCGAGTAGAACACTTGCAGTAAAACGCTTTCAATAAAACACATCTACTAAAACAAAAGTCTGTGACAGATAGATTACGCTGGCGTTGCCAGAAATCTACTTTCGGAAAGCACGTGAAGTTGTTATCAACGGGACGACAAACTTCACATGCTGGTGAGGCGGCTACTGGTTAATTTCGCCACCTTTGACTTGATACTAGGCTTATTTTAAAAAGCGGTCAATCACTTAATTGAAATAAAATTGACATAGCTGCAGCGCATAACCAGGGGCGTAAACGCGGCGCCCTTACTCGTCATTATCATCAACCTGTTTGGTGATTTTCTTTTTCGGCGGGGCGAAACCATCAACTGCTGCAGCTGTCTTCAGCGCCGTAGGTACACGGCGATTGCCGATATTTTTCTTATCGCGCTCGCGTACTTTCACTTTAGGCGCTTTGGTATCGTCTTTTTTATCTTTTGCTGTTGTTTTCTTTTTCGTACCAACCGACTTGCCAGACGATTTCGTTTTATCCGGGCCTTGATATTTGCCTTTCAAACCCGGCATAGTAATTAACTCGAACGTTGCGCCCAGGTAACGTTCGATTCCTTTGGTGAGATTCCACTCTTTCGCATCCACCAAAGACACTGCCCTGCCCTCGTTATCGGCGCGACCAGTCCGGCCGATGCGATGTAGATACTCATCGCCCGAATACGCCATATCCATATTCACTACCAGCTCTACACCGGGAATATCTAATCCGCGCGCTGCTACATCAGTCGCTACCAATACGGTGGTTCTGCCCTGGCGAAAATGATCAAGTGTAATCTTGCGCTGGTCTTGCGTTATATCGCCGTGCAAAGTGCCGACGCGAAATTTGTTATAACGCAACAAATTATCCAACTGCGAGGCTTTGAGTTTGGTGTTGGTAAAAATAATGACTTTTTCAAAGGTCGATTTTTGCAGCAGCGCAACCAATAATTTTTCTTTGTGTTTGTAATCATCGGCCAATAGCATTTGCTGGCTGATGGCGTTGGGCTTTTCGTCGATATAAATTTCTTCTGCTTCACCCAGGATTACTTGTTTGATCAAATGGCGCAGGCCTTTTTGTTCCATGGTGGCGGAGAACAAAAACGTCTGGCGCTCAGTGCGGCAAGTGTTGGTGATTTTCAATACATCATCGCTAAGGCCCATATCGAGCATGCGATCCGCTTCATCTAAAACCAAAAATTCCAAACCGGAAAATTCAGTGGATTTATGAGAGATATGCTCACCTAACCGCCCGGGCGTGCCCACTACGATTTCCGGATTCTTACGCAGCATTGCCTTTTGATATTTTAATTCCTCGCCGCCGCAGACCATGCCCACTTTCAAGCCAGTGAACTTAAGCAACTGCTCTGCGTTTTTCACTATCTGGCGTGCGAGCTCGCGCGTAGGGGTAAGGATGAGAATTCGGGTTGAACTCGGGTTTACCGGCGGTTTGGCCAAAATCGCCTGAATCGCAGGCAGCAAAAATGCGGCTGTTTTGCCGCTGCCGGTCTTGGAACTGACAATGAGATTCTTGCCTGCCACCGCCGCCGGAATCGCTTTGAGCTGAACCGGTGTGGGCTGTTCGTAACCCAAGACATCAATCGCTTTGCGCAATTGGCTATCGCTAATCAGGTCGTGGAAAACAGGCTGAGTCATTAAGAACCTCGATATTCAGTAAAAAAGATGGGTTTTACGCGCAAAAGGCCGCGCAATCTACGCAGGGTTGGACAAATTATCAACCAAAACCGGCTAAAATGCCGGCCTTTGAATGAACCCGGGCAAGTCTATGCGCATTATGTTGGCCCCGATGGAGGGCGTTGTTGAGCATCATGTACGCGACATACTATCGCGAATTGGTGGATTGGATGGCTGTGTGACCGAGTTTATCCGCGTTACCGACCAAAAACTGCCCTACAAAGTCTTTTATAAGTACGCGCAAGAACTGGAAAGTGATTGTAAAACCCCGAACGGAACCCCAGTGCGGGTGCAATTGCTCGGCAGCAAACCTGAGCCCATGGCGATCAATGCGTTGGAACTTGTCCGCTATGGCGCCAAGGCAATCGATTTGAACTTTGGCTGCCCGGCAAAAACCGTTAATTCCCACGAGGGTGGCGCCTGCTTGTTGCGCACACCGGATCGTGTCTACTCGATTATTAAAGCCGTGCGCGATGCCGTGCCGCGCGATATTCCCGTCACCGCCAAAATCCGCTTGGGTTATGAAGATCGCAGCAGTTATTTGGATAATGCCCGCGCCGTAGAAGCCGCTGGCGCCGATGAACTAACCGTTCACGCCCGCTCCAAAGCCGATGGCTACAAACCGCCCGCCTACTGGAATTACATCGCCGATATTCGCGCGGAATTAAAAATTCCGGTTATTGCCAATGGCGAAATCTGGTCAGTGGAAGATTACCTGCGTTGCCGCGAGCAATCCAATGGTGCTGATGTCATGCTCGGGCGCGGCCTGCTCGCTTGCCCGGATCTCGCCCGCCAGATCAAAGCGCATATAAAAGGTGAAGATTACACGCCGCTTACCTGGAGCCACATCTGCAATATGCTTTACGATTACTACAAACTCACCACGCCGCTTTATTGCGAGCGCAATTGCGGCAACCGCGTTAAACAATGGTTGATGTATTTAAGCCGTGAATATCCACAAGCGACAGTTTTTTTTGAGGCGATCAAGCGCAAAACAACACCGCAAGAAATTGATGAATGTTTTGCTGATGCGTTACAAGCCTGCCACTAATTTATCTCAGCAAAAATTAATTTATCGCCCATAAAAAAGCCCGTGATCAACACGGGCTTTGCTCTCTCACCATCGATTATTGTCTTTCACATTTAATGCAATAAATCATCAAAACCGCCAATCAGGTCTTTGGTTTCATCAATGCGCTCCATCAACTTCACCAGGTTGATACCCAATTTAGTCGCCAAATCATTGGGGAAATGTTCTACCAGAGCCGCACCGCCGTCCTTTTCGTTTTCATGAACTATGTAATCAGCGATATTAATCAACGCGGCATAGCGCGAAAATTCCGGCGCACCCGATGGATTTAACTGATGGCGAATACCGGACACAATAGCCTCAGGAAACTTCCAGCGATTGGCCAGCTCAGCACCCGCCTCCGGATAATTAAAACCGAGTACATTTTTTTCGATATCCGAATTACGCCCACCGCGATCTACGATTTTTTGGATCTCTTTGCACTCTTCCGGCAGGATGATATGGATAAGTAATTCACCGATATTATGGATCATGCCGCAAGTAAAGGCAGTCTCCACATCATCCTTGGAAAACTTTGCCAACCATTTGCATGTGCTCGCCACCGCAAAACTGTTATGCCAAAACGCGGGTAAATCAAAACCCTCCGGCGCTTTAAAAGCCCCCGTCATCCCCGAGGCAAGCACGAGGGTACGCACCGCATTAAACCCTAGAATAAATACCGCATCATTCACCGAGCCTACTTTGCGGTTGCCACCATAATGCGCTGAATTAGCTGCGCGTAAGACTTTTGCTGTCAGCACCTGGTCAGCGCTGATTTTTTTAGCGATAGCCTCATTGTTAATATTTTCATCGCCAAAACTCTCTATTAACTCTTGAACCACTTTAGGAATATTTGGCAACTTTTGTGCGTTATCGATTAAGTTTTTTAAATCCACAATGCCCTCTCTTATATGACTTTTTATACCACAACCTTATAGATGTCAGTAAATGCCAGCGAAAACGCTTTACTTGAATTGGGTATAGCAAAGGATAAAGAGATAGCAACAACGTAATAGGCAATCCACAAATAAGTTACGGAAATTTAACCTGATCATGACTTACGGGTTGGTACTAACTTATTGGTCTAACCACAATCTTGTAAAGAACTACTCCTGTCCTATAGTTGGAACCATAGGTGGCGTGGCTCTTGGTGATGTTTTGCAGAGACAAGAGCCTACGCCGCCTAAGGATTCTGCCGCACCGGGAACCACAAAGCGGCAAAACTGATCAATTAGTGATCAAATTTTTAATAAATCGTTAAAAATTAAAGCTTTGCAAAAACCAGTCGATAGCTTGATACGCCTTGCGCAAGCATGTCAGTACCCAGGCGTTTTGTTACCTAAACAGTTCAACTCTTCTTATAGGAAGTGCTCATATGAAACAACGTAATCAAAAACTCGTTACAGGCCTAAGTGCTGCCATGCTGTTAATGGGAGCAAACGCGGCACTGGCGGAAACCGTTACTGTTCCGGCAACCGTTACCGTTAATAACGCGATTGACTTCACTTTTACTGGCACCTTGGATTTCGGTGAAGTACGCGCTAATGCCGACTCAACCGCGGCAGAATGTTCCGGTATCGTACTGTCACCTACCTCGCTGATATTGACTGCAGCTCCCACCAGTGCAACGTGCAGCAGTGCAGGAACTTCAGTTATCCAGGCAGTAGGCGGGACTGTTGCACGCCCGGTATTTACTATTGCGGGTATTGCACCGTTTACCACGCTGAATCTGACAGTACCTAACACTGCCATTGATTTGACTGCAGCAACCGGCCCGGGTACTGCCCAATTTCAATTGATTAACTTTACCGCCCAAAAAACCAGCGCCCCAACTGCTGCAATTACACTGACTGCAGGTGCAGGTACGATCCAAACTGACGCGGCTGGTGGTGCTACCTTTACGGTAGGTGCAACGCTGATTACCGACCCAGGCACTCCAACCACAGTTACCTATCAAGATCTTGCTTATGCTGGTAGCTTTGATGTATCAGTGACTTATTAATCACTGCGCAGGTTGGTTTGACAAAACCTTCAAACCTGTTCAGGGTTTGAGGGTTTTTTTTGCGAGGAATAATTTTGAAGCGACAATCTTTGGCTTTGTGGTTACTCACCCTTTCAGCACCTTTAGCAGCTGACCTCCAAGTTGATGCACCACTCAGTTTTGGCGAGATAGTCGTCC
>Ga0307408_100001660_pt1 | contig 16399 bp, 16 predicted proteins | sample 322Cmetagenome_FD_202116 | JGI IMG/M metagenome (GOLD analysis project Ga0307408, IMG submission 202116) | Maize rhizosphere microbial communities from greenhouse at UC Davis, California, United States - 322HYB-C-3 | ecosystem: Host-associated > Plants > Roots > Rhizosphere > Soil | place...
GCTGCGGATATAATAGCGTCATCGGAGTGTAGCGCAGCCCGGTAGCGCATCTGGTTTGGGACCAGAGGGTCCAAGGTTCGAATCCTTGTACTCCGACCAAATACTTAAGGAAACGGGTTAGTCGAAAGACTGCCCGTTTTTTTTCGCCCTTTCTCTTGGTTTTTCTTGAATAATCCACTCGCGGATTATTTACCCCGTCTGCCCATAGCTCAGTTGGATAGAGCATCGGCCTTCTAAGCCGAGGGTCGCAGGTTCGATTCCTGCTGGGCAGGCCATTCCCCATACTGTTGAGTTTTCCTTGAATATTGACGTTTCGCGTCGTTTTTCGGGCATTTTATGCCAAATTTCAGCTTGATCATGCCGGTATTTGGTATAAAAGGTTAGAATTAGTCAACATTCCTGTGGGGATACCAATGAGGGCGATCAGGTACCGTACGACCTTGGCGGCATTGGCCTGGGCCATATTGGCAGGCAATGTGGCTGGCAACGCTTGCGCCGGGCAGGGCGCAGCGCCGGCCACCTTGAAAATCGGTTTGCAAAGCGTGATTGCGCCCTTTGTCATGCCGGGCCAGCAAACGGGGCTATTGGTCGATGTATTGCGCGCCGCCTTTGCGACCCAGCATATCGCCACCGATTTTATCTACCTGCCCAATGTCCGCTTCGCGCAGCAATTGCGCGAAGGAAAAGTGGATGTCAGTACGTTGGCGAAGCCGGAATATAAGCAACCCGGTTACCTGAGCCACTGGCCTGTCACGCATTTCCATAATATGGCGATCACCCTGCGCAGCCGTATTCCAGCATTGCATCATATAGATGAATTAAGGAAATACCGCGTGACCGGGTTTGGCAATGCCCGTAAAGTCATGGGGCGCGAATATGATGCTGCAATGGCAAAGAATCCGGAATACCGGGAATCCGTGACCATGCCTTCCGCGGGACTGTTGCTGAACCGGACGGATGTCTTGATTTCCCAGCGTGATATTTTCTTGTATTACCTGAGCCAGCAAATGCCCCAGGCGCGCAGCCGTGAAGGGGAATTGGCATTCCACGATATCCTGGGCCCCGGGAATTTTTATTGGCTGTCATTTCGTTCGGAAGCCCAACGTGATGCCTTTGAGCGCGGCATTGCGGCACTTTATGCTTCCGGGGAAATCGACCATATTATCGAGCGCTATCAGCGCGAGTTTGGCACGACTCGGGACTTTTTCCTGCCACTGGATTGCCAGTTCCGGCCGGCCGAAGCGCCGAAGGCGTGCAAGGATATTCCCAAACGCCGGATGTAAAAAAACCGGGCCTGGCCCGGTTTTTTATGCGCGCATCAGCATTAATAGCTGTAATACATGCGTTGAATTTCTTTGGTGCTATTGGTCTTGGTCAGCGCCAGCATCAGCAAAATACGGGCCTTTTGCGGGCTCAGCGTATCCGATACCACGAAGTCCAGTTGATCGTCATTGGCTTCGCCATTCCGGGCAACAATACCATTGCCAACACGGGCCGAGCGCACAATCAGCGTGCCTTTTTTACGGGCTTCGGTCAGGCTTGGTTTGACTTTGGCGGCCACGCTGCCATCGCCGGTACCAGCATGAATAATGCCTTTGGCGCCCGCGGCAATAAAGGCATCCAGCGCCACGGTATTCATGTTGGCATAGCCGTACACGATATCGACTTGCGGCAGCGATTCCAGCTTGCTGATATCGAATTCCGTGTCCGTCGTATGTTTGCGGGTGGAGACGCGATAGAAGTAAGGCTTGTTGCCTTGCATGTAACCCAGCATGCCCAGTTCCGGCGTACGGAAGGCATCCGGTGTCGACGTGTTGGCCTTGGTCACATCACGGGCGCCGTGGATCTGGTCGCCCAGCGACACCATCACACCCTTGCCGGCCGCTTCCGGATTGGCTGCCAGCAATACCGCGTTATACAGGTTGATCGGGCCGTCGGCCGACAGCGCGGTCGATGGGCGCATGGCGCCGACCAGCACCACCGGCTTGCGGCTCTTGACCACCAGATTCAGGAAATACGCGGTTTCTTCCAGGGTATCGGTGCCGTGGGTAATGACGATGCCATCGACATTGTTTTGCATGAGCAATTCGTTGACACGCTTGCCCAGTTTCAGCCAGTGGTCATTGGTCATGCTTTCGCTGGCGATCTGGAACACTTGCTCGCCCGTGACGTTGGCGGCGGTTTTCAGTTCCGGCACGGCATTGATCAATTGCTGGACGCCGACCGTGGCGGCGGTGTAGCCGACAGTGGTGGTGGACGTGGCACCGCTGCCGGCGATGGTGCCGCCGGTGGCCAGGATTGCGACGTTGGCGAGTTTTTGCGTGGACGCTTCCTGCGCCTGCGCGGTGGCAAAGATGAACGTGCCGACGAATGCAGCCATCAAACGGGCTGTCTTATGTTGAAACATTGTTTCCTCCTTTTGGGCGAATTGAGCCGCGATAGTAGCAAACAATGCATGCTGAAGAAATAAGGAAAAATCGGAAAATATTAAAATGCGACAAAGCTGTCTGATACTTGGAAATCGGAGAAATAAAGGCGTATCGGAAATTGGAAAGCTGCGGAAAAATCGCGGAAAAACCGGGATAAACCAGTGGGCGGCCACGGAAAACCGTGGCCGCCACCAGATGCGCATACAGGAATTCAATGCAGCTTGTGGCTCTTGCTGCGGCGTGCCGTGAACGCCAGCATGCCCAGGCCGGCTGCCAGCATGCCGTAGCTTGCTGGTTCCGGCACCGGTGCGGTGACCAGGTTCAAGTTGCCTGCATAAGAACCGCCCAAGCCATCGAGCGAAGTCTGGCCATGAATGACAAAGCCATAGTTTCCTGCAGTTAGCGTGTCGGCCGGGAGAAACTCGACCGAATTGCCGGTAGTAGTGTCAGTACCCAGGATGCTGCGGGAACTGTCGGCATGCACGCGGAAAAATTCCACACCCGTGATGCCGTAGTTGAAGAGACGGCTGAGTCCAGCAAGCGTCTTGCCTGCAATGGCCGTACCGCTGGCCCAACCCTGGCTCTCAGTGGCTACCTTGAACAGGAATTCGTCGGAATAGGCGCCCGGGTCGGCGTGTGAGACGCCGTACGTGGCATTGCCCGATCCGTCGAAAACCAGCACATCCGCCATGGCCGCCGGCGCTGCAAACATGCCGGCAGACAACAGCAGGGCGGCAGCCATGCTGAAGATAACTTTCTTCATTGTGATACCCCTCTGGATAATCAAACATTGCCGGTAGACGGAAAACTGCAATCCCCATCACAGTTTTGTCTTTACGGCAAGCTTTCCTATCTACCAACATTGATAATATATCATAAGGCTGAGCCCGATTTGCTTCATTAATGAAGTGTGCTGCACTGCAGCGTGTGACAATGTTTGAATTTTTATCAATTTCTTACTGTTACTATGTGCAAATTAATAACGTTAAGGTCAAGTCATGAAACAGTTGCTGAAAAAATCCGTGGTTCTCCTGATGTGTGTCGCCATGGCGGGATGCACATCGATGCGCGTGGTGGCCGATGGCCGCGATGCGGTCGATACCGTGGCGCGCGATACCACGCAGGGTTTGCATGCGGGGGAAACCTTGCTGGTGCACACCCGCGATGGCCAGCCGCGGGAAATGGTGTATGACCGCACCGATGGCGCGGTGCTGGTGGGCAAGACCGGCAGTGCCGAGGTGCGCATCGACGTGGCCCAAGTGGTGCGCATCGAGCGCAAGGAAGCCGATGGCTGGAAGACAGCCGGCTTGGTCGGGGGTGTGGTGGCGGTCATGACGGCGCTGGCCGCGGCGGCCACGCACAGCATGGCCAAGGACCTCGGGAACGTGTATGGAAACATACTCAGCGGCAAAGGCGGGCGCTGAACCTCTATATAATCGCCGCATTGCCCCTGTCACCCCAAGCACGTGGACTTGCATTCCGACGACCTGAAAATATTTGCCGCGGTGATCGACAGCGGTTCGCTGAGCGCCGCCGCGGCCCACCTGGGACAAACCACGTCCGGCGTCAGCCGCGCCCTGGGCCGACTCGAAGAAAAACTGGGCGCCAGCCTGTTGACGCGCACCACCCGGCGCATGGACCTGACGGAAGAAGGGCAGTTATTGCTGCGGCATGCGCGCACCATCCTGGCCGGCCTGGCCGTGGCGGAAGAAACCATCCGCATGCGCCGCCAGCAACCGGCGGGACGCCTGTGTGTCGATGCCGCGTCGCCCTTCATGCTGCATTGTGTGGTGCCCCACGTGGCGCAATTCCGCGCCCTGTATCCGGGCATCCGCCTTGAGCTGACCAGCAATGACCGGATTGCCGACCTGATCGAGCATCGCACGGATATCGCGATCCGCATCGGCGCCTTGGCCGATTCGACCTTGCACGCGCGGCCGCTGTCCGCCAGCCCGCTGCGGGTGCTGGCCAGTCCCGGCTACCTGGAGCGGCACGGCGTTCCCGCCACGCCGGAAGCACTATCGCAGCACAGCCTGCTCGGCTTTGTCCAGTATGACGCCGGCAACCAGTGGCCGCTGCGCCATGCCGCCGGCAATACGCTGCACATCACACCGGTGCTGTCGGCGTCGAGTGGCGAGACCTTGCGCCAACTGGCGCTGGCCGGGGAGGGCATCGTGTGCCTGGCCGATTTCATGACGCGCGCCGATATCGCGGCGGGCCGCCTGGTGCCCTTGCTGGAAGATTACTCGACCGGCCACCGCCAGCCTATCCATGCGGTCTACTACCGCAACACCCAGCTGGCGCGCCGCATTTCCTGCTTCCTCGAGTTCCTGCAGCAGAAGCTGTAACCGCTGCTGTAAGAGAGGTCACGCAACAAGACAGGAACTATTCCTACACCACTTTTTACGTTTTTGCAGCAACCGCCACGGACAGTGTGCGGCACCGTACGGTCCCGTTCCGGACCCGGGCATACACTGGCCTGGCGTGATTGATGAATAGCGCGGCGGTCAATAAACAGTCAGCGCAGCGCAGCTTCCAGTCAGCAGGCTTGCCGGCCGCCTCGAGGACCGGCACCAATCTCACTGCTGCGGGCAGGCCAGGCGCAAGGCGCCAGCCGGCCAGGGTCGATAAAACGGAGGCTATCATGGCACAGACTAACCACCCATCGAAGTATGTCGTACGAGAGTACCTGGAACGCCGCTCGCAGGAAGTCAAACCGCCGCCCACACCGGAAGAAATCCGCCGCCAGCTGGGCTGGGGCTTGTTGGCGTTCGATCAAAAAATGCATAGCGGCCGTTCCTGAACGCCAGTCCAACCCGATATCCCGCCCCCGAGGGCCCGCGCTGTTGAAGCCGGGCCCTCGCTGTTTCTGGTGGCGGCTTCCCGGCCGCATTCATCGGCCCCATTCCGCCGTTCGCTGAAAACTTCGCCATTCACCGGTCGTCTTCCGCCATTCACCGATTCCCTGTTTCGCCGCCCGGGGCGGCCCGGTATTGTGACGTCCATACCGAACCCGCACTCCAAGGAGATCCATATGAAACAGGCAGCAACGCAAAACTGGCGCAACCAGATGGTCTGGGGCGCCGTGATCATCGCCGCCGGCGTGGTGTTCCTGCTGGACCGCACCGGCCAGCTGGAAATCGGCCACCTGTGGCACTACTGGCCGGTCTTGCTGGCGATCGCCGGCTTGTCGAACCTGGTGCCGCCCACCACGCCGAAACTGGTGTTGAGCGGCCTGTCGTGCATTGGCTTCGCGGCCTGGTTTTATGTGTCGGTCGAACGCCTGTGGGGCTTGGGCTTCCACAACAGCTGGCCGATCCTGGTCATCATGTGGGGCGTGAAGGTGGTGTTGAAACCGCTGCTGGAAAAACACTTGGGCAACCAGGAACAAGGGAGCAAGGCATGAGCAACGATCGATGCGGTAACAGTGGTAAAAGCGGCGGCGGCAGCGCCACGGGACAAATGGTGGTCGGCCTGGGTGTCATTGCCGTCGGCATGCTGTTTTTGCTGGATAACCTGGGCATCATCGAATTCGATTATGCGTTCCAGTTGTGGCCAGTGATTTTCATCCTGGCCGGGGTGCTGAAATTCACGCAAAGCACGTCCAGCCGCGGCCGCGTGGCGGGCGGCGTTTTTATCGCGCTCGGCGTCGTGCTGGTGTTGAAGGGACTGGGCTTTATCCATGTCAGTTGGCGCGTGCTGGCGCCGCTGCTGATGATCGCCGCGGGCTTGCTGGTGGTCTTCAAGTCGACCCGCGAACGCAAGGACAGCGTCGGCGGCATGCTGGACAAGGATGCCGGGCAGGACAGCTTTGTGCACCTGACCGCGCTGCTTGGCGGCATCGAGCGCCGCGTGTATACGCCGGACTTCCGCGGCGGCGACATTACCGCCATCATGGGTGGCTGCCAGCTGGACTTGCGCCAGGCGTCGATGCGGGGGGAAGCCGTGTTGAGCGTATTTGCCATGTGGGGCGGGATTGATATCAAGGTGCCGGACGACTGGACCGTCAGCCTGGAAGGCACGCCGCTGCTGGGCGGTTTCAGTGAAAAGACCAGCGCGCCGCGCGATAACAGCAAGCGCCTGATCATCCGTGGCGTGGCGCTGATGGGCGGCGTCGATGTGCGCAACTGACGCGCGGTGCTGATGCTGTCCCCCACCGGTAACCGCCGCGGCGCCGCCCTGTACCTGCTGGCCTGGCTGCTGCTGGGCATTGCGGTCGGCGGCGCCACCGCGGCGGCGTTCGATGCGCCGTGGCTCAATGCCATGATCTTCGCCGTTCCCGCCACCATGATGTACGGCGTCGGCGCCGGCTTTTCCGCCTACTACCTGTGCCGGGCCTATCCGCTGGTCCAGCGTAGCCTGGCCAGCGTGGTGATGGCGCTGGGGGCGTCCGCCGTGGTGTCGGCGCTGTTGTGGAGCGCGCTGCTGGGTGGCTGGAATGCATGGTGCCTGTGGTTCGATGCGCCATGGGCCGGTATCGCGTACACGCCGCCATTGCGGGCGGCGCTGTTTGGCCTGGGGGTGCTGTTGTATGGCTTGCTGGCGGCGGTCAATTACCTGGCCACGGAATCGGAACGGGCCAGCGACGCGCAGCAGCGCGAACTGCAATCGCGGCTGGCGGCCAGGGAAGCGGAGTTGCGCATGCTGCGCACCCAGATCGATCCGCACTTCCTGTTCAACAGCCTCAACTCCATCAGCGCGCTGACGTCGCAAAACCCGAAAGGCGCGCGCGAAATGACCTTGCAGCTGGCAGGTTTTTTCCGCCTCAGCCTGGGCGTGGCGGAGCGCGCCGCGATACCGCTGGCGCAGGAAATGCAGCTGATACGGCACTTCCTAGCGGTGGAAAAAGTCCGTTTTGGCGAACGCCTGCAGCTGGAGGAAGCGATCCAGCCTGAAGCCGAAAGCTGCATGGTGCCGCCCATGATCATCCAACCGCTGGTGGAAAACGCGGTCAAGCATGGCATTGCGGGCTTGTCGGAGGGCGGAAAAATCCGTGTCGCCGCGCGCCATACTGGTTCACAATTGCGCATCGTGGTGGATAATGCGATGGATGACGAGATGCCCGCGCCGCGCGAAGGCGGCGGCATCGGTTTGGCCAATGTGCGCCGGCGCCTGGCGGGCAGTTATGGCTCGGAAGCATCGGTGCACTGGGGCGCACGCGATGGCGTATTCGTGGTGGAAATGATCTTGCCGGCGCGGACGGCGGGCGGCAGTGGAGAGAACGAGTGACATGCGCATCATCATAGTGGACGACGAAATGCTGGCGCGCGGCGTGGTCCGGGAATACCTGGAGTCGCACCCGGATGTTGAAGTGGTGGCCGAATGCGCCAACGGCTTTGAAGCCGTGAAAGCCATTACGGAACTGGGTCCCGACCTGGCCATCCTCGACATCCAGATGCCCAAGCTCGACGGATTCGAAGTGGCGGAACTGGTGGCGGGCAAATGCCGCATCATGTTTGCCACGGCGTTTGACCAGTATGCGATCAAGGCCTTTGAATACCGTGCGCTGGACTACCTGCTCAAACCGTTCAGCCAGGAGCGCTTTGACCAGGCCCTCGATCACGTGCGCGCCAGCCTGGGGCAGGGCGATGCGGCGAAGGCGCGGCAGGAGGCGACACAAGACGTGGTACGGGACGCGGCGCGCGAAGCCACCGCGCGCGGCAAGCCGCTGGGCCGGGTCGTGATCCGCGATGGCGCCAAGGTCCACCTGATCGCCAGCGAGAAAATCGATTACATTGAAGCGCAGGATGATTACGTGCAAATCCACACGGAGGGCAAGTCGTACCTGAAAAACCAGCGCCTGTCCGACCTGGAGGGCCAGCTCGATGCCGACAAGTTCCTGCGCATCCACCGTTCGTACCTGTTGAACCTGGAATGCCTGGCGCGCATCGAGCAGGCCGGCAAGGACAGTCACGTGGCCATTTTGAAGGATGGCGGCAAGTTGCCGATCAGCCGTAGCGGATACCAGAAAGTGCGTAGCGTGATCCAATGAAGAAGATGTGCTTATTTGCGCTGGTGGCCGCCTGCGCAGCGCCGGCCACGATGGCCTCCGGGCAGGAGACCCGCGCCCCCAATGAGGGCGAGCTGCAATCATTTGCCGCGTATTACCAGGCGCCGGCCGGCGGCGTGGCGCGTCCCGCGTTTGAAGTGCGGCGCGGCGGGCCGGTACACGGCTGGAGCATCGAGGCATGGACCGAAGACAAGCCGCAACGCGCGGCCTGGTCGCTGTGCTTCGCGCAGCGCCATGGCCATGCATATGATGGCAAGGCATGGCGGGCAACGGGCGCCACGCGGCGCTATGCCTGGCTGGACCGGGCCAGTGATTGCGGTGTCGCGCCGCAGCGGGTGCTGTTGTCTCACGAGCTGGCGGACCGCGATATCGTGACGGTGCTGGAAGGGCAGGCCGCGGTGCTGCAGGGCGCGCGGCTGCTGTTTGCAGGCAATACCCGGTGCGCGCCGATCCGGGCCTTGCCGTTCAGGCTGGTGGGACTGGACCGGGACAAGGACGGTATGCTGTTGCTGACCTACCTCAGCGAGCGCGACTCGGAGGCCCGGGTGACGGTGCGCAAGCGGGGGCGCGAATTAACCGCGTGGAACGTCAAGTGTTGACAGTGCGGCCTGGCTGGAAGTTCCGGGCGCTGCACGGATCAGGTGACATCGACCTGCCACCACGCCGGCAGCAGCGCCTTGATTTCCGGCCGCGCGAAGCGGTCGTCGATCAGGTACACCGTTCCCTGGTCCGTCTCGGTGCGGATCACGCGCCCGGCTGCCTGCACCACCTTTTGCATGCCCGGATACAAATACGTGTAGTCATAGCCGGCGCCAAAGAGGGTGTCCATGCGCTGGCGGATCTGCTCGTTGACGGGGTTCAGTTGCGGCAGCCCCAAGGTGGCGATAAACGCGCCGATCAGGCGCGCGCCCGGCAAATCGACCCCCTCGCCAAACGCGCCGCCCAGTACGGCAAAACCGATGCCGCGACCGTCTTCGGCAAAGCGCGCAATAAACGCGTCGCGCGCCGCTTCGTCCATGCGCCGCTCCTGCAGCCACACGGGGATGTCCGGATAGCGCTCGCCAAAGGCGCGCGCCGCCTTGTCCATGTAATCGAAGCTGCTGAAGAAGGCCAGGTAATTGCCCGGCTGGCGCGCATAGTGTTCGCCCATCAGGTCCGCGATCGGCGCCAGCGAACGCTCGCGGTGCTGGTAGCGGGTGGAAATGCGGCTGGCCACGCGCACCGCCAGCTGGTCGGCGGTGAAGGGCGACTCCACGTCGACCCACGCGCTCCCTGGCGGCATGCCCAGCGTATCGCAGTAGTAATTCCACGGACTCAAGGTGGCGGAAAACAGCGCCGTGGTATGGGCCGCATCGAAACGGGCTTTCAGGAACGGGGCCGGCACGATATTGCGCAGGCACAGGATGGAATTGGCGCGCGTGCCGGCGCCGTCCACGGTCATATCGAACAGCGAATGGTCGCCATGGCTTTCCGCCAGCCGCATGAAGGCCATCGCGTAAAAATAAAAATGCTGTAAATCGTGGTCCGCGTGGGCCGGATGCTCGGCATAAAACTCGCCGATGGCGGTGATGGCTGTTTGCAGCGCGCCGGTGAGTTTTTCCGGCGGTTCCCGATAGACCTGGTAGTCGGGCTGGTCGCTTGCCAGTTGTTCCTTTTCCAGTGCGTTCCATTGCCGGTGCACACGGTCCAGCGCTTTTTTCAGCGATTCCGGCGCGCTCTTGCGCAACAGGCGCAGTTGCGCGTGTTCCAGTTCCGCCGAATACATCTTGCGCGTGCGCGACACCATGTTGTGCGCCTCGTCGGCCAGCACGCTGACTTTCCAGCTGTTTTGCACGGTCAGGCTGTACAGCATGGCGCTGACGTCGAAATAATAATTGTAGTCGCCAACGATCACGTCGGCCCAGCGCGCCAGTTCACTGGCCAGGTAATACGGGCAGACCTGGTGCGCCAGCGCGACGGCCCGCACGGCATCGCGGTCCAGCATGGCGTGGGCCCGAAGCGCCGCCGCGCGGGCGGCCGGCAGGCGGTCATAAAACCCCTGCGCCAGCGGGCACGATTCGCCATGGCACGCCTTGTCCGGGTGTTCGCAGGCTTTATCGCGCGCCACCAGTTCCAGCGTGCGCAGCGGAACAATCGGGATGGTTTTCAAGGGGGCCGCGCGGTCGATGCCCGTCAGGGTGGCCGCCGCGTCGAGCGCCATGGCGCGGCCCGAGGTTTTCGCCGCCAGGAAGAAAATCTTGTCGAGGCCATGTTCCGCCGTGGCTTTGAGCAAGGGGAACAGGCTGCCCACGGTCTTGCCGATGCCGGTCGGCGCCTGCGCCAGCAGGCCGCAGCCGCGCGTGCTGGCCTTGTACATGGCTTCGGCCAGCTGGCGCTGGCCGGGACGGAAATCCGGATGGGGAAAACGCATGGTTTTCAGCGCCGCGTCGCGCGCCGCGCGGTGCGCGATTTCCTGTTCGGCCCACGCCAGGAAGGCGCGGCACTGCTGGTCATAAAACGCCCGCAGCGCGGGCGCTGCGGCGTCTTCCGTGACCAGCGTTTCCTTCTGGCTGCCGATATCGAAATACACCAGCGCCAGCCGCACGCCGGCCAGGCCGCGCGCGGCGCACAGCAAATGGCCATATACTTTCAGCTGCGCCCAGTGCAGGGCGCGGTGGTTGTCCGGCATGCGCGCCAGGTCGCCCCGGTAGGTTTTGATTTCTTCCAGCTGGTTGGTGGCCGGGTCATAGCCGTCGGCGCGGCCGCGCACGCGCAGCGGGCCATATTCGCCCGCCAGGCTGACTTCCTTTTCATAGCCGTCGCCACGGCGCGCAGCGACCACCGCATGGCCGGCAATGCCTTCCTGCGCGGTCGGGGTGGGGGTGAAGCGCAAATCCAGGTCGCCGGTCTTGGCGGTGAATTCGCACAGCGCCCGCACGGCGACCTGATAGCTCATGCCGCCCATTGCAGGTAACAGACCGTGATCGGCATCGCGTGCTCGGCGCAATAGGCGATCCAGCGCAACTGGTTGTCCTGCAGCCGGTCGCCGGGGCCTTTCACCTCGATCATGTGGTAGCGGCGCTGTTCCGGCCAGAACTGGATCAGGTCCGGGAAGCCGCTGCGGTTGGCTTTGACATCGGCCAGGATGCGCTCGCACCACAGTTTTAAATGCGTGGCCGGGATGCAGGCCAGCGCCAGTTCCAGCAAGGTTTCGTCGAGCGCGCCCCAATACACGAACGGCGACTGGATGTTGAACTTGGCGGCGAAATTGCGGCGGATGGTGTCGCGGTACCGGCCATCGCGATCGTCGAGCTGCGCCAGGCAGGCGGCAAACTGGCTGGCGCGGCGGGCATGGAAATCGGCCGCATGCAAATCCGCCGGACCGTGGTGGAACGGGTGGAAGAAGGCGCCGGGGATCGGCGTGAAGATCGCGTCCCAGCACAGCAGGCCAAACAGCGAATTGGCCAGCGCGTTTTCCACGTAGTACACCGGTGACACGTCTTCGGCCAGGTGGTCGCGCACCACGCCTTCGACCCACCAGTCTTCGGCGGGCATGGGCAGCGCCAGGTCCAGGCGCACCACCGGGGCGGCGGGCGCCGCAGGTTCTTTCGGCTGGCCCAGCTTGCGCCGCAACCGTGGCGCCATGCGCAGCAATTGCTGGCGTTCGGCGTCGCTTTCCGGCGCCGTCATGGCCAGCTGCAGCAGCGCGAACGCTTCCCCGGCCGCGTCGCTTTTTTCCAGCACGCGGATGGCGCGGGCGCGCGCGCCCGGATACGGGCAATCGCGGTACAGTGCCAGCGCACCCGGCCAGTCCTGCTGTTTTTCCAGGTGCTGCGCCATGTGGAACTGCAGCCGGTGGCGGCGGCTGGCCAGCCATTCGTTGTCGCCGGCCGGCGGCAGGTCGCGCAGCACGTCCAGCGCCGGCTCGCCATTGGCAAAGCGTTCGCGGCATGCGTGCAGGGCCAGGTAGGCGTCGATGTCGGCGCGGCTGCGGAAACCCCGGGCCGAGGGTGGGAAATCGACTTGTTCGTACTGGTAAATGCCGAGGTCGGACAGCACGAATTCCGACCAGTCCTGGTGGAAGTTGCCAAAGAAGACCAGGCGCAGGCGGTCGCACAGCGGCTGCATCAGCATGTGGTAAACCACGTCCGGCGGCGCCGTGCCTGTTGTCAATGCGGCCCAGCCGGCCAGCGGCAGCGCATCGGGATAGCGCGCGCGCAGTGCTTCCAGCTGGTCGGCCTTGCGCGCGGATTTGTCCGCGCCCTTGAAGGCGAACAGTTGCGCCAGCTCCGGCTTTTGCAGCACCGCGAACAAGTCATCGAGCGTCAGCGCCGGTGCGGTATCGATCCAGCCCAGCCGCGCCAAAGGAGCGCAGGCCGCTTGCGTGTCGCCGATTTCCGGGTAATCCAGTTTGGAGGCGCGAAACAGCACGCCTTTGCGCATGGCCATCCGGACAAACAGGGCGCGCGAGGGTTGGGGCAGTGCGGCAAATTGCGCCAGGAAGGCGCGTTCAGCCCCATCGAGCAAGTCGTCATAGCGGGTGGCAATCCACTGCAAGACTTGCTGGAAGTTGTCCAGATAATAAAACGGGTTGTCCAGTACCTTGACCATCGATGCATAACGCCAGCTGTATTTTTATACAGTAGTGTAGCGCGGATGGGGCTGATTGAACAGGGCGGAAGGGAGAGGGCGGCGCCGGCCGCCCCCGGGGACATTATTGTGGGTCGATGACTTGCGCGGACGCCTTGGCGATTTGGGCTTCCACGGTGGTGACGGCCTGGCGGGCCGCCGTGGTCACCTGCTCATAGCCGGCGAACGCATTGTCGATGGCGGTCTTCACGATTTGCACCGCGTTATCCGAGCCGGGGCGGACGTTTTTCGTCACGTCATGGATCAGCGCGGACAGGGTGGTTTTGGCTTCCGTCATGTGGGCGTCTGCCGCGCGGTTGAATTCATCGCGGATGTCGGTAATGATGCCGCCCAGTTGCTGGTGGTATTCGCGGGCATTGGTCATGCCGGGCTGGACTTTGGAGGCCGCCACGGCCAGCACGGCTTTCGGATCGCGCGCCAGGCTCAAGTCTTTGCCGGCGGCCAGCTGGTCTTCCAGGCTGGATTTCGCGGTGGCCATGTTCAATGCCACCACTTGTTCGACGCCCTGCACGGTTTTGCTGGCCAGTGTATTGAAGGTCTCCAGCTGGAATTCAAACAGGGCCTTGGTGGTGGCGGCGAATTGCTCAGGACTCGTAAACATCGGCTCTCCTCTTTTATGTGGTGGAACTTGCTGCAAAGTCTTGTGGTGAACCCATTATTTGGCAATTGCTAATTTTTCGCAACGGCTATCTTTATAAGGACGGGGTATGCGGCTCCAGCCGGGGCCGAGCGGCGTTTGCGAACAGACCCGGGCGCCATCGAGCTTGCTGACCCACCAGTACCACGGGGCCGGTTCGGCCGCCAGCAGTGCGCAGGCGCCGGACAGGATGAGGGCGAGCAGGATTTTCATCAGGTGATTATAGCGGGGCGGACGAGGGTAGCAACAGCGTAAAGCGGGTGCCCACGCCCGGCGTGCTGTCCACGTCGATGCGCCCGCCCAGCACGCCTGTGACGATATTGTGTGCCACGTGCAGGCCCAGGCCGGAACCGCCGGCGCCCAGGCGGGTGGTGAAGAAGGGGTCGAAAATGCGGCCCACATGTTCCGGCAGGATGCCGCCGCCATCGTCCTCAAAGGTCAGTTGCGTGGTGTCGTCTTCCAGGCGGCGCGCGGCAATTTTGATGTGGCCGCCGTTGCGGCCGGCAAAGCCATGCGTGATGCTGTTTTCAAACAGCACCTGGATCACCTGGCCCAGCTGGCCGGGATAGCTGTCCATGTCGAAGTGGTACGGGATGTCCTGTTGCACCTGGACTTGCGTGTGCTTGACCATGGCATGCAGCGGCAGCACCAGTTCGGAAATGAAGTTGTCGAGGAAAAAGCGGCGGCGCTGCGCACTGTCGGTATCGACCGCGATTTGCTTGAAACTTTGCACCAGGTTGGCCGCGCGGCGCAGGTTGCGCACCACGATGTCGTCGGCTTCCTGCGCTTGCAGCAGGTACTCATCGAGCGCGGAGCGGCGCAGGGTGCCGGTTTCCGTGCTGGTGCGCAGGGCGCGGGTGCGCTCGACCATGGTGCTGGCCACCATCAGGCTGTTGCCGATCGGGGTGTTCAATTCATGGGCCACGCCGGAGACCAGGGCGCCCAGCGCGGCGAGCTTGTCGCGCCGCACCAGTTCATCCTGCGTCATGCGCAGGTTTTCCAGCGCTTTTTGCAAGTCCTGGTTGGCCTGTTCCGCCGCATCCATCGCGCGCCGCATTTCCGCGGTGCGGGCTTCGACCAGTTCTTCCAGGTGGCCCCGGTGCCGCAGCAATTCATTTTCATGGCGGGTGCGGGCAATCGCAATGCCGGCCAGGTGCGTCGCCACGCCGGTCAGGCGCAAGTCGTCCGGGCCGGGGCTGCGCGGCTCCCTGTAATACATGGCGAACGTGCCCAGCACCGTGTCCTGGTCCAGCAGGATCGGCATCGACCAGCAGGCCCGCAGGCCGAATTGCCGCGCCAGCGCGGTGTAAGGCTGCCACAGCGGATCGGTGGCGATGTCGCTGACGATCACGCCTTCCTTGCGGAACATCGCGGTGCCGCATGAGCCGACGCAGGGGCCGATGGGGACGCCTTCGATGGCCGCCATGTATTCCGGTGGCAGGTTGGGGGCGGAACCGATGTGCATGGTCTGGCCATCGGGATCGAGCAGCAGGGTGGAGCACATCACGCCGGGCGACTGCGATTCGATCAGCAGCATCAGGCTGTCCAGCGTTTGCTGCAGCGGAGCGCCGCGCGCGATCATTTCCAGCAATTTATTCTGGCCAAAACGCAGCGCCTCGGCCAGCTTGTGGCCAGTCACATCGACCATGCGCATGTGGTACAGGCGCCTGCCATCCTTGTTCAGCATCACCATGCGCAGGTCGCAATCGATGCGGCGTCCGCTGCTGTGCTGGAACGTGACCTGGAACACCTTGATTTCACCGGCCAGCACCCGGCGGATCAGGTCCTGCACCGCCTGGTCGGACGGCGTGCCGTCTGGTTGCGCTGGCGGGCACAGGTCTTCCAGCCGCAGTGCGCGCAATTCCGCGCTGGTGCGGCCCAGCATGCGTTCGGCGCTGGCGTTGATGGCGACCGGGTGGCCGTGTTCCGCGTCGAACAGCATCACGCTGTCCGGCGTGGACAGCATCATCGAGAAATAATTGACTTCCAGCGCTTCGGCATCGAGCTTGGCGGAACCGGGGCGGGTCGGCCAGGCGTGGCGCACCGTCAACTCCACCAGCACTTGCTCCACCACTTCCTCGACCGATTGCGGCAATTGCAGGTAGCCGCTGGCGCCCGCTTCGAGCGCGCGCTTATGTTCATCGTCGGACAGGGACGGCGACATCATCAATACCGGGAGCTTGCCGTTGTCCGCGCTGGCCAGCAGGCGTGGCACCAGTTCAAAGCTGGCGCTGCCGGCCAATGCCGCTTCCACCAGCACCAGGGAAATGCCGCCTTCGCGCACGGCGGCCAGGGCGGCATCTCCCCGGTTGACGACCTGGACGCGGAAACCGTATTCGGCCAGCGCCGCCTCCAGTGCCGCGATGTCGTAGGCGGCGCCTGAAACGATCAAGATGGTTTGCGGCTGGGTCAACGCCATTGAGGGGAGATCCGGGGAACGGTGAGTTAGCCCAGTGTAGTACAAGGTGCTGTGTGGTAACAACACACTTGCAAATAAGGAGGACGAGGGAGGCGACAATTGTGAAATGCAAAAACGCCTTCATTTGCACTGAACGCGATCTTGCGCGCGTTCAGGCCGATGAAGGCGTTTCCTGCGGAATTCTGTGGTGCCCACGGAGGGACTCGAACCCCCACACCTCGCGGCACATGGACCTGAACCATGCGCGTCTACCAATTCCGCCACGTGGGCACTGG
>Ga0307408_100001661_pt1 | contig 16395 bp, 16 predicted proteins | sample 322Cmetagenome_FD_202116 | JGI IMG/M metagenome (GOLD analysis project Ga0307408, IMG submission 202116) | Maize rhizosphere microbial communities from greenhouse at UC Davis, California, United States - 322HYB-C-3 | ecosystem: Host-associated > Plants > Roots > Rhizosphere > Soil | place...
CAAAGGGAATTTTCCCGGATTTGCTGGAATTTGTCGAGCCGTCCCATGCCGGGATTCGCATGCTACGGACCGAAGGTCGAGCAAGCCGCGGAACTTCGAAAGAAAGGTCGCCGTATTAAGTCTTGGTGCACGAAGCCGTTTTGGGGACGCGCTGCAAGTTCATCCAGAGCGGGCCTCATGAATAGCTTTCTACGAATTCAATGCGACTGCTCCTACCGCGTGAACTGAAGGTGCGTAGCAGAACTCGCGACCACCTCAGCCGTGGACACCCTCTATGGATTCTTCCGGCTCCTTGATCAGCGCTTCTCTTACTTGCCGAATCGAAGGATTATATAGAGGTCGAAAAGGCCGAGGGCCGCAATACCGAGCATCAGCAGCCGCCACAGAAAGTTCAGGCGAATTCGGCGAAGCAAGGGATGGCGGCTGGCATGTTTCCCGTCAGCGATAGCCTCCGTCTCATCAAGCTTAAGATTGGGATGCATCGCATCAAGGCGCTCCCGCAGCCGACCAACGCGAGTCATACTCAATCGGAAGCGCTCGTAGTATTTGGCACTCGCTAGTGCACCAAAGATTCCAAGCAAAGTGATTATGATGGCTACAGCCAAAGCTCGCTTGGGGAAATCCTTGTCGACGACGAAACCCTGAGCCGCCAACGCAATGACGACAATGAAGTTGCTAAGAGTGGCGCGTTGATCCTCAGACTGCTTGGCTTGGCTCCACTGCCGTTCCATGTCGTTCAGAATGATCTCCGTTTCAATGTCGTATGCCATAAGTCCCCCTGAATCCGATGGTGCCTCCATTGCCTCCGAGCGTTGTCGTCACTCCGCTCTGCTACGCCACCTTTCTCCCTGTTTCAAGCCTACTCATTTCTTCCGAGTGGCACCACTCATGTATTCGATGCTGCCGCTCCCAAGCGACCTGATTGGCTCCCCGGTCATTGGTTGACACTTTAATCGAAGGTGGAAGTAACTTTTGCCACCGGAGGAACGGGACGGGACGAAAGGGTACTGTTCCGTTCCTCCCCCGGGGCTTCACTGCCCACGACAGGCTGTGCTCCCTGAGCTCCGCGAAGGCATTTCCTGTCCCGCCGGGTGCTGCGCTCACCCGCTAGTAAAGCGATATTCCGGGAGAAAAGGAAAGCGCTCCCACTAGCCCCCTACCTGGAGCGGGGCCTCACGGCGAAAGGCTCCGCATCGGCATGTTTCTCATCGCCCACGGGCCACCGAGGAAATGGTGATCGAACGCCCACACCGGGTAGAAGAAGCCGCGCAACGCGAGATGGAGGTAGAGCAAAGGCATCTCGTGATCCGCCACCAGGTCTGGCTTCACCGGCAAGTAGAGAAACGCATCGTCAATCCCCCAATCCCGCCGAACCAGCACCAGCGAGATCCGCGAAAGGGCGAAGTGCGCAATGATGTAGCCCGCGAGGAATACCAACGCGGCTTTCTTCCACCGGCGCTGTCTTGTGGAGAGGGAGACCATGGAACAGTCACGAGGCCTGTGCTGCCGGTAGACTCCGACTCAATCGCAGGAACTTCAGGCGAGCCGCTAACAGCCATCCGGCAACGAAGAGCGCGCCGGGGAGAAGGATCACCCAAGGAAAGATCACGAAGCCCGCGTCACGGAGCAGGGACACGCCGATGCTTCCCAAAATCATGGCGAGCCATGGCAACCAGCAGATGAGAAAGGCCACCGACGAGCGGGAGTAGCCACGGACGACATCGGATGCCATGGCGGGATCCACCGGGCGGGAAGTCTCTTCACGCGAGAGTGCCGTCGTGAATCGTTGTGTCGCGATGGAGCGGGCCTTCCCCGACCACCCTAACAAGAAAAACGCGGCCCCTATGGCAATCGACATGCCGAGCAACCACAGGCAGTCGGAGAGTGAAGTCGGCGGCGGCATGATCGGAGGTGGCTTCAAAGGGACGCTCCCAAAAGCGTGCGCTTTTTTCGAGGATGAAAGTGGCCATCACCTGCTGATGAAGTTTACCGCGGAGACGCAGAGGTTACCTGGAGTCACTCCCGCTTCCGGGCCCGGCGGTTATCGGTCATCTGCCGGTGCAGCTTCTTCATGTTGTAGAGGTAGCTCACGCGGTCCGCCTCGGTGTAGCTAAACTCCAGCAGGCCGGCCTTCTGGAGCAGCGCCACGACGATGTGAAACGCGGTGCTCACGACGATGACGGTCAGCCCCAAAATCTCGAACCCCGCGACCCCGCGCTCCTCGCGGAAGTAAATCCCGCCGGCGAAGCAGAGCACGATCAGCCCTACGCCGAGGTGGACCGCCCGCCGCCAAGTGCTGTGTCGCATGCGCATCATTGAGCCGTTTCATACGAGCATCCAGCCTCTTTATCAAGCCGCCAGCCCCCTTGCCCACCCTCCCCCGGGCCACCCCGTGACGGTTTTTGCTCTTTTCGCGGGCCGTTCCGTGACCATTCTGCCGCCCCCATGACGTGCGACTTCCTGGTGATCGGCGCGGGCATTGCCGGTCTCACCTTTGCCATCCGCGCTGCGAAGCACGGGTCGGTGATCGTGTTGACCAAAGGCAGCGCGCTTGATTCTAACACCGCCTGGGCTCAGGGCGGACTCGCCTCGGTGCTGCCGGAGGGCCTGCGCGATCAGGGCGATAGCCTGGAGCTCCACATCGCCGACACGCTGGATGCCGGCGCGGGCCTGTGCAAAGAAGACGTGGTGCGCTCCATCGTCAGCGAGGGTGCCGCCACCGTGGACGATCTCGTTTCACAAGGCGTCGACTTCGACAAGGAGGGCGACCATTTCCAGCTCGGCAAGGAAGGCGGCCACTCGAAGCGCCGCATCCTCCACGCCCGCGATACCACCGGCCGCGAGATCGCCGAGTCGCTGGTGGAGGTCGCGCGGGCCACGCCGAATCTCACGCTGCTGGAAGATCACTTCACCATCGACCTGATCACCACCGGCAAGCTCGGCGTGGTCACCGAGGACCGCGTGCTCGGTGCCTATGTGTTAGAGAAAGCCACCGGCGAGGTGAAAATCTTCAAGTCCGATCGCGTGGTGCTCGCCACCGGCGGCTGCGGCAAGGTCTATCTCTACACGACCAATCCCGACTCCGCGACCGGTGACGGCGTCGCGATGGCATGGCGCGCGGGAGCCAGCGTGGCGAACATGGAGTTCATTCAGTTCCACCCCACGTGCTTTTATAACCCCGCCGCGATGGGTGCCGAAGCGCGCTCCTTTCTCGTAAGCGAGGCCGTGCGCGGCGAAGGCGGCATCCTCATCAATGCCAAGGGTGAAGACTTCACGAAGCGAGCCGACCCGCGCGGCTCGCTCGCACCACGCGATATCGTCGCTCGCGCGATCGACCGTGAGATCAAGCGGACCGGTGCGCCGTGCGTCTATCTGGATGTGACGCACAAGCCTCCGGGCTTCATGCGCGAGCGCTTCCCCTTCATCTACGAGAAGCTTCGTAGTTTCGGGCTGGACTGCGAAAAGCAACCGATCCCGGTGGTGCCCGCCGCGCACTATCAGTGCGGCGGCGTGGTCGCCGACATCAATGGCAAGACCACCATTCGCGGGCTTTACGCCATCGGTGAAGTCGCATGCACCGGCTTGCACGGTGCAAATCGCCTCGCGTCGAATTCATTGCTCGAAGGCAACGTCACCGCACGCCGCGCGATTGAGGACATCCTTCATCACTACGGCCTCGAGAAGCACACCGATGACGCACCGGAAATACCCGCATGGCATCACGGTGACGTGGCCGTTCCGGATGAATTGGTCGTTATTTACCACAATTGGGACGAGCTGCGGCGTTTGATGTGGGACTACGTGTCGATCGTTCGCACCGACAACCGGCTGCGGCGCGCCGCCACGCGATTGCGTAATTTAAAAAAAGAAGTCCGTGAGTTTTACTGGGGCCATCGTGTCACCGCCGATATTCTAGAGTTGCGCAACCTCGTCGCGGTCGCTTCTCTCGTCGTCGATTGCGCGATCCGACGCCGTGAATCGAGAGGCTTGCATCACACGCTAGACTACCCGGGCACGGACGATCGGTTTCTAAAGGACACCATCTTGCGACGCTTTTAATAAAAGTTAACAATGGGAAGAGAAGCAAACGGAGCCAACAATCAAAGCCGGGCGGGACAAGCCGCCGGGCTCGTTTTGTCGGCGCTACTCGCACTCCTCCCGTCCGCAGGGGCGCAACAACCGGCCAAGACGACCGGCAATCTTCCCCGCGTGGTCATCCCGACTTCGAACCGCTCGACCGCTCCGGTGCGACCCGTGAATCCGGCCGTCGGACAAGTTTATCCGTGGAGGTTGAATATCACGGCCACCGTTTTCTGGATCGGCGAGCAGCCGACGCAGAACAATCCGACGCCGAACAACAAGTCATCCTGGGACCAGCAGTGGGCGGAGAATTTCGGCGGCTACGATAATCCTGAACCGTCGGCTCGCGTCGCCAATCACACCAGCCAGGATTTCCGCCCGAAGGGTTTCACGCCGCAGTTGAATCCCTTTTACGTGGCCCTGCCCTACAATGATGTGGAAGGCTGGGCTCGCCACAAGCCGGAGGCCTGCAAGGTGATCCCGTGGTTCAACCGCATGAACCCGGACCCCGGCAAGACCGTGCTGAAGGGTCGCTGGATCCAGATCTTCAACGGCAAGTACAGCTGCTACGCCCAGTGGGAAGATTGCGGCCCGTGGGTGACGGACGATTACGAATACGTCTTCCTCAACAAGCGGCCCAAGAACACCTCTAACAAGGCCGCCGGCATCGACATCTCCCCTGCCGTCCGCGATTACCTCAATCTCCAGTCTGGCCAGAAGTGCCACTGGCGTTTCGTGGAGGCCGCCCAGGTTCCCTACGGTGCTTGGAAGAAATACGGCCAGCAGGCACCCCAGCCCGTTCGTGGGGCCGGTCCGGTGATGGCTCAGACCAAGTCTCAGATTCCAGCCCAGCCCCGGAGTTCCACCCAGACCACGGTGGCCGGAGGACAGGATGTGGATGCCCAGCGCCGCTACCTCGAGTATCTCCGGAAGATCCGGGACGAGCAGTCCATGAAGAAGCCCGCCAAGCCGGAGCTTCAAACCGGTGGCTAACCGCAGCTGGAGAGACTCTACGATTGCGGGAAGGCCCGTGCTTTCCCTAGCTTCGGGTCCGTGATTGGCCGCTTGCTCCTCCCGCTGCTCGTTTTCTCGCTCGCTCCTGCCGGAGCCCGAGCCCAGACGACTCCCTTCGTGCCGGACATCGGCGCTAATGTTTCCCGGCCATGGCCCGGAAAGGATTTTTGGACGAATCCTGCGGAGGACTGGACCCTCTCGAAGGGGCGCCTTGAGAACACCTTCTCCGGCGGCAATCGCAATGTCACCCTGCTCACTGCTGAACTGACCCCGGCTGCCGAGCCTTTCACCGCGCGCGTGTTGCTCGATCAGGTATCCTTCGAGCTCTTCGGCGACGGCTTCGTCGGCATCCAAGCGGGCGTCCGTGGCGAAAGCGGGGATTACCGCGAGTCCGCCGTGAGCGGCACGGGTTTCGTCGCTGGCATCGATTTCACCGGCCGGCCTTTCCTCGGAAGCGTGAAGCCCGAGGGCGCGCCACTGCCGCTTCCGCTGCGCGGCATCGTGCTTGAGCTGAAAGGCGAGCCGGATGGCGCCGATCGCTACAAGCTGAGCCTGCTGGTTCAGGACGCGACCGGGAAAATCCTCCGCACGGTCTCGGCACCCGCGCATGCCTCGTGGCTGCCGGGCTTGGTCTCGCTGACCTCGTCGACCCTGCCAGCGCCGCCCGTGAACCTCGCAGCCGCCCGCCCGGCGAAGGTCGAGCCGATCCCACAAGCGCGCCAAGGTGAGGGTCGCTTCGGCTTCAGCAAGTTCTCCGTGACCGGAGCGAAATTCGCCCTCCATCCCGAGCGCGCCTTCGGACCCATCCTGTGGACCACCTACACGATGGATAATGACGGCACCCTCTGCCTGCTGGTCCAAGCCGCGCCCTTCGCCCGTAGCGAAAAGCTGAATGCGGAGCTGCTACTGCCCGGCCGCGATCCGATCGTCACCACCTTGGAGCCGAATTCCCGCACCGCCCGCTTCCGCGTGCTGAAGCTGGATCCGGCCAAGACCATGCCCTACGAGGTGAAGCTCGCTGGAGATTCCTACAAGGGCACCATCCGCCCTGCCGCGACCGGCCGGCCGCTGAAGATCGCCACGCTTTCCTGCAATGACGCCACCGGCTTCCCGCACAAGGATCTGGTGGAAAACGTCCGCGCGCAGGCCCCCGACTTCATCACCTTCCTCGGCGACCAGATCTACGAGGGCATCGGCGGCTACTCGCTGATCTACGATCACCGCCCCGGCGACCGCCCGGTGCTGTCCTACCTGCGGAAGTACGCCATGCACGGTTGGACGTGGCGGGACGTCCTGCGCGATACGCCATCGATCACCATCCCGGATGATCACGATGTCTTCCATGGCAACCTCTGGGGCGCGAGCGGCGAGCCGGCCGATATTTCGAAAGGCTACGGCGGCACCGCGCAGGATGGCGGCGGTTACAAGATGTCAGTCGAGTTTGTGAATGTGGTTCACCGCACTCAGACCGGGAACCTGCCGGACCCCGCCGACCCCTCGCCATGCCGCAGTGGGATCAGCGTGTATTTCACCCGCCACGCATGGGGGCCACTTGATTTTCTGATCATGGCGGACCGCCAATTCAAGTCCGCGCCGAAGGTTGCCCTGCCCGAGGCGAAGATCGAGAATGGCTGGTCACAGGCGATCGAGTGGGATGCCAAGGCAGCCGTTCCCGCCGAGGAGGTGCACTTGTTAGGAAGTCGTCAGGAAGCCTGGCTCGCCCGCTGGGCCAAGAGCCCGGCGAAGGGTGCCAGGTTCCGCATCGCGCTTTCGCAGAGCCCGTTTTGTGCGCCGCAGACGCTGCCGAAGAACGTCCACTCCGATGCCGAGGTGCCGGACCTGCCCATCTTCAAGCCCGGCGACTACGCCACCGATGACGAGCCGAAGGCGGACTACGATACGAATGGCTGGCCGCAGGCACCGCGCTTGAAGGCGCTCGAACTTCTCGCCGAGGCCCACGCCGTCCACCTCACCGGCGACCAGCATCTCGGCAGCACCGGCCAATACGGCCTCAAGGGCTGGGGCGATGGCCCATGGTGGATCAGCTCGCCCGCCACCGCGAATATCTGGCCGCGCCGCTGGATGCCATCGGAAGAGGGCAAGAACCGCCGCAGTGGTGCACCGAAGTGGACCGGGGATTTCGATGACGCCTTTGGCAACCACATGACCCTTCACGCGGTGGCAAATCCGCAAGAAATCGATCGTGAGCCTGCGCGCCTTTTCGACCGCGCCGTCGGCTACACCATCACCACCTGGGATCCCGCCAGCGGGAAGGTCCGCTTGGAGAACTGGCCCTACTGGGCCTCCCCCGCCCAGCCCGCCCCGGACAATCAGCCCTATCCCGGCTGGCCGGTGACGATTGATCCAGTGAGCGGGAAGCGGGTGGATTGAAACGGGCTTCGTTAGATTCATTGTGGCCCAAGCTACCTCTTTCTCTCAGCGCCAACGGTGCGAAAGCCCTCAGCCCCGGTCACCGGCCTGATCATAATTACCGCTGGGTTTCCACTGTCCCGAAGGGACTTCGTATCAAAGCCCAGGGTTGCTGACGCAGGAGGCTACCCTGGGTGAATGCGCACAAGTGAGCTACGCCAACGGCGTTGTGGAAGAGCGCGGTCCGCCTTGCTGAACGCCACCGGGCATTTGTTCGCTGCGACCCACCATTGCCAGCCGCGGGACTCGCTGAAACACTCCACCGCATGCAGCGCGTGGCGGTCATCAATGTGGTCGGGCTTTCCCCTTCCCTGCTCGGTCCTTCGACGCCGCGGCTGAAGGCGTTCGCGGACAAGCACGGCTTGCAGGCATTCCGGCCCGCCTTTCCCGCCGTCACCTGCACCGCGCAGTCCTCGATGCTCACCGGCACCTGCCCGCGCGAGCACGGGATCGTGGCGAATGGTTGGTATGATCGCGAGAGCGCCGAGGTGCGCTTCTGGAAGCAGAGCAATCACCTCGTCCGCGGCGAAAAGGTCTGGGAGCACCTGCGCCGCAAGCACCCCGGCTTCACCTGCGCCAAGCTCTTCTGGTGGTACAACATGTATTCCAGCGCGGACATCGCGATCACCCCGCGGCCGCTTTATCCGGCGGACGGTCGGAAGGTCTTCGACATCCACACCCAGCCGATGGACCTGCGCGAGCGGATCAAGGCGGACCTCGGGGCGTTCCCCTTCCCATCCTTCTGGGGACCGGGCGCGGGCATCCCGTGCTCCGAGTGGATCGCCGCATCGGCCCGTTGGGTGGAGGAGCGCGAGAAGCCAACGCTCAGCTTGGTCTACTTGCCACATCTCGACTACTGCCTGCAGAAGTTCGGTCCCGGCGCGCCCGAGATCACGCCCGAGTTCGAAGCCATCGACCGCGTCGCCGGCGAACTCATCACCTTCCTCGAAAGCCGCGGCATCAAGGTGCTCGTCGTTTCCGAATACGGCATCTCCAAGGTCACGCGCCCGATTCACCTCAATCGCCTCTTCCGCCAAAAGGGCTGGCTGCAGATCAAGGATGAGCTTGGCCGCGAAACACTCGATGCCGGTGGCTCGCAGGTCTTCGCCGTGGCTGATCACCAGATGGCCCACGTTTACGTCAATGACCCCTCGCTGCAGCGACAGGTGCGGAGTCTGTTAGAGGAAATCGACGGCATCGATGAAGTCCGCACCGCCGGTGAGATGTGGGGTAATGGAGTGGGCGCGGAGCGCGCCGGCGATCTCGTCGCCATCTCCGCGGCTGATGCGTGGTTCACTTACTACTACTGGAACGACGACGCGAAGGCGCCCGACTTCGCCCGCTGCGTTGATATCCACCGCAAGCCCGGCTACGACCCCGCGGAGCTGTTCATCGACCCCGCGATCTCGAACCCGAAGTGGGCGATCGGCAAATTCCTCCTCAAGAAGAATCTCGGCCTGCGCGGGCTGTTAGAAGTCATCCCGCTCGATGCCACCCTCGTTAAAGGCTCCCACGGTCGCGACGTCGTCGATGATGGCGAGAAGCCACTCATCCTCGGCTCGCCCGTGCCCGTGACCAGCGCGGAGGAGGTCTTCGGAGCCATCGTCGCGGCGGTGGAGGGTTGAAGGCGCATTTGATTCCATATCAACCGCCCGGTTCCGCAACCTCTTCGAGGTAGCCGGTCAATGCTTCTCTTTCCCGGGGTAACGCCTCCTTCGCCGCCGCACCCTCGAGCCCTGGTATGCTGTCCCCATGGGACGACCTCCGACCTCCGACCTCCGACCTGTTGAATGCCTTTCTGTCCCAACGGGACTTCGTTCTGAAGCCCAGGGTTGCGAGGCACGAGCTACCCTGGGTAACCTCCCAACTAGCAACCTACGCCAACGGCGTTGTGGACCGACCTACCCCGCATGCCACAATCCCTCTCCGCCGTTTACCTCCATCTGGTCTTCTCCACGAAGAACCGGATCGCCTTCCTCAAGGACCCCGGCATCCGCGCGGAAACCCACGCCTATCTCGCCGGCATCTCAAAGAAGCTCGATTGCCCCGCCATCCTCGTCGGCGGCGTTGGAGACCACGTCCACATGCTTGCGCGCCAATCGCGGACGATCTCGCAGGCCGAGTGGGTCAAGGAACTGAAACGCGCATCCAGCTTCGGGATGAAAGAGCGACACCCGTTGCTCAAGGACTTCGCCTGGCAATCGGGCTACGGCATCTTTTCCGTCAGCCAATCGAACGTCGAAAAAGTCACTGCCTACATCGCCGGACAGGAAGAACACCATCGGGTGAAATCGTTCCAAGACGAGTTCCGGACGATGCTAACGAAACACGGCATCACGTGGGACAAACAATATGTCTGGGATTGAACAAAGCCGTCGGCGCTCAACCCCTTCGAGGTAGCCGATCAATGTTACCCCCTTCCCCAGGGTAGCGCTCCTTCGTCGCCGCAACCCTGGGCTTTGGTGTGGAGTCCCTTTGGGACAAATCCGTTCGTCCGCCCGCCTCCAGTATCCGGCGACAGTCTCCAACAAGAGCAAACTTTGCATCACAAAGTTTATTCTTGTCACAAATCGCCCGTTTGCGACGAATAGTCAGTGTGAAGCCTCTCCTCTCCGCCGGTGTAATCGCCATGGCAATCGCCGGCGTCTCCGCCTATGCCATCACGGCGGTCATCGCCGAGGCGAACCTCCGGATGGGCATGGTCGCCAAGAATCCGGTGGAGGCGATCGAGAAGACTCTTACCACCCTGAAAACCGACCGCCGGATGCTAGATCGAGCGCTGGTGCTCGCTAGCTCCTGGCAGGCCGACAGCGGCGAGCCGGTCCAACACTCGCCCGACCAGACTTCGGGCTCGGTGGCGTGGCCGGTGGCATTGCTGCGAGCCGATGGCGAGGATCCCGCCAAGGCCGCCGTCTTGGCCCATAAGGCGGCTTCGGCTTTGCTAGAGCCCCGCGGGAATCCAGAGTCACAGCGGGACGCGATTAGGTAGCCGGCCAGATCTCCGGTCTTCCTGTCCCATCGGGACTTCATCCTGAAGCCAGGATCGCGGGACACGAGCTATCTAGGGTCGCTCCCCGGGGCACGCCGTCTGCTTTACGGTTGCGCTCTCCCGGGCAGCTTCCTAGCGTTCGCTCCGGTTTTCCAACCCGAGCACTTTTCCCATGAAAATCCGCCATTTCGCCCTCCCAGCCCTCGCCGCCGCCTTCGCTCTCACCGGTTGCAAGAAGAGCGGCAGCGACGCCAGCACCATCAATATCGGCGAAGTCGCGGCAATGACCGGCAACACCGCAACCTTCGGCCAGTCCTCCCACAATGGCACCCAGATGGCCATCGACGAGGCCAATGCCGCTGGCGGCCTGCTCGGCAAGCAACTCAAGCTGATCACCGAAGACGACCAGTCGAAGCAGGGCGAAGCCGGCATCGTGGCGAAGAAGCTCATTTCCCGCTCCAAGGTCAGCGCGCTGCTCGGCGAGGTCGCCTCCGGCCGTTCGCTCGAAATGGCCCCGATCGCCCAGGCCGCGGGCGTGCCGATGATTTCCCCGGCCTCCACCAATCCGAAAGTCACCGAAGCCGGTGACCACGTCTTCCGCGTCTGCTTCATCGATCCCTTCCAAGGCACCGTGATGGCCAAGTTCGCCCTGTCGAAGGGCTGGAAGAAAGTCGCCATTCTTACCGACTCGAAGCAGGACTACAGCGTCGGTCTCACCGAGTTCTTCAAGAAATACTACTCCGCGAACGGCGGCACCATCACCGGTGAGCAGAGCTACGGCTCCGGCGACAAGGACTTCAAGGCCCAGCTCACCGCGATCAAGGCCGGCGCCCCCGATGCCATCTTCGCCTCAGGCTACTACAATGAAGTCGCGCTGGTCGCGAAGCAGGCCCGCGAACTCGGCATCACCGCCCCGCTGCTCGGTGGCGATGGCTGGGACTCCGCCTCGCTCATCGAAGTCGGCGGCAAGGCCATGGAAGGCTGCTACTACTCCAACCACTTCTCCAACGAAGACCAGTCCCCTGCCATCCAGGAATTCGTGAAGAAATACGAAGCCAAGCACGGCGCCAAGCCGGACGCCATGGCCGCCCTCGGCTACGACTCCGCGAAGATCCTGCTGGATGCCATCAAACGCGCCGGCAGCGTCGAAGGAAAGGCCCTGCGCGACGCGATCGCCGCAACCAAGGATTACCCCGGCATCACCGGGAAGATCACGCTGGATGAAAACCGCAACGCGAACAAGCCGGCGGTCATCCTCATGGTCAAGGACGGCAAGGTGGTTTACACGGAGACGATCGCCCCCTGAGACGACGCCCGCCCGTAGTAACACCTCCAACCTTCCCGCCCGACCTTGGAGCAGTTCCTTCAGCAACTCCTCAACGGCCTGTTCCAAGGCTCCATCTACGCCCTGATCGCGCTGGGCTACACGATGGTCTATGGCGTCCTGCGCTTTATCAATTTCGCCCACGGGGATGTCTTCATGTTGGGGGCATTCACCGCCTACGGCCTGCACAAGCTGCTCGCTGGGACCTTGGCCGCGATGCCTTGGCCGGTGAGCCTCATTATCATCCTGGTCGCCTCGATGGCGCTGTGCGCGGCGCTCGGCATCGTGATCGAATTGCTCGCTTATCGGCCGCTGCGCAATCGCCCGCGGTTGAATGTGCTGATCACCGCGATCGGGGTCTCGCTCTTCATTGAATACACCGGCCAGCTCGCCTTCGGCGCGACGCAGCGTCCGTTCCCCGAGCTGATCCCGCCAATCCAGGTCGTCAGTGCCGGCGGACTGAGTGTCTCCATGACGCACGTCATCGTGCTGGGCACCACGCTGCTGCTGCTCTTCGGCCTGCGCATGATCGTGATGAAGACCAAGATGGGCCTCGCAATGCGTGCGCTCTCGCTGAATCCCACGGCCTCCACGTTGATGGGCGTGAACAATAGCGTGGTGATCTCCTTCACCTTCGGCCTCGGCTCCGCACTCGCAGCGGCCGGCGGCATCCTCTACGCCTCGCTCTATCCGAGCATCGAGCCCTTCATGGGCATCCAGCCGGGTCTCAAGGCCTTCGTGGCTGCGGTGCTCGGCGGCATCGGAAACATTCCCGGCGCAGCTCTCGGTGGTCTCATCATCGGCATCACCGAGACACTGGTGAAAGGCTACGGCCAATCCATCGGCATCCCCTCCGGTTACTCGGAAGGCGTGGCCTTCGTCATCCTCATCCTGATCCTCGTCTTCAAGCCCTCCGGCCTGCTCGGAAAGGTCGAGCGCGAGAAAGTCTAACGGACCATGAAGCGCTACACAGCCCAGATCGCTCTCATCGTCGCCCTCGCCGTCAGCCTGGGGATCTCCTGCGCGTCGGATTCCATCGACGCCTACTACCTCGACATCGCGCTGAACGTGGGGATCAACATCATCCTCGCCGTCAGCCTGAATCTCGTGAACGGCCACACCGGCCAATTCTCGCTCGGCCATGCTGCCTTCATGGCGGTGGGTGCCTACGGCGCGTCCATCTTCACGCTGGAGGCCAGCCAGAAGCTGATCCCGCTGCTAGGCGGGCCCGGCACCTTTGCCACCGGCACTGCATTCTTCATTGCGCTGGTCATCGGCGGCCTGTGCGCGGCGATCTGCGGCTGGCTGGTCGGCATGCCATCGCTGCGACTGCGCGGTGACTACCTTGCAATCGTCACGCTCGGCTTCAATGAGATCGTCCGCGTGATCCTGCAGAATACCAGTGGTGATGGCCCCTTCGGTGGCCCGCTCGGACTGAAGGGCATCCCGTCGCACACCACCTTCTTCTGGGTCTTCGCCTTCGCCGCGGTCTGCGTCTATGTCGTCGCCTCGATGGTGAACTCGACCTACGGCCGTGGCTTCCTCGCCGTGCGCGATGATGAAGTCGCCGCCGGTTCCATGGGCATCAATACGGTGCGTTACAAGGTCACTGCCTTCGTGACAGGCTCCTTCTTCGCTGGCCTGGCGGGTGGCCTCTATGCCCACCTGCGCACGACCATTTCACCGGCAGGCTTCGATTTCCTGAAATCCTTCGACGTGGTCGTCATCGTCATCCTCGGCGGCATGGGCAGCACCGCGGGCGTGATCGCAGCCGCAATCCTTCTCACCGTGCTGAATGAGTTCCTGCGCGACTTCGAGCAGTATCGCATGATCGTCTTCTCGCTGCTGCTCATCATCATGATGATCGTCCGTCCCCAGGGTCTCCTGCCTTCGCTGCCGTTCTTCACCCGGAAAAAATCCGCATGAGCGCCGGCCTCGAACTCAAGGACGTGACGATCCGCTTCGGCGGCCTCAAGGCCGTCAGCGAACTGAGCTTCAGCGTCGCCCCCGGCGAACTCGTCGGCCTCATCGGGCCCAATGGAGCCGGGAAAACGACGGTCTTCAATCTAATTACCGGCGTCTACACGCCCACCTCCGGCCAGATCCACTTCGAGGGCACTCCCGTCCCCGGCAAGAAGCCTCACGAAATCACCCGCATGGGCATCGCGCGGACCTTCCAGAATATCCGCCTCTTCTCATCGCTCAGCGTGCTGGACAACGTGCGCGCCGCGATGATGACCCACCTCAAGCGCGGCATCATCCATTCTCTGAGCCGCGGTCCCGTCTACCATCGCGAGGAAGCCTCGGTCGAAAAGGAAGCAATCGAACTCCTCGATATCTTCGGCCTCGCCGACCGCCTCGACGCGAACTCGAAAAGCCTGAACTACGGCGACCAACGCCGCCTCGAGATCGTCCGCGCGCTCGCCACCAAGCCGAAGCTGCTGCTGCTCGACGAGCCCGCCGCCGGCATGAACCCGTCCGAAAAGGACGACCTCATGCAGCTCATCCGTTTCATCAAGGAGCGCTACAACCTCGCCGTGCTCCTCGTGGAGCACGACATGAAGGTCGTCATGGGCATCTGCCAGCGCATCGCGGTCATCGAATACGGCTGCAAAATCGCCGAAGGCTCGCCGAAGGAAATCCAATGCGATCCAAAGGTGATCGAAGCCTACCTCGGCGTTTGCGCGGAGTGAATCGAACACGGAAACGACGATGCTCGAAGTTAAAGATCTCCACGTTTCCTATGGCGCCATCAAGGCGCTTCACGGCGTCTCATTGAACGTGCCGAAAGGCAGCATCGTGACGCTCATCGGCGCGAATGGTGCCGGCAAGTCCACCACCCTTCGCGCTTTATCGGGCCTCGTGAAATCAACCGGCTCGGTCACCTACGAAGGCGAGCAAATCGGCGGACTCGCTCCGCACAAGATCGTCTCCCGCAGCCTCTGCCATGTGCCCGAGGGCCGCATGGTCTTCGCCAACCTCACGGTGAAGGAGAACCTCGCGATGGGCGCCTACCTCCAGCGCGACAAGGCGTGGATCGCCAAGCAAACGGACTACGTCTTCCACCTCTTTCCCCGCCTCAAGGAGCGCGAGAACCAGGCCGCCGGCACCATGTCCGGCGGCGAGCAGCAAATGCTGGCGATCGGCCGCGCGTTGCTGAGCAATCCGAAGTTCCTGATGCTGGATGAGCCGTCGCTGGGCATCGCCCCACTGCTGGTGAAATCGATCTTCGAGCGCATCGTCGAGATCAACCGCGAGCAGGGACTCACCATCCTGCTGGTCGAGCAAAACGCCAATCTGGCGCTCGACGTCTCCAGCTACGGCTACGTGCTTGAGACCGGCAAGATCCTGCTCGAAGGTCCTTCCGCCGAACTCAAGGCGAATCCAAAGGTACAGGAAGCCTATCTTGGTGCATAACCGTAAGGAGTGTCGACATTCTGTCGACACGGCGTGGACAGGATGTCCACCCTCTTCATAGCCATCCGCTCATGAAAATCTTCACCGACCTCAACACCACGCCGGAACTCCTCGAGTATCTCCGCGAAGGCATCGCGCCGCACGAGCTCCTGCGTCCCGCGCAAAGCGGCGGCTCCGTGCTCGCCGACGTGCCGACCGACCCGGTCATGCAGGAGGCGGACATCGTGCTTGGCCAGCCGCGCGTCGATGCCGTTCTTTCGTCGCCGAACTTGAAGTGGCTCCAGGTCAGCACCGCCGGCTACACCCGCTACGACACCACTGACTTCCGCGCCGCAGTGAAGGAGAAGGGCGTCGCCGTCTCTAACAGCTCACACGTTTACGATGACCCCTGCGCGGAACACGTGCTCGCGTTCATGCTGGCCAATGCCCGCCAGTTCCCGCGCGCACTGAAGTCTCGCTGCGCGAACGGCTCGCCCGAGTGGAACGACCTCCGCCGCGAGAGCAAGCTGCTGCAAGGCCAGTCGCTGCTCATCATCGGCTACGGCGCCATCGCCGAGCGCGTGATCGAATTGCTCACCCCCTTCCGCATGGACATCACCGCCATGCGCCGCACCGTACGCGGCGACGAGAAGGTGAGGATCGTCACGCCCGACGAAGTTGCCGCTGCCTTGGGCGAGGCCGACCACGTCATCAACATCCTCCCGGACAATGCCGAGTCACTGCGTTGGTTCAATGCCACCCGCTTCGCCCAGATGAAGCCCGGCGCGATCTACTACAACATCGGCCGTGGCACCACGACCCATCAGGAAGACCTCGCCGCCTCGCTCAAGTCCGGACACCTCGGCGCCGCGTGGCTCGATGTCACCGACCCCGAGCCATTGCCGGACGAGCACGTGCTGTGGACCTGCGAGACCTGCCACATCACCCCGCACACCGCCGGCGGCCAGTTCGATGAATCACGCGTCTTGATTCGCCACTTCCTCGAAAACCTCCGCCGCTATGAGAAGGGCGAGAAGCTGGTGAACCGGATCATGTAAGGTTGGGGCGTCAGGTTACGGCACCAGAGAAGCCGGAGGAACGCCCATGCCCGCTGGGAGCGCGGAGCCTCCGGCCCGCAGAAGCACCTAACAATTCCAAGGTG
>Ga0307408_100001662_pt1 | contig 16390 bp, 11 predicted proteins | sample 322Cmetagenome_FD_202116 | JGI IMG/M metagenome (GOLD analysis project Ga0307408, IMG submission 202116) | Maize rhizosphere microbial communities from greenhouse at UC Davis, California, United States - 322HYB-C-3 | ecosystem: Host-associated > Plants > Roots > Rhizosphere > Soil | place...
GCTTGGGAATCTGCGTAAAGAAGTCCCAGTTGATCGACGACGCGCCGGCCGCGAGCAGGTGACCGAGAATGAAGATGAGCGGCAGCGTCGCGAGGAGCGCCGCCCCAAACGTGACCCCGACCATCACGACGTTGATGACCCGCCGCCGCCCGATGGTCGTCCGGGTTCGTTCGGCGGCCGCGCGCTGCATGACCGATGGGCGCGCGGGCCGCCCGGGCGGCTTCGGAGGAGACATTGGCCCGTGCGGCGGGTTCGTGAGCGTCATGATTGTGTCTCACGCGACACGCGCCACACCAGCCACCGCGCAAGCCCATTGACGATGAGCGTCACGACGAACAGCACGGCACCGACCGCCATGAGAGCGGAGAGGTGAAGATCGCCGGTCGCCTCCGCGAACTCGTTCGCGATGAGCGATGCCATCGTGTATCCCGGAGCAAAGAGCGATGCCGAGATCTTGTGGACGTTGCCGATGAGCATCGTCACGGCCATGGTCTCGCCCAGGGCGCGGCCAAGCCCGAGGATGATCCCGCCGACAATGCCGGATCGTGCGTACGGCACGACGGCGTCCGCGATCATCTCCCATTTCGTGGCGCCGAGCGCCAGCGCGGCTTCCCGTTGCGACCGCGGCACGGCCATGAGCACCTCGCGCGAGACGGCCGAGATGAATGGCAGCACCATGATCGCGAGGATCAGTCCAGCACTCAACATGCTGGGCCCATAGGCCGGACCCTCGAACAGTGCGGTCTGCCCGATCAGCGGAAGACCGGAGAGAAACGGCATCACGTGATCACGCAGCAGTGGCTGCAGGACGAAGATGCCCCACAGCCCGTAGACCACGCTTGGAATAGCTGCCAGGAGATCGACCAGGAACGCCACCGGCTGGCGAAGCCACGACGGCGCGAACTCGGAGAGAAAGATCGCGACCCCCAGCGCCAGCGGCGTCGCAATCATGAGGGCGATGATCGACGAGATGATCGTGCCGTAGATCGCCGGCGCCGCGCCGAAGATGTTGTGCGGCGGGTCCCACTCGCTCGACGTCAGGAAGCCGAAGCCGAACGCCTTGAGGGCTGGCCACGCGGCCGCCCCGACCTCGAGCGCAATGAAGAGCAGCAGGATCGGGATGCCTAACGCGAATCCAGTCGTCATCCAACGATATACGCTATCGCCGATGGCCGAGCCTTCGATGCGCGTCGCGATTCCGTTGTCGTCGCGACGCGTCGTGACCAGCGGGCGAGCGGCTTCGCTCACGACCCCGTCCCGGCCTGAATCGAGGCCAACTTCTCGAGCAGCTGCTTGCTCACCGTCTCAGGCAATGGGGCGTAGTCCAACGCTGATACTGATCCCTCGCCCTCGGTGAGTGCCCAGCGCAGGAAGTCGACGAGCTTCTTGGCCTTGACGGAATCTTGTTGCCGCTGATAAACGAGCAGCCATGTGAACGACGAGATCGGATATGCGTCAGCGCCAGGTGCGTTGACGATCGACACCCGATAATCCGTGCTCGGGCCGAGCTTCTCGAGTGCACCGGCCGCGGCAGCCGTGATCGACGCGATTGTCGGGCTCACGTACTGTCCCGCAGCGTTCTTCAGTTTGGCCACCGGCAACTTGTTTTGGTTCGCGTACGCGAGCTCGACGTAGCCAATCGTGCCCGGCGTCTGCTTGATCTGGCCGGCAACGCCCTCGTTGCCCTTGCCGCCCAGGCCGACCGGCCATTTTACGTCCTTCGCTTTACCGGGACCTGAGGCCCACGCCGGGCTGACCGCCGTGAGATAGTCGGTGAAGACGTACGTCGTGCCGCTGCCGTCCGACCGATGCACCACAAGAATGTCGGTCGCCGGGAGCTTGACACCCTGATTGAGTCCGGCAATTCGGGGGTCGTTCCACTTCTTAATCTTGCCCAGGAAGATGTCCGCGACCACGTCGCCCGTAAGCTGAAGCGACTGCGTTACTCCAGGCACGTTGTACGTGATGACGTCCGCGCCGAGCACGGTCGGAAAATGAAAGATCGGGCCGCCTTTGGCCTTGGCCATCTCGTCATCGGTCATCGGCGCGTCCGACGCCCCGAAGTCCACCGTTCCTTCCTGTATCTGGCGAATGCCGCCGCCAGAGCCGATCGACTGGTAATTGATCTTCACGCCAGTCTTTGCGGCGTAGTCGGAGAACCATTTGCTGTAGATCGGTTGCGGGAACGTGGCGCCGGCGCCCGTTAGGTCGGCGCCGCCAGTTGTCGCGGACGCAGGCGAGGGGCTCGCCGCCGCTGAATCTGGTGTCCTCTTGGACTCGCCGCCCGCGCATGCGACAGAGACGAGTCCGGTTGCCATCAAAGCGAATACTTTCGAACGAGTCACTGCCGCCTCCAGGAAGGACTTACTGAACGTTGGTCGAGAACCGGACCGGGAGGAGCGACCACCACGTAACGGCCACGTCACACTGTGTTTCACGTTCACCCCGCTCACTGCGTCGCGGCCGCGTTCGACATCCGGATGGAGCCGAGGCGCTCGACCAGTCGATCGGCGATGGCCTTCGGAAGCGGCGCATAGTCCAGCGCCGCGGCTGAGGCCTGGCCAGTCGTTAGGGCCCATCGCATGAAATCGACCAGCTTCTTGCCCTTGATCGGGTCGGTCTGGTCCTGATATACGATGATCCACGTGAACGACGTGATGGGATACGCCTGCGGACCCGGCGCGTTCGCGATCGAGATCCGGTAATCGGTTTTCGGATTCAGCTTCGCCGCCACGCCGTCGGCAGCGGCAGTCGCGGACTCGACTGACGGCGCGATGAACGCGCCCGCCGAGTTCTTGATGGACGCGAACGGGAGCTTGTTCTGGCGCGCGTAGGCAAGCTCCACGTATCCGATTGCGCCCGGCACCTGCTTGACCTGACCGGCGACGCCGTCGTTGCCCTTGCCACCAAGTCCAATCGGCCACGCCACTTCACCGACGAAAGGAAGTCGGTGAAGATGTACGTAGTGCCGCTACCATCGGACCGATGCACGACGAGAATGTCGCGCGCAGGGAGCGTGACGCCGGGATTGAGCTTCGCGATCTTGCCGTCGTTCCACTTGCGCACCTTGCCGAGGAAGATGTCGGCCAGGAGGTTGCCGTCCAGCTTGAGTGACGTCGTCACGCCCGGCACGTTGTAGACGACGGCGACCGCGCCGATCACGGTCGGGAAGTGAAGGACCCGTCCGCCCTTCGCCTTCTGGAGCTCACCGTCGGCCATCGGCGAATCGGACGCGCCGAAGTCGACGGTGCCGTCGGAGAGCTGACGGATGCCGCCACCGGAGCCGATTGACTGATAGTTGATTTTGACGTTGGTCTTTGCGGCGTAGTCGGCAAACCACTTCGAGTAGATCGGGTAGGGGAACGTGGCGCCGGCGCCCGTCAGGTCCGCCTGCGCGGTGAGGGTAGCCGGTATGGCGACGAGGCCCAGAAGCTTGGTGAGGGTTCGCATATTATCTCGTTAGGATGATCCAGCTGTCGTCAGAACCCGGCAATGAGGTGGATGAAGAACACCTTGGTGTCGGCCGCCGTGCTGCCGCTTTTCGGTTCCTGGGTCTGGAAGTCGAACGTCACCGACGTGCGCCGGTTGAATTCCCACCCGAGCCCGGCGATGTAGTACCGCGCGTAGGGATCCGTGTCGGTATCCGGTTTGATGTTGTCGGCGCGGAGAGTGACGGCGAGGGGCCAGTTCGGCGCGCTGTTTATGAACGCGAGCGGCCTGAAGATCGTGTACAGCGAGATGACCTGACCGGTTCGTTCGACTGACCTCGGGACGACATCGACCGTCGTGTCAGCGGCCTCGAAGACGTCCCACCGCTCGGCGAACTGCGCGCCAAGGGTCATCCGCGGGTCACGCAGCCCGAGGAACACGCCACCACGGTCTCTTCGGAGTGCATCGGGAACTGGATCGAGCGTGCCCGGTCCCCGCGCGAAGTCGCTGGCGCGGTCGCCCTTCGAGTACCATGGGGAAATCGTCAGGGTCTTCCAGAAGCCGAACGTGTTCGCCAGCGGCGTGAGTGTCAGGCGCGCCGCGTATTCCTTGAAGCGGTCCAGCTCGCGAGAGCCGTAGCCGGAGCCGTTGACGATCGTGGCGTAGAGCTCACCGCGTTTCCTCGGGAACGTGACCGTGGCGGCTGCGCCGGCATCCGAGGATTGGAAGAACCCGTTCTGCTCGATGGCGACTTGCGAAAGGCCCCGCTGCCAGAACTGCTCTTCGTGGTCGATGACGACGGTCTGCAGCAGGCCGAGCCTAACGTTTGCCTTCAGCTCATCGCCAACGCCGCGGATGAAGTCGTACTGGCCGTAGGCGTACTTGGCGCGAAGCGCCCAGCCGCGATAGTACTGGTCCCGCGTGGTGTCGCGCTGCTGGTAGACGTCGGCGGTGATACGAATGGCGAAGTGCTCGCCCGGTGTCGCCCGAAAGTTGAGATAGGCGCGATCGACATCGAAACGGTCGACGGTCCGATTGCCCTTGTTGCCGCCGTACTGATAGTTCGCGTAGAGGATTCCCGAGAAGTCGAAGGGGAGGGCCGGTGCCGGCGCCGGCTGCGGCGCCGCCGGTTGGGTGTCGGCGACGGCTTTCGTGGTGTCGGGGCGGGTGCGAGTGGTGTCCTGCGCTGAGAGTAAGAGGGGGTGAACGGTGGCGCTGCTGAGAGCAACGATCGAGTAGAGCAACCCGCGGAGTCGGCGCATTTGGTTGTCCAAGGTTGGAGGACGGCCCCCAGGTGGGCTCGGGAAAGGCGCCGTTACACTACCCGAGTTTTGTAACGGACTCGCAACGCGACGGTAACGCACCGGTCCCACTCGCCCGCCGGTTCGGTCGCCCCTGGGTCTCGCCGGAACGACCGAATGCAGGTGGGTTGGTGACAGCGCGACCCGGTCAGAGCCCGTTGGTCAACGACAGGAACTTGAACTGTCCTTGGCGACCGACGATGGCGCCGAACAGACGGAGCCGCACACTGTCGCCTTCCGTTGTGACCCGTTTCACCACGCACTCGGACCAGAGTGTATTTGCCCCCTGACGATCCGCGGCGCCGGGACACGCGAACCCAGCGTATCCCAGCGGCTTGCCGCCGAATCGGGCGAACAGACGCGTCACCGCCTTGTCGGTGCCGGCCGATCGGAAGAGCCAGACGAGATCCGGCGATTGACGATAGGGCGGTGCAACGTTAGGCGATGTCGGGTAGACGAGATACCCGAATTCGCCCCGGTCGACGACGAGACGCCGGAGCGCCGTCGTGTCGTTGTGCTCGAGTGCTCGGACGAACTGCGTCACGAGCTCGGATCGGCTGCCTGCCGCGTTCGAGAACTCGGTGGGCCGCACCGGAATGGTCGCCTGGAATCGGCGGATTTCCTCCTCGACCGGCAGAATGCTGTCGATGATGTAGCCGGGCCGAGCGCGAACGATCGAGTCCTGGCGGGCGCGTTCCGCTTCGGCGCGGCGGGCGAGCGTCGCTGAATCCGGCGCCGAGGCTTCCGCGACGCGAATCGCATCGCGGCCGTCGCACGCAAGCGTGGCGACGGCCGCGAGGAGAACGAGGTATCGATGAAAAATCACTAGTTGCGCGTGTAAACCGTCCAGCCCTGCCACCACGTCGCGCCGCTCGGGTCTGCGGCGCCAAGGTAGGCGGTTCCTGTAACCGTCGTCCCAGCAGCCGTGGCGAGCTTGCCGGTGAACGTCGTTAGGCCGCCAGCGGTGATCGGGGCACCGCCCGCCGGCGTCCAATCGAACGCCGACGCCGTCGTCGTTTCGTTGATGGTCGTCGGGAATGCCGTGAACAGCGACGCGGTAGTCGTCGCCCCGCCGTCTACGAGAGCGTTCCCGGCGAGGTCGAGCGAATTCTGCACATTCGTGCCGTTGGGGCCCTGGAAAATCCCAGCCGCGTTCTCCGTGAAATACAGGTTCTTGAGCGCGAGGTCGGCCGTGGTCAAGTCCTGCACCGGCGTGCCACCCGCGCGGTTGATATAGGTGTCGTCGTCACGGAGGCTGACGCCGGCACGGGGGTACCGGGCGACGACGCCGTTGACGTAGTAGCCGCCAGTGCCCCGCCGCAGCATCATGCCGATGCCACCCGAGGAGCCCGCGGTTGCCACATCGCCCGTACCCACGAGCGTGAAGTTGGCGATCACCGGAATCGTCAGTGGGACTGAGTTATGTGCCAGATCGCAGCCGCTGCCGTTGCAGCCATCGTTCTCGATGCCTTCGGGATCCACAGAGAGCGAGCCGGAACCCGTACGAGGCGTGAGCTGCGTGCTCTGCATGGCGATCAGATACTGCAGCTTGCCTCTGAAGCCCTCGGACATGTCGAAGTGGTCGTCCCCCGACTCATATGACACGAGGTGGTCGCCCACGGGGCCGCCCCCGAAGAACTCGAACGAGTCGTCGAGGCCCGCCATCGCCTGCAGGAACGAGATTCTCGTTGCGCTTCCAACCGCGGCAAACGTGAACGAATTGAGCTCCTGGTCCTGAATCGGGGCGTAACCGGCGAACTCGACGCGGACGTAGCTGAGGGTACCGCTATTGTCGTCGTCGGCGGTGCCACCGCTGTAATTGACCCTGTAGTTCTTCCCACTCACGACCGCATCCCCGTCCGTCGCGGTCCCTTCGACCGATACGGTACCACTGCGGTTGATCGTTGCGTTCCCAATGAGGATCAAGCCGCCCCAATCGCCGGGCTGACGCTGGCCCGCCGCGCGCGTTGACGTGAAGACGATCGGATTGGCTGCCGTACCGACGGCGTTGATCTTCGCGCCGCGAAGGATGAACAGCGACGATCCGAGCGTGGCTTCGTCGCCCATGACTTTCGTCCCAGCTTCAATCGTTAGGGTGGCGCCATTCGCGACGTGGATGAAGCCCTTGAGCGTGTAGGTCTTGTCCGCCGTCCACGTCGTGCTCGCCGTGATGTCCTGCGTGACATCGACATTGCCGCCGCTGCCCGACGCACCAGTCGTGACCGAGACCTCGGAGGACGGCGAGCCTGACTGGCTGCCGCGCACGGCAATCACGCGATAGCGGTACGTGGTGTTGACCGTGAGGCCGTTGTCGGTAAAGGTCACGGTCCCTGGCGTTGCAGGTGCCGGCGCGGTGCCGGCCGCCGCAAACGTACCGCCAGTTGCTCCTTCCGCGCGCTCGATGTTGAAGCTGTTGTCGCCCGCGCGGCTCTGGAAGGTGACGATGACACTCGATGTCGTCGCGGCGGGATTCGGCGCCGCCTGGACGCCGACCACCACAGGAACCGTGTTGTCAGTCCCGTTGTCGTCGTTGTTGCATGCAGCGACCGCCATCGCCGCCATGGCGAACGTCAGCGCTGAGAGCCTACGTCCGGGTCGAAACATTGGTCACCGTGGGTGAGTGTCGTGGGGTGCGGTGCTCGGGTCCGCCAACAGTGGCGGTTGCGGCGCTAAGTAACGGAGTGCGTGTGGTGACCGTGTCTCACGCGCGTCACGGCGATGTCACGGTGCGCGGGGTTAGCCAGCCTAACGGTCACGGACGGAATATCAGGCCGAGTTGAAGGACGCGGCCGGTGCGATATGCCTCGCGCACGACGGTGCCCTGGATTGTTTCGTATTTGTCGTCGAGCAGGTTCTTCGCGTCGAACCGGCCGCTGATCGTCGAGTACAGCGGGAAGCGGAGCGAGAAGTCGACAACGGAGCGCGGCTGCACGATCACGTCGGGCAGTGGTTGGTCGCCGGCGGCGTCGATCCGCTCGCCGATGCGGTTGAACAGCACCGTCGCACTCGTCGCACCGCCGCGAGATGTGTAGGTCAATCCCGCGTTGATCACGTACGGTGCCTGACCAACCATTCTGCGGTTCGTGTTGGTCGCGCTGGCCTCCGTCTCGCCGAGATGAATCTCGCTTTCCATCAGCGTGACGTTCGTGAACCCAACGACCTGTTGCAGCGAGCTTGCCAGGAATCCCAGTCCCTTTCGCAGCTCGAGCTCGACGCCGTAGTTGTCCGCGGCGTCGGCGTTGATGAAGAACACGGTGCGTGCGCCGCTCCCGACGGGGCGATAGACGCGTTCGATCGGCAGATCGAACTGCTTGGCAAAGAGCGCAATGCTGACGACTTCACCGGCTGCTGGATACCATTCCCACCGCACGTCTTCGTTCCAGATTCGCGTTCGCTCGAGACTGGGATCGCCCTGCACATTGTCGCCCCCGATGACATCACGGCTGGTGATGGGCGACAGCTCGCGGTATTCGGGCCGTGCAAGCGTGCGCGTGAGGGAGAAACGCAGGCTTTGCGCTTCGGTGAGCCTGAGATTGAGCGCCGCCGACGGAAGAACGTCGGGCCAATTCTTGTGGGTGGACACCGGCGCGCCGAGAGTCGACGCGGCGTCGACGTCCAGTCGGTCGCGCTCGACGCGGGCGCCGCCGATGAATCGCACGCGATCCGAAATCGCGAGCTCACCCATCGCATACGCCGCGCCCAACCTGTCGCGGGCGGTGTACGCGCCTCCCTGTCCGAGTGGCGCGATGTCGAACACCTTGGAGCTGGGCTGCGTGAATCGTCCGTCGAAAATCTGTTCCGCGGGCAAGTCGCGAATCGTATCCGCGGCTCCCGCTGCGCTCATGCTGAAGGCGCGGGTATCCGCGTCGCGGTCGGTAGCGCGGTAGAGCGCCCCGAGCTTCACCGAGCTCTGTCGGCCGCGCCAGGGGAATGTCAACAGATAGTTCACGCGGGCTTCGTTGTTCTTCTCGTACAGCTTCGAGAACGTGCGAACCGCGCCCTGGTTGCCGGTGTTCAACCACAGCTCGTCGTCGGTGCCTCCCGGCGCGCCTTCGAGGACGGTAACGAACTCGGAGCGATCCGGCTCATCTCGTCTCACTGCCGAGTTGGTGTACGACCAATCGAGTCGATGTCGGGAGCTCAACTCGTGTTCAGCCGCCAGCTGGTTCGATCGCACGCTCCGCTGGACATACTGCAGGCGATCGACCTTGGTGCGTATTCCCTCGTTCTCGAGGGAACCGAATTCCTGGCGCGCGTCGTTGTCGGCCGTCCGGTTGTAGTTGTTGTTCAACATGAGCCGCGTTTTCGTACCGAGCAGCGTGCTCACGTTGAACAGCCCGCCCCAGAGCACGGATGTGCTGCCTGTCGACCCGGTGAACTTGTTGATCTCGACGGTCGACCCCGGAGTTGACCCACGATCGGCGAGCGCACGGATCTGGTCCGACTTCTGGTCCTCCGTGATCGAGTAGGTCCCGGAGAGCAGATAACCGAAGCGATGACCGGCGATGGGATCGTTGCCGCCGATGGAGATCGAGGTCTGCAGGTTCGGCGGAGCGTCCTGGGTCAATGGAGTCCAGACGTTCCGGAATGTGCTGATCAGCGTGTTTTTGTCGCCCTGGTTCAGGTTGTAGCGCTGAAAGTTGCCAAGCGACGCGACGAGTGGAGGCAGGTTTCGCTTGTCGTTCACCCACGCCACGCGTTCTCCGCCCACGCGAGGGGCTTCCAGAACACTCGATCCCGTTGCGTCGGAATTGAACCCCATCGTTAGGCCGTACGTGACCTGGCGATGGGCCGGGAATTCCCGTGTCTTGATGTCTACCTGCGCGCCACTGAAGTCTCCGGACTGATCCGGGGTGAATGTCTTGGACGTGGTGATGGTCTGAAGGAGGCCGGAGGGGAACAGGTCGAGCGGGACGACGCGCTTTTCTGGTTCGGGGCTCGGAATGCGACTCCCATTGAGCGACGCCGTCGTGTAGCGCTCGCCCAGACCTCGAACGAACACGTATCGGTTGTCCTGAACCGTCACGCCACTCACTCGCTGCACGGCCTGTGCGGCGTCACTGTCCGGGCTTCGGGTGATCTGCTCCGCCGTGACCGAGCTGACGATACCCGTGGCAGTGCGCTGTTGATCGAGCGCCTCGTTGACGCTGCCGCGTTCTGCTGCGGCGGTCGTCTGGACCGTCTGCAACTGCACCGTCGCCGGTTGCACGGTGATGTTCTGCTCGAGCGTCTGCCCGCCGGTCAGCAGAATTCCGGTGACGGTCTTGGGCGCGTAGCCGATACGCCGCACCTGGATCGTGACGGTGCCGGCGGGAATGTTCGGCACGGCGTAGCGACCCTCGATGCCCGAGCTCGTGCCTAACGTCGTGCCGACGACCTGCACGCCGACTTCCGACACACCCTGGCCCGTGGATGCGTCGACGATGCGTCCCACAATGCGACCTGTCCCGGTGGCGGGTGTCGCGCTGGTTGGTTGTTGTGCGCCCAAGCCGGCGGTCGCCGCCGGCGAGGCTGCCGATGCGGCGACGAGCAGGCACCTAACGAAACGAGCCCGCACTGCGAGCCCGGAAAACAACCACGTATTGTGCATGTCATGATGTGGTGAAGGGTCGTGTCAGGACCACTCGATCATCACGGTCAGGTGGTAAGCCTGCGTCGGGCGCGTCTCGATTCGCGCACGGAATTGCAACGAACGCGTCACGGGCCCGGAGCCGCGGATACACGATCCGGCTCACGCCGCGTCGTTCGCTGCGCCACTCGAGCAGGAGCACTTCCAGCATCCTGAGCGCGTCGACGTCGCAGACCGTCACGCCGCGCATATCGACTCGGAGGCCACGCACGTCGGGTGGGAGCGCACGACTCGCGAGGATCGTGCGTGCCGCGATGCTGGCGTTGAGCGGCCCACAGACGTACGCGGTGGCGGCGCACGCGTGCGCCTCCATTGAAAGCTGAGACTTCAGAATCACTTGGGCTCCGGGAGGTGGTCGGCAAGGAAGATCCTGGTCCGCAGTCACGTCACCCCGCCCGGTCGGTCACGCCGTTGTAACAGGCGGCGGGTCCGGAAGCTCGGCCCAGATCCTCGTTCCGCGTCCCACCGTGCTCTCGGCACGCACGCGGCCACCGTGTCCCTCGACCAGGTGCTTGACGATCGCGAGCCCGAGCCCCGTCCCACCCTCCGAGCGAGAGCGTCCGGCATCCACGCGATAGAATCGCTCGAAGATGCGGGGCAGGTGGTCCGCGGGAATGCCGATGCCGGTGTCGCTGACGCCGATGGCGACGCCGCCACCCGCTCGCTTCGAGAACACCGTCACCGATCCGTCGTCCGTGTGTCGCACGGCGTTGTCGACGAGATTCGTGAGCATCTGGCGCAGCGCGGTCGGGTCCGCCCACACGGCCGTCGCGTCCGGCGCGATGTCCAGATCGAGCGACACCGGTTTGTCCGGACGACGTTCCGCCACCGCCGCGAGCGCCTCGGACGCAAGCGCGCGGACGTCGACGCGCGATGGATTCGGCTTCCACCCGCCCGACTCGATGCGCGACAGGTCCAGCAGGTCGTCGACGATGCGCTGCATCCGCTGCGTGTTGGCGAGCACCATCCGGGCGAACTGCTGGCGCTGTTCGTTAGGCAGCGAGTCATCGAGCAGCGTCTCCGTGAACCCTCCAATGACGGTGAGTGGTGTGCGCAGCTCGTGCGACGCGTTCGCCACGAAATCGCGGCGGACCGTCTCGAGGCGCCGCACCGGTGTGAGATCGAACAGCGCCACGACCGCCCCACCAGCGGGCAGCGGCCGAGCGGTGAGGGCGAGCTCCCGCCCGCCGATCTGTACCTCGTGGGCATCGACGGCCTGCCCCGACAGCGCGACGCCTATCGACTCTCGAAGACTGCGCTCTCTCGGGAGATTGGAGACCGGGAAGGGAGCCGAGTCCTTGATGCCAAGGAGATCGCGAGCGCGCTGGTTGACCTGCGTGACCTGCTGCCGCGCGTCGATCGCAATCACGCCTTCGTTGAGCGATTCGGTGAGCGCACCGAGCCGCACCTCTTCGGCCTCCAGGGCCTCGATCCGGCTGGTCAGCTGCTCCGCGAGCCGGTACACGGCACTCGCGAGGTCGCCGACTTCGCCAGGTGCCGTGAGCGATGGACGGCGATGCAGGTCACCCGTCGCGAGGGCCCGCGCCACATCGCGCAGCTCCACGACAGGGCCTGCCACCGATCGCGAGAAGGCCCAGACGAGTCCGAACGCGAGCAGGAGCGCGAAGGCAGACGCGAGCAGAACGTCGGCGCGGGCTCGCGCGAACAGCGTCTGGATCGCGACGGCGCTGACGGATACACGCGCGAAGCCGCTGCCCGCCCGCACGGCCCCGTAGAGCTCCTCGTCGCCCGCCGATGCGCTCACACGGCGTGACTCCCCGGAGCCGCTTCGAAGCGCCTGCTGGATCTCCGGCCGCGTTAGGTGGTTCTCGAGGCGCTCGAGCGCGGGTGGGTCGAACTCCGAGTCGCCGACGACGTCGCCCGCCGAATCGATCAGCGTCACCCGATGGCCGAGCGCACTTCCGGCAGCATTGGCCAGTGAGTCCACCGCGAGCCCGGGGTGCCATTGCGCCGCAACCAGTCGTGCCTCGCGCAGCACTTCGGCCGAGCTCTCCTCATAGAAGCGCCGGCGCAGGCGCCCATCGAGTATCGCAACGAAGAGCACCACCAGGAGCGTAACGATCAGCAGCGAGCCGATGAGGAGCCGCTGGGTGAGCTTCACGTTCGTCGGGCCGGGGTTCGATCACATGCCCGGGGTTGCGGCGTCACGCGCTGCGCGACTGCCCCGCTGCTCGCAGGCGATAGCCGAATCCGCGAACCGTCTCGATCAGATCGCCCGCGACCCCCAGCTTCGTTCGGAGTCGCTGCACATGCATGTCCACCGTGCGGGTCTGGATGTCGGGTGCCGCTTCCCATACGGTCTCGAGCAGGTGGCCGCGCGCCTGGACTCTACCGCGTCGCTCGGCGAGCGTGACGAGCAGACGGTACTCCGTTGGCGTAAGCTCGATGTCGTGACCGTCAACCGCAACACGGTGCGCCCCGCGATCGATCTGCAGCGGACCGACGCGCAGCACATCCGCGGAAGGCTGAGGAGCCTGCGCAACGCGCCGGAGGATCGCGCCGACGCGAAGCACGAGCTCCTGCGGGCTGAAGGGCTTCGTCAGATAGTCGTCCGCGCCGAGTGACAACCCGCGAATGCGGTCCTGTTCTTCCTTGCGCGCCGTCAGCATCAGGACCGCGACATCGCGCGTCGCATCGTCCGCGCGAAGCTGCTCGAGGACGTCGTATCCCGACATACCCGGAAGCATGAGGTCGAGGACGATGAGGACGGGGTGCTCCTGACGTGTTTGCGCGATGGCGTCCGCACCGTTCGAGGCGGTCGAGACGCGATAGCCGGCTTTGATGAGGTGGAACGTCACGAGGGCGGCAATGTCCGGCTCGTCGTCTACGACGAGGAGTCGTTCGCCCGTGGCGATTGCGTGGGTCACGCCGGTCGTCCTCTCAGGCGATGCTGGATTTTCGCGACGATCATCTCGATGGCGACGGTGTTGTGCCCTCCACGAGGCACGATGACGTCCGCGTACCGCTTGCTTGGCTCGACGAATTGCAGATGCATCGGGTGAACGGTTTCGAGATACTGCGCGATCACGTCTTCCAGCGTCCGCCCCCGTTTCATCACGTCGCGTTTGAGTCGTCGCACGAGTCGAATGTCCGCGTCCGCGTCGACGAAGACCTTGATGTCGCACAACGTTCGCAAATCCTCATCCGCGAACAGGAGGATCCCGTCGAGGACCACCACGTCGGCGGGGTTCACGCGCTCGGTGCGTGCGCTCCGCGTATGCGAAACGAAGTCATACACTGGCTTGTCCACCGAACTGCCTGTGCACAGTGCTCGCACTTGCGACACGAGCAGCTCGGTGTCGAACGCTTCGGGATGGTCCCAGTTCACGCGCTTCCGCTCTTCCATGGGGAGGTGCGCGAAGTTGCGGTAGTACGCATCCATGTCGAGAAACGCGACCGACGATTGCGAGAGCGCCTCGGCGACCTTGCGCGCGACTGTCGATTTCCCCGAGCCCGACCCGCCAGCGATTCCGATGATCAGCGGTTTCGGGAACGACGTGGTGTCCGACTCATCCGCATCGTTCGCGTCGGACGTTCGCGTGGCGACGCCGTAAAGAGAAGCGTCCCGCGCGTCACGGTTCTGTATCGGCGTTCCGCCGTTGTCGGCGGCACCGCGAGCAGAGTGCGGGAACGGCGCGTCAGTGGCCATCGACTCAAGCTTGCCGTGGCGCGTGGGTTCGTCAATCGCGCGCCGAACCGGATTCTGCCGCGTAAGGGGGCGCAGTACCTTTCGTCAATGTCGCTTCGCAGAATCCCGCGCTCGACCGTAGGTGCGTGGCTCGCGCTACTGGTTGCTGTCGCCGGCGCCGCCTCGTGCGCCGCCAATCCCGGGCCGGCAAAGCCGGCTAATACTGTCACCGAGGCGGTCGAACTCGTTGTTGCGGCGACCACCGACGTCCATGGTCGGCTGACCGGCTGGGACTACTACGCCGGCGCTCCGGACCCGAGTCGCGGCCTGTCGCGCGCGGCCACCATCGTCGATTCGCTGCGTGTCGCCAACCCGGAGCGCGTCGTGCTCGTGGACGCAGGTGACATGCTTCAGGGGAATCCGCTCAGCTTCGTTGCCGCTCGCGTCGATACGACCCACCGGAATCCCGCGATTGACGCCATGAATGCCATGCGCTACGACGCGGCGGCTGTTGGAAACCACGACTTCGGCTATGGCCTGGGCACCTTGGGCCGCGCCATCAAGGATGCGTCCTTTCCACTGCTCGCCGCCAACGCCTATCTCGCGAGCGGTCCGCGTGCCTATCCCGCGTACGTCATCGTCAGGCGGGGCGACGTGCGCGTAGGCATCGTCGGTGCGACGACACCGGGGGCGATGCTCTGGGAGCGCGACAACCTGCGTGGCCGGGTCGTGCTTCGCGACATCGTGCCGGAGGTTCGGACGGCGGTTGCCGAGGCGCGAGCGAAGGGCACCGACGTCATCGTGGTCGTGCTGCACTCAGGACTGTCGGGCGGTTCCGGCTACGACACCGTCGCGACCGGCATGGCGAGCGAGAACGTCGCGGCGCGAGTTGCGCGCGACGTGCCCGGCATCGATCTGATCGTCGTCGGCCACTCGCATCAGGAGCTCGCGGACACAATCATAAACGGCACGCGACTGCTCCAGCCGAAGAACTGGGCGACGAGTGTCGGTGTGGCGCATCTCGTACTGGAACGAACGTCAGGCACCTGGCGCGTCGCACGAAGCCGAGCCACGACCGTTCAGTCCGCGGGACACGCCGAGCAGGCCGCGGTGGTCTCGGCGGTTGCGCGGGCGCACGCGGCAACGGTCGCGTACGTAAATCGCGTGGTCGGGAGCACGCCGGTGGCCTGGCGCGCGGACTCCGCGCGCGTGCGCGACACGCCGCTCATCGATTTCATCCTCGAGGTAGAACGGCGTGCGGCCAACGCCGACCTTGCGTCGACGGCTGCGTTCTCGCTCGATGCCTCGCTCGACGCCGGGCCAATCACCGAAGCCAGGCTGGCTCGCCTCTACCCATACGACAACACGCTTCGGGCAATACGAATCTCCGGGCGCCAGCTGCGTGACTATCTCGAGTTCAGCGCGCGCTACTTCCGCACGTTTGCGGGCGACACGGGCCGCACGATACCGCTGGTGAACGAGCGCGTGCCCGGCTACAACTACGACATTGTCGCAGGCGCGGACTACGTCATCGACGTCTCCCGTCCGTCGGGGTCGCGGGTGGTCGCGCTTTCCGTGGACGGAAAGCCCGTTGCTGACATCGACACGTTCACGATGGCCATCAACAACTATCGGCAGAGTGGCGGTGGCGGGTACGCAATGCTTCGCGGCGCCCCGATCGTGTATGATCGTCAGCAGGAAATCCGCGCGCTCCTGATCGAGGAAGTCGCGCGTCGCAAGACGCTGAGGCCGGAGACTTACTTCAAGCGAAATTGGAGTCTCGAGCCGGCGGCTGCCATCGATGCGGCCTATCTCGCGATGCACGCCAATCCTGCGGAACACGCGGGCGGCCCGGTGCGTCCCATTGGCCCCGGGGTTGCGGCGATTCGGCGTCCGAACCCGACGCCTCTGCCAGCTTCCACCGGTCGCACGCTTCGGATCATCGCGACCAACGACTTTCACGGGGCGTTCGAGCCGAGGCCGGACAGCGCCGGCGTTAGGCGCGGTGGCGCGGCATACGTGGCGACGGTCATCGCCCGCGCCCGCGCCGAGTGTGCTGCGAGCACCACCTGTGCGAGCGTGCTGCTCGACGGTGGCGACATGTTCCAGGGCACGGCACCTTCGAACCGGACCTACGGGGCGACCGTCGTCGATCTCTACAACACGCTCGGGTACTCCGCCGCAGCGCTCGGCAACCACGAGTGGGATTGGGGGCGCGACTCGCTGCGGGCGCGGATGCGGCAGGCCCGATATCCGGTGCTAGGCGCGAATGTCCGGTTCGCCGACGGACGCGACGTGGACTGGATTCCCGACGATACCCTGCTGACCATCGGCACGCTCAAGGTCGGCGTGATCGGCGTCTCGACCGTGGAGACGCCGATC
>Ga0307408_100001663_pt1 | contig 16379 bp, 8 predicted proteins | sample 322Cmetagenome_FD_202116 | JGI IMG/M metagenome (GOLD analysis project Ga0307408, IMG submission 202116) | Maize rhizosphere microbial communities from greenhouse at UC Davis, California, United States - 322HYB-C-3 | ecosystem: Host-associated > Plants > Roots > Rhizosphere > Soil | place: USA...
AGCGTATTGATCAGCGTTTCGTCTCCCGTTTCGGCATACACATCAGCAACTCCCGCGTACAGGTAGTTGGCACGTACGGCATGCCCCATTGCTTTAGTTTGCTTACGGAAAGGAATCCTGTCCTGATTATCGTCCGTTCCATCTTCAATCTTGCCTTTAATATCAATCAGATGCTTTGCCAGTTCCAGATAACGCGGATCTTTTGTGGTGCGGTACATTTCGATTGTACCCATGTAATGCGCCGGACAAATTGCATTTCTTGCCAGTGTCGGCGATGCCTGTTTGTAGAAATTATACAAGTAATCGGTGGCCTTTTTAGCGATGTTCAGCAAAGAGGTTTTACCTGTAGCACGGTAATGCACGCAACCGGCAGTCATCAGGTGACCAATATTGTAAGCCTCGAAGCTCAATCTGTCCTGAAACTGATTTTTTGAACCGGTCTTGCGTTGTTCGATCATTGCTTTGGTGTAGATATAACCATCTTCCCGCTGCGATTTTCCAATTACAGCAATGGCTTTATCCATCATCTCGTCAATCTTTTTATCCTTTGTTGCAGCATAAAGACTGGCCATTGCTTCGAGCGTTTTGTAATAATCGCCATCGTGAAAAGACGGCCCTTTATGCGACCCTGTATCCAATCCGGCCGCTATCTCAAAATTCTTAAACGCATGACTGATGTTTGCATCATTATAGATCTTCCACATATTTGGCACCATCGATTCGCGGGCTACCTTAAACCGATCGGCCCAAAAACCATTCGTCCAGCTAACCTCGCCCATGTTCGTACTCTGCAGTTTTGCATAAGGACTTTTCGACGTATTTACCAGGCTTTTTTCCTGTGCATTCACCGCACTAAATACAAATGTTGCAGTACAAATAGCAAGCACACTATTTGCTACACGCTTATTAAATATCATTGTGTTTTATTTTCTAATCTGTTTCTATTCGTTCAAATTCATTATTTGGGCGTTCCCAGCCGCGGCTGGTCGGGCTTTCCCTGCCCGTTTCGTTCAGGCGGGCGTTACAAGTCCTCAAAAAGCTTCGTTGCACTACGCTTTTCTCCGGGCTTTTCACTTCAATCCCTAACGCGGGCCTCAGTATTTCAATTGGGCTGAGGTGCTGGATTCCTGCGCAATGCTCTCCGGAATTTATAATACGCTCTTCGGAATTTATAATTCCGAAGTAACTATCGTAGGTTCTGAGAACCACCACTTCCGCTATTTCGGATTACAAATCCTACGATAGGGCTTCGGATTTATAAAATCCGAAGAGCCTAAAAACCTAGGAGGTTTCAAAAACCTTATAGGTTTAGGGCAGTTACTCCTCCTCCAAAATCTTCACCTCGCCCAGCAAGCCAGCTTTCTGCAAAGGTGCACCTTCCAACCTGTAAGGCGCTGTTGTTTGGGTTATCCGCTTACTCTCAGGTAAACGATGGTCGCCCATTAAACGATTTGCCCAGGTATTGGTAACTGCTACCGTTATTTTATTGTCGCCTTTTTTAATTGCCTTGCTGATATTTACCCGGTAAGGATAAGTCCAGGCTGTACCACACGGTATATCATTCACACTTACTTCGGCAATATTTGCAACTTCGCCCAGATCCAAATAGGTGGCTTTTTCGGGTTTGTTCTTCAACTTCAGCGAAGTGGAGTACACAGCTGTGCCCGAATAATATTTTATCAGGCTATCTTGGTGGGTACTCCAATCACTTAACGTTTTAAACTCAACCGCATTTTTAGGTCCGCCAAAACCGGTATCAAACTGTACCATCCATGGCTGACTAATGCTTGTAAATACGTTATATTCTTTCCAGTTTCTACCTCCATGCGCAACAGACGAAGTAACAGCATTCTTAAATATCACAAACACCGAAGCATTTGCAGCCAGCTTAACCGGCACAATAGTTCTTTCATTTTCTGTACGGAAATTTTTTGCCTCCCATTTTAGATTGGAAACAGCATCATACAACTCTATGCTACCAGCCGAACTTCGGAAGGATAAATTTAACTGACGTTCTTTATCGTCCTGATTTGAAATAAAATAAATATCACCTTCATCTTCCTTCCGATGGGTATAAGCTATCTTCTTAGCATAAGTTCCGTTCGGCTCCTGAGCAATCAAATCTCTTTGTAGCCCAATCTCATTAAGGGTTTCGTTCTGGTAAGCACCCTTGATTAATTTGCCGGTATAAGTTCCATTCCAAAGCTCATTAACAACCTGCTGGAATGCTGAGTTTTCTACTGCCTGTAAGCCTGGTTGTTCCAAAGGTTTCTCCATCATCTGCATCACAGCGCCCTGTTTCAATAGCTCGAGCAGCTTTTTCACAACGGCGATGCTCATGTATTGCGAATTAGGGTTCAGTGCCAATTTCCCAGGGATTACCAGCAACTTATAGCTAGCTCCCGATTCAAAAACTACTGCTCCATTTTTAACAGTTGCCGTAGCTAAAGCATCCGAATTAAACGAATCGTAAGCATATCCCCGTAAAGGGTTAACCCAGTTTTCAGGATCGGCCATATTTGCCGAATTGGTTACTCCGGCAGGAATCTGACGCATTGGTTCGCCCACATTGGCCAGTCGTTTTGCCTCGGTCTCTACAACATCTTTACCAAATAATCCTGGTAAAACAGGCACTAATCTATCTGGAAGCACTGCCCGGTTAGGCAATTCTTCTCCGGCGAAAACGGCAATATCCACAACAGGACTTCCCTTTTGTAACATCTCGTGACAACGTTCGGCATAATCTACCCAAGCCTTTCCGGGTTTCCACCAGGTTTGATCGCGTTGAAAGTAAAGCCCTACGCCGTCCAGGGTCATACCTGGCTTGCGGTCAAGCCATGGGTTATGAGCAAACACATGATACGATATCTTATTTATGCCCAATGCATAATTTCTATCCTGCAATGTTTTCAGCATCCCCGGGTGTTCATTCCATGCCATACGAACGGTAGTGAAGGCTTCCACTCCGATAATGTTTTTACCGTAGATGTGTGCACCAGAAATCGCGTCCAACATATCGTTGGGTTTGTCGTGAGTAGGACTGTTCAACCAGTACTCGCCCATCGGCTGATCCAGAAGTTTGAAATGCGCCAAACCATCACTCAACATCGTTGGAGCAACGGTTTCACCACTAAATACAACTCCCTTTTCTTTGGCAAGCCCAGCCAGCGTTTTGTAGAAATTATCTACTACCAGCTCGGCGATGGTTTTGCGCATATCATAAAGAAATTTTTCTGAAGTGTGGATGTCCTCTAAAGGAATACCGGCCATAGTTGGCAAATAAGGCAGCGGATCGTACCCGCGTCTTTTTATGAATTCATCTCTGAAAAGTACCGACCAGTTCTGGCTTCCGCACTCCCAGCTATCCATGTGGAAGGTATTTAAGACCCTTGGCGCAAGTGTTGGCCCTACTTGTTTCAAGGCTTCATTAAACCAGCTGTTAAACTGCAGTTTTGTAGCTTCGGGATTAAACTTATCACATTCCAAGCCTTTTGCTGCGCCACCTGTCTCGTTACGGTGTCCGGTAGAGGTGTGCCCGATTCTGATAATAGTCCAGTCTCCTGTCGGAGGCGTCCAGTTCAAAGAATTATCTGCGTTTAATTTATCGCTTAGATTGATGATATTTTTTAACGGAACACAAAGGTCTTTACTGATCTGCTGTTCGCTGGTTCGAGGACTAACCCGCCAAACGGCACCCGATTTCCCTTCAAAGTGATGGATGGTAGCTGATGATGAAAGTTCGAGTTTTACCAGTTTCAGAGATGGTTTCCACTTGGCATTATCCAGATCCTCTGATCCAGGCTCTGAACCTTCTTTATCGTAAACAAAACGGAAAAAGCGTGAAGTAGTAGGTGGAATACTGTGCGTTACATCTTCATCGGTATCCTGCCAGCCATGACGGGGAGGTTGTAAACGTGTAATGCGTTTCCAGGTTTGGCCATCGTCGCTGCTTTCGATAATCAAGCGGTGCGCCTGAACGTTATTTCCATTGGTTTGAATAAATATGGTTCTGGCAGTGAAAGGTTTCTCAAATGAATATTTAATCCAGGCGGCATCATTTGATCTGAATGCTTCTGAATTGCCTTCCTTAACCAGAAAAGATGCATCAACACCTGTACTTGTGCTTACTCTTGGAACAATTGTTTGAGTAGATATGCCCGAACCTGTTGGTGAAGGGAATGCATAAACGGCGACGTCTTTATAATAGTTCTCTTTCGCCTTTGGTTGAGGAAGGCTGATCTTCACTTTTTTCCCACCAGAAACCCATACTTTACTAAAAACCAATTTTTGCATAGAAAGCTCGGGTGTTATCCATGGACCGCCAGCAAGTGAAAATCCATCACTCAGGTGCATCCCAATCTTTAGGCCAAGCCGATCGGCTTCCTGTACTGAGAATTTCACCAGCTCCCACCATTTATCGCTTAGTTGTGTGGTAGCAGGTGTATAAACCGGAGGCGTGGTAATACCTTTTATCGGCATGAGGTAAGCACCACCAATGCCTACTTCTTTCATTGCTTCGAGATCGGCCCTGATGCCTTCTTTTGAATAACCACCCTGCATCCAATACCATAACACCCAGGGTTTAGTGTCCTGAGCGTATGTTGTAAGCGGTACAAGGCCGGCGAGATAGCAGAATAAAAAGAGATACTTAAGCTTCATTTATGTGTGTTTGTGTTGTTAAACGCAAAGTCAGGAAGGTTTCGCAAAGACCTCGAAGTCATGCTTCTTTGCGAACTTTGCGACACCTTTACGGCCTTTGCGTTTAACTCTTTATGCATGTTTCGGTTTATAACCTCTAAGCCCGAAATACAGGATAACAAGGAAACAAACCAATGGAATAGAATATCCAATCTGGATGTTATCTCCATTCATATCGATTACTGTTCCCATAGCGTAAGGGAGAATTGCACCGCCTACAATTGCCATGATAATCCATGATGAACCGGCTTTAGTTCCTTCCCCTAAATTGGTAATACCCAGGGCAAAAATGGTTGGAAACATGATAGACATGAAGAAGCCTAAACCTCCCAAAGCGTATATAACGGCTATGCCTTCGCCAAAGATGGAAACGAGACAAAGTAAAGCAGCAAAAACACAGTAAATGGCCAGTAGGGTGTGCGATTTTACAAATCTCAGTAAAGCTGTACCGACGAAACGTCCGCCCATGAAAAGAGCACCGTAAATGCCAAGGTAATAACCAGCCGTTTTTTCATCAACATTTGCCCCCTGCTGAGCCATCCGAATAAAAAAGCTGGTTACACAAACCTGTGCACCAACATAAAAGAATTGAGCGGCAACGGCCCATGATAAATGTGAATGCTTTAATACTTCAAAAAATCCGCCTTTGCTTTCGCTTGTATCATCGCTTACAGCTTTCACCTCAGGCAAATGCATGAAATAGAAAAGAAGGGCAATTATAACCAATACGGTTCCTAATATGATGTAAGGTAATTTTACCGATGCAGCTTCTGTCATGAAATAGTTTAAACGCTCGGCATCAGGCATAGCGCTCAACTGATCTTTGGTATATTCTTTTCCCGACAAGATAAATACAGTTCCTAAAATTGGAGCCACCATTGCCGCCAAACCATTAAAGGAAGCTGCCAGATTTAAACGGGTTGAAGCCTCGGCCGGATCTCCCAAAACGGCTGCGTATGGATTTGCTGCTGTTTCAAGGATGGTTAAACCACAACCGATAATGAAAAGTGCAATCAAAAAGATTTCATAACCGCGGGTATTTGCAGCTGGAACGAACAAAAATGCTCCTGCGGCAAACACTAAAAGTCCGAGGATGATACTATTTTTATAACCCCATTTTTTCAGGATTGCTCCCGCAGGAATTGCCATCAGAAAATACGCCAGAAAAACTGCCGTATCTACCAATGTAGATTGTCTGTTATTTAATTGACAAGCTTTTTTTAGGTGAGGAATAAGAATAGAATCAAGATTATGAGCCATCCCCCAAAGGAAAAATAGCGAGGTTACCAGAATAAAAGGCAGCAGATATTTCGTACCGTTTTTCGTACCTCCCACAGTTCCTGATTCTGTACAAACCTTGGAAATTTCTTGTGTTGCAAATGCCATTTCGTTTTAGATTTTATTGATGTGTTGATTAGTTTAAATAGTCACGAATTACTCGAATTACACGAACATATTAAGTTGCCTACTAATTCTAAAGCATTAACCTTAAAGCGCCATACTTCGTACCTTTTCGTGTAGTCCGTATTCTTCCGTTTTTTAACTATCACGAATTACTCGAACCCGTTAAGTTGCCTACTAATTCTAAAGCATTAACCTTAAAGCGCCATACTTCGTACCTTTTCGTGTAATTCGTGTTTTTCCAGGCTAAGCGCCATGCTTCGTGTTAATTCGAAAAATTCGTGTAATCCGTGCTTTTATATTTTCCTTTTTACCACCAGCAAGTGATCACAAACCAGAACAATTTCGCCATGCTGATTAATTACTTCAACGTGTTCTATCACCTGCCCGTATTCTGGTCTTTTGGTATCCGATTTTTCGGAGATGGTTACTTCGGAATGAATGGTATCACCAATAAAAACCGGTTTCAGGAAACGCAGTTTATCGTAGCCTTTCGACATAGCTTCCGGATTTATTTCTGAAGCAGTTTGCCCGATTCCTATGCTAAAAACCATTGTACCATGAGCAATGCGTTGCTTAAATGGCTGTGTTGCACACCATTCAGCATCCATATGATGAGGAAAAAAATCTCCGGTATGACCAGCATGAACCACAAAATCGGTTTCGGTAATAGTACGACCCAGGGTTACTCGTTTATCATTAAGGGTGTAGTCTTCGAAATATGTTGATTTGAAATACATTGTTTGTTTTTATAGTTTATTCAAATGTTTGTTAGCCTGCATAGTCTTATACCCTCTCTGCCTTCGGCATCTCTCCCAAAGGGAGAGAAAGGTCAACCCGCTTTGGCAAATCGCTTAAACAAATAGCTCAGAAAGGGTTCGTGTTCAACCACATTTAGTCTATTGCACAGCGATTAAGAATCTTCCAGACTCTCTGTCTTCCCAACTTTCAGACTTCACAAGTCCTACACCGCCAACTGCTCTACCAACTGCTCAGCTACAACAACCCCTCCTTTATCGCTGGAAATGTAGGCGCTTTCAACCACGGCCATTGTTTTGATTACATCTTCAACGCTGGTATGCAGAACGGTATCTGAGCCTTCTTTAAAGCGCATCAGGTTAGACATGGTACCAATAAATGCTTCGGGAAACCAGGAACCTTCCAGTTCCAGAGTTTTCCATTCGGGAGCTTTATCTTCTTCCATTATGCAATACTCAAATTTATCGGGCACACCGTGAGGATAGTTCATCAGCAAGCCCATTTTTGCTTTGATGGCTCCTTTTGTTCCTTCCCATTTTATAAAACTTTCCTGGTTATGCGCACCAAATTCGTGGTCGTGATTGGTGTTGATAACAGCATGCATTGTATCTCCATAATCAAGTATAATAGTTGAACGGGATGATGAAAGTGCCTTTGCAGGATGCTTCAGCGTTTTGGCGTAAACCGTTGCCGGATCACCAAGGAAGGAACGGATCATATCTACATAATGGATGCTATGATACTGAATTTCCAAACGTGGATGCACCATTACATGCGGAAACAGCTCCCAGGGAGTTTGAAGTGTTACACGAACTTCGAGATCATACAACTCACCGATCAGGCCTTGCTCTATCATGTACCGGGCTGCGCTAACAAAAGGTGCAAAACGTAATTGAAAGTTTATCGCTGCAATCAATTTCTTTCTTCGGCAAACAGCAAGAATTTCCTTCGCCTGCCAGAAATAATCACCCATAGGTTTTTGTATCAGCACGGCTACTCCATCGGGCAGTTTTTCCAGTGTTTCTACATACAACTCGGGCATTGTTGTTATATCGTAAACGGTGTTGGCCGGAGCATTGGCTACCGCATCCTCCACGGTATCGTAAACATTGGGTATTCCAAATTCGGCGGCCAGATTTATAGCCCGCAACTTTGTTCTGTTGGTTATTCCGTGTACAGTAAAACCAGCCTGTTTATATGCCGGCAGGTGAGCATCTTTCACAATCCCACCAGCACCGATGATTATTATCGGCTGTTCTGTTTCTGGTAAAAGTGGTTTATAGGGTATCTGCATGTGTCTTATGGTCAGCTTTATCTATTTTTAACTGAGCTTCCTGCAAAAGGATAGACGAAGGAATATCTGTGTTCATAGCCTTCAGCACAGCTTCATCAATCAGCGAAGCGATTTGCGCCCAGTTACTTTTCTGCGGAAGCGATTTGGCTTCTTTATGCAGCATTTCAAGTTTGTGATAGTAAGGAATTACCTTATTGATCTCCTGATCGTTCCAGGTGGAAATACGACAGCCGATGCCACCTTCGAGTGTTAAAAGCTTATCGTTTTCGGCATTGGTAGCAAAGCGGATAAAATCGTAGGCAATGGCTTTATTGCGACTTCCCGCCCCGACGGTATATAACCAATACACATTTAACGATGCAGAATCCTCACCTTCGGCATGTGGTAACCGGGCAATGTCTACTTTGCCTTTCACATTCGATTCGTCGTATACCTCGCACATGGAAGCAAAGCCGAACCAGTTAATCATCATGGCAACTTCACCGCGAGCAAAAGAAAGTCCGGCCTGAACGGATTCGTATTCAAATGCTTTTGGATGAACTGCGGATTTGTTATTCACGATCTCACGGTAGAAGTCCAGTCCGGAAATAGCTTCGGGTGTATCAATTCTCACCAGACCATCGTCATCAATCAACGAACCTCCTCTGGTCCATAGTTGCAGGCAGAAATCAAAAACGGTATTATGCCCATCTGGCAAACACGCGAAAACAGTTCCGTAAAGGTTCTGATCTGGGCGATTAAAAAACGTTGCTACCTGTTTAAAGTCTTCCCATGTTTGGGGAACTTCCAGCGACTTACCGTATTGAGCCCGATAAGCTGCTTTTTCACGTTCATCTTCAAATAAATCCTTACGGTAGATGAAGCATTCCGGGCCATCGTGAAAAGGCAGTCCGGCAATATGATCGCCAAATTGCTGCATTTGCAAGAGCGATGAACTCCAGCCCTGCGGATAATTTGAAGGAGGATTGAATGCAATATATTCTTCGAGATGCTCGACATGACCATCGGTGTATGCTTCAAAAATCCAGTCGGTATTAATATGCGCTACATCCCAGTTGCCATTTAGCAAGCCTTTGTTAGCAATTGTAGTGTCGTATAAAGGGTGCAAATCCATGGCTACCATTTCGGCTTCGAGAGGGCATCCGGTTTGCTCGCAGTATTTCTGCCAGAGCTTCTCCATAGCTGATTCGAACGGCCCGAATTTTCTTACGGCAATCCTAAACTTATTTTCCGAACTCATAGGCTTGCTCGTTAAGTGTAAACTCCTTAATTATAGCATCATTATCCTCCCCTAATTTTGGCGAACCTTTTGATGCAAAGATCCGTTCGCCGTCAATGCGGATGGAGCAACGTAGCGTATCGTATGAATAACCGTCGGCCATTTGAACCGATTGAACCATTTTCAGCACTTTAAATCCATCGTGTTCAAAAAGGCGATTCCAATCTAAAACATCGGCACACCATATATCGGCCGGTTCGAGCACAGATAGCCAGGCCTGCGTACTGCGACTTTGCAGATGCGAACCCAACACATCCTTAATTTCATCGCGTTTATCGAAGGCTTCTTTTCCATCTTTAAAAGCAGCAAGCCCCTCGCATTCCAGCAATTTTGCAAGGAATGGAATTGATCCCATAGCTAAAGCCAGGTAACCGTCTGCTGTTTTATAAATCCCGTAAGGAGCACCTAAATAAGCGTTTGCATTGCTTTTTTGCGACCGCTCGGGATTAACTCCACCATCGTTAAAGAAGGTGGTGATGGTTTCGAACTGAAAGTCGTAAGCTGATTCGAGCATACTTACCTGCGCTAATCCACCCTCGCCTTTTACCGCTTTTCTGTATAAGCACGCCAGTAATCCTTGCGCCAAATGAGCTCCGGCAAGCATATCGATAATCGACAAACCCATAGGAACCGGACCGCTGTCGGCATTGCCGGTAAGCCAGGTTAATCCGGTTAAGGATTGTAAAAGCAAATCCTGACCAGGTTTATCTTTAAATGGCCCGTCTAATCCGTAACCAGAAATCTCCCCATAAATTACAGTCGGATTTAAGGCTTTCACCGAAGCATAATCAAAACCCAAACGTTCCATCACGCCCGGACGGAAATTATGCATCACGATGTCTGCTTTAACTAGCAATTGGCGGATCATGGCAGCATCGTCAGGATCTTTCAAATCAGCGGCAAAACTTTCCTTATTGCGATTAATGGCATGAAAAACAGAAGAAACTCCGTTCATTACCAGGTTGGAAGTGTATAACGTACGGCAAATATCGCCATTGCCCGGACGCTCAACTTTTATCACACGAGCACCTAAATCGGCTAAACGTAAACTTGCCGATGGCCCAGATAGGAACTGACTAAAATCTACTACTAAATATCCTTCGAGAGGTAACATAGGCTAGAGTTTGAATTCCTGGTTTATAATTTCGTTAGAGGCACCAACTTTTGGAGCTGCTTTAGATGAATAAAGCTTGTCTCCATCAAGCTGAACAGGGCTGCGGGTGGTTTCTATTCGATGACTACCAGCGCTGAGCACCTGTTTCATGCCTATTTCTTCAAATGCCGGATGTGCGGTAGCTGCCTGATAGGTCAGAACATCGGCACACCAGATTCCTCTTGGCTCTAGAATAGCAAGCCATTCGGAAGTTGTCTTATCTTTTAAACTCAAAGCAAGGCAATCCAGTATCTCGTCGCGATTTTTAAAGGACGAATCTGCGTCTGTAAACACCGCAGAAATATCACATTCAATGGCCGAACTGATGTCGCTAAGATCGCCCATCGCCAAAGCAAGGTAGCCATCCGCTGTAGCGTAAACGCCGTAAGGAGCACTCAAATAAGAATGCCCGCTGCCTTTTACATTGCTGCGTTTTGGCAATTGTCCGCCGTCGTTCAGGTAGGTAGTTAATACTTCAAACTGAATATCAAGCACAGATTCCAGCAAACTTACCTCAACAAGCACCGCTTTATTGGTTTTCACACGCTTAATAAGTGCGGCAAGAATACCTTGTGTTAGATGATTTCCACACATAATATCGGCAACGGATAAGCCGAAGGGAATTGGCCCTTCCTCTGCTGTGCCCGAAAGCGTGGTTAAACCAGATACTGATTGCACTAGCAAATCCTGCCCAGGTTTAGCAGCCCAGGGACCTTCACTGCCATAACCGGTAACTACTCCATAAATTATTTTAGGATTGATTGCTTTAACCGATTCAAAATCCAAACCGATCTTTTCCATCACACCCGGGCGGAAATTATGCGTCATTACATCCGCAGCAGCGATTAATTTTTTAACCCGCTCCAGATCTTCGGCATTTTTAAGATCGGCCGCGTACGACTCTTTATTACGGTTTATGGTATGAAAAAGCAGACTGTCTTCTTCTACAAAAAGGTTCTTGATTGCCAGTTGACGACATGCCTCTCCTTTTACCGGACGTTCAATTTTGATAACACGAGCGCCCATATCGGCCAGTTTTAAACCAGCTGATGGTCCGGCCAGAAACTGACAGAACTCCAATACCAAAAGTCCATCTAAAGGTTTGTTCATGCCATTTCCAGATTTCTTGATTTTAAATAGAGTTCATTCATTTTGTTGAGCACTTCTTTTTCACTGCCACCTTTCATCAGGTAATCGCGAACAATATCGCCAGCATGATCCTGGAAGAACATGTGTCCATGATAACGCGGACGCAGAAATGCTCTTTGCAATGCTGGCAACGTGTTTAAAAAGTAGTTGCTCGTTTGGCGATTGTTTTCAGCATCTGTCCAGGCTGTTAAATGCCCCGGCTGACCGCCATTTTCTGTGAACACAGTTTGCTGACACTCCGGAGATCCAACATAACGGGCATACTCAACTGCTGTCGCAATATGCTCTGAGCTTGATGAAATAGCTAAACCTGTTCCGCCTAAAGTACTAATCATGTTCGTTTTGCCGTCAAGCGTGATCATATCGTGAAAATGAAGCAGCTTACGTGCATAACCACGACGTGAATAGTTTGAATATCCATAAGCGAACGGGCAATACGCAATTTCGTCGGTCAAGGTCATCGCCTCGTATACTTTTATAGGGTTGCGTTCAAAGTTTGCGGGATTTACCTTAGAAGCCAACTCTCTGAAAAGCTGTAGAGCTTTTGTACCGGTTTCCTCAGCAATCACCTTATCGTCTGTTTGGCAAGGTGCCTCTCCCAACGAGCAGCAGAAACTATAAAAGCTCATCAGCACGTCGATTGGGATTCCGGCGAAAGCTACTAAGCCGTCATCTGCCAGTTGCAAAAGATCACCAAACGTTTTTGGAAGTCGTAAGCCATATTTCCCGAACAAATCTGGCCTGCTGGCAGCAACCGGAGTTGCGGCATCAATAGCCAAAGCCCACTGATGACCGTTGTAAGAGTAACTGGTGCAGGAATGCCCAACGGTATTGTCCTGCTGGTCTTTGATATATTCGGCGCTTAAGTACTCGTCAAGCGGAAGGATTGATTTTGTTTTAGCTGCAAAACCCGCCCATGGATGATCGATCACCAAGAGGTCGAAACGCTTTGCCAGCTCTTCAATTGAAAAATCGGCAAACTGCTGCAAACTCCTTTTTTCCCAGATAATTTCCACATCGGGATTAAGTTCTGAAAAGCGTTGGGCAGTAGCCTGCATCGGCACTAATCCGCGACTATGATTCCAGGTTATTCCTTTTAATATCTTTCTTTCTGACATTATCGATATTTATATTTTAACGACAGGGGCTACTAAAGAGGCGCAGAGGTTTGTGAAATTCCTTGCCTGGTTAGTGTTCTGCGAGGTTTTTTTTATTATTTATTTCTTAAAATACTTTGTACTTAGTCATTTGTCTTTTGTCCCAGTAGGTTCTCTCGAAGAAGACTCTGCGTTTAATAACGACATTTGTGCTATCTAGCGCAGGGTCCCTTTCAGGAGACCCTGCTGGGACAGAAGGAAATAGCAAGCGAAAAATCCTGTAAAGCGTGTTACCCTCTCTGCCTTCGGCATCTCTCCCAGAGGGAGAGAAAGGTCAGCCCACGCCGGACAAATCGCTTAACTTAATAGCATTGAAGGTCTCTCGAAGAGGACCCTGCGTCAGTAACTACACTTGTGCTATCCAACTAAGAGTCCCTTTCTGGAGATCCTGTTGCAAACAATCATCCTACTTAAATTTCACTCCCTTCACCACCTTACTCACATCTTCCGCTTTGCCTTTTGCAGGCAATAAATAAAAGCTGTAAGAATATGATTTAGAAGGAATCTGATACACATCCAAGGGTGCAGCAACATCGCTCCAGCTATCATTACCACCTACACCCATTTGTTTTAAATCAACGTTCAGGGTAAGGTAACCAGCATCCTTCAACTTGTTTGTATGCTTAGCATTCGCAATATTCTCTTCGGTGTATGGCCATGCACTCATGCTCAGTAAACTATCAGCAACTACCAGTAAGCCTTCGTTTTTAGCTTTATCAGCCAGGTACATCCAACGAACATCGGTGCGGTTTCCGTTCTCTTGCGGCACGGCGTAAGGCTCCATAAAATCAGTAATAGACTGCGAATAAATAGCTACATCCGAAGCGTAACTCCTATCTATATAATTTTCAAGCGGACCTCTTCCATACCAGGAGATCTGATCATAAGATCTTAAAATTCCTCCCTGCATACCAACTTTTGGAATATTAGGCAAACCTGGTTTTACATCCAGCTTATAGTCCACTTTAAGGGTTCCATTTCCGGCGATGTAATAATCAACTTTAATGGAGGCGCTATCGTTGATAAAGGAATATTTACTGCTCACCACTATTCCCGAACCGTTCTTACCATCGAACTTGCCACTTGAAATATTCACCAATTTAAGATCCTGAGAGAACCACTGTTTTAATTTCTTGTGCGTTTTCCAGCCACGTTTATCATTATCCGTTTGCGGCCGGGTAAAATGAGGCAGCAAAGGCGCATAGATCAACTCTCTCCCTTTCCATTTATAAGACGTTAGAGCTCCATTTTTTTCGTTAAATGAAACAGAAAAATCTTTCCCTTCGAAGGAATAAGCACCTGAAGATTTTACCACCGGAAGTATTTCGGTAGAAACATTCTCAGCCAATCCCGTTAAGGCAAACTGGTTGGATGCAATCTCAAAACCTTTTTTAGCCCAGGCTTCATCTGCCGAAAGGCTGAAATGGATATCGGCTAAATACTCTGAACCTGCATTCATCTTTGGAAGATATTTTGCAATGCTAATCACAGTGTCTTTACCGGCTGCAAGGTTTATCTCCGGAAGCGTTTTGTTTACAATTACTTTTCCGTCTTCGCGGATAATCAGGTTTACAAGATAACCTCCCAGTGATTTTACAGCATGGCGATTGGTAATTTTCAGCAGTCCTTTTTTAGCATCAATTAATTCCGTTTGTGCACCCTGATAAACGCGTTTACACTCCCACATGGCGGCTTTCGGGCGACCATCTGACGCAACTACACCCTTAATAGTAAAGTTGTCGAAATACTTTTCGCCATAGTCTCCGCCGTAAGCGTAAAACTCCACACCAGCACTGTCTTTTTTCAGTAATCCCTGGTCTTTAAACTCCCAGATAGCCCCACCAATTACGCGTGGCGTACTTCGGAACTTATCCCAAAAATCCTTCATATTTCCAACTGAATTGCCCATTGCATGCGCATATTCCACAAAGAAGATAGGTCGTTTATCGCCATTTTGCTGATACGCAAGAAGCTCTGGCGTATAAATACCAGGATACATCCGGCTAATGATGTCGATATAATACGAGTCCTGAGGATTTTGAATACGGTGTGAGTGATCGTTTGATTTGAGATAACGAGGATCAGAGGGATCGATATAACCTTCCAAACGCGGATTACCCATAGCTGGTTCGTAATGCACGGGGCGGGTTATATCAAAATCATGGATCCACTCGGCCATGGCCGCATGGTTTGGACCTCTGCCGGCTTCGTTTCCTAAACTCCAGATAATGATGCTCGGGTGGTTTTTATCCCGCATCACCATACGGTTACTTCTATCAAGGTAAGCGCTGGTCCACTGTTGATCGTTGCTTAATTTTCCGCCAAGGCCGTGCGTTTCAAGGTTTGCTTCGTCAATTACAAGGATTCCGTATTCATCACACAAATCATACAAATAAGGGTCCATTGGGTAGTGACTGGTACGAATGCAATTGAAATTGAAGCGCTTAATCGTCAACACATCCTGCAAAATATCTTCGCGGCTTAATGCTTTTCCTTTTGTGGGATGATGATCAGGGCGGTTAATTCCATACAGATAAGTTAGCTTTCCGTTGATCAGCAGCTTGCTGTCTGTTTTCGAAAATTCAATGCTTCTGAAACCCACTTTACAGCTTTTTGCTTCCAGCACTGTACCCGTGCTGTCTTCCAGCGAAACTACTAAAGTATAGAGGTTCGGAATTTCATCGCTCCATTTAGCCGGATTCTTCAGTTTTGTTTCCAGCAGGCCAAATTTGGCATTATCTAAACGCGGATATATTTCATTGATAATACTCTCGGCTGTACGCTCTAAAGGCTTTTCTAATACAGGTTTTCCCTGACCATCAAACAACTGGGCCTTTACATTATACCCGTGTACAACTTTTCCGGTAAGATTCTCGATTCTGGGACGAAGACTAAAAGTTGCATCCTTGTAATCTTTATCCAACTTTGCCTGCCAGTGAAAATCAGCGATACGCAACTTCGGCTCGGCCAGAAGCATTACTTCACGGTGAATACCGCTCATTCGCCAGTGGTCCTGATCTTCAAGGAAACTACCATCACTCCAGCGAATAACTTGTACAGATAGCACGTTCTCCCCTTTTTGCAGATAAGGCGTTACGTTAAATTCTGATGAAAGGAAGCTATCCTCTGCATAACCAAGGAACTTTCCGTTTAACCAAACTTTATATGCTGAACTTACCCCACCAAAGTGCAGAGAAACATTCATGTTGTTCCAATTTTCGGGAACGGTAAAGGTTCTTTGATAACTTCCTACAGCATTATAATCCTTAGGAACATAAGGTGGGTTTACCGGACGAAATGGATAAACCGCACTTTTATAGATAGGTTTATCGTAACCCTTCATCTCCCAGTTGGATGGAACTTCGATCTTTTTCCAGCCCGTAACACGACTTTTATAAAAGTCTTTCGGAGCATCAGAAGGCTTAATTGCAAAAGAAAAATCCCAGTCTCCATTGAGCAACATCATTCTTGCACTGTCTTCCCTCTTCC
>Ga0307408_100001664_pt1 | contig 16378 bp, 10 predicted proteins | sample 322Cmetagenome_FD_202116 | JGI IMG/M metagenome (GOLD analysis project Ga0307408, IMG submission 202116) | Maize rhizosphere microbial communities from greenhouse at UC Davis, California, United States - 322HYB-C-3 | ecosystem: Host-associated > Plants > Roots > Rhizosphere > Soil | place...
CATGATTTCATGCGCATGGGCGCGATCATCGATGAGGCACACGAAGCGCAGCAGCACATTGCCGAGCGTCTGATGCAGGTGTTTGCAGCGGTGTAACGGATGTGAGGAGTTGCAGACAATAAAAAACGCCGGCATCTGCCGGCGTTTCTGTGAGCGCAGTACGTATTACCAGTTGTAGGTCACGTCGGCGGTCATGGTGCGGCCTTCGCCGTAGTAGCAGTCGAGCGTGCTGTTGCAGCTGGCGACGTATTTCTTGTCGGTGAGGTTTTCCATGTTCATGCGCACCTTCACGCCTTTGACGTGCAGCGGCGATTTCTCCAGGTCGTAGGAAACCATGGCGTCATACACGGTGTACGACGGAATCTGGAACGAATCTTCCTCGTAGTCCGAGCCGTAGCTGCTGCGCACGTAACGCGCGCCCAGGCCCATGCCCAGACCGGCCAGCGAAGTGGAAATGTCGAAGTCGTAGTTGACCCACGCGGAGGCGGTCAGCGGCGGGCTCATGGCCAGCGTGCGACCTTCGCGACCGTCGTTGACGCTGCGCCATTTGATCTGGTTACGCGACACGGCCGCCAGCACACGCAGGTTCTGCGTGACGTTGACCTTGCCCTCCAGTTCCACACCGCGCGAACGCACCGAACCGCTCTGGTTGCTGAACCCCGGGTTGCCCAGATCGTTGGTCAGCATGTTGCTCTGATCGATCTGATAGGCCGACAGCTGAATGAAACCGTCGATGGCCGTCGGTTCGTACTTGACCCCGACTTCGTACTGCTTGCCTTCGGTCGGTTCGAACGCTTTGCCGTCCAGACCGTTACCGGTTTGCGGAAGGAACGATTCGGCATAACTGGCGTAAGGGGTCAGACCGTTTTCGAACTCGTAACCAAAGCCGAAGCGACCGGTGAACTTCTCGTCCTTGATATTGGTGTGGGTGCCGCTCAACGGTTCCTTGTTGTCGGTTTCGGCGAAGTCATAACGCCCGCCGATGGTCACGAACCACTGGTTCCAGCGGATCTGGTCCTGGGTGTAGAGGCCGGTCTGCTTGATGGTGTTGTCCCACTTGTAAGGCTGGGTGAAGTTGAATTCACTGCCGTACACCGGGTTGTACAGATCGATCGGCGGCCCGTTGCGGTCGTAGCGACCGAGAAACTGCGTGTTGAAGTGGTAGTAATCCACGCCAAGCAGCAGGGTGTGATCCACTTCGCCGGTCTTGAACCTGGCCTGGGCGATGTTATCGATGCCGTAAACCCGGTTGTGCTGCGCCCAGTCCACCCCGTAACGGGTCTGGTAGCTGCCGTCGTCGATGCCGCTGTTCGGGTTCGGCTCGAACGAGTAGCCGTGCAGAGGCGCGACGTAGCGGTCGTTGAGGTCGGCGTAACGGGCGTTTTGCTTGAGGGTCCAGACATCGTTGAGCTCATGGGCGATCTCGTAGCCCACGACGAACTGCTCGCGATCGTACTTGTTCACGCTTGGCTCGCCGAGGAACAGGCTGCGGCTGATACGGCCGTTGGCGGTACGGTAAACGGTACCGTCAGCTGGCAAGCCTTGCGCTTCCGGGGTGTCGCGGTCTTTCTGGTACTGGCCGTACAGGGTGATGCTGGTGCTGTCGTTCGGCAGCCAGGTCAGGCTGGGCGCGAGCATCATGCGGTTCTGGTCGGCGTAGTCGATCTGCGCGTTGCTGTCGTTGACTACACCGGTCAGGCGATAGAGAAATTCGCCTTGATCATCGATCGGGCCACCGAGGTCGAAGGCGCCGTATTTACGGTCGTAGCTGCCGCCGCCAATGATCACTTCATGCAGCGGTGTCGCGGTCGGGCGTTTGCCGACCATGTTGACGATGCCGCCAGGCTGGTTCTGGCCGTAGAGGACCGACGCCGGGCCTTTGAGCACTTCGATGCGCTCCAGGCTGTACGGGTCGATCTGCAGCGAACCACCGGTACTGCCGCCGCCGTAAGGCAGGTGCAGACCATCAAGGTACAGCGGGGTTGGCGAAAAGCCGCGGGAGGTCGGCTCGTCGAAAATCTTCACCCGGTCGGAGAAGCCGCCGCCGGTCATGCCTGCGGTGTAACGCAGGGCTTCGGTGACCGACTGCGAACCACGCATCTTGATTTCGTCCTGGGTGACGACGTTGATGGTCTGCGGGATTTCCTTCAGCGCCGTGTCGGTCTTCGAACCGGTGGCGCTGCGCTTGGCGACGATCCCGTCAACCGGACCCCAGGCCGATTCGGCGCTGGCGGTAACATTGGTCGGGGCCAGGTCAAGGCTCGCACTGTTGGCATCGCGCGAACGCAACGCGACGTTGTTGCCCTGAATGCTGTAAGCGATGCCGGTGCCCTGGAGCATTTGGGCGATAGCGGCGGTCGGTTCCAGCGTGCCATTGACGGCTGCGCTGCGCAGACCGCTCACTTCATCCGGGCTGTACAGCACCTGGAGGTTGGTCTGGCGACCGAATTCCTGCAACGCGCTCCCCAGCGACTGGGCAGGAATATCGATCGCCACGGCGGCGGCCTGAGCCTGACCCATGATCGGCAAGGTCAGCGCCATGGCGCACAGTGCCGGCAAGGTTGAACGGAAGGAGCGGCGGATCAGCAGAGCCTTGGCGAGCGGGTGGAGTCCGTGCGGTGCGGGCATTGTTCTTCTACTCTTCAAAGTGTTGACTGAGAACTATTTCTATTAACTGTAAGTAAGACGTTGAGCCTTCCGAAAACCGGAAAGACTCAACGCAGTTTTTTTACAGAATTTTCACAATCAGGCAGGTTGCAGCTCGCTGACCACTTTGCCGGCGTTCATCCGCACCAGTTGGTCGGCCACATCGAAGTAACGATCGTCGTGGGAAATGACGATGATGGTTTTGCCCAGACGCTTCAGATCAGGCAGCAACTCGGTGTAGAAAATTCTGCGGAAGGTCGGATCCTGATCCGCCGCCCACTCGTCGAAGACCAGCACCGGACGCTCTTCCAGCCACGCATTGATCAGCGCCAGACGCTTGCGCTGACCGGTCGACAGATCGGTGGTGGTGAACGAGCCGTCGCGCACGCTGACCTTGTGCGCGATTTCCAGGCGCTGCAGGTATTTGTTCGCATCCTCCGGGATGTGCGTGTCGCCCTGCACGACGTCATCGAACAGGTAATAGTCGGCGAAGATCGTCGTGAACAACTGGCGATAATCGTCGCGGTTGAACGCATCGACGATTTGCTCATTGAGGCGAATCTCGCCGTGTTGCGGCGCGTACAGGCCCAGCAGCAGTTTGATGAGGGTGGTTTTGCCGCAACCGTTTTCCCCGACGATGAACACGATGTCACCCTGTTCGATTTTCAGATTGACCGGGCCGAGCTTGAACGGCGCGGCACCTTCAACGGTCGGGAAACTGTAGGAGACGTTGTGCAGTTCCAGGCTGTACACCTGCGTGTTTTGCGGCGATGGCGCGCTGAGCAGCAAATGCGGTTCGGGTGAAGAGAACTGCTCGGACAGATCGGCGATACGCCGAAACGCGATCTGCGCCCGACCAATGATCGGCAGTGCAGCAATGACATGTTCCAGCGGACCTTTCATGTACAGCAGCACCAGCACGAAGCCGCTCATCACCGCTTTGTCGGCGCTCGGCCACAGCGACTGCATGGCCAGTGCCAGGCCGATCACCACGAAAAACAGCATTGAGCCGAGGGTTTTCGCGACGACGAAAATGTTCACCGAACGCACTTGGGTAGCGCAGATTTTGTCGGCGGTTTCGGCAATGCCGGAAACGAACATGCGATGCCGACGCGGGCGGTGAATTCGCAGTTCCTTGGCGCCTTCAGCGACGGCGTTGTAGTGCTTTTGCAGATCGTCTTCGTAATCGCGGGCCTTGCGGAAACCCTGCATGCCCCGACCGCTGGCAATGTATTGAATGACCGTGCCGATCACGATGGCGCCGCCCATCATCAGGAACATCGGCCAGGACAGCATCGCCAGGTAACCCATGCAACCGATCGTCACCGTCATGGAAATGGCCAGTGCCGAGAAGGAAAAGGCGAAATCGCTGATGGTGTCGACGTCGTGGGTCAACACCGGAATCAGTCGATGGCTGCGGTAGCGCTCGATCTGCTCGATCGGTGCCGAAAGGACTTTTTCACCCAGCTCTTTGCGCAGTTTGGCAATGATGTGCTGGCCGACATAATTGGTACCGATGTCGGAGAAAATCGAACTGGTCAGCGCCAACAGGCAGAGTCCGGCGAACAGTATGACGACGTTATGGGTCAGGCCGCCCTCGGCATGCAGCGCATTGTTGATCGTCGCCAGCAGCACCGTGACACTCAGGCCGCCGACCATGCCCAGCAGCGTCGAGGCGATGACAATCAGACGAAAGGGTTTGAGCAGGGTGAACAAATCGTTGATCACCCCGCGTGTTGGTTTGCTCATGGAGGTTCCCTGCATGAAAGAACGACGAAGACCGGCATCGGTCGCAGCTTCGCCTGGGGCGGAGAGGGCGGTGGCGCGTTCCGTTGGATCGCGCCCACCTGTAAAACGATTGGAGGGGGGCTGAATTTAACGAGCGCAGCAGTTACAGGTCGCGGGCCACGCGGAAGCCGATCCAGTCACCGCGATCACCGGGCACCAGCGCGTTGCGGTTGCCGGAGCGGGAGAACACCGGCGCCTCGCCCCAGTCATTGCCGCGAATGCGCTTGAATTCACACTTGCCCGTCAGCCAGGCACTGCCGTCGCTCGGTGCGCCGAGGTAGTTTTCGTTGTAGCAATCGGCGGTCCATTCGTAGATGTTGCCGTGCATGTCGTATACGCCAAACGCATTGGGCGCAAAGCTGCCGGCCGGGGCGGTGAAGTTGTAGCCGTCGGCGGCGCCATAGGTGTTGGCATGTTTGGCGATGCTGTATTCCTTGCCTTCATCGAAGGGGAAGGGGAACGGCCCGGTGGTGCCGCCACGGGCGGCGTATTCACGCAGCGACTCACTGACCAGCCGGTACTGCTTGCCGGTCTTTTTCGACAGCCACGCGATGTAAGCGTTGACCTCGGCGAAGTCCATGCACACCGCCGGGTGGCGGTCGGTGTACTGCTTGCGCGGGTCACTGCCCTGGTAGTCGGGGATTCCGGCCTTGCACGCGCGGCCCGGGCGGTCGTCGCCGTCAGGCATCTGATAACCGCTGTCCTTGAGGTAGGCGAACCATTCGCCCTTGAGCACCTGAAAGCGGCTGATGGCCAACGGTCTGGCGAACGTCACCGGATGCATCGGGCCTTCATCGGGCTCGCGACCGACTTCATTGTCCGGGGTGCCCATGGTGAAAGTGCCGGTGGGCAGCACGACCATTTCCGGGCAGTCCTTGCAGTCCTTGAACACCTTGCCCGGCGTCGGTGGCGTGGCGGCTTGCGCCGCGCTCGGCAGGAGGCCGGCGGCGAGTGCAGCGAGCACCAGTGCGGGCAGGGCTTGCAAGGAAAAACCAGGTGACTCAGCGTTCATTTCGCGTCTCGCTAAAAGGAAAAAAAAGGGCCGGCTCATAAGGCCTGATCGAGGATGCTCAGCAGGCGGTCGATCTGCGCTTCGTTGTTGAGCAGCCCCGGTGCGGTGCGGATCACCGGGCCAACATCACGCTCGACGGCATCGGCCACCACACGATTGGCCATCAGGTGCGCGGCGATCTTGTCGCTGTCCTTGCCCTTGACCCGGAAGAAGGTGAAACCGGCCGAAAAACCGGGGCTCAGCGGCGTCACCAGTTCGATCTGCGGGCGCTGCAGCAGGCGTTTTTTCAGGTAGCTGTTGAGCTCATGGATGCGCGCCTGCACTTCGGCCTTGCCCAGTTGCAGGTGCAGCCGGAACGCCTCGGTCAGCGCCCAGCGATGTTCGAAGGCGTGATAGCCGCCCGGCGTCATCGTCGTGGAAAAGTGCTCGGCCTCGGAGAAGGTCGGGATGATCGGCGTGACGTATTTCACTTCCGGTGTGCGGCTGCAGACGATGCCGGTGCCGCGTGGGCCGAACATCCATTTGTGCGTGCCGGCGATGAAGAAGTCGCAATTCATCGCCGGGAAACTCAGGTCCTCGACGCCAAAACCGTGCACACCGTCGACCACGTAAATGATCCGGTCGGCATCGCTGCGATTGCGGTTGTGCTTGTCGACCAGCGCCCCGATCGCGCCGAGCGGCAGCTTCACGCCGCTGCCCGAATGCACCCAGCACATGCCGAGCACGCGGGTCTGCGGGCGGATGCTGCGGTCGATCTGGTCGAGCAGTTCCTGCTCGTTGATCTGTTGCGGATCGTCGAACAGGCGAATCTTGCGCACCTGGGTGCCTTCGCGCGCGGTGCGCAACTCGAGAATCGTGTGGGTGGCGTAGTGCTCGTGTTCGGTGGTGAGGATTTCCTGATCGGCGCGCACGTGCACGCCGCCATAAATCATCGTCAGTCCTTCGGTGGTACTGCCAGTCAGCGCAATCTGTGTGGCATCGGCTTGCAGGTATTTACCGGCCCAGACACGCACATCGTGTTCGCGCTGTTCGATCACGCCGACATCCCAGTCCATCGCCAGCCCGGGATTTTTGTCGAGCGCGGCACGGTGTTGTTCAATCGCTTCGCGCACCGGTTTCGGATGAGTGGTGATGAGGAAGTTGGAGAAGTGCAGATACTCGGGATCCTGATTGAACAGCTGCTGCAACTGCGCCCATTTATTGCGCGGCAGTGGCGCGATCGGTGTAGCGGCAGCGACGCTCGGCAAGCTCGCGCCCAGTGGCAGCGCCGTCGCGAGGATTGCGGCCTGCTTCAGAAAGTCACGACGGTTGCTCATGGCTTGACGGTGTCCTGAGCATTGGCCAGGGCCGGTTTTGTCGCTTTCTCGACCTGCTCCCAGACGCGCAGGAAGTTGCCGCCCCAGAGCTTGGCGATATCGGCCTCGGAGTAGCCGCGCGTGAGCAATTCGGCGGTGACGTTGCGGATCTCGCCGACATTCTCCCAGCCTTTGACGCCGCCGCCTTCGTTGAAGTCGGAACTGATGCCGACGTGGTCGATGCCGATCTTGCGCACGGTGTAATCGATGGCGTCACCGAGATCTTTGAGGCTGGCTTTCGGTTCTTCTTCGAGAATCGCGTAGAGCTGACCGGCGTACTCGCCGAATTTCTGCTCCGACCACGCGGCGATGATCGGGTCGCCCGGCATCAGCGCCATGGCCAGGTTCGGCAGCGGTGGAAGGTCATAGCGCTTGCGCAGTTCGTTGAGCTTGTCCTGCGTGGCTTGGGTCAGCGGGCGCAGGTACTGCGAGAAGCCAACGATCTGCACCACGCCGCCGCTGTTCTTGATCAGTTGCAGTTCCTTGTCGCTGAGGTTGCGCGGGATATCCACCATCGCCCGCGGTGCGGAATGCGAGGCCACCAGCGGCGTGCGGCTCAGCTGCGCGACTTGTTCGAGGGCCTTGGTCGACATCTGCGAGACATCGATGATCACCCCCAGATCGTTGAGGCGTGTGACCGCTTGTTTGCCCAGCGCCGACAGCCCGTCGAGGGCATCCGGCGAATCATTGAAGAACGGCAGCGGCCGCGACGAGTCAGCCCAGTCGTTGTTGCCTATGTAGCTGAAACCGAACATGCGCATGCCGCGCGCCGTCCACAGATTCAACAGATCGAGGTCGTGGCCGAGCGGGTAGGCGTTGAGCATGCTGATGAAGATCGCAAACTTGCCTTCGCCGTGCAGTCGACGCAAATCGGCGGGGGTGTAAGCGATCCCGACCTGATTGGGGAAATCGCGCACCATGCCGGAAATGATCTTGTAGCGGACCTCCTGCTGATTGCGTGCCTCGTCGACAAAACCGGCCGTGGGTTTGTGCGGGGCGTTGGCGCCGTTCCAGATTTCCGGCCAGCCGAAAATCGTCAGCGCCGCACCGGACAGCCGCCCACGATTGGCTTTGACCAGGTCGAACTGGCCGCTGCCGTCCTTGTCGACTTCGTTGCCGGTGGTGCCGAAATCCTGGGTAACGGTGATGTGGCTGTCGAACGAAAGCATGTGTTCGTGCAGTTCTTCGGCCTGCTGCATGACGGTGTGCGGGTAACCGGGGTTGTCCCTGAACCAGGTGTCCCAAACCGCCAGGGCAGCGCCGGCGCTGATCGCCAGCGCCAGCGGCAGGCCGATGAAAAGAGCCTTGTTCGAACGTGGTTTTGTCATTGCCATCTCAGTCAGGTTCGCCGTCGAGGTGCAGGCGCAGAGGCCTTTGCTATCTGGGAGGAACGAGTGGATGGCGAGGAAATTTAGTCACTGGGATGGCAGATAAATCCTTATGTCCAGGCTTAAATTTGCCGGTCCAGCAAACGTTCTAGCTTGGATAAAGCCTGCTTCAGGGCTGACACAGGTAGGGCAATGAGGATTTCTCGACGATGGTTCATGGCAGGCCTGGCGTTGACCGGTGCTGCTGCACCTGCGGCCTGGTTCGGGCATCGTGAATGGACGAAGCCGGACCCGACGATCACCCCCGGTGAGGCGTCGTTCGATGTCGCCGACGTGGCCGGGCAACGCCTGGCCAATGCCTTGCGCGGTGTCTGGACGATTCGCTTCACCGGCAGCGATGCAGGCCTGGATGGCTTGCCGGGTGAAGGCCTGGAAGTGTTTCTCGACATCGGTCACAAGGGCCGAGGTGTGACTGGCTTCCTCGACACCGCCGAGCGTTTGCGCAGTGATGAAACACCCCGTTACCGTATTCTTGGCGATCTGGCCGGGGCAGAGGCGGCGAAACTCAGCTGGCGTTTGCTCGGCACTGACGGCCGCGTCGTTTACCAGCTGAACATGATCCTTGATGAGGTCTGGGCCGATTTCGGCAACGCCGGCAGCGGCACGCTCAGCGGCACCGTGCAGCGCCTCGATCGATCATTGGCCCTGCCTGCGCAGGACAACCGCTTCGTCGCAGTGAAATGTCTGTTCCCCGAAGCCCGTCAGCGCACCCCGCTCAACGAGCCGTTGCTGGCGTGGCTGGTGTCGCCCGAACATCGCCTGTTCCATCAGGTCTGGCACGCCACCCGCGACAAATGGCACACGCTGGCCGAGGACAAACGCAATGCCTTGCGCGGCCTCGGCTGGCAGCCCGGGCCGCGCGGCCAGGAGCGTGACGCCCGTGGCGCGCACAAGGACCGTAACGGTTCCGGCATCGACTTTTTCTTCATGCATCGGCACATGCTCGGTACGGCGCGCTCGATGATGGATCTGCCGTCTTGGCGGTTTTTCCCGCTGCCGCAACCCGAGCTGGTGCGTGATCGTCAGGGCTTTGCGCGCTACTTCGACAACCACGACGGCACGGCGCTGCCGCCGACCTGGCTGGCCGCCGAAGATGATGAATACAGCCAGTGGGTCAGCGACCTGAAAACCGCCGAGACCTATGAGAGTAATTTTCAGGTCTGGGAGTCGCAGTACCGCGATCCACAATATCTGTCGAAGCTGACCCTGGGCCAGTTCGGGTCCGAGGTGGAACTGGGCCTGCATGACTGGCTGCACATGCGCTGGGCGTCGGTACCGCGCGATCCTTCCAACGGTCAGCCGGTGCCGCTGGCGCGAGATCTGGATGACTTCGCCGCGCGCTGGTTCGCTGCGGAAAACGATTTTCTCGGTGACCCGTTTTCATCCCACGTGAACCCGGTGTTCTGGCATTTTCACGGCTGGATCGATGATCGCGTCGAGGACTGGTTCCGCGCGCACGAGCGCTTCCACCCGGGCCAGGTCACGCGCCTTGAAGTCAACGGTGTGAAGTGGTTTGCGCCGGGGCGCTGGGTGGAAATCGCCGATCCATGGCTTGGGCCGGACACTCACGGTTGCAGCACCACGCCGGGCCTGCAGAAGGGCAGGTCGGTGGAGATGGACCCGGAAACCATGAAACTGGCCCTGCGCATCACCTTCGGCGAGGACCAGGAGAAACTCTCCGGCCTGTTGCGCCGCGTGCCGCAACGGCCCTGGTATGCGCGCAATCTCAAGCCGAAACAGAGTTCGGCTTGAGACTCCGCCATGGCCCTTCGCGAGCAGGCTCGCTCCCACCTTTGACCGAGTTCCTTCAGTAGCAATGAATCCAGGGTGGGAGCGAGCCTGCTCGCGAATACGGTCTTGCAGTCAAAACAATTACCACGCCTGCCAGCCACCCCCCAACGCTTTGTACAGCGCGATACTCGCCTGCATCCGCGATAGCCGCAGTTGCACATTCAGATCCTGCGCGGCGTAGAGCGTGCGCTGGGTTTCCAGCACGGTCAGCAGGTCTGCGGCGCCTGCCCGATAGCGGCGCTGGGCGATATTGAAAGCGCTCTGCGCCTGATTCAGTTCTTCGCCCTGCCACTGGCGTTGTTCATCCAGCCCCCGAATGCTGTTGAGGGCTTTCTCGACATCAGCGAAGCCGTTGATGATTGCGCCACGATAGGTTTGCAGCAGCTCTTCCTGACGCGCCGTGGCCTTGTCGCGCTCGGCGCTCAAGCGGCCGTTATTGAAGATCGGCGCGACCAGCCCAGCCGTCAGGTTGTAGAAAGGACTGCGCAACACGTCGTCAAACTGGTTGGCGCCCGAGCCGAGCTGCGCGGTCAGCGTCACGCCAGGCAACATCGCTGCGCGCGCGACTTTGACGTCGGCGGCAGCGGCGGCCAGTTGCGCTTCGGCGCGGGCGATGTCCGGGCGGTGGCTGAGCAGATCGCTCGGCACACCGCTGGCAATTGCGGGCCATTGCAGGCGATCAAATGATTCCTGATGGGCCGCCAGTTGCTGCACCGGTTGGCCGAGCAGGGTGGCCAGGCTGATCAACGCCTCCTGCGCCTGTTGTTGCACCAGTGGCAATTGCCGTTGCTGGGCGGCGACCAGGCTTTTCTGCTGTGCCAGTTCCAGCGCTGTTGCCGAGCCGGAATCAAACCGGGTCTGCACCAGCTTCAACACGCTCTGCGCATTGGCAAGATTCAATTCGGCAATGCGCTGCTGTTCGCGCAGTGACAGGGTTTGTGCATAAGTACTGGCCACCGCACTGAGCAGCGTCAGCTCAACGGTCGCGCGATCGAATTCGCTGGCCTGCAAAGCAAATTGCGCACTGTCGCGCGACGCCCGTTTACCCCCCCAGAAATCGATTTCGTAGGACGCGCTCAGATTGGCATCGAAGTAATCCACCGCCTTGTTGCTGCTGTCGGCATCCAGCTGGCTGTAGCCATTGCCGCGCAGCAGTTTCTGCCGATTGGCATTGCCCCCGGCCTTGACTTCCGGCAACAACGAGCCACCGGCGATCACCGTGCTGGCCTGCGCCTGCTGCACGCGCGCAACCGCAGCGGCCAGATCGAAACTGCCTACGCGGGCCTGCTCGATCAGGCGCTCCAGCTCCGGGCTGCCGAACTGCGTCCACCACTGTGGATTGTTGCGGGCAACATTGGCGTTCTGCGGCGATTGCCAGGCCGCTGGCGCTTGCACGCCACTGTCCGGGCGCTGGGCGGGACTGCCGCAAGCACTGAGAAACAGGCACACGGTCAACACACTGAGACGCGGTTTCATAGATCGATCATTCACTGGTAAGGGCCGTGACCGGGTCGAGCCGGGCGGCTTTGCGGGCCGGCATGAAGCCGAAAACGACACCGGTCACAAGGGCGCAACCGAAGGCGCCGAGCACCGCGATCAACGAGAACGCCACGGCGATATCGCTGAGGATCAGCACGCCGCCTACCATCAATGCGAGGGCGATCCCGGCGATGCCGCCAACCACCGAAAGCATCACCGCTTCGGTAAGGAACTGGCGCAGGATGTCGCGCTGGCGCGCACCGGTGGCCATGCGGATACCAATCTCGCGAGTACGCTCGCGCACGGTCATCAGCATGATGTTCATCACGCCGATGCCGCCGACCAGCAGCGAAATCGCCGCAATCGAACCGAGCATCAGCGACAGGGTGTTCTGCGTGCGCGCCTCGGCCTGGATCATCGCGGCATTGTTGGTCAGTTCGAAATCCTTCTTGCCGTTGTGCAGGCGCAGCATCAGCTGTTCGATGGCCTGCTCGGCGTCCTTGACCTTGCCCGCGTCGGTGGCGGCGATGGCGACGTATTCCGGATCGTGCGTACCGAACAGGCGCACGCTGGCGGCTGAATAGGGTACGGCGATGCGGTCGTCGCTGTCGGAGTCGCCGGAGCTGGCGCCTTTTTCCGCGAGCACGCCGACCACCTGAAATGGCACGTTTTCAATGAGGATGTATTGGCCGATCGGGTTGGCGACATCCTTGAGCAATTTGTTGCGCACCTTGTGCCCGATCACCGCGACGGCGGCCGCGTTGGCTTCGTCGGCCTCGGTGAAGTAACTGCCTTGCACCACCGGCCAGTTGAAGATCGCCGGGAAGTGGGTGTCGTTGCCGCCGACGTAGCTCAAGTGGTCGGCATTGCCATAGCGCACGCCGGCCTCGGTGCCGATCACCGGCATGATGCGCTGCACTTGCGGCAGGCTCGCGATGGCGCGGACATCGTCCAGAGTGATGATTCCCGCGGGTGTACGCGGGTTCGGCGCCGAGCCGCTCAGATAAAGGATGTTCGAACCGAACGCGCCCATCTGCGCCATCACCTGGCGCTTGCTGCCTTCGCCCACTGCGAGCATGACCACCACTGACGCCACGCCGATGATGATTCCGAGCAGCGTCAGAGCGGTGCGGAAACGGTTGATCCACATCACCCGCCACGCCGCCTGCAGGGCGTCGACCAGTTCGCCTTTCCACGCGCCGGTGGCTTCGGCGCCTTCACTCAGACGCTTGCGCAGGTCGACCGCTTGCAGGGCGCCGGGGTTGGCGCTGGTCTGGGCTTCGGGGTTGTCCCGGGCGCTGTCGCTGATGATCAGGCCGTCACTGATTTCGATGATGCGTTTGGCCCGCGCCGCCACTTCGCGGTCGTGGGTGATCAGAATCACCACATGGCCCTGGCTCGCCAGTTCGTCGAGCAGCGCCATGACCTCTTTGCCGCTGTGGCTGTCGAGGGCGCCGGTCGGTTCGTCGGCGAGAATGATGTGGCCGCCGTTCATCAGGGCGCGAGCGATAGACACCCGCTGCTGCTGGCCGCCGGACAACTGATGCGGACGGTTGCCGGTGCGCGCGGCCAGACCGAGACGGTCGAGCAGGGCGGCGGCGCGGGCATGGCGTTCGGCGGCCGGGGTGCCGGCATAGATTGCCGGCATCTCGACGTTCTCCTGGGCCGAGCCGGACGGAATCAGGTGGTAGCCCTGAAACACGAAACCGAACGCTTCGCGACGCAGCCAGGCCAGTTCATCGCTGTCCAGGCCCGCAACGTTTTCCCCGGCAAAACGGTATTCGCCGCAGGTCGGCCGGTCGAGGCAGCCGAGGATGTTCATCAGCGTCGATTTGCCGGAGCCGGACGCGCCGACAATCGCCACGAATTCGCCGGCATGGATCGCCAGGTCGATGCCGCGCAGCACGTGAACTTGCGGTGCGTCGCCGCCACCGTAGGATTTGCGGATGTCCTGCAGGTCGATCAGGGGCGTTTGCATTCAACCCCCGCTGCCGCTGGCCGGGCCGATCAGCAGGTGATCGCCTTCATCGAGGCCGTCGAGAATCTGCACTTTGAGCCGGTCGCTGATGCCGGTGCGCACTTCACGAGATTCGATCTTGCCGTTGGCAGCGACCACTTGCGCCGTCTGCCGATCAGCGTTAGCGCTGCCTTGCAGGGCGGCCACCGGCGCCGTGAGTACATCTTTGGCCTGATCGGCGACAAAGAACACTTGAGTGGTCATCTCCGCCATCAGGGCGTTGTCGGCGTTATCGACATCCAGTAGCACGGTGTAGAGCACCACGCGGGCGCTGCCGCTTTTACTGCTGCTGGCCGGGCTGCCACCGCCCTGGCTGGTCTGGTCCAGCGGCTTGGGCGGTACCGGCAGAATTTGCCGCACCGTGCTGCTCCAGCGCCGGTTACCACCGCTGAGCGTGGTGAAGTACGCGCTCATGCCCGGTTTGACATGACCGATATCGGCTTCCGAGACCTCGGCCCACACGGTCATCGGTGACAATCTGGCGATGCGCAAAATCAGCGGCGTCTGTTGCTGGGCGTTGAGGGTCTGGCCCTCGCGCGCATCGAGAGCAACCACGGTGCCGGCCATCGGCGCGTAGATCTGCGTGTAGCCGAGCTCGGCCTGATCGCTGCGCAGGCTGGCTTCGGCCTGGCGTATCTGCGCCTGGAACATGTCGATGCGTGCTTGCGTGGCTTTCAGTTCGGCGCGGGCGGTCTGCACGTCTTCTTCACGGGTCGCGCCGCCAGCCGCGAGGTTTTGCTGGCGCTGGTATTTCTGCTGTGCCAGTTCGTGCTGGGCGCGCTGTTCCTGCCATTGCGCCTTGAGGTTTTCGATCGAGAAACGCCCGGCGTCGAGTTTGGCTTTTTGCGTCGACGGATCGATTTCCACCAGCAACTGGCCTTCCTTGACCACGTCACCGACTTCGACGTGGATCTTCTGAATCTGCCCGGAAGCCTGCGCCCCGACGTCCACATAACGGCGCGGTTGCAGGGTGCCGAGGGCGGTGACGCTGCTTTCTATGTCGCCGCGCGACACTTGCACGGTGGCGAATTTATCCCGGCCCGGTGGCAGCATCTGCCACGCGGCATAACCGACAACCGGGATCAGACAAAGGACTACGAGCAGGGCGCGTCGGGCAGGGCGGGGACGTTTCATGCAGGGTTCCGGCCAGTGGAAATCGGCCCGTCGTTCGGCCGGCGCACGTAGGTTGACGCGGCATCGAACGCTGTCGCGGGGCACGACAGACACGGGAAGGTCTCCTGTAAACGTGGCAAGGGCAGGGGAATTTAAGCGGGGACACACAAAGTTACAGCCATAGAACCGCACTATTTGTCGGTCAAGGCCAAACACTACTTTAAATCTATATGAGAATTACTATAAATTACGCTCTTCAAGTTGCCACTATCTTGCTACTGCCGTTTGCGGCGTCGCCGATCAGTGCGCTCAAGGACAGAACCCGCAGGTTTGCGGCCGGGAGTCATGTTGGAAAACTACTATCGGGAGCTGGTGTGTTTCCTGAACGCCAAGCTCGGCAACCGTCAGGTCGCCGAAGATGTGGTGCATGACGCCTATCTGCGGGTGCTCGAACGCTCCAGCCAAACCCCGATCGAACAACCCCGCGCATTTCTCTACCGCACCGCGTTGAACCTGGTCATCGATGACCACCGGCGCAATGCGCTGCGCCAGGTCGAATCACTGGAAGTGCTCGACAACGAAGAACGCTATTTCACCCCGTCGCCGCACAGCACGCTCGACCATGGTCAGCGACTCGGCATGCTCCAGCGCGCCCTGGCCGAATTGCCGCCGCTGTGCCGCGACAGTTTCCTGCTGCGCAAGATCGAAGGTCTGTCGCACCCGGAAATCGCCGAGCAATTGGGTATTTCCAAGGCACTGGTGGAAAAACACATCGTCAACGCGATGAAACATTGCCGCCAGCGGATCAAGCAATGGGATGCCCATTGAGCCGCCACCGTTAAATTTTATTTCTTTGTCCTCGTTCCTACTCAACAGACGACCTGCTGTCCTGCTCAAGGCCAGTCGGGTCACTTAGGCTCTCCTTGCCCCTTGTTGAGGGGTTCATCCAGAGGACACTGGAAATGACTCAGGCAATTGCATCGCCCATCGTTCACGACCTGATCGGCGTCGGTTTCGGCCCTTCGAACCTGGCGCTGGCCATCGCTCTGCAAGAGCGCGGGCCGGCCCTCGGCGAGCTGGATGTGCTGTTCCTCGACAAGCAGGCCGATTACAGCTGGCACGGCAACACTCTGTCGACCCAGAGCGAATTGCAGATTTCCTTCCTCAAGGACCTGGTGACCCTGCGCAATCCGACCAGCCCCTATTCGTTCGTCAACTACCTGAAAGACCACGGCCGTCTGGTCGATTTCATTAACCTGGGCACCTTCTACCCATGCCGCATGGAGTACAACGACTACCTGCGCTGGGTGGCCGGGCAGTTCACTGCGCAGAGCCGTTACGGTGAAGAAGTGTTGACCATCGAACCGGTCCTGCATAACCAGCAGGTCGAGGCGTTGCGGGTGATTTCCCGTGGCAGCGACGGCCAGCAGTTCGTGCGCACCACGCGTTCGGTGGTGGTCAGTGCCGGCGGTACACCGCGTATTCCCGAGGCGTTCAAGGCGCTGAAGGGCGATCGCCGGGTTTTCCATCACTCGCAGTACCTGTCGCAAATGGCCAAACAGCCGTGCGTAAACAATCAGCCGATGAGCATCGCGATTATCGGGGGCGGGCAGAGCGCGGCGGAAGCGTTCATCGATCTCAACGATTCGTTCCCGTCGGTGCAGGTCGACATGATCCTGCGCGGTTCGGCGCTGAAGCCGGCGGACGACAGCCCGTTCGTCAACGAAGTGTTTTCGCCGGAATTCACCGACCTGGTGTTCCAGCAGAACAGCGCCGAGCGCGAGCGGCT
>Ga0307408_100001665_pt1 | contig 16373 bp, 15 predicted proteins | sample 322Cmetagenome_FD_202116 | JGI IMG/M metagenome (GOLD analysis project Ga0307408, IMG submission 202116) | Maize rhizosphere microbial communities from greenhouse at UC Davis, California, United States - 322HYB-C-3 | ecosystem: Host-associated > Plants > Roots > Rhizosphere > Soil | place...
CCTTCTGGACCGAGGATGAAATGATGGCGCACGGCTTTTCCGCCAAAGGTGCGTCGGCCATGGGTCATTTGCCGCAGTCGGGCGGCGGCGGCATGCTCGATGTGCTGGCTGGGCTGCCGACATCGGCCGGGCGGCGCAAGATCCTCATTCACATCAATAACACCAATCCCATCCTCGATGAAAACAGCCCGCAGCGCGGTGTGTTGCGCGCGCAGGGTGTCGAGGTGGCGTATGACGGCATGGAGATTTTATTGTGACCACTTTCACCGAACGCTTGCTGGCCAAGGGCGAGCGCTATCACATCCACCACCCGTTCAACGTGCGGATGCAGCATGGCTTGCTGAACCCGGACCAGATCCGCGGCTGGGTCGCCAACCGTTTCTATTACCAGGTCTGCATCCCGCGGAAAGACGCCGCCATCATTGCCAATTGCCCCGACCGCGCCACCCGCCGCCGCTGGCGCCAGCGCATCGTGGACCACGATGGCGACGACAGCCACGAAGGCGGGATCGAGGCGTGGGTGCGCCTCGGCGTGGCGGTGGGGCTGACGCGCGAGGAACTGTGGTCGCAGCGGCATGTGCTGCCGGGCGTGCGCTTTGCCGTCGATGCCTATGTGAATTTTGCGCGGCAGGCGCCGTGGCAGGAAGCCGTGTGCTCCTCGCTGACGGAAATGTTTGCGCCGAAAATCCACCAGGACCGGCTGGCCAGCTGGCCGCAACACTATCCGTGGATCGAGCCGGACGGCTTGCACTACTTCCGCAGCCGCATTGCGCTGGCCGAGCGCGACGTGGAACACGGGCTGGAAACCACGCTGGCGTATTTCGTCACGCCGGAGCAGCAGGCGCGCGCGCTCGATATCCTGCAATTCAAGCTCGATGTGCTGTGGTCGATGATGGATGCGATTGAACTGGCGTACGGCTGATTCGGTTAATCAAGGAGACTGGTGATGGAAACCACTGTTGCGCATCCGCGCCTGGCCCGTTTGTTCCGCCTGCAATGGGAACCCGCCCAGGATGCGTATGTCTTGCTGTACCCGGAAGGCATGGTCAAACTCAATCGCAGCGCCGCGGAAATCCTCAAGCGCTGCGATGGCAGCCGGCCGTTGCCGGAGATTGTCGCGCAGCTGGAACGCGATTTTGGCGCCACCGGGCTGGCGCCGGATGTCGATGCTTTCATCATCGATGCGCGCCGGCATGGCTGGGTGATCTGAGCATGGAGACCCCGGCCATGACGCCAGCGACTGCGCCTCCGCTGTGGCTGCTGGCGGAACTGACTTACCGCTGCCCGCTGCACTGCGTGTTTTGCTATAACCCCGTCGATTACGTGCGCTGCCGCGATGAACTGTCGACCGGACAATGGTTCAGCGTGATGCGCCAGGCGCGTGAACTGGGCGCCGCGCAGCTGGGTTTTTCCGGCGGCGAGCCGCTGTTGCGCGACGACCTGGAATTGCTGGTGGCGGAAGGGCGGCGCCTGGGTTTTTATACCAACCTGATCACGTCCGGCATCGGGCTGACCGACGCGCGCCTGCGGGCGCTGCGCGATGCGGGCCTCGACCACATCCAATTGTCGTTCCAGGATTCGACGCGGGAAATGAACGACTTCCTCAGCAGTACGCGCACCTTTGACCTGAAGGCGAAGGTGGCGCGGCTGATCAAGCAATACGAGTACCCGATGGTGCTGAACGTGGTGCTGCACCGCTACAACCTGGACCACGTGGAGCGCATTATCGACATGGCGCTGGCCATGGGCGCGGAATACCTGGAGCTGGCCAACACCCAATACTATGGCTGGGGTTTATTAAACCGGGCGCAATTGATGCCCACCCGCGAACAGGTTGAACATGCGGAAAGCGTGGTGCACCGCTGCCGTGAACGGATCGGCAACCGCATGCGCATCCTGTTTGTGGCGCCGGATTATTTCGAAGGCCAACCCAAGGCGTGCATGAATGGCTGGGGCTCGGTGTTCCTGGCGGTGGGCGCGGATGGCGCGGCGCTGCCTTGCCATGCGGCGCGCACAATCCCGGGCATCGATTTTCCCGACGTGCGCGAGCACGGCTTGCGCGAGATCTGGTACCACAGCGATGCGTTCAACCGCTTCCGTGGCGATGCGTGGATGCAGGAGCCGTGCCGGACGTGTCCCGATAAAGACAAGGATCATGGCGGTTGCCGCTGCCAGGCGCTGGCGTTGGCGGGGGATGCGGCGGCGGCTGATCCTGTGTGCGGCAAATCACCGGCGCACGGGGTGGTCGAACAGGCGGTGCGGTTGGCGCGACGCCCCGGAGGGAAGCATGAGCAGCCGCTGGTGTTCCGCAGCGATGGCGAATCGCGGCGTTTGATGGCGGGCTTGATGGCGGAACCGCCGGCTGGGTAGGGAAGGTGAACGACAGGTCGGCGGCGCGGCGTGCGCTGCGCCGCCGGTGCGGGAATTAGTCCTGGCGGACCCAGGTTTGCGTGCGGCCCAGCATCGGCATGCCGATGTAGCCGCGCATTTTCAGCTTCTTGCCGCCATCGGTCAGTTCCAGCTTGCTCTTGTACACTTTGCCGTTGTTCGGGTCGAGGATTTCTCCGCCCGAGTATTGATCGCCGTCTTTTTTCAGGCCGGTCAGGATCACCATGCCGACCACCGGCTTGTCCTTGCGCGCATCGGTGCACTTGTCGCATTTCGGGCTTTGGTCTTCGTTCGGCGCGCGGAACAGTTTTTCAATCTGGCCCTGCAGCATGCCGTTGCTTTCCGTGATGCGGATCAGCGCTTTCGGCTTGCCGGTTTCGTCGTCGATGTTTTGCCACAGGCCGACCGGCGAAATGTCGGCGGCGAAGGCGGGGGACAGGGCGGCAGCCAGCAGGGCGCCGGCGGTGAGGCGTTTGAACATGAGTGTCTCCAAAGAGGGTTATGGGTGTTATCCGTCCAGTGTAGCAAAACGACCGTGCTATTTCCTAGCCCTAATTAGAGGAACTACTCGGGTGCCACAGCTATCGAACCCGGCGCGAACGATAGTGCGAAAGGGGCCAGGCCCAATGAAAAAAGCCGGCGCTGAGGCCGGCTTTTGCTGGGGCGCGTGCGGGATTACGCCGGCAGTTTGGCCAGTTGTTCCTGCATCTTGGCCAGGGTGGCGCCGAAGGTGGCGACACGCTCTTTCTCTTGCGCGACCACGGCGGCCGGGGCGCGGGCCACGAACGATTCGGACGACAGCTTGCCGGACGCCTTGGCGATTTCGCCTTCCAGGCGTGCGATTTCCTTGGACAGGCGCTCGCGTTCGGCCTTCACGTCGATCTCGACTTTCAGCATCAGCTTGGTGGTGCCCACCACCGATACCGCCGCCGTGGTTTCCGGCAGCGTGTCGACAATCGACACCTCCGACAGCTTGCCCAGCGCCTGGATGTACGGTGCGAACACCGCCATGCGTTCCTTGTCGGCGCCGGACGCTTCCACGATCAGCGGCACGCGCAGCGACGGCGCCAGCTTCATTTCACCGCGCAGGTTACGCGTCGCATCGGTCAGCGCCTTCAGCTCGCCCATCCAGCTTTCCGCCGCTTCATCGATGTTGGCGGCCACCGCGATCGGATACGGCTGGGTCATGATGGATTTCCCTGCGCTGTCGCCCTTGCCGGCCATCGGCGCCACGGTCTGCCACAATTCTTCCGTGATGAACGGGATGATCGGGTGCGCCAGGCGCAGCACGACTTCCAGCACGCGCAGCAGGGTGTGGCGGGTGGCGCGCTGCTGGCCTTCGGTGCCGTGTTGCACCTGCACCTTGGCCAGTTCCAGGTACCAGTCGCAGTACTCGTCCCACACAAACTTGTAGATCGCGCTGGCGATATTGTCGAAGCGGTAGTCCTCAAAACCCTTGGCGATGTCCAGCTCGGCCTTTTGCAGCAGCGAGATGATCCACTTGTCCGCCTGCGACAGGTCGGCATCGTTGGCCGAGCAGTCGTGGCCTTCGGTGTTCATGATGACGAAGCGGGTCGCGTTCCACAGCTTGTTGCCGAAGTTGCGGTAACCTTCGCAGCGGCCCAGGTCGAAGTTGATGTTGCGGCCCAGCGAGGCGTACGACGCCATCGTGAAGCGCACCGCGTCGGTGCCGTAGGCGGCGATGCCTTCCGGGAATTCCTTGCGGGTGGCCTTTTCGATTTTCTCGGCGGCTTTCGGGTTCATCAGGCCGGTGGTGCGTTTTTCCACCAGCGCGTCGATGCCGATGCCGTCGATCAGGTCGATCGGGTCCAGCGTGTTGCCCTTCGACTTGGACATCTTCTGGCCCTGCGAATCGCGCACCAGGCCGTGCACGTACACGGTGTTGAACGGCACCTTGCCGGTGAAGTGCGCGGTCATCATGACCATGCGCGCCACCCAGAAGAAAATGATGTCAAAGCCCGTCACCAGCACGTTCGACGGCAGGAAGGCCGACATTTCCGGCGTCTGTTCCGGCCAGCCCAGGGTCGAGAAGGGCACCAGCGCGGACGAGAACCACGTGTCAAGCACGTCGTTGTCACGGGTCAGCGCGCCGGTGCTGCCGGCGGCCACCGCTTTGGCCTTGGCTTCTTCTTCGGTCTTGGCCACGAACACATTGCCCTGCTCGTCGTACCAGGCCGGGATTTGATGGCCCCACCACAGCTGGCGCGAAATGCACCAGTCCTGGATATTGTTGAGCCACTGGTTGTAGGTGGTCGACCAGTTTTCCGGCACGAACTTGATTTCGCCGGTGGCGACCTTGTCCAGCGCCACTTCGGCGATGGATTTGCCCGGGAAGTGCGTGCCTTCCGGCGCGGCCTTGCTCATGGCGACGAACCACTGGTCGGTCAGCATCGGTTCGATGACGACGCCGGTGCGGTCGCCGCGCGGCACCATCAGCTTGTGCGGCTTGACCTGTTCCAGCAAGCCTTGCGCATCGAGGTCGGCCACGATTTGCTTGCGGGCGGCAAAGCGGTCCAGTCCGACGTAAGCGCTTGGTGCGTTGTCGGCGATCTTCGCGTCCAGGGTCAGGATCGACGGCATGTCGAGCTTGTGGCGCTGGCCGACCTGGTAGTCGTTGAAGTCGTGCGCCGGCGTGATTTTCACGCAGCCGGTGCCGAACGCCTTGTCGACGTATTCGTCGGCGATGACCGGGATTTCACGATGACAGAGGGGCAGCTGCAGCATCTTGCCGACCAGCGCGGTGTAGCGCTCGTCGGTCGGATCGACCGCCACGGCGACGTCGCCCAGCATGGTTTCCGGACGGGTGGTGGCCACCGTCAGGTGGCCGCTGCCGTCGGCCAGCGGGTACTTGATGTACCACATCGAGCCATCTTCTTCTTCCGACACCACTTCCAGGTCGGACACTGCGGTGCCCAGCACCGGGTCCCAGTTGACCAGGCGCTTGCCACGGTAAATCAGGCCCTGTTCGAACAGGCGCACGAACACGTCGGACACGATTTTCGAGCGCGGCTCGTCCATCGTGAAGTATTCGCGGGCCCAGTCCGGCGAAGTGCCCATGCGGCGCATCTGGCCTGTGATGGTGGAGCCGGACTTCTCTTTCCACTCCCACACTTTTTCCACGAATTTTTCGCGGCCCAGGTCGTGGCGCGAGATTTTCTGCGCGTCGAGCTGGCGCTCCACCACGATTTGCGTGGCGATACCGGCGTGGTCGGTGCCGGGAATCCAGGCCGTGTTATGGCCCAGCATGCGGTGGTAGCGGGTCAGGCCGTCCATGATGGTCTGGTTGAACGCGTGCCCCATGTGCAAGGTGCCGGTCACGTTCGGTGGCGGCAGCTGGATGCTGAAGGACGGCTTCGACAGGTCGAGGGAGGCGGCAAAGTAACCGCGTTTTTCCCACTCGCTGCGCCAGAACTGTTCAATATTGGCAGGCTCGAATGACTTGGCTAATTCCATGATGTTGGGCGTAGGTTGTAAGCGAAAACGACCATTATAAGGGCGCAATGTGGCCAGTGCATGGGGCTGCCATCGCAGTGCACAATTTTTTTCGTCACATAACAGTGTCCAATATGCAACATTTCACTGCTTGTAAGTGAATTCATCAGTTGTAAGGGAGTGTAAGTACGGATGAGTGCGGGCCTGTCCGGCTGAGTGACTTTCATATAATGAAGCCATGTTCCCAATGTTTTCATTTTGGAAACGCGGGGGCCAAATTCCCGCAGCTGACAATCATGGAGGCAAAACATGGCTACGATCGATGTCAAGATTTCCCAGGCGGTGATGGATAGCGCCGCACTGGACGGACTGGCGCACGAAGACGGGGCGTTCGACACGGCAATGGATGCGATGGCGTCCGCCCTGGCCGGCATCGCGGGCGACGGGCCCTCATTCACCACCGCGGTGCTGGCGGACGGCACGGTGAAGATCACTTACCCGAACGGCGTGGTACAGGAATATACCGGCGTGACCCTGGCCAACGCCACGGCCGCCAGCGGTGTTGCCAGCGCCACCGGCATGAAGCTCACGGCGCCCGGCGCCGTGTCGATCGAAGCGGCCGGCAAGTTCGAATTCAACTACATGACGCAGCCGTCGTTCAGTATCGATGCGACGGTGGCCATGATGGACAGCATCAAGGTCCATACCCTGTATGCCACCACGTCGGCCGACTATGACGCGCTGTATGGCAACGTCAGCGCCGAGCTGGACGGGCACCTCACGGTTGGCATGGACGGCCGGTTGCATGGCAGTTTCAGCAGCCTGACCTTGGGCGCCGATCAATTCCTGGCCTCGGCCTCGATTGAAGGCCGTTTCAACCTGTCCGGCAATCCGGATGCGATGGCCCATCCCGACGTGGCCGGGGGCCGGCCGGAGATCTTGCTGAAACCGCCGGTATCGAATTTCACGCTCGATGGCAAGGCCACGTCGCTGGACCTGGAATTCCGCGATGGCAGTTATCTGCGCGGCGATGACCTGGGTGTGATGTTCAACAGTGGCCAGTTCGATGACATGCTGGGGCTGGTGCATGGCGCGCTGTCCGGCAGCGATACGATCAACGTGACCTTGCCGGCCGTGCTGCCGGCTAATGTCCTGGTCGCGTCCGGCGCCGGCGATGACGCGGTGTCGGTGGGCGGCGGTGGCGGCAAGCTCAGTGTGTTTGCCGGCGCCGGCAATGACGTGATCACGATGCTGTCCGATCACCACAAGGTCGATGGCGGCACCGGCACCGATACCGTGGTATTTGCCGGCAACAAGGCGCAATACACCGTGACCCAGGCCGATGGCAAACTCACCGTGGCGTCAAGCGGCGGCGCCGACGTGCTGAGCAATGTCGAACGCCTGCAATTTGCCGATGGCGCCGTGGCGTATGACATCGACGGCAATGCGGGCCAGGCATGGCGCATGTACCGCGCGGCGTTTGACCGCACACCGGATAATCCAGGCCTGGGCTATTGGATCAAGGCGCTGGACGGCCATGTGACCTTGCACGGCCTGGCCGAGAGCTTTATCAAGAGCACGGAATTTGCCCAGCGCTATGGCGACAACCCCTCGAACGCGGCCTTTGTCGCCCGCCTGTACAACAACGTGCTGCACCGCGAAGCCGAGCAGGAAGGTTTCAATTACTGGGTCGATGTGCTGGAACGCGGCGAACAGCGCGCCAACGTGCTGGCGAATTTCAGCGAGAGCGCGGAAAACCGGGCGCAAGTGGTGGGAAGTATAGAACATGGCTGCGAATACACGCCGTATGGTTCGTAAGCGAGGCGGGTGTTACAGGCTTGCAGCTTGCATCCCATTGTTACGCCTGTAACACCTGCCGAGACTCTGTCTATTTTTGCAATTTTTTTGACTCACCTGCCGCATCTGTCTACCTTGGTTCGCTCGTATAAACCGTATACGTGACCACTGAGGTAACAACCAAGGAGACAGACATGGCAGTTCGCTTCACCACGTTGTTGGCGGCAAGCTTGTTGGCCGGCGCGGCAGGGGCCGCACAGGCCCAGCAAAAGACCTTCTGGATCACCGTGGGCGACGCCGCCTACACGGAGTTGAAAAAAGCCGCGCCACAGGCGATCGCGCGCGAAAGCCGCTCGCTGACGGCGCAGGCCGCCACCGCCGGCAAGGCGGCTGCCAAGGAGCAGGTGCACCTGGTTGAAGTCGATGAAGACCAGATGCTGAAACTGTCGGCCGCCGTGCACCATGAATTGAAGCGCTGCGGCGGCTTCATGATGCACCGCAGTGAAGCGGAAGGCCTGGCGGTCCTGTCGCCGTCGGCCCAGCGGACCACGCTGGCGCCGGTGCTGACCCGTCCTTCGTATGCGCTCGACAACCAGACCCTGATCACGCCGCTGGTGTCGCAGTTGCAGGCCACCAATATCGGCCAGACCATCACCGACCTGTCCGCGTTCACCAACCGCTACTACACCACCACGGCCGGTGTGAATGCGTCGGACTGGCTGAAAAACAAGTGGGCCACGATGGCGGCCGGCCGCAGCGACATCACCGTGTCGCAATTCACCCATAGCGGCTATCCGCAAAAATCCGTGATCTTGACCATCAACGGCACCGACAATGGCAGTGAAGTCGTGGTGCTGGGCGCCCACCTCGACTCCATCGTCAGCGGCGGTGTCGGTGAAAGCACCCGCGCACCGGGCGCGGACGATGACGCGTCCGGCGTGGCCAGCCTGACCGAAGCGCTGCGCGTAATGCTGGCGGCGAACTACAAGCCGCGCCGCACCATCAAGTTCATGGGCTATGCGGCGGAAGAAGTGGGCTTGCGCGGTTCGCAGGATATCGCGGTCTGGCACAAGAACAACAACGTCAACGTGGTCGGCGTGATGCAGCTGGACATGACCAACTATAAGGGTTCGGCCAGCGATATCTTTATCTACACCGATTACACCGACAGCCTGCAAAACGATTTCATCGCCAAGCTGGTGCAGACCTACCAGCCGACCCTGACCATCGCCTATGACCGTTGCGGCTATGGCTGCTCCGACCACGCCTCGTGGACCGGCCAGGGTTACTGGGCTTCGCTGCCGTTCGAGGCCGCGTTCAACCAGGACAACCAGAACATCCACACGGTCAACGATACGTTTGCCAGCATGGGCAACCAGGCCAACCACGCGCTGAAATTTGCGCGCCTGGGCATGACCTATGCCATGGAGCTGGGCAGCGATGGTCCCGGCACGCCGCCGCCGGCCGACAAGGTGGAAACTTTCACCGGCTCGCTGACCGTCGGCCAGAAGCGTACGCTGGGCCCGTTCAAGGCCACCATCGGTACGTTCAAGGCATCGACCACCGGCTCGGGCGACACCGACCTGTACGTGCGCAAGACCACCGCGCCGACCACCACCTCATATGACTGCAAGTCCGATGGCTCGACGTCGACGGAAACCTGCTCGATCAACATGACGGCCAATGGCGATGTCTATGTGTTGTTGAACGGCTACACCGCTTCCAGCTATACGCTGACGGTCACGTACAAGCCGCAAACGCCATAATCGTTAGTTCGTCACGAATATGTGACAAATGTGTCGCGCGGCGGCGGGCGGATGTATAATCCGCTCGCTGCCCGCAAGGCAGCACACGCTAGGGGTCCTGCGTTGCGCATTCGAATGCGCAACTGTGGGTGAGAAATACCCTCCGAACCTGATCTGGATAATGCCAGCGAAGGGAAGCTTTAGGCTCGCTCCACCAGTCCGTCCGATTGGTGTTCCGCCCAATCTCCTTTGCTGGCTCCTGTAGAGCTACCGAAGGAGCCAAATGAACGCCAACGCCAAATTCCTGTCCGCCACTGCCGAAGTGGACAGCGCCGCCGTCGCACCACTGCCGAATTCCCGCAAGATCTATGTTGAAGGCAGCCGCCCTGACATCCAGGTGCCGATGCGCGAAATTTCGCAATCCGATACCTCCGCGTCGTTTGGCCATGAAGTCAATCCGCCGATTTACGTGTATGACACGTCCGGCGTGTACACCGATCCGCTGGCTAAAATCGATATCCGTTCCGGCCTGCCGGCCCCGCGCGCACCGTGGATCGCCGAACGCGACGACACCGAAGAACTGCCCGGTCCAACCTCCGAATACGGCCAGGCGCGCCTGGACGATGAAAAGCTGGCCGAACTGCGTTTCAACCTGTCCCGCAAGCCGCGCCGCGCCAAGGAAGGCGCCAACGTGTCGCAGATGCACTATGCGCGCAAAGGCATCGTGACGCCGGAAATGGAATACGTGGCGATCCGCGAAAACATGCGCCGCAAGGAATACCTGGCAGAACTGCGCGCCGCCGGTCCGCTGGGCGAACGCATGGCCGACATGATGGGCCGCCAGCACCCGGGTTTCAACTATGGCGCCAATATCCAGGCTGAAATCACGCCGGAATTCGTGCGCGAGGAAATCGCCCGTGGCCGCGCCATCATCCCCGCCAATATCAACCACCCGGAAATCGAGCCGATGATTATCGGCCGCAACTTCCTGGTGAAGATCAACGGCAATATCGGCAATTCCGCCGTGACCTCGTCGATCAGCGAAGAAGTCGACAAACTGACGTGGGCGATCCGCTGGGGCGGCGACACCGTGATGGACTTGTCCACCGGCAAGCACATCCACGAAACCCGCGAGTGGATCATCCGCAACAGCCCGGTGCCGATCGGCACCGTGCCGATTTACCAGGCGCTGGAAAAGGTCAACGGCAAGGCCGAAGACCTGACCTGGGAAATCTTCCGCGACACCTTGATTGAACAGGCCGAGCAAGGCGTCGATTACTTCACCATCCACGCCGGCGTGCTGCTGCGCTATGTGCCGATGACGGCCAAGCGCATGACGGGTATCGTGTCGCGCGGCGGTTCGATCATGGCGAAATGGTGCCTGGCGCACCACAAGGAAAACTTCCTGTACACGCACTTCGAAGACATTTGCCAGATCATGAAGCAGTACGACGTGTCGTTCTCGCTGGGTGACGGCTTGCGTCCGGGTTCCGTGTATGACGCCAACGACGAGGCGCAACTGGGTGAATTGAAAACCCTGGGCGAACTGACGCAGATCGCCTGGAAGCACGACGTGCAGGTGATGATCGAAGGCCCTGGTCACGTGCCGATGCAGCTGATCAAGGAAAACATGGACTTGCAGCTGGAACAGTGCCATGAAGCGCCGTTCTACACCCTGGGACCGCTGACCACCGACATCGCGCCGGGCTACGACCACATCACGTCCGGTATCGGCGCGGCGCAAATCGGCTGGTACGGTTGCGCCATGCTGTGCTACGTGACGCCCAAAGAGCACCTGGGCTTGCCGAACAAGGATGACGTCAAGGAAGGCATCATCACCTACAAGATCGCCGCCCACGCGGCCGACCTGGCGAAAGGCCACCCGGGCGCGCAAATCCGCGACAACGCCCTGACCAAGGCGCGCTTCGAATTCCGCTGGGAAGACCAGTTCAACCTGGGCCTGGACCCGGACAAGGCACGCTCGTTCCACGACGAGACCCTGCCCAAGGATTCCGCCAAGGTCGCGCACTTTTGCTCGATGTGCGGCCCGCACTTCTGCTCGATGAAGATTACGCAGGATGTGCGTGAATACGCGGCGTCCGGCATGCAGGAGAAGGCGATCGAGTTCGTCAAGGGCGGCTCCCAGCTGTACAGCAAGGCGTGATGGGGCAGCGATGATCCAGATCGAATTGAACGGCGAATCCCGTACGGTGCCGCCGCAGCAAACCTTGCAGGCGCTGGTGGAGGAGCTGGGCATCGCGCACCAGGCGCTGGCGCTGGCGGTCAACCGCACGGTGGTGCCGCGCCAGGCGTGGGGCGCACGCGCCCTGCAGCCCTCGGACAAAATCGACATCGTGCGGGCGATCGGCGGCGGTTGATATCCGTTGCGCGCGCATCCCGTAGGGCGGCTTTTACAAAGCCGCCATGCTGGCGTTGCCGCCCTACATGATCACCGCCGCGATATAAAAAAACTGGAGAATTCAATAATGTGTGACCAACACCAAGACCTGCTGACGATTGCAGGCAAAACCTACAAATCCCGCCTGCTGGTCGGCAGCGGCAAATACAAAGACTTGCAACAAACCCGCGACGCCACCCTGGCCGCGGAAGCGGACATCATCACGGTGGCGATCCGCCGCGTGAATATCGGCCAGGACCCGAACGCGCCCAGCCTGCTGGACGTGGTGCCGCCGTCGGAATTCACCATCCTGCCCAACACGGCGGGCTGCTACAACGCGAAAGATGCGGTGTACACCCTGCAAATGGCGCGTGAACTGTTGAACGGCCACAAGCTGGTGAAGCTGGAAGTGCTGGGCGATGAAAAAACGCTGTTCCCGAACATGCCGGAAACCCTGGTGGCCGCCAGGGAACTGGTCAAGGATGGCTTCGACGTGATGGTGTATTGCAGCGATGACCCGATCCAGGCGCGCATGCTGGAAGACATCGGCGTGGCGGCCGTCATGCCGCTGGCGTCGCTGATTGGTTCCGGCATGGGGATTCTGAATCCGTGGAACCTGTCGCTGATCATCGAGCAATCGAAGGTGCCGGTGCTGGTCGATGCCGGCGTGGGGACGGCGTCCGATGCCGCCATCGCGATGGAGCTCGGTTGCGACGGCGTGCTGATGAACACGGCGATTGCCGGCGCCCGCGACCCGGTCCGCATGGCGCGCGCCATGAAACTGGGCGTGCAGGCGGGCCGCGAAGCGTTCCTGGCCGGCCGGATTGCCCGCAAGTTCATGGCGTCGCCATCGTCGCCGATGGCTGGACGGGTCGCATGACCAGCGAAGCCCGCCAACCCTGCGTGCTGGTGTTTGCCGGCGCCGATCCGTCGGGCGGCGCCGGCATCGCCGCCGATATCCTGGCGATCCATGCGCAAAGCGCCCATGCGTTGCCGGTCATCACGGCGCTGACCGTGCAAGACAATAACCGCGTGTACGCCGTGCAACCGGTGGAGCCGGACATGGTGCAGAAGCAGGCGCGCGCGCTGGCGGCGAAAGTCGCCATCCGCGCCGTCAAGATCGGCATCACGGGCAGCGCCGCCAATGCGCTGGCGATCGCGCAAGTGATCACTGAACTGCGCGCCGCCTACCCGGATTTGCCGGTGGTGCTGGACCCGGTGCTGGCCAGCGGCCATGGCGACCTGTTGTCGCGCGACGACGCGGTGCAGGCACTGGCGCCGCTGTTGCCGCTGGCGACCATGATCACGCCGAACGGCGTGGAAGCGGCCGCGCTGGCCGGCGCGCCGGCGCAGGCGGTCGACCATGCGCAGTCACGCGACCATGCCCAGCTGTTGCTCGACCAGGGCTGCAAACATGTCCTGATCACCGGAGGCCATGGCATGGGCGACACCATCATCAACCGCTGGTTCACCCAGGCGCAGGGGCAAAGCTGGAGCTGGCAGCGCCTGCCCGGCGAATTCCACGGCAGCGGCTGCACCCTGGCCGCCACCCTTGCCGGCTTGCTGGCGTATGGCTATCCGGTGGCGCAAGCCCTGGTCCGGGCCCAGGGCTATACCCATCGCACGCTCGCGGCGGCCTATGCGATCGCGCCGGGCCAGTTGATCCCGCAACGCTAATTCAGGAGAGATACGATGCAAGGACTCTATTTGGTCACCCCCAACTGGGATGACACCGTCAAGCTGCTGGCGGTGACGGAACAGGCGCTGTCGGCCGGTGTCGGCATCCTGCAATACCGCCACAAGGATGCCGGTATCGATTTGCGCATCGAACAGGCCACGGCGCTGCAAGAGCTGTGCCGGCGTTACCGCGTGCCATTCATCATCAATGACCATATCGACCTGGCGCTGCAACTCGACGCCGATGGCGTGCATGTGGGCGGCACCGACACCAAGGTGGCGCAGGTGCGCGCCTTGCTGGGCGCCGGCAAGATCATAGGCGCGTCGTGCTATGGCGACATGCGGCTGGCGCTGGATGCCCAGGCGGCCGGCGCCAGCTATGTGGCGTTCGGCGGTTTTTATCCGTCGCTGGTCAAGAAATATGCGGTCACCACGCAGCCCTCGATTATCGATGAGGCGCTGGCGCAGGTGGCCTTGCCGAACTGCGTGATCGGCGGCATGACGCCGGAAAACGCGGCACCGCTGGTGGCGCGCGGCACCCACATGGTGGCGGCGATCACCAGCGTATACCAGGCATCGGATCCGGCTGGCGCGGTGCGGGCGTTCAATCTCTTGTTTGAGAGACAAGGAAATCGCGCACAGGCAGCTTGATTTATCTATAATGGGGCATCCCGGCAGACGCGGCGAAAAGCGTCTGCACCCTATAAAGGTTGCCGACCATGACTGCACCAGCCCCGGCCAAGCGCCTGATCCTCGTTGTCGATGACGACAAACTGCTGGCGGAATTCATTTGCGAAATCCTGCGCCACGCAGGCTATGACACCATGCAGGCCCATGGCGCCGATGAAGCGCTGAAGCTGATTGCGGAACGCGAGCCCGACCTGGCCATGCTCGACATCCATATGCCGGGCATGTCCGGCCTGGAACTGGCCAAGCAATTGAACCGCAATACCTCGGTGCCGTTCATGTTCCTGTCCGGCCGCGGCGACAATGACGCCGCCAAGGAAGCGGCCGCCCATGGCGCCGTCGGCTTTGTCGTCAAGCCGGTCGATGAACAGCATTTGATGCCGGCCTTCCGCGCCAGCCTGGCGCGCGCCGATGAAATCCGCCAGTTGCGCCGGACTGAGATGAACTTGAATGCCGCGCTGGCGGCAGGGCGGGAAACCAGCCTGGCCGTGGGCCTGTTGATGTGCAAGTTCCAGACCGACCGCAACACGGCCTTTGAAGTGTTGCGCGACCATGCCCGCTCCAGCCGCCGCAAGATCAATGAAATTGCCGACCAGCTGCTGGCAGCCGAGGAGATGCTGAACAGCTTGCATGTGTCGTTCAACGCCCGCCTGAAAAAGTAGTCGCTTGTAAAACACAATCTCTGCAATAGATAATTATATTGCGCAACATTGTGTCGAATTGCGCTACACTGTAAACCGTTCAGCGGGGCCTCGACCCGTCCCCGCTTCCCACTGCGGCCGCCTGCTCCCTGCCGCCGCATCCGTTCTTCCCCGGCCCTACTCCGCCGACCCTGCAACCCTGGCTGACTTTGATTGCCGTGCATGACCGCATGCGCGGATCGCATACGCGCCAGGCTTGCACCAACCCAGCCTATGCCGCAGCCTGCCGGCTGCGGGCGGAGATGACGATGAAAGATACACCTGACATTCAATGCGACGCGTACCGTGAGGTCGTTGCAGCCTGCGGAGATTTACCGCGCGTATTGCACGTGGACGGCGACAGCGACGCCGCGCTGGTGCTGGCAACATTGCTGGTGCCGGAAACCCTGGTCCACCATGCCGCCAGCCTGGCCGAAGCGATCCGGGCCATCAATGAACAGGAATTTTCCCTGGTGGTGCTGGACCCGGACTTGCCCGATGGCGATGGCGTCGACTTGCTGCACAACCTGGCCAAGCGCGCGTCGGCGCCGCCGGTCTTGCTGTATTCGGCGCGCCATCCAGGCTTGCGCACGCCGGCCCATGCCTTCCTGCCCAAGCCGTGGACCTCGCCGCGCCAGCTGTGGCGCACGGTTTCCCACATGCTGGGACTGTCGTCCGCATCGCTGCAGGAGTTGCCAATATGAAATTAGCCGACTTGAACAATATCCTGTACGTGGAAGACAACCCGCAATTGCGCTGCGTAACCAAAATGGCGCTGGAAATCATCGGCCGCTTCAAGGTGTGCGATTGCGACTCCAGCCGCAACGGCTTGCTGGATGCGGCGGATTTCTTTCCTGATTTGATCTTGCTCGATGTGGCCTCCTGCAACCATGACGGGCTGGCGACGCTGTCACGTTTGCGCCGCATTCCGCACTTGCGCGATACGCCGGCCATGTTTGTCACGGGGCTGGCGGCGGCGGCGGACGTGGCGCAATACGTGGCGGCCGGCGCGATCGGCATCATCGCCAAACCACTGGAGCCCTTGCGGCTGGCATCGCAGGTGCGCCAGTTGTGGGCCAGCCGCCAGCAGCTGCCCGGGGGTTTTGGTTTTACGGCGTCGATGGCGTGTCACGAATAATTGTTCCTTGATAAGATGTGGGACTTTTTCCCACACTGACAGGAACTGTTATGAAGACCAAAGCCGCCGTAGCGTGGAAATCAGGTGCGCCGCTGACCATCGAAGAGGTCGAGTTGAGCGGGCCGCGTGAAGGTGAAGTACTGGTTGAGATCAAGGCGACCGGCATTTGCCATACCGACTACTACACGCTGTCGGGTGCGGATCCTGAAGGTATTTTCCCTGCCATCCTTGGACACGAAGGGGCGGGGGTCGTGGTCGATGTGGGCCCTGGCGTGAAATCCCTGAAAAAGGATGATCACGTCATCCCGCTGTATACGCCGGAATGCCGGCAATGCAAATTCTGCCTGTCGCAAAAGACCAACCTGTGCCAGTCGATCCGCGCCACCCAGGGCAAGGGGCTGATGCCGGAC
>Ga0307408_100001666_pt1 | contig 16370 bp, 13 predicted proteins | sample 322Cmetagenome_FD_202116 | JGI IMG/M metagenome (GOLD analysis project Ga0307408, IMG submission 202116) | Maize rhizosphere microbial communities from greenhouse at UC Davis, California, United States - 322HYB-C-3 | ecosystem: Host-associated > Plants > Roots > Rhizosphere > Soil | place...
AAATCGCATTAACACCAATATCTGTTTTCTTAGAAACCTCCCAGGTGATATGTTCATTAGCAAGCTTTAGAAGATCAACTCCTGGAACAACTCCAGATCCAAGAGTATATTGGTTATTAAAGTAATAGTTGTTAATAAACTGGTTACGTGGCACATTGTCTCCTCCCAGCTCTCCGTAAGTAGCCCGAAGTTTTAAATCGTCAATGAATTTAACATTGTCTTTGAACCAGCTTTCATTAGAGATTCTCCATCCTAACAATAAGCCCGGAAAGTATCCCCAACGGTCTGATGCAGGGAATATAGAAGAACCATCGGCGCGAAATTGAACTTCTGCCAAGTATTTCTCCTTGTAGTTATAGTTTAACCTTCCAAGGTAACTTCTTCTGCTTTCTATTTCGCTAAACCCTGTAACTGATTTGTATTCAATCGGATCTGTACCACCTTGTGACAGTTCAGGAGTTGTTGGTGTAGGGAAGTTTCTCTTCGTTGCTTAAAAGTAATCGCGGGATTTCTTGCTCTGCTCGTAAGCTACGAATGCATCAACATTATGATTGCCCAGTTTTCTTTGGAAGTTTAATTTAAGGTTAGCTGTATAAAGGGTGTTATTATCCTGCGCTTGAAGTAAAGATGCCTTTGACTCACCAATAGTTTTTGGATCGTAAGCCCCTGTAGATGGAACATATTGATACACAAGATAAGGTTTTCTGAAAGTGCGGGTAGCGTATTGGCCTTTATCCATTGAATAAAAACCATCCACAGATAAGCCTTTAACCGTAGGAACTGCATACGAGGCTCGCAAGATTCCATTGAAAATCAACCTTGGGTTCTTATTTAAGCCACCATTGTCAGTCACCATCATCACAGGATTATTTCCCTCGATTCCATAAGTAGGCATCCCATTAGGGAAATAATCTGAAATGGTAGGATAAGCCCTGTAAATTGAACGGAAAACATCACCAGCACCAGAAGTTGGGAACTGCCTGTTTTCCTGCCGCCCTGATAAAGATAAACCTACTTTAAAGTTCTCGCCAATTTTCCCATCAATATTAGACCTGAAGTTGTACTGGTTATACTTTGTTGCACCTTTTTTGTAAATGCCATCCTGGTTGATCATCCCTACCGACATGTAATATTTAACAGCCTCGCTTCCGCCGTTAAGGGAAAGGTTATGCTGATTTTGTTGTGCAGTATTCTTTAGGGTGGTTTCAACCCAGTTTGTGTTAGGATAGTTTAATGGATCTGAGCCATTTCTGAATTTTTCGATCTGTTCTGCAGAATACACCTGGTTCATCCCACCGGCATTGTTGTTATGGTACTCAATCTCGTTTCTAAGTACAGCATACGTTGCAGCATCTGCCATGTCTGGCAAACGGGTAGGAGACGAAAATCCCTGATTAAAACTATAGGATACTGATGGTTTTCCTGTTGTTCCTCTTTTTGTAGTTACCAAAATAACACCGTTTGCAGCACGATTACCGTAAACTGCGGCTGAAGCATCTTTCAATACAGAGATTGATTCGATATCATTTGGATCAAGACGTTCAAAGCCTCCTATTTGGGCAGGAACGCCATCTACAACTACCAAAACATCAGTTTTTCCGGTTGTTGATATGCCCCTTATGGTTATACTGGAGGCATCATATCCGGGCTCTCCGCCACGGTTTGAAGCAATAACACCCGAAAAACGGCCTGCTAAAGAGTTGGACAAGTTCGGCTGAGGGCTTTTAACAATATCGGCTCCCTTTACTGTTGATATAGAACCTGTAACTGTAGCTCTCTTCTGCGTACCGTATCCTACTACTACTACCTCCTCCAGAGATTTAGCATCGGGTACAAGCACAAGATTAATTACAGGACGACCGTTAACAATCACTTCCTGCGTTTGAAAACCAATGAAGCTAAATTGTAAAACTGCTTTATTATCAGAAACTGATATCGAATAATTTCCGTTAACATCGGTACTGGCTCCGCTGGTTGAATTTTTAATTTTTATACTCACCCCCGGCAAAGGTGAGTTAGTATCATCTGTTACTTTTCCTTTTACTGTAACCTGAGCACTGGCCGTAAAGACTGTGAATAACAGTGCGGGCAAAATTAAGCCAAGCTTAATCCACCATGTTGTGGCATATTTACTACACATACTAAGAAGATAATTTGATTTATTAATTGGTTCTTTCAGTTGATTATTGATGTAATTTTATTCTCATTCAAATAAATTTTCACGTGTTCATAATTCGTATTAACTAGGATTTGCCGGCGTATCTAGTGGTTAGAACAAGGGCTAAAGTCGGGCAAATTTTAAAAGGATGTGAGGGGTGAACAGCTAAAAACAGCAGGGGTATTAGGTTAAAAACAGGCTTATTTAGGGCCGAAACGGCATTTTTAAATTTTGGCAATCAGTTTTGCCATTTTAAGCGAAATAATAAAGCGACAGGTTTTCCTGTATTTGTCTTTTTAGGAGCTACAGATCGGGCGAAATAGTTGAGAAGGTTTTGAGGACTTTTGACTAAGGATGGTTTACTTTGCGATCTATCAAAGCAGACATGGATACCAGTCTGCGCCGCATCTCTTTCGGCAATAGCGAGCTCTCCTTGGGATATGCATAGCATCTCCAGAGGATTTCCCTCACGAGATGCCATGCATATCCTCTGCTTATACACTGTATATGCCTGCCATTGCATGGTGATATGCGGCTACAATACGGAGAAGGGCTATTGATAAACTGTTGTTAAACAGCTTAATGTATCAGACCTTGGCCCTGGATAGTCTCTTTCAAAAATTAATTTGAGCCTATTCTTAAATATTCTGTACCATACAGGTTTAAATATTGTTCAAAAAAACCTGTGAGTAAGGAATGATTAATTTGCAAACTGTCTGAGGCTAAAAAATTGCAATCCTCTCTCTGGCTTCTGGCAGAAATAAATTGCATTTCCTTTTTATTCCCATTAAAATCTGCTTTAATGTCTGCAATACCTATTGTTTCTCTCTGCGTAATTAAATAGCGGAACACCATTGGTTCATATAAGTATTCTATACTATCATCCAACTCCGATGTAAAATCTCGGTGTTGGTTAAGCTGTTGTTTGTCAAATTCTTTTAATTCTTCCAGTGTAGTAAATTCAGGATGATGAAAATGCGACTCAAATTGAAGAAGCGGATAGGTCGACTTCATATCGTCTGATAAATCGATTATCCGGTTTATCTTGATTTTTACCATTCCAGAGCCAGGTCTGTCATAATTGTAAATTAATTCAGCCAACTCATATCCGCCTTTCATTACTCGTAATTCTCTGTCCATTCGAAATTATTTTTCCTAAAGGTGTAAAAAAAAGCTCTTAGCCTGAAAGAAAACCTTCGCTAACGTGAGTTTCTAGCTTTGCATCTTATAGTGACGATATGCAGTCGGCAAGCATTTTCAAGAGAACTGCCGTGCAAAAGATAAAATAATAGATGAGCAGTCCGGCTCTATCCTACAAAGCATAACACAAAAAAAGGCAACTTAATGTCAATTAAATTAATTTTTACTATTTTGGGTAAAAAAAATATTCCATGCTAGACATTAAAAAAATCATCCAGTATCCGCTTCCCGAAGACCAATATCATAAGGCAGTATTTCCTAAATCACAAGTTGTGATACATCATACTGCCAGCGGCCCCTCGGCTGAAGGAGTTATTAATTACTGGAAATCAGATCCACTTGCAGTAGCAACTGCATTCACTATTGACGGAGATGGCGATATTTATCAATCGTTCAGTTCTACTTACTATGCTGCTCATCTGGGAATACCAGCTAAAAAAATTCAGGCTTTAGGGTTTGCTGACTTTGCAACCCGTTGTGATACTTTACATAAAGCTTCGGTGGGGATAGAAATTTGCAACTGGGGTGGCTTAACTAAAGACGCTAAAGGCAGATGGGCTTCATACGCAGGGGTCGTTGTTCCTGCAGATCAGGTTCAGTTATATCCTGATGGTTTTAGAGGATATAAAGCCTTCCAGAAATATACGCCAAATCAACTAACAGCTTTAAAAGATTTGCTGGTATATCTTTGTGCTAAGTTCAACATCAGCACTAAGTACAACGCCGACATGTTTGATATTTCAAAAGCAGCCATTGGCGGACAAAATGGTATCTGGACACATTGCAGCTACCGCTCGGCAAGTGATAAACAGGATTGTCACCCTCAACCGGAATTACTTGCCTTGCTAGCCTCTTTATCAAATTCTAATTAGATTATTTATTCCAGACCGATAGTGTCCTAAATGATTTAATAGAGCCGCCCCATCTCGGGCAATGGCTCGTGTCCGCACCAATGCTGTTAAATAGCAAGCGAGAATCCCTGTAAAGCGGTTACCCTCTCTGCCTTCGGAAGCCCTTCCAGAAGGAAAAAAAGGCCAACCCACACCGGAGAAAATTCGCTTAAATAATAGCATTGGTGTCCTCACGAACCATTAAAAGGTTTCGCTTTGGGTTCGTGCACTGCACTTTAAAATAATGAACCAAGGCGGTTTCGCAATTACGCAGAGTCTTATTTTTCTTAAGCGTTTGGCAAGGCGAAGTAAAAGGAAGCACCTTCGTCAACTTTTCCTTCCGCCCAAACTCTTCCGCCATGCTTCAGAATTATTCTTTGAACATTGGCAAGCCCTATTCCGGTACCTTCAAACTCCACGGAGCTATGAAGTCTTTGAAAAACACCGAAAAGTTTGTTAACGTAGTCCATATTGAAGCCAACACCATTGTCTTTAATATAAAAAACCACTTCATTTTCCGATTTGAAAGAGCCGATCTCCACTTCAGGTTTCTCTTTTTTTCCGGAATATTTAACGGCGTTCGAAATAAGGTTTATCCAAACCTGGTGAAGTAAAAACCTGTCGGCACTTGCTGTCAATAATGCATCCACTTTTATAGATGCATTGTGAGGCGAAGCATTATTGATTTCTTTCAATGCAGATTCGATCAGCTCGTTCATATTGGTTGGACTTTTTTGTATTTCTTTTTTCCCTAACCTCGAAAATGAAAGTAAGTCGTCTACCAGAGTCCCCATTTTTCTGGCATTGGCTTGAATATTGTCGAGCAGCCTTTTTCCTTCATCGTCCAGCACTTCCCCGTAGTCTTCTTCCAGTATTTTGGAATATCCGTGAAGAGCCCTTAAAGGAGCTCTCAGATCATGTGAAACAGAGTAGGAAAAAGATTCCAGTTCTTTGTTAGAATATTCAAGCTCTTCATTTTTCTTAGCCAGATTTTTATTTAGTTGAACCAAGGCTATTTCCTGCTGATGCTTTTCCACGAAGAACTTCACCTTATTAATTAAAATTTCGGGTTGAAATGGCTTGGTTATAAAGCTGAAAGCACCCTTTTCATAACCCTTAAAAACGTTCAGATTATCTGTATAAACTGCGGAAATAAAAATGAAAGGTAAATGACTGGTTTTCTCGTCTTCCCTTAATATGCCCGCCAGTTCATAGCCATCCATTTCAGGCATTTGTATATCAAGCAGGGCCAGCGCAAAATCATGATATAAAGTTGCTTTAAGGGCTTCATTTCCGCTGGTGGCTTTTACCAATTCAACATCCGTGTCCCGTAAAACGGTCTCTAAGGCTACCAGGTTTTCAGGTCTATCGTCTACAATTAGTATTTTAGGTTTTGCATCCATTCAATTCTTTTTAGCTGTTTACTTACTAAGCCATACGCGCATTAAGGAAAGCAGGCGTTCTATTTCCACAGGCTTTGTAATATAGTCGCTGGCACCGGCATCAATACATTTCTGTTTATCTTCCTTCATTGCTTTAGCCGTAAGGGCAATAACAGGTAACTTCTTAAATTGTGCTTGTGTTCTTATTCGTCTCATAGCTTCGTAGCCATCCATTTCAGGCATCATAATATCCATAAGAACCACATCTATGTCGGCGTTACTGGCCAAAGTTTCAATGGCTATTTTGCCATTTTCAGCTTTAATAACATCCATACCCCATTCTTTCAATATTTTGGACAATGCAAATACATTTCGCATGTCATCATCTACCAGCAGTACCTTTTTTGAATTAAGAATTGTCTCCTTGTCGTATAAATTGGTTATTATCCTTTGTTTTGATTCAGGTAAATTGCTGATGGTGCGGTGCAGGAACAATGCCGTTTCATCCAGCAGCCGCTCTTCAGATTTTGCACCTTTTATAATAATTGTTTCGGCGTATGTTTTTAATTCATTGTTTTCTTCTATTGATAGCTCTTTGCCTGTGTAAACAATAACGGGTGGTAAAAAGTCTTTAACCTTGCCTAATTTTTGTATAAGATCAAATCCACTCATATCTGGTAAGCCAATATCAAGAACAATGCAGTCAATGTGATTTTCCTGAAAAAGACTGAGGGCTTCTTTACCTGCTCCTGCTTCAAAACATTTCACATCTCCATTGCCAATCAATTTTCGCATAGCCTTCCGGGAGTTTTCATCATCTTCAATAATGAGCAGGTTTTTCATTTTCCTGCTGATGAAATTCTCAATTCTATTGAATGCATCTTCCAGTTCCTTTTTATCGATCGGCTTTGTAAGATATTCCACAGCTCCCTCTTTAATTGGCTCTATCGTTCTTTCATTTACGGATATAATATGTACCGGTATATGTCGCACAGAGGGAGACATTTTTAGTTCGGCCAAAACTTTATGCCCGTCCATACCTGGTAGGTCCAGGTCAAGAAGAATGGCGTGAGGTTTATATTTCCCGGCCAGCACCAAACCATCTTCCCCGGTGGCCGCTGCCAGGCATTTAAAACCCTTGCTATTGGCTTGCTTTAAAAGTATTCCTGCAAAATTCAGATCATCTTCAATAATCAAAACAACTTTATCCTGATCAGTAATCGTCGCTCTGTCATCATCAATGGAGGGATAGTTTAAAAAATTATGTCTTTTTTCAATTGGTTTAAAATCCGTTGCCCTACCAGCATATCCGTCTTTTTGCGCAGGCTCCTCAATTATTTCTATTGGCAGAATAAGTGTAAAGGTAGATCCCTGATTCAGCTTACTTGCAAGGACAATTTCTCCATGAAGTAATTTGGCCAGTTCCCTGGATATTGACAAACCTAAGCCTGTACCACCATACTTTCTGGACGTGCTGCCATCTGCTTGTTGAAAAGCTTCGAAAACAGCCATCTGTTTATCTTCCTGAATTCCTATTCCGGTATCAGAAACGGCTATGGCAATATGATCTTTGTCGTGTTTCTGAATGCTTACATCGATCTGGCCAGCTTCTGTAAATTTGATAGCGTTTGACAGAAGGTTCTTCATGATCTGATTCAGTCGTTGAAAATCCGTCCGGATAAACTCAGGCAACTCTCCTTTCAAATTAACATAGAATTTAAGACCTTTTCTTTCCGCCTGATATTTGAAATTGTTACGTTGCAGCTCACTCATAAAACGCTCAAGAGTTACCCTTTCAACATTCAAAGTCATTTTTCCGGCTTCAATTTTAGAAAGGTCGAGCACTTCATTTATTAAAACAAGCAGGTCCTGACCGCTTTTGTTTATAATCTCGGCGCTCTCTACCTGATCTTCAGAAAGGTTTTTCTTCTTGTTTTCAGCGAGGTCCCTTGAAAGGATCAGCAAACTGTTTAGCGGAGTACGCAGCTCGTGCGACATATTTGCAAGGAACTCAGATTTGTACTTACTGCTAATTTCAAGCTGCTTGGTTTTCTGTTCTATATCGTACTTTGCCGCTTCTGCTTCTTTGTTCTTTGCTTCTAATGACTGGGTTTGCTCTTCCAGCTCTTCATTGGTCATTTGCAGCTCTTCCTGCTGTTGCTTCAGGTTTTGCGCCTGTTCTTCCAGCTCTTCATTCATTTGTTTCAGCTCCTCTTGCTGACTTTGAAGCTCTTCTCCCTGTGCCTGGGTTTCTTCAAGTAACTGCTGTATCCGTTTCCTTGACATTGCAGAGTTAATACTAATGCCGATACTGGCCATAGAAGAATTGAGAAATTCATTTTCGGTTTGGCTAAAGGGAGTTAAACGCCCTATTTCAACCACCCCCAAGGTCTTCCGTTCAAACAGGAAAGGAACAATCACCAGGTTTTGCGGCTTTGCATTCATTATGGATGATACAATCTGAACGTGCTCTTCCTTTAAATCAGTTATAGAAATTTGCTTTTGTTCTAATGCCACCTGCCCAATCAACCCTTCACCCAGCGTAAATTTCTCCTTTACTTCCATTGATGAAAAAGCATATTTTCCTGAAAGGGTTAAGGTATTATTGTCATCCATCAGATAAAGGGCACCTATATTGGCCTGCAGATAGTCGGCAAGGAAGGTGATGACATTATGCGCAAGTTCATCCGTGTTCTGGTCTCCGCGAAGTTTTCCATTGAGCTGATTCTGACCGGAAGTTAGCCAGGTATGTTTTTCGTTTTCGGCGGTGGTCTCCCGAAGTGAAACCGTCATTTTTTTCAGAGCATTACCAAGAATATCCTTATCTGATTTAGGAACCAGATCATTCGTATAATCTCCGGAAGCAACACTGTTTGCATTTTCGGTTACTTCCTTAAAACTTTCATTAATGTTTACCAGCGAATTGAATATTGGTCTTAATTCATCTCTTTCGGTATCTTCCATCCGGTTACCCGAAGATTCGCGACTGGCTATTTTATCGGCTTCTTTTGCAATAAATGAAATTCTTTTGCTTATACCCTGAATTATCCAGTACACAACAAGGATAGATATGATAAGACAGGTAACGAGTAAAGAGATAATCAGGCTTATTGAGGATTCATAACTTTTATCACTAAAAATTTTATCCTCCTCCATACTTTTTTCATTCCTTTGAATCAAACGGTTCAGAATGATTATGGATTTATCTCTGACAGCCAAGCCTTTTTCGACCGATATTTTGAATGCTTTTTCGTCCTCATTTTTCATTGCGAGCGAAATAATTTCATCCATGCTTACCTGATAGCCTCTCCAGGAAGAAATAAATTCGCTCAGTATTTTCGCTCCCTTTTCATCTGTAATTTCCTCCAATTCAGCTGTCTTTTTATCAATAGTCAGCAAGGCTTCATTAATTCGATCTTTGTATTTCTCCTTCTTTATAGGGTTCTTTTCGAGAATAATATTTTTTTCGTGCCGAGCTGCATCAAGAACTCCAATGAGGATTTCTTTAGACAAACTAATTTTCTTTGAAGATTGATTTACGATATTGGTCAAACGTTCGTTGGTTTCCGATAGCTTGCTTATCATCAATATTGCTACAGTTAATAACAGCAAGAGAATAATAGAAAAACCTCCTAACAGCTTAGCTTTAATAGAAAGATTCATAATTAGATGTTTTTTTAAGGAAGATGGCCTAGTTTAGTAAGTAAATATATTATTTTTTTGAGAGATAAAATATAATTTGGTGAAATTACAACAGCAATTGCCGAAGCTGGCATATATCTCGATTCTGCCGTATCGGGATCCTGAACAATTGTAAGTCCTCCGCATTCTTTTACCTTTCGTAGCCCCAAACTGCCGTCATTGCTACCTCCTGTAAGAATGAGGCCAATTAAAGTGTCTCTGTAAGCCAGGGCCGCCGATTCAAAAAGGACATCGATAGAAGGCCTTGCGAAATTCACCTTTTGTTCCGTAGAAAGAGATAAGGTATAATCCTTTTCTACCAGGAGGTGATAATTAGCGGGAGCAATATATACATTCCCTTTTTCGATCGGCTCTTTTTCATCGGCTTCCTTAATAGTGAGTTTGCACATATTGTTCAATAACCCGATCCAGTAAGTATCAGAATCGGCTGCGAGATGCTGCACTATAATGATGGGCAGACTAAAATCAGCAGGCAGGGCTGGCAAAAGTATTTTCAGCGCATTTAAACCACCCGAAGAAACACCAACTACAATTGCTTTATACCTCATTCCCTATCGATCTGGCACATGGTACTTTTTTTTGAATATCCGCTGCTTCTTATCCAGCTCTGTATAGCTATCGGCAAAATCACTGAAACGCAAACTCTCTTTTGTACCAAGACACAGGATACCGCCGTTGGTCAGGCTGTCAAAAAACAACCGTTGAACTTTATTCTGTAGTTCCTGATTAAAATAAATAAGAACGTTGCGACACAATACCAGGTGTGTTTCTGCAAATACACTGTCGGTAACGAGGTTATGATTAGCCCAAACGATATTCTTTTTTAGTGATTGATTCATTATAGCCCTATCATACCGCGATGTATAATAGTTCGAAAAAGATTCCTTTCCTCCTGCCTTTTGATAATTCAGCGTATACTCCTTTATCTGTTCGTTAGAGAATATCCCTTCTTTTGCACGATCTAAGGCTTGCTGATTAAAATCGGTGGCATAAATGGTGGTACGATCGTATAAACCTTCCTCCTTTAAGATAATTGCCATTGAATACGCCTCCTCGCCCGAAGAACAGCCGGCATGCCATAATTTAATAAAGGGATATGTTTTCAACACAGGAATCACATTCTCCCGTAAAGACCGGTAAAAATCCGGATCGCGAAACATTTCAGTTACGGTGATGGATAAATCCTGCAGCAACTGAGCCGCAAAAGCCCTGTCATGCAATGCTTTTGCTTGTATTTCGGTAATAGTTTTTAAACCGCTAATGGTCATTCGGTTTGCTATCCTTCGGGTAATATGAGCTCGGGAATACTGTCGGAAATCATACCCGTATTGTTGATGTACAGCTTCCAGTAAAAGGGAAATTTCTATTTCTGAGGTATCTTTTAATGGCATTGGCTTATTGGTTATTCTATACTGCCATATTCCAGCTATCTTATTTGTGATATTTTTCCAGGACGTCTTCAAGCATCGCCTTTGTTAATGGTTTGGTTTTAAAATCAGCCAGTACACCTGTTGTTTTTGCAAGGGCCTGGTCGTCCGGATTCTCGGATGTTGTAAGCATCACCACCACCATTGCGGTCTGAACCTGTTCATCAAGCTTTTTAAACTCGTCAATAAACTCCCACCCGTTCATTCCCGGCATATTGATGTCCAGAAATATCAGATTTGGATAAGTATGATGAGAACCATTCAAGGTTTTCAAATAATTGATAGCATCCTGTCCGGATTGTTTGGTTATAACCGTATCTGCAGCATTGCTTTTCTTGATAACCCTTTCATGAAAAAAATTATCATCCTTATTATCATCAATAAGCATTATACACTCTACCCTATTATTCATATCTGAAAATTTGAAATGGTGAACTTAAATGTACTTCCGGCCCCTAACACCGATTCAACCCATATCTTCCCCCCGTGAATCTCAACAATCTTCTTACAATTGGCCAAGCCAATACCGTATCCGTCATATTCGTGGCGATTATTTAGTCTTTGAAAAATATGAAAGATCCGTTCAAAATGCCTGGAGGCAATTCCGATTCCGTTATCCATAATATAGAACTCAAAATTCTCATTGTTTCTCTTATAACCTACCTTGATTTCGGGATTCACTTGCTTCCTTCTAAATTTTATCGCATTAATGATAAGATTTTGAAACAATTGCCTCAATTCAATTTCATAGCCATTTATTAGAGGCAGCTCTTCCACTTCTATCCTGGCTTTTGTAACCTGAATAAGACCATTCAAATCAGAGATAACGTTATTAACCAATACTTTACAGTTAACCGAAACAAGTTTCTGCTCGCGACCAAGCCTCGAATACTCAAGCAGCGAACGAACCAGAATGCTCATCCTTTTGGTGGCCCTGTCTATTATTCGCAGATGATGCCTGGCTTCCTCGTTAAATTGATCAGCAAAGTCTTCTTCCAGGATTTGAATGTAGTTTGAAACCGTGCGCAAAGGCTCCTGTAAATCGTGCGAAGCGATGTAATTAAAATGCTCCAGCTCTTTATTTTTACGTTCCAGGGCCAGGAACATTTCATGTCGTTTTCGTTCCGTAATATCTATAATGGAGGCTAATACAACATTTCCCTCATCTGTTTCTATAGGGTTTAGTCCAATTTCAACCGGAAACTCTGACCCATCTTTCCGAACTGCAAACAATTCTCTTCCCACCCCCATGGACCGAACCGAAGGCGATGAAAAGAAATGGCTACGATGTTCAGGGTGGCCGCCACGAAACCTTTCGGGAATAAGAACTTCGAGTTTACTTCCCACCAATTCCGTTCTCGCATAGCCAAATAACTGCTCGGTTTGTTTATTAATGAGTGTAATAACGCCCTCTGCATTGGCCAGAATCATAGCGTTCGGCGCAGATTCAACAACCAGGCGAAAGCGCTCTTCTGCTCTTTTTCTGGTAGTGATATCGATTATAGATACCAGGACCATAGTGTGATCTGCTGTAACAAGAGGATTAAGCCCGACCTCCACAGGAAATTCACTTTTATCTTTACGAATGGCAAACAGTTCTCTTCCCGATCCCATTGTCCTTGTTTCGGGGGAAGCGAAAAACACCGTACGAAAATCGGGGTGATGTTGATGGAAACGCCTGGGTATAAGTATTTCAACCAATTGGTTGATTAACTCGGTTTTGCTATATCGAAAAAGCTTTTCAGTTTGATTATTGGCATAGGCTATCCTTCCTTCTTTGTTAACCAATATAATCGCATTGGGCGTAGCCTCAACAATGGCCTGAAAAGTAAAATCTGAGTGTTTTATATAACTCATTTGCATTTAACTTCCATGTAATGTTAGGGTCAGGCCATAGCGTAATTATTTGAAAATTGTTCCCCACGAAAAGAAAATATTCCTTCTTAAAGAAGGGCTTTCAGGAATTAAAAAAGAGACGCATAGGCTCGACCAGTAGATAACACCAAGTTAAGCGTTTTTTTAAGAATTGCAATACGGGAAGGCAATTAAATTTACCTTTATGAAAAAAGCATCATAAATATTTAATCCATATTTAGTAGAAATTACGATTAGCAGAGAAACCTCACGTAACTATCTCATTAACAACGCAATTCCTACTTTATTTGCGGCAGGCTCTACTAAATTAAAAATAAGTTGAGAACCCGAACTGTATCCCAGCCACCTTTGCTGGCGGATTGCCCAGAATATCCTGTTGCCAGTTGTAGCGGTAATTTAGCCTGAAAACAGTTTGATTAACCGGACGCCAGCTTATTGCCGGGATTACTGAAAAGAAATCATCGGAGATATTGCTGCCGGTAGATTTGAATTTACCTACGTTCCAATCTACATATTCTACTCTGCAAGCCAGGTTTACAGAAGATTTTTCAAATCCAAAAATTGGCTTCTTAAATACAGGCTGAACCAGGTCAAAAAATCCACCTTGCTGTTTCCTCCCAAATTGCTCAGTAAAGTTTTCAGGCAAGTCAACATCAACCCACGCCCACTCGGTATTGATATAGGTACCCAATGGTTTGATGGTCGTATTAAAGTCGATAGCATAAGTATTCACCCTGCGTTTTTTGTCCAGATCAATACCGTCATCCCTGAATTTGTTGTAAACACCCCCCATGTAGGATAGGCCCAGTTCCCCAATAAATTTGTTTCTAAGAGCTACTTTTCCGGTAAACAGAGGACAGCCATTAAAACTTTCTTCAAATCGCTCTTCATTCGCTTTTGATGCAGGCAGGGATGTTCTGTTTTCTGAATTGTCTATAATCTTGTCATCAAAGCCATTGGTAAAATAAGCTTCATAAGCATAAACCCAATTGCTGGAATACTTTTTACCAAACAAACCAAAGCCCACATTACTCCAGGTTGCCGGAAGCATTTGCGTTGCAGAAACCGGACGATCAACAAATTCCCATTTAGGACCGTCGTGATTTTGGTTAAATGCCCCGATTGGGTTCATCACAATTCCTCCCCTGAAATTTAACAGAGGGGCTACTTCAAAATCCACAGAAGCAAATTCTATGTTGATTTCTTTGGTGCCATCTTCAAACTCAATTTCAGAAAGGAATTTTAATCTTTTGGCAATTGATGATGATACAAATAAGGTCATTCTTCGCATTTGAAACTGATGCCCTTCAGATATACCATTTCCCCCTAAATACTGGTAATTTCCTTCCACATAACCACCTAAAGCTACAGGAACCTTGCTTGATTGCAGAAACGGACGATTATATATGGCGTCCATATTTAATTTTAATCCGCTCGTATCTTTTTGCGGAGCTCTTAACAGCTCAGGATCTATTTGAGAATAAACACTTATCCAGCAGGATAAAAAAGCTATAGTTAATAAAGTTCTCATGCCAGCTTTCTCAAATCGATAAATAATTCATCATTCTTAACTATAACCGGAAAGCTGCGAAGGTTTCTGCTTGCCGGCCCGTTGGTAACAACACCTCTGTTGTTAAATTCACTTCCATGAGCCGGACATTGCAGAGCCGCTCCCGAAGCCTGAAGTTCTGCTCCCTGATGTGAGCATTGCATCCATAGTGCGGTATATTCAGTTTCACTATGCCTGTAAACACAGATTGGAAACTTCAGCGCATCATTTCTGACAATTATAAATGAGCGATAATCTGTACCTCCTCTTTGAGCTAGCTTAAAATCGTCCTTTTTTATGGTTAAGCCGTCATCGCTTAAATTGCCCGGTAAATACTGAGTTGTAAAACAAGAGCTAAGCCCGGTACTGATTGCTATTGCCGACAGGCATACAGTACAACCTTTTATTAAAAATTCCTTACGGTTCATTGAAGAGGTTATAGAGATTCTAAGAATTTTATAAGATTTTGTTTATCAGATGAGGATAGTTTAGTAAAGTTGTTTTTACTTGCTAAACCTTCGCCTCCATGCAAATTGATGGCTTCTTCTATACTATGAGCCCGCCCGTCGTGCATTAAAAAGTAACTTCCTCCCTGCGAATTTTTGGAAAGCCCCAGGCCCCACAAAGCAGGTGTACGCCATTCTTCCGGCAATGCAGTTCCTTCGGTGTAACCATCATTTAAACCACTTCCCATGTCGTGCAACAGCATATCTGTGTAAGGGAAAAATGTTTTTTCAGAAAGCGCTGCTATTTTAAAAGGCCCGGTTTTAAGCTCAGGAATATGGCATTTATTACAGCCAAGAGACATGAAAACACTTCTACCGGCTTTTACATCGGTATTGTTGGCATTTCGCTGAATTGGAGCTTTTAAGGTTTGAAGGTAAAATATAACGTTAAGAACGGTTTGATTAGAAACTTCAGGGTCTACTTCCCGTCCGCTATAGGTATCTAAATATTCATAAGTTGAACTCACCCCCATATCCTGATTGTAAGCGTTAACTGTTTGCTGTAAAAGATCATATACTGCAGCCTTCTTTCCAAACCTGCCAATGTATTTTTCATTCCGTTCAACCGTTCCCTGTCTTATTTGACAGTACTCCGGGATTTTAACCCAGTTCGGCCTTCCTGAAATACCGTCACCATCTTTATCCTTTTCATCTGCAAGAGCCAGGATGGTAGCATCAGAAAGGGCTTCAATAAATCCTAAACCGGTGTTTGCAGGAGGAGTAAATTTAGAGAAGGCTGCTCCTGCCGGAATTTGCTCTGGCTGAAAGGCAGAAACTGCCCTATTTTGCAATTGGGGAGCGCCCATGTGGAGGAATTTGTTGCCAAGGGTGTCGCTTTGACCAAATCGGGTTAACGTTGTAAACGGGTGACCTTTGCCATCTCCTGCATGACAGGTTCCGCAAGAGGTAGCCACAAATAGAGGCCCCAGTCCACTGTTATCATTAAAAATCTCATCATTAAAGGCAATGTCGCCTTTAAGAAACTGCTTTTTCTGGTCGGAAGTAAGTCCATCCAAAGGGCCATCCAAAATATCTTCATCCTTCGGGGCTTGAGGAATAATTTTTTCGCAGCTGCTGATATATACCAACAGCAAAACAGAGAGCGCAATAATGCCTAAGGGCTTAAACTTTTTCATTCGTCATAAAAATACTTGATGGCAACCGTCAGTTTGCTTAATAAAACGACAATTGTAAGGCTAATTTAAGAACTAAACAACAATAAGCCAAATAATATTTTTAGACTAATCTAACTGTAACTCTAAAACACAATAACAACCTGTATAAACTACTGATAATAAACATCTTTCTTACGAGTCAAGATACCATTCAAGAATTTATGCGCATATAACTTAGTGATCCCAAGTTTTCTTCTTGCAGGCGATTTCTGACTATTGGAGCTGGCAGCCTGTCCCGATTTTTCATCGGGGAGGTGCCGATAGGCGGAGGTGGTTAGACGCTATTTTAATTCAAGCATGAAAAATTGCCTTGCAAAGTCTTATACCCTCTCTACCTTCGGCATCTCTCCCATAGGACATAGCCGTTAACTTAAGAGCACGATTCATTGAAAATCAACATCTTGCTTTTAGTACAAAAATTGATTAGGACTGTCCTCCGCTGGCGGAGGTGCCGATAGGCGGAGGTGGTTAATGCGCTTAATTATAACATATCGCATATTCCTCCC
>Ga0307408_100001668_pt1 | contig 16355 bp, 14 predicted proteins | sample 322Cmetagenome_FD_202116 | JGI IMG/M metagenome (GOLD analysis project Ga0307408, IMG submission 202116) | Maize rhizosphere microbial communities from greenhouse at UC Davis, California, United States - 322HYB-C-3 | ecosystem: Host-associated > Plants > Roots > Rhizosphere > Soil | place...
GGCTGGAGCAGCATGACCGCATCATAGGGACCGTCCTGCGGCTCAAGGGTCTCGAGCGCGTGCAGCACATACGCCATCGCCTTGGCGGTGTCGGTGGCGGCGGCGGCGGGCCGCATGAAAGGCACATCGGCGCCGAGCGCCCGGGCGCAGGCGGCGATCTCCAGGTCATCCGTGGAGACGATGCATCTTGCCAAGGTGCCAGCGGCAAGAAGTTGACGGCCGGTCTCGATGGAATAGGCAATCAAGGGCTTGCCGCATACGTCGGCAAGGTTTTTGCGGGGAATCCCCTTGGAGCCCCCGCGGGCGGGCACGATTCCGAGTATGCGCATCAGGCCACTCCCAGGCTGGAAAGCTCTCGCAGCGCCTCTGCAGCCACACAGCAGGCCGGCAAACACGCTGAAATAGATGCTGTTGCGTCCATAATCTCAGGACTCCGGGTAACCGGCGATTTTTTGAGCCAGGGGTATGAGCGCGGCGGCCTCGGCCAATGTGACGAGGCCCGCCGTGCGATCGCCCGACAGAAACGCCTTGTTCTGGAGGTAAACGCCCGGCTTGAAACGGGTGTCCATCTCATCATCCAGCGCCATGGGCTCCAAGTCAAACCGGCCCTTTCGCATCACCGACAGCTTTTCCATGGGCCGGAACACATAACGGGTTGACCGGGTCATCCACTCAAAGCCCCAGCGCCCAGGGGAGTTCCAATTGGCATGGAATGCAAAAGGCACGCCGGTCACGGTATTGCCGGATCCCACGAAAACGCTGCCCGCCGGGTGCCAAGGCAGCCCGCCGGATCGCTGAAACCGGGTTTGCTGCATGGCCGGCAACCCGACAGGGTGAAACGCCGTATCGATCACGTGCATGCTGTTGGCCAGCAACCAGCGGGCGCTGACCTCGGACGGGGTGCTGGGCCCCTGGGCCGGCATGGCCTCGTTGAACTCAAACAGCACGCTCTCGATGGCCTCGCCGGCGGCACGCATATGCGCCAGAGCGCCGCGCACCGAGGCGTAAAAGCGCCGGTTGTAGGCGACGTGAACTTCAGCCCCCGTTTCGGCGGCACAAGACAACAGCAATCCGCATTCGCGCTGATCCATGGCGGCCGGCTTCTCGATCAACAGATGCTTGACGCCAGCCCTCATGACCTCGATGGCAATGGGCGCCAGCGTTTCAACCGGCGAGGCGACCACCACATGCGTGGGACGTACCGCGGCAAGGGTAGCCTGCAACTCGTCGCGCCGCACAGGTGCGCCCCCCACCTCACGTTCGACGGCGCGGGGCCGCGACCCCGGCGCCCAGCCCGTCAGCGAATCGGGCGCCAGCGCCGCAAGCGCCTGCAGGTGGGCCGCGCCCATCTTGCCTACGCCAATAACCAGACAATGAATCGCCATTACGTCGCCCTTATGTGTACTGATACGGTGGCCGTGCGCCGCCGGCTTGCAGAATCCGGTCAAGGAGATCATGTGTCTCCAGTGCCTGCGCCAGGCCCGGCAACTCAATCAAGCCCAAAGCCCAGTCATGGGTAATTGCGTCCATCGCCGGCACGCTGACCGGGCCTTCCTCGACCACTTCATAGTCGGCGCCATAACGGTAGTTCGGCAAAACGCTGCCCGACTTGCGGGAGCTGATTTTCCAGCGCATGTCGGTGTAGTCCACCTGTGCCAGGAAATGCGCACCGCGAATGCTCATCAGGACATTCGCGCTGCTGCCGGCCTCCAGGCTGGCCAGCAAACGGGCCCTGCGGCCGCTCAGGACAAAGTCGCCGCCGAAATCAATGAAGTTCGCCCCGCGGCCGCTGGCGACCATGGTCTTCGAAAGTTCGGACCACGCGACTTCCGGCACCTCATCCCCGGACAAGGCGAGAAAGGTGTCAAGGTAGTGGATACCCATGCAGCCCAGGCCGACTGCACCACCATTTAACGTGACAGAAAATCTTTCTTCCTTTGCACAGCGCTCGGCGAGCGCGTGCAAATGTGGCCAGTGCCGCCTCACGAAATTGACCTGGGTGCAGCCGGCTACCCCATGCGCTTGCGCGACGGAAAGAAAGGCTTTCACCTCTTCAGGATCGGCCGACATCGGTTTTTCAACCAGAATACGGGCGGCTTTTCCACGGCTCAAGAATTCCTGGAAATTTTTCAACCGGTTTGCGGTGGTTTCCGCGAACACCGCGACATCAAACTGGCCAGCCGGGATTTCACGTGGAAATGTCACGCGATCCGCGGAAAGGCCCGCGGCAAGCAATTCTTTCTTGACCGTCTCTTCGAGGCCGTCGTTTACATCGTAGGCCTCCACCGAAAATCCCGCTCTGACCAGCCCTTTCAGATGGCGCCGGCCCATCATGCCGAGTGCGGATAAAAATGCAGTTCTCATTGATAGACCTTTATTACGTCAAGAGGGCGGGTTGATCGCGCGATCATCCGGCATCGTTCATGCCCGGTGGTTTTCTGGACTCAATGTGCGCTCTGCCCGTCAAAAAACGTACGCGCCCATAGCTCAAGGTTGAGCCATTGCCATATGAAGAAAGAGTTTTCCTGCTTGCCGGCAAGGTAGGTGCGATAGGCCTCGTCCGCCTTGTGGGCATCCACCCAGCCTCTTGAGCGAAAGCTCTCAGACGCCAGAATATTCTCCACCAGGTTCCGCCACCCTCCCGCCAACCATTCCCGCTGCGGCGACTGCACGGACCGTTTGGCGGCGAATGCGACGGATGCGGGAGCATGGCGAGCAAGCAGCTTGCGGAACAACAGCTTGCTGCCTTGTGCGCCAAGCAGGAATTTTTCCGGTATGCCAAAACCGAATTCGACCAGACGATGGTCCAGAAAAGGAACGCGCAACTCACGGGAATGAGCCATCGACACCCGATCATTGAATCGCAAGCCGCGAGGAATCTTGGCACGGAGCAGATCGTTGGCGGCCGCTTGACGGACCGGGCTCGAGAAATCCTGATTCACCGGTGTGAGATAGGCAGTGTGAGCACGCAGTTCCGCAGCGATTGCCTGCGGACACAATCCATCCGTACCGTCAATCGAAGCTCCCTCTCGAATTGATCGGGGAGCCTCACCCCAGAACGCTTCAAAATCGCGCTCTGCCCACTGCCGTTCCGCGCCGGCCGCGGCATTCGCCGCATACAGCTGGTGATAGCGCTTGTACCCCAGGAACACCTCATCCACGCCGTTGCCATCCAGGAGAACAGTCACATCCTGCCGGCGCGCCAATTCATACAGCGCGTTGTATCCGCAAACAGTCACTCCACCGAATGGTTCGGCTTGCGAACATACCGTTCCTGGCAGATAGCCATCAATCTGCGCAAGGTTGAGATTTGCGACATGAAGAGTCCCACCCTCCGCGATCTCCCTGACCCACGGAAGCTCGCTATACCCCTCGTAGTCCTGAGTAAAAAGATGCGCATGGCCCAGCTCGGCCAGGGTGGCCCGAACCAGCATGGAGGAATCAACGCCACCCGAGACGTTCAGCCCGACAGCCACGTCCGCCACCAGGTGCGAGCGAACCGCCTGCATGACCAGTTGCTCCGTCTGTTCCAGCAACTCAGCTTCCGATGCACCGGAAAGGTCGGGGACATGATCGGCGAGGCGGTACCAGCGCCGGCATTGCTCCGTACCGGTGCGCAGGTCAATTTCAGTCAGTGTCCCTGCTTCAAGCGATTCAACGCCGGAAAAGAAAGTTTGCGATCCGTGGTCGTACAGGCCATGCTCCAGGTACGCCAGAACGGTCGAGTGATTGGCTTCGACCCGCGGCAGAAAACGCAGGAGCGGCGGTATTTCGCTCGCAAACACCCGCATCGATCCATGCCTTGCGCGATAGATGGGCTTGATCCCGAAGCGGTCGCGCACCACGGTCAGCGTCTGCAACTGCGCATCGTGCATCACAAAAGCAAACATACCCACCAGCTTGTCCAGGCAGGCGCTTCCCCACAAACTCCAGGCCGCGAGCAACACTTCCGTGTCACTTCGGGTCCGCCATGACCAGCGATAACCTATCTCCTCGCGCAAGGCCAGATAGTTGTAGATTTCACCGTTGAAGATGATTGCCCAACGCTGGCAAGGCGACACAAAAGGCTGGTTTGCACCATCGGAAGTGTCAATGATTTTCAACCGGGCATGCCCGAGGTGCACGTGATGGCCGTCGCGCCAAATGGCGGCTTGAGCGTCCGGGCCGCGATGGCCAAGGTCCGCCAACGCCGCCTTCAGCGGTGCATCGGCCAGACCGGCTGGATCCCAGGCTGCGATCAGTCCACACATGGTTGTTTCTCGATGACAAATTCGCCGTCTTGCCAGCGCGAGCCTCGATACGTCCCGCTCGCCAAGGCTTCGAGGCAAAGTACTATCTGCTGCGCGCGGGCTTGAAGGGAATGGTTGTTTGCGGTGACTTTGCGCCCCGCCGTAGCGACATCGTGCCCCGCCCCTGTCCTGCTGAGCTCTTGCAATAGTTCAGGCAGGTTGTTCGGTTCGACGCTATGGTAGTGGACGCCATTCACAAACCCAAGTTCCTGATAGCCCGTGCAGGGGCTGCACAACATCAGGGCGCCCGCCGCGGGAATCTCAAAAAACTTGCGTATAGGCAGACCAAAGCCGCCACGGGCGGTGTAGACATAGCGCGAGGTCTTCAATGTGCGCTGAAAGCATTGGTTATAAGCGTGCAATCCCAGGGGGTGCCCATAGACCGGCACTCCAAGCCGGCTCATCACCCGAAACAGGTGGAAATACCATTTAGACGCCATACGAACACCACTTCTGCGAAGCGCCAGATTCGCTTCCTTTCGCAAATGGTATTCAACGCCAGGGACAGCCACGACGGGCCGCCTTAAATGAATCGGCGTATAGGAAAACTCAGAAGGCACAACGTAATGGAGCGCCGTAATGACGCGCTCGGGATGGGCATGGAGGAAATCAAACCAGCAGTCCGACAAGCGGGCTTTCTTGCGCTGATAGTGTTTCTCCTGCGTCACAAAGTCGGGGAGCTCGGCAAGGGGACGTACAAACTGCTCGTTGGGCCCGATCAGGGTCAGATTCAGGTCCTGCAGGCGCTGAACCTGTGTATCGGTCGCCCCGTAGTAATCGAAGTTCAACGAGGTGGCGATGCGATGCTCGATGTCCAGTTCGGGCAATACGGCAAACAGGTCCTTCAGAAAACCAACGACCTGGGAGTCGGAATGTTCGTGGGCCGTATAACCGTGCATATACGCCAAGGTGCTACGGATGACGTCATCGCCAAGGTTCTCGATCAATATGGGCGAGTTCGGACCGATAAAGACCGCGTCATACGGCCCCGTTTCGCGGACCCAACTCAGCAGGCCTTTCGTCAACACCTCAGGCGAACTGAACCCAGGCCCGTAAAAACTTACATTCGGGACGGCGGCTTCGATCAGCTGCGGGTAATAGGTCGCCGTTGGATTCAGATGAATGAGATCGATATCGACGTAAAGCGCACGCATCATGGGTCGTTACGCCTCGCCCAGCTTGCGCTTGCGCTCCTGAAGCCCCGGCCGCGCCAGGCTCATATCACCCTCCTTGAGGGTTCGGCCATTGCGTATCGCATCCGAGCGCAAGCGACGCCCCAAGGTTCTTTCCATCTGCTGCCCAAGCCAAAGCACTCGATCAATGTCGAAGCCGTGCTTGATGCCCATCTCATCCACCTGCACCAGCAAATCTTCCAGCGGGACAATTCCCGGGCTCACGTGGTAGTACTTGCCTGTTCCCGGCACAGGACGGTCCTCAAAGAAATTGGCGGGCTGCCCCGCGATTCCGCCCAGGGAACCCTCGAAACGATTGATGCCGGCTTGCAACGCGGCAAGAACTGACGCGGAGCCGATTCGCTTGGTTTCGTGGAAATGCGCGATATGGAGCTTCGGATCGGGAAACGCATCAAGCACCTGGGAGAAATACCGGAATATCTCCGGTGCGGTGCCGCTTCCGTCGTGGTCACTGTGCTCAATGTCATGCGCACCGATATCCAGCCAGTGTTTGGTGAACTCCAGCGCATCCTTCATGTCCGTCGGCCCGCCGACCGGGCTGCCCCATATCGTGCTGACGGTACCGCACATAACCATTCCGGCATCGTTGCACTTCCTGATGCTGCGCTCCGCCTCTTTCCAGTATTCCTTGATGGTCGTTCCCGAGTTCACAAAGTGATGCTCCTCCTCGGTGGAAATCATCATGAGGAGGCGGTCCGGCCCGATTCCTTTTTCACACAACTGGATGGCCTGGTCCACCGCCGACTCGCGAATGGTCACCGCCGTAAAGCAGATCTCGTCGTAGTTGATCCCCCTGCGCCGGCAACGATCTTTAAAGAGGTCGCTGCGGGCGTAGGCCAGGACCGCTTCAGCATCATCAAACTGAGGCATCAGATGAGGATTGCCAAGGTTGGTCACTTCAATGTGCTTGCAACCCGCGAAGACCAGTTCCGAAAGATAATAAATTTTCGCCTCTGTGGAGACCCGCTTCTCTTGGCTCTGGAAGCCGTCACGTATGGTCACGTCGCCAATGGTGACCTCATGAGGCATACGAGGGAAAATGGTTCGGTAGTCGTACATGGTTGGCTCACTAGAATTACTTGTCGCCATGCGATCGCAGGAAGCGGCACGGATTCCCGGCATAGATACCGGGCTCGGTAATATCCTTGGTCACGACAGCGCCCATGCCCACAAACGCATCATCACAGATGCTGACATAGTCGCGCACTTTGGCCCCAATCCCAAGCCAAACCCGGTTTCCGATCCGAGCGGAGCCCGAAACTCCCGATTGGATCGTCAGTGTGCAGTTCTGCCCGATGATCGTGTTGGCGCCGACGACACACAAAGAGCTGATCATCGTGCCCTTGCCTATCACGGTATCGTCGATTCGCCCACGCTGAATGACGGCATTGGCGCCGACGTAGACGTTGTCCTCCAGCACCACACGGCCGTAGTGGCGGAACAGCACGCGCTCATCTTTGTATTTGGCGATGCTGGCCCCTTCCGCGCCGATCACGGCCCCTTGGTCCAGAATCACCGAGGAACTGATGCGGTCAAACGGCCTGGGGTCATACCCTTTGCGCACCTCGTTGTTGAACAACGTGAAGAGCAGATCGACATGTTCGGTCCGGTAGTACGAGATGCCGCTGACCGCAGGAAGAGCCAGATCGGGAGGGACAATCACCGTCACGTTTGTCACGCCCTGCTTGACCATCGCGTGCAGGTGGTCGATATATCTCTCGCTCCGGAGGAAGGTGACGCAATCGCTCTTGGGGGCCTGCAACGAACAGATGGAGTAGTGACCCGGGACCTCGTTGCGGAAAGCCGCCAACATCGCTGCCATTTCAGCCTTTGCATTGGACATCACATCTCCTTGCGCCCAATATTGGGGCGGTCATTGGTGACCAGTAACGCGTCATAGTAATTTTCCAGCCAGGCTTTTCGCCCGTCAATGCAGCGCTGCAGGCGCTGCCGCGGGGACATCGGCTCCGCCTGCCACCACTCGGGATGCGTCAGTGCATAGAGCCGTGTGATCGCCGCGTCTGCCACCATGGCATCCAGAGAGCGAAAACGCCAGATCCCGTTGCTGTCGGAGCAATAGGAAAAGTCTTCCCGCCACTTCGGATGGCTGGCATTGACCAATCCGCCATGGCTGTGCTCATCAAAAGAAATGCCGACCATGGTGGTGGGGTTGTGCAGGGAAAACGCGGTGACCGGTTTTTCGGCCAGGTGCTCCAGGGCCGCGGCCTGAAAAACCAATCGACGCTCATGGTCGACGCCCTGGCTCGGGCCGACGGTTTCGGTTTCAAAGTGAAGGCCGATTTCGTGTCCCAGCCTTCCGATTTCGCGAATGATGCCGACGATCTCGGGCTCGAAGACGTTGTAGAAACGGGAGGATGGCTGGACGAAATAAGTCGCAACCACTTCGGCCTCGGCTTCCATCCTGGCCAGCGCCAGGGCCCGGTGGGGCGAAAAGTCGATATCATGCCGCCACAAGGCAACGCAGCCCTCCCCCTGGTAATCAGCGAAGGTCGCAAACCGGTACTTCAGCTTTGCGGCCGCCAGGATTTCGCCGTAACGGGCGGTTGTGAAATCGTCACTCATGCCGACCCATCCATTCCCTTGGCCGAGTCAAAAACAATGCGAACCGCAGCGGACTCGCCAACGACGGCGCCGAGTTTACGGGCGGGCGAGCCGCCGACGACGGTGCCGTCCGGAACGTCATCATTGACAAAGCTGTTGGCGCCGATCACGCACCGGCTGCCTATCTTCACCCCTGCGGCAATGATGCTCTGGCTGCCGATATAGACGCAGTCGCCAATGGACACCGGCCCCTCGGCCCGGCCCAAGGCCCCGCCCGACAGTGCCCACAACACGGTGTCGTGCGTGTAAATGTGCACGCCGCTCGATATGGAACAGAACGAGCCAATGCGCAAACCGCCGCCACTCCCGTCCAGCAGGGTGTTGGGGCCTATCCAGCTGTCGGCTCCTACACGAACGTCGCCGAAAACAGCGGCGCTGTTGTAGATGCTGGCCCGCTCACCGAATCCCAGCCGGCGCGCACGCTCCCATCGGTCGAACATTCCGTCCTGAAAAGGCAGGCTGCGCTGGTAATCCCGCGAAAGCCTTTCTTCATTGGCTTTGTAGCAGGCGGCCAGCAGTTCCGCAAACCGCTCCGGGGTCATGGATGGGTCCAATTTCCCGCCTCCAGGTGCTTGAGCCACTGTTCAAGATTCAGCAGCGACCAGATCAGCAAACGCCGGTTTTCACGCCCATCCAGGTGGTCGCTCACCAGTTCCTGAATGGCTTTCCGGTCGAGGAATTCATAGAGCCGGGCGTCGCGGCCCATCAAGCTGCGCCGCACATAGTCGATGCTGTCGCCGCGGAACCAGCTTGCATCCGGCGCCGAAAAGCCCTTTTTCACGCCATCGGCAATGTCGGCCGGCACGTACTTTTCCATCACCCGCCGCAGCAACAGCTTGCCGTCGCGGGTTTGCTGAAAGTATTTGGCGGTCTTGGGCCCGGGCTCGTTTTCGTCCAGCCGCACCACTTCGCCGAGATTGCCCAACTTGAGCCGCACCGGCACTTTCATTGCGAAATCGACGAGGTCGTTGTCGAGAAAAGGGACCCGCGTTTCCAGTCCATGGGCCATGCTGATCTTGTCATCGACCGTCAGCAGGCCATGAAGAAAGGTTTTCGCCTCGAAATAGAGCGAGTGGTTGATGTAGTCTTCCGGTCGCGTCAGGTGGTGGGCATGTTCGTGGAAGACGCCGCGAAAGATATCCCGCGTCGACACATGCGAAACCTCGGACCAGACCGGTTCAAAAATCTGCGGAATGCGGTCGGAAGGCAGCAGGCGCTGCCAGTGCTGGAAGTATTTCTCGGTGTAGTGCTCGAAATCGTCGTTCACCACCGCCCGGTAATAGCGCCACGGATACCCCGCGAACAATTCGTCACCGCCATCGCCTGCCAGCACAACCTTGCAGAACTTGCTCGCCAGCTGTGCGACGTAATAATTGGGATAGCTCTGGCCGACCCGCGGCTCCTCGAGATGCCAGGCCAGCGTCGGCAGCACACGCTCCATATCACCCGCCTTCATCACCATCTGATAGTGTTCGGTGCGGTACAGGTAGGACATGTATTCAGCCTTTTCCCGCTCGTCCATTCCGAGCTCCATGCCGGATGCCGAGTGCAAGTCAAAGCCGCAGGTGAACGTCCGCATGTTGGGCAGCTCGCTCGCCGCGATGGCTGTGATCGTGCCCGAATCCATGCCACCGCTGAGATAGGTTCCAAGTTCCACATCCGCGACAAGTTGCCGCTTGACGGCCTGGCGCAGCAGCCGATCGAGCTCTTCCTTGTACTCCGCGTCGCTGACAACCGCCGCCCCTTCGGGCTCGGTGAAATGAAAATCCCAATACTGATCGGTGGCCGTCACGCCGTTTTCGGCAACGGATAACCAGGAGCCCGCGGGCAGGATGCTGATGCCCTTGAAGAGCGTGCGTTCGGTAAAGAAATTCTGGAAGGCGAAATACTCAAACAAGCCCTCCTTGTCCAGCACGGCGCCTGCCTCGGGGTGACGAAGAATCGCCTTGATTTCGGAGCCAAAGACAAGGCTTTTTCCACTTCGCCTGATGTAGAGGGGTTTGATGCCATACCTGTCGCGCCCAAGGACAAGGGTACGCTGGGCGCGGTCCCAGACGGCAATGGCAAATTGGCCGTTGAAGCGTTTGAAGCACCCAGTCCCCCACTGGGCAAACGACTTGAGGACGACTTCAGTGTCGGTGCGTGAACGGAAACCCCAACCGAGCGCCTCCAGCTCAATGCGCAGCTCCTGGAAGTTGAACACCTCGCCGTTGTAAGAGATGATGTAGCGGCCATCTTCCGTAGCCATGGGCTGATGCCCGGCTGGCGATGTGTCAATGATTGCCAGTCTGCGGTGCGTCAGTCCCAGTGCGCCATCCACGAAAACACCTTCGCCGTCCGGGCCACGATGGGCGATTGCATCGCCCATGCGCCGCAGCAACACAGGCGAAGCGCCGTCGCCGTCAAATTGCAGATACCCAGCGATGCCGCACATTAGGTTGTCAACTTCGAATAATTGTTATGTACAAGCAGATCTCAGAAAGAGCCTTGGCTCTTTCGGTTTTGCTTGGCGAGGGTCTGCTTACGCGCAATGACGGTGATTCCCGCATCCTCTATGACCTCGCGCTCGATGTCGAGCCGGGCATCCGCGCACCAGGCCCGCACTTGCTCAATAGACTGCCGCTGCGCATTCGCGGGCGCATACCAGTCAAAGTTGATGTGGTTCATCTCGTCGAATGTCAGGTCAGGGCGATAAAAAGTCTTCGCGACATGCCAGTAAAACAGGCGTTGCACGTTGATACGCCCCGCCGGGATGCCAAGCAGGTCAATGGGCTCGGGGATATCGATTTCGGCATTGAGCTCTCCGAGCGAGATGCCGAGCTGGGTCAATGGCTCCATGAGCTTCCAGGCCTCTTCGGGAGAGAGCGGCTGAAGCTTGTCACGGACATAGTCGTCCGTGAACTCGCGCAGCGGCCCTTTTTTCTTGTACACATAAAACAGGAAACGGCCACCGGGTTTGAGTAGCCCCGCAAGTGACTTCAATGCGCCTTCGGTGGAATTGGTATGGTGCAAAACCCCTTCCGAGAAGATCAGGTCCACCGACTCCTTGGGCAAAGGCAGTTCGCTGATGTCGGCCTGCATAAAGCCGCCTTGCAAACCACGCTCCTGGAACCTCGTCCGTGCGACATCAACGGCCTCGGACACGTCGACGCCCAGATAACGCAGACGGGGAACCAGCGGACCGAGCAGTTCAAGGCCGGACATGCCGGCTCCGCAGCCGGCATCGATCAGAAGGGGTGATTCACCATGCTCCGTCAGCCAGGAAGCCTTGGAAAGATCGCCGTAGCGCTCTATCAGCCATTCACGCATGCGCGCCAGCGAAGCCGGTGAATCGAAGGTATCAACCTTCTTCCACTTGAAGCCGAAGGTTTCGCTGGTTTGCGCCTGGGCCTGCGAGAAGAGCTTTTTGCTACGCGGGATGCCGTCTTTCACCACGAAAGCCTGGCCGCCCAGGTCAAAAGATTGCCCTTCCGCCAGGGAGGCCACTCCCAACACCTGCTGCATCCAGGACGGCGTGGCCTGCAGATCAGCCAGCGATTTGTTTGAGGCAATTGACGACATAGGCGTAATCTTCTTCATTCATGCGGTTGTGTAGCGGGATGGCCATGGTGTGCGTGTCGCAATCCTGCGCGCCGGGGTAGTCGACCGCCGCCAGCCCGAATCTTTCCTTGTAATAGCCCAGCATGTGCACAGCATGGGTCCCGGGCCGGGTGGCGATTCCCGCCGCCTGCAACCGCTCCATGATCTCGTTGCGCGGCATGGGGGCTTTTGCGGGATCGACGTAGGTTACAAAGGCCTGCCACGCGTGCTGCCCATTCACGGGTTGCTCGGGCATCCGCAGCCATTCGATGCCAGCCAGCTCACGCCGGAAGTAATCAGCCCACTTCTGGCGCTCCGCGATAAATTGTTCCAGCTTGCTCATCTGCACAAGCCCGACCGCGCCCTGCAGGTCCGTCATCCGGTAATTGAAGCCGAGAAGGTTGAATTCCGGCAGGAGATAGGGCCGCGGACCTTTATGGCGCTGCTCTTCGGAGACGGATGCGCCGTGGTTGCGCAACATATTGGCCGTCTCGGCGATTTGGCCGTCATTGGTCGTGACCATCCCGCCTTCACCCGTGGTGATTGACTTGCGTGGATGGAACGAAAAAGCAGCGGCATCGCCTAGGCCGCCCGCCATCACGCCTTTGTAACTGGCGCCTGCTGCGCAGGCCGCGTCCTCGATGATCTTGACGTGGGGCGGAAGCACGGTGCGAATCGCATCCATATCGGCGCACAGGCCGAACAAATGAACCACGATCACGGCCCGTGTTCTGGGCGTCACCCTGCGGGCAAGGTCTGCCGGGTCGATGTTGTTGGTGGCGCGATCAACGTCGGCAAAAACAGGGGTGGCTCCGCAATAGAGCACCACATTGGCAGTGGCAACCCAGGTGAACGCAGGAACGATAACCTCATCGCCAGGGCCAACACCCATTGCCGCCAGGATAAGGTGCAAGCCGGTTGTGCAGTTGCTCGTCGCGAGCGCGTGCTTCACGTGGTGCTTTTCGGCAAATGCCTTTTCAAAGGCCGCAACTTTGGGGCCTTGTGTCAACCAGCCGCTCATCAGCGGTTCGCGACAAGCCTGCCATTCCTCTTCGCCAGTCGAGGGAAGTGAAATCTGGATTGACCGTTTCATAGGCGCATCCATCAGACCGGCAACCCGACAGAGCGGCGGCGAGCTTCGACTTCGGCCTTGTGGCCGGCTCGCCATTCGATCAGGCGCTTCAGGCCGTCCATCAGGTCGATGTCGGCGGCGAAGCCGATTTCCTCGCGCGCGCGCTTGGCCGAACCGATGCGGTTTCTCACCAAGGTGGCCTGGCTGCGCGGCGCATAGTTGATCGGCTTTTTGCAATCGGTCAACACCAGCAGCATCTCGGCCAGTTGCTTGAGCGACGTGCGCTTGCCGGTGCCGACGTTATAGAAGCGGTCTTTGGTGTCGGCCTTCATGGCGCACACATTGGCAAGGCCGCAGTCCTCCACGGCCACGAAATCGAACGCTTCGGACCCGTCGCCCATGATGATGGGGCTATCACCGCGGTCGATGGCGTCCAGCATCTTCATGATGACCGCGATGTAGGCGCCATGGTAGTCCTGGCGCGGACCGTAGACATTCATGTAGCGCAGCCCGACATAGTTCAGGCCGTAGCGGTGGTGGAACGAACGCAGCATCGCCTCGCCGCAGATTTTCGTCGCGCCGTAGAAATTCTGGTTGTTGAACGGATGGTCTTCCGTCATCGGCTCTTCCACGGCATCGCCATACACCGAGGCCGAAGAGGAATAGACGAGCCGCTTGACGCCTTTTTTGACGCAGGCTTCCATCACGTTGAAGGTGCCGCGCACGTTGACGTCGAAGGCGCTCCTGGGGAACTCGTGGCATTGAAGAAGCCAGAGCGCGGCAAGGTGGAACACGCCATCGGCGCCCTCCAGGGCGGCCTCAAGAATATCCGTCTGAAGCACATCGCCGCCGGCATCGAACACCTTGACTCGCGGGTCTTTCAACGCCTGGTGGAGGTTTTCTATCCGGCCACGCACAAAGTTGTCATAGATGACGATTTCCCTGACGTCTTCCTTGATCAGGTGGTCCACGGTGTGCGAGCCGATGAGGCCGGCGCCGCCTACAAGAACCAGTTTTTTCCCTTTGAGCTCCATCCAGTCACCTCGCTTCAGAACACATCAAAATCATTGCCACGGAAATTTACGTTTTCGTGAGCCGCCGGCACCCAATCGACCGGCACCGGCTCCCACCGCCCTGCTTTCAGCCTGCCACAGCCCGGCTCAATGCGGAAGCAATGCGCTCGACTTCCCCTGCCGGAAGATCCGCATGCATGGGCAGGCTCATCACTCGCTTGGCGGCTTGTGCCGCATTGGGCATGCCGTCGGGGCTGCACAGGTGCGCATAGGCCGGCTGCATGTTGAGCGGTATCGGATAGTGCACGGCCGTGGGGATCCCCTCGGCCTTCAATTTCCCCTGCACGGCCTCCCGGTCGTTGACGAACACGGTGTATTGGGCGAACACGCTGCTTCGATCCGGCCGCTGGCGGACGAACGGTATGCCAAAGTGCTCAAGTGTAGCGTTGTAAAGAGCCCCGATTTCAAGTCGTTTGCCAATTTCCCATTCAAAACGTTCCAGTTTGGCTAGCACCACCGCGCATTGCAGGGTGTCCATCCGGCCGCCAAGCCCAACCCTGGTGTGAACATAGCGGCTGCTCTGCCCATGGACCCGGATTTCGCGGCACGCCTGCGCAAGGGCGTCGTCATTGGTGAAAATCGCCCCCCCGTCGCCATAGCATGCAAGCGGTTTGCTGGGGAAAAAGCTGGTGCAGCCAAAGGTACTCAAATTGCAACTTTTGCGCCCCTTGTAGTCGGCCCCGAAGCTTTGGGCGGCATCCTCGATCACGGGAATGTTGCCGTGACGCGCGGCAATCGCGTTGATTTCGTCCATATCCGAAACCTGGCCATAGAGGCTGACCGGCATGATGGCGCGTGTGCGCGAGGTAATTTTGGCCTCGATCCCCGCAACGTCGATATTGCAGGTATCGGCTTCGATATCGACAAAAACCGGCGTGGCGCCAATCAGGACAATCATCTCGGCGGTCGCCGCGAACGTAAACGGGGTGGTGATCACCTCATCCCCCGGGCCAATGCCAAGAGCCATCAGGCTCATCAACAGCGCCTCCGTGCCACTGGCGCAGGTGATGCAGTGCCGGGCGCCGGAATAGGCCTCCAGGCGTTCTTCCAGCTGGCGGACTTCGGGCCCCATGATGTATTGCCCATGCTCCAGCACGTCGTCGATACGCTTGAGGATTTGCGGCTTGAGCGCCTGGTACTGGGTTTTAAGGTCGACGAAGGGGATCATGGGGTGAGGCATGTGCATTGACCATCGGTCAGTTGGTAGAGGTCGCCCGTATGCGGGCATGTCGCGGTGGCGTTGCCGCTCAGGGGCAGGTCGAGGCGCTCGCCAAAACGGCTCATCCAGCCGAGCTGGCGAGCCGGTACACCGGCCATCAGTGCAAAGGGTTTCACGTCACGATTGACAACCGCGCCCGCGGCCACGAATGCGTATTCCCCGACGACAGTCCCGCAAACAATGGTGCAATTTGCCCCCAGGGTGGCGCCGCGGCGCACCAGTGTCTTGCGGTACTCATCCTTGCGGCTGACGGCCGATCGCGGGTTGTAGACGTTGGTGAACACCATGCTCGGACCGCAAAACACATCGTCTTCCAGCTCAACGCCGTCGTAGACCGACACGTTGTTCTGGATTTTCACGTTGTTGCCGATGCGCACCCGGTCGCCGACAAAAACGTTCTGGCCGAGCGAGCAGCCGGCGCCTATGCGCGCACCGCCGCAAATATGCACCCAGTGCCAGACCCGGCTGCCCTCGCCTATTTGCGCGCCCGCATCGACGATCGCACTGGGATGAATGGTTACAGCCATGCCAGGGCGGTCAATAGTCCAGCGGCAGCGGCACACGCTTGCCGTCGCGGGCCGACAGGTAAACAGCGATCAGCACTTCGAGTGCTTTGAGGCCCTCACGTCCATCGGTCTGGGGCGCGGCTTCGCCGCGGAGCGTATTGATGACGTTGTTGTAGTAAAGGGGATGGCCGAAGCCGTAAACCGAGGTCGTCTCATAACTTGCGGACTTGATTTTTTCGTCATCCTCATGGGGCTCGGCGAACTGCCACTGCTGGATTTCATTGACCGCCACCCCACCCACTCGAACCGTGCCTTTTTCACCGAGTATGGTGATGCTGCCTTCCAGGTTTTTGGGGTAAGTTAGCATGGTGACATTCATGGATCCCAACGCGCCCGAGCGCCAGCGCACATTGAGGACACCCGAATCCTCTACCTGGATATTGCGCTCCAGCGTCGCGGTATAGGCCTGGACGCTTTCGATAGGGCCGATCAGCCAGTCCAGCAGGTCGACGTAATGGCTGGCCTGGTTCATGAACGCGCCGCCGTCATACTCCCAGGTGCCACGCCATGCCGCGCTGTCGTAATACTCCTGCGGGCGTGTCCAGAAGACGTTGATATTCACCATGTAGATACGGCCAAAACGCTTTTGCTCAACGGCGCGCTTGAGCAACTGCAGCGTGGCATTGAGCCGGTTCTGCTTGACCACAAAAAGCCGTACATTGGCTTCGTCGCAGGCCTTGACCATGCGCAGGCCGTCATGCCAGCGCGTCGCCATGGGCTTTTCGGTCATCACATGGCGGCC
>Ga0307408_100001669_pt1 | contig 16353 bp, 17 predicted proteins | sample 322Cmetagenome_FD_202116 | JGI IMG/M metagenome (GOLD analysis project Ga0307408, IMG submission 202116) | Maize rhizosphere microbial communities from greenhouse at UC Davis, California, United States - 322HYB-C-3 | ecosystem: Host-associated > Plants > Roots > Rhizosphere > Soil | place...
AAGTTTTTGTTGCACATTCCGATGGCAAAGTGGCTGCTTACAGTGCGGCCACGGGCGAACAATTGTGGGTTAATGAACAAATGTTGCGCCGTAATTTGAACGGGCCACAAGTATTTGGTGATTATGTAGCCGTAGTTGATTTTAAAGGCTACATGCACGTGCTCAACCAAAGTGATGGCCAGTTTGCAGCACGTACTCGTGTTGACAGAAAAGGCGCACGTGCTCCGATGCAAACGGATGGTGAAACACTTTATGTGTTTACTAATCGTGGCAAACTAATTGCGTTTCGTGCTGAAAAAGACGAATAACCTTCGGCTTTAGAGCAAACTAAAACCAGCCGCTGAATTTATCATTGAGTGATTAATGGTAAACTCCTCAGCGGCTGGTTTTGTTTTTAGCAAAGTTTATTTCCGGGCGGCATCCGCCTTCATTTCTGACTTTTTACCTCATTGATATTTTTATGATTATCCCCGTAATAGCACTTGTTGGTCGCCCTAATGTGGGTAAATCCACTCTTTTTAATCGCTTGACCCAGTCTCGCGATGCCTTGGTAGCGGATTACCCCGGTTTAACCCGCGATCGTAAGTACGGCGAAGGTATATTAGAGAACCGCCGTTTTATTGTTATTGATACCGGCGGAATCAGCGGTGAGGAAGAGGGTATCGACAGCATGATGGCGGGGCAATCGCTGCTGGCGATACAAGAGGCCGATATAGTCCTCTTTATTGTCGATAGTCGTGCCGGGCTTAATCCGGCCGATGAAACCATTGCCAAGCATTTGCGCGTCAACAACAAAAAAACTTATTTGGTTGCCAATAAAATTGACGGTACAGATCCCGATATTGCGTTGGCACCATTTTATGAGCTTGGATTGGGTGAAGTTTACCCAACGACTGCAAGCCACGGTCGTGGTGTGAGATCCTTGATGGAAGAGGTTCTGGCAGAAATCCCTGAATTTCCAGAGGATTATCAACCAGACGATGCGACCGGTATTAAAATTGCCATTGTTGGCCGTCCCAACGTAGGCAAGTCAACTCTGGTAAATCGCTTGCTGGGTGAAGATCGGGTGGTGGTTTACGATGAGCCCGGTACTACTCGGGATAGTATTTATATCAATTACACTCGTTTTGATAAGCCTTACACCATTATTGATACGGCGGGAGTACGTCGGCGAAAAAATATTGATTTGATGGTGGAAAAATTTTCTATCGTCAAAACCATGCAGGCGATTGCAGATGCAAACGTTGTAGTGTTGGTAATGGATGCCAGCGAAGGTGTGGTTGAGCAAGATTTGCACCTGATGGGAACTACCATTGAGGCTGGCCGCGCGTTGGTGATAGCGCTGAATAAGTGGGATGGCTTGGATGATGCGCACAAACAATATGTGAAAAATGAAATTGAACGCCGTTTACGCTTTGTAGATTTTGCCACCATTCACTTTATTTCTGCCTTGCACGGTACAGGTGTTGGAAATCTCTACAAGTCCATTGAGTTAGCTTACCAATCGGCAACAGATAAGTTCAGCACTAATTACCTCACAAGAATTCTGCAAGATGCTGTACGTGAGCATCAGCCGCCCATGATCCAAGGGCGACGCATCAAACTGCGTTACGCTCACCCGGGTGGACATAATCCACCGATAATCGTGATTCATGGTAACCAGACCAATGATGTTCCCAGTCACTACACCAAGTATTTGGAAAAAACCTTCCGTCGGGTCTTGGACCTGCACGGAACTCCGATAAAAATAGAGTTCCGTAACAATGAAAACCCTTATTCGGAGCGGAAAGGGAAGCTTACCCAGCGACAGCTGGTTGAAATGCGGCGCAAAGCAGAGCGCGAGAAAAACAATAAAAAACCAAAGTAATTCCCACGTGATGGCGCCCAAGACAGCACAAATCTTGTTGCTCGGCGCGCCATTGTTATGGCCCAAAAGAAGTAATTTCACAGCCAACTACAGCTTGCAACCGGCGTAGTGAAGGAGTAGTGTTACGCGCTTTATTGATCGCCGCGGCGGTCCACTTGAACTCCAAGCCCGAGCAGAAGATGACACCCGCAAGCCGCAAGCTGCTTATCATCGATGACGATGCCCTTGTCCGCCAAAGCCTTTTAACCTATCTGTCTGATAGTGGTTTTGCTGTGCAGTTTGCTATTGACTCCCACTCTGCACTTCACCTTCTTCAGTCCAATCCTGACTACCCTGATTTGATTATCACTGATCTGCGTATGCCCAACGGCGACGGTTTGCAGTTATTGCAAACGTTACACGACCAGTTCCCTGAGTTGCCTGTTATTGTGGTGTCCGGTGCTGGTGTGATGAGCGATGTAGTAGCTGCATTGCGTTTGGGAGCGAGAGATTATTTGATTAAACCGCTTGCTGATTTAGAGGTTCTTGTTCACTCGATCAATAAAGTGCTTGATCGTCAGGATCTGGAAGCCGAAAATTTGCGTTATAGAGCACAACTGGAGGACGCCAATCGCGAGCTGAAAGAGAATTTGCGTGTTCTGGAGCGAGATCAGATTGCTGGTCGCAGGGTGCAGCGACGACTGATGCCATCTGGGCTCAGCACCCAAGAGGGTTATCAGGTTGCGCATACTATAGTTCCTTCGCTTTTTCTCAGTGGCGATTTTGTTGATTATGCCCACATTAAACAACGTTACCTCGCGTTTTACTTAGCTGACGTTTCAGGTCACGGTGCATCTTCTGCTTTTGTCACTATTTGGCTAAAACACTTGGTAAGCCGAATGGTACGCGAGGAGGGCTTGTTTGGTGATGAGTACTCGTTTGTTGAGGGTGCTAATCAAATGTTGCGGCAAATTAATCGTGAACTGCATGAGACTCGCCTCAGTCATCACCTAACACTTTTTGTAGGCATAATAGATACCCATACAGATAAAATGCATTATGTGGTTGCAGGCCACCTGCCTATGCCAATTTTGTTGACTGAGTCTGGAGCGGAGTACTTGGTGGGACAGGGTAAGCCCGCAGGTATTTTCAAGGAGGTTAGTTGGCAGCTGTATGAACGAGATCTTCCTGAAAAATTTGCTTTGATTTGTTTTTCGGATGGTGTTTTGGAAACATTGCCACAGGTTGAGTTGGCGGATAAAGAAGCTCATTTATTGGCGCGGGTTGCTGCCAGCACTGGCACTTTGGATTCCGTCTGCAATACTTTGGTGATAAAAGAGATTCGTGATAACCCCGATGATATCGCGGTCCTTTCGATTTCTAGAGGTGTGAGTTGATGAAGCCCGGCCAGATTTTAGTTGCCGACCACAATGGTGTTTATATCATCAAGATGCTGGGTGATGTTCGCCTTACTCTCTGTATTTCTTTCGATCAATTTATTGATGCAATGTTTAAAAGTGAGAATTTTACTTCAGTGCTGTTTGATCTTTCGGATGCGGAGGCGATTGACAGTACAACATTGGGGTTGATGGCAAAAATATCAATTTTGGGTCAGGAGCGATGTGGAATAGTACCGGTTATCTTGGCGAGTAACCCGAGTATCCAGCGCATCCTTCAAACCATGGGGTTCGGCGATATATTTACTATAGTCGACAAGCTTGATGCTCCAATGCTCAGTGCGCAACCACTAAATTGCGTCAATTGTGATGAACAAGAAGTAAAAGAAAAAGTATTAGAAGCCCATAAAATTTTGATGGGTTTGAACGCGAGTAACGCAGATACATTTCGTAACTTGGTAAACATGTTGGAGAATTGTTAAAACTATTAAAACAAGGTTTTTGATTTGTTACTGCAGTTTTGTTTTGACAAGATTTTTAGCGCGAATAAATTCGCTGTGCGGGACATATATTAAATCTGCTACCTTTCTGATCATGTAGTCTTCGTATTTATCCAAATCTCCATCGGCATAAGCCATTTCCCACATCGCTATTATCAGGCGAAATTTATCGCTCGCTGAGCATTGTGTGTTCACAATTTGAGTGAATTGATGCAATGACGTTGCATCATGCGACTCATTTTTGGCGAGATCAATCAAGTCGGCGATTTCATTTGTGGTAAGTGAAAATTTTTGTGCGAGTAATTGATTGAGTTTGTTAGCTTCAATTTCGGAAAAGTGATGATCAGCCATGGCAATTTCCACCAGCAATGCAGAAATGGCCAGTTGTTTCTGGTGATCGGTGAGGGCGAGTGAGTCGCCACCTGATTGCAGGTGGCGCTCGATAAAACGTGCGAGCTTATTGAGCACGGGCTTTAATCAGGTTCTCAAGGTTGATCTGATCTTTCACAAAACCGCGGATACCCTCGGCCAGTTTTTCGGTGGCCATAGCATCTTGGTTGATACCAAAACGGAAGCTTGCTTCTGTTTCGATTTGTTTTGCGATTTTTTCACCTGAATTGTTTGGTGATAGGACGCGCTTTAATTCGCCTTTGTCCTGATCCAATTCTTGCAGTAATTGTGGGCTGATGGTCAAACGATCACAACCTGCTAGCGCTTCAATTTCGCCGAGGTTACGGAAGCTCGCACCCATTACCACAGTTTTGTAGCCATTCTGTTTGTAGTAGTTGTAGATCTGACGTACAGATACTACGCCTGGATCTTCTTCTGCGGTGTATTCTTTTTTGTCGGTGTTGGCTTTGTACCAATCAAGAATACGACCCACAAAGGGGGAGATAAGAAATACGCCAGCATCAGCACAGGCGGCTGCTTGATTGAAGCCAAACAGCAGGGTCAGGTTGCAGTTAATGCCTTCTTTTTCCAAAACTTCGGCGGCGCGAATGCCTTCCCAAGTAGATGCAAGTTTGATCAACACACGAGATTTATCAACACCACCTTTTTCATACAGGCTGATTAATTGGTGCGCCTTGGCGATAGAGGCTTTGGTGTCAAATGACAAGCGCGCATCCACTTCGGTAGAAATACGGCCGGGAACAATTTTCAGAATTTCCAAGCCAATGCCAACAGCAAGGTGATCACACACAGCGCTCAGTTGTTCTGCGCTGTTAGTAATACCTTTATTTGCGGCGATAGATGAGGTCAGCAGGCTTTCATATTGCGGCATTTGTGCTGCTTTATAAACCAGCGATGGGTTGGTGGTCGCATCCAGAGGTTTGTAAAGGCGAATGGCTTCTATATCGCCAGTATCGGCTACGACGTCGGTAAATTGCTTCAGTTGTTCGAGTTTACTAGTCACAGTGGTAATCCTATTTCTGAAATAACAAGTGGTTGATATTCGTCTTATTGCCGTCAGATATATTATAGTCTTAATGACTTTTTGAATGAAACAGTCATTTTTTATAAAGCGATAAATACATAGTCTATTAAGGTTTTAGGCCCAAGAGTAAATCAAGTAATAGTTGCTAATGGTAACTCATTTATGGCCGCAAGCGCTCGTTCAAGAACCTCGATTCCAGCACCGGGTTTGTAGGCTTGCTCACTAATAACGCGTCTAAATTGCCGTGCACCCGGTAGTCCTTGGTAGAGCCCAAGAATATGCCGGGTCAAATGATTGAGGCGTGCGCCCTTCGCTAACTGTTCGATACAATATTCTTTAAATTGTTCCATTACCTCGTCGCGGCTGATGATGGTGCGCGAGCTGCCGTAAATTTGCTGATCAACTTCTGCGAGTAGATAGGGATTGCTGTAAGCCTCACGACCAATCATGACACCGTCCACATGTGCCAGCAGGGTTTTCGTTTGCTCTAGTGTAGTGATACCACCGTTGATAATAATGTTGAGCTGGGGGAAATCCTGTTTGAGCTGATAGACCTTATCGTACTGCAATGGCGGTACTTCACGGTTTTCTTTAGGGCTGAGGCCTTTTAGCCAGGCTTTGCGCGCGTGAACAATGAAGGTACTACAGCCAGTTGCGGCGATGGTGCTGACAAATTTGACCAGCCCGGCATAATCTTCCATGTCGTCGATTCCGATGCGATGCTTTACGGTCACCGGAATTTTCACCGCATGCTGCATGCTTGCGATGCAATCGGCCACTAGTTCTGGCTCGGCCATTAAGCAGGCGCCAATCATGCCGTTTTGTACGCGATCACTGGGGCAGCCACAGTTGAGATTGACCTCATCGTAACCCCAGTCTTCGGCGATGCGTGCACATTCAGCGAGATCGGTGGGGTTGCTACCACCAAGCTGCAAAGCCAAGGGATGTTCACAGGCGTTGTAATCGAGGAAACGCTTTTTATCACCATGCAAGAGCGCACCGGTGGTAACCATTTCACTGTAGAGAACGGCTTCTTTGGTGAGCATACGCCAAAAGGTGCGGCAATCAGAGGTTGACCACTCCATCATCGGAGCGAGGGTAAAGCGGCGGTCAAGGGTTGGGGTTGGTGTCATCAAGGTATGAATTTCAATAGCGCAAAATAAAAATGCCAAGCAATATCGGCAGGTGTTTTATGATAGCGATATTTACTTAGGGCTGCACGGTAAACCAGCTCGACAATCGGAAGAATCTATTTATGTCATTGACTCATATCGACTCCCATGGTCACGCAAGCATGGTGGATGTCTCAGATAAACCCGCGAGCGTGCGCGAAGCCCGCGCTTTTGCACGGGTTGTAATGCAGCCTGAAACATTGGTGCAAATCAAAAACAACGGCCTGAAAAAAGGGGATGTGTTGGCTGTTGCTCGCATTGCTGGTATTCAGGCCGCAAAAAAGTGCGCGGATCTGATCCCTCTTTGTCATCCGCTAGCGCTGAGTAAAGTGGCGGTCGATTTCAGTTTGGATGAAGCTAATTCCAGTGTAGAAATTACCAGTTACTGCAAACTAACCGGTCAAACAGGCGTAGAAATGGAAGCGCTTACAGCGGCAAGTGTCGCTGCGCTGACAATTTACGATATGTGTAAAGCAGTAGATATGGGCATGGTAATTGAGCAGATTTGCCTATTGGAGAAAATGGGCGGGCGTCGCGGCCACTATCAGCGTGAAACAACAGGGCGGCACGAGGTAAACGAATAATGATCCAGGTGGTATTTTTAGCGCAGCTGCGCGAGCAGCTGGGCAGTAACGGCATACAGGTCGACTCCAATTCAGCAAAGTCTATTGGGGAGTTAAAGCAATACTTGATTTCGCATCACCCTGAATGGGCAGAGTTTTTGGAGAACAAAAAATTATTAATTGCACTGAATCATGAATATGCACGTGGTGATCTCCCCTTGAAGTCTGGCGATGAAGTGGCGTTTTTCCCGCCGGTTACCGGAGGTTAATATGCCATTTTCTATTGCAGTTCAAACCAATGATTTTAATGTGGGCGATGAATACGCACAGCTAGTTGAAAATGATAAAGATGCGGGGGCGGTGGTTTTTTTTGTTGGCCGAGTGCGTGAGATGAATCAGTCGCGTTTGGTGTCCGGTCTCTCGCTTGAATATTATCCTGGTATGACAGAGCGTGTGCTAGATCAAATATTGGATGTTGCGAGACAGCGTTGGGATTTAATTTCTGTGCGTATTGTTCACCGTGTAGGGCAATTGTATTTAAGTGATCAAATTGTATTTGTGGGTGTTACTAGTCAGCATCGCGAACATGCATTTCAGGCTGCTGAATTTTTGATGGACTTTTTAAAAACCCAAGCCCCTTTTTGGAAAAAGGAAATAACGGCGCAAGGTGAGATGTGGGTGGATGAAAATCAAAAAGATAAAGATGCCCGTGAGCGGTGGTAAATAAAACGGGTAAATAAAAATGGGCGCTGAGGCGCCCATTTTTATACTACTTATGTCTGGCTAATTACAAATGTGCCGGCTCAGATGCCGGCTCGGATTTGTAGATGCCTGCGTACTTAAGACCAAAATACATAATGTAAACATAGCATGCTGCAGGCAATAAAAATGACAGTTGTAGACCAATGGTGTCCGCAAGAGCGCCTTGCAGCAATGGCACCAATGCACCACCTACTATGGCCATACACAGGAAGCCAGAGCCTTGGCCGGTAAACTTGCCGAGATTGTGCAGTGCCATACTAAAAATAGTGGGGAACATAATTGAGTTAAACAAGCCCACAGCAATAATCGCCCACATGGCTAACTTGCCTTCGGTAAATACCGCAACCAATACTAAAATAACAGAACAAATACAGTTAAATGCCAAGGTTTTTCCTGGGCTGACATAGCGCATTACCGCAAAACCGATAAAGCGACCAATCATTGCGCCTCCCCAGTAATAACTAACCAGATGTGCGGCGTCAGCTTCTTTTAATCCGGCAATGTTTTCTTCGCCAAAAAAGTTAATTAAGAAGCTGCCAATAGATACCTCTGCGCCCACGTACAAGAAAATACCAATTGCTCCCAACACTAAATGCTTGTGTGAGAGTGCAGACTCTTTATTAGAGGCCATATCACTGGATATGCCTGGTTCTTCGTCATGGTGGATCTTAGGTAGTTTGGCGAATGCAAAAAATAAAGCTAAAGAAAGCAGTGCCGCTGCTAATGCTAAATAGGGGCCTTGCACTGATGCGGCTTCCTGGGCTCTGTGCGCTGCTTGTTCTGCAGCAGGTAAAAGGGCTAATTGATCTGCAGTTAATACGGCTGTGCCTAAAATCAACATGCCGCCTAATGCCGGAGCAATAGTGGTTCCTAATGAATTAAATGCTTGAGTGAGTGTTAAGCGGCTGGATGCTGTTTTGGCTGGGCCAAGCACAGTAACGTAAGGATTTGCTGCTACTTGTAAAATTGTGATGCCAGACGCGAGGACAAATAAGGCAAACAAAAAAAGTGCGTAACCACTAGTTGCAGCAGGATAAAATAGTGCGCAACCAGAAGCGGCGATGATCAGGCCAGCAACGGCGCCGTTCTGATAACCGAGGCGTTTAATTAGCGCGCCAGCAGGTAAAGACACCACAAAGTAGGCACCAAAAAAACAAAATTGAACGAGCATTGCTTGGGTATAGCTGAGCGTGTAAACACTTTTCAGATGAGGGATTAGTACGTCATTAAGTGAGGTTAATAAACCCCACATAAAAAACAAAATAGTGATGATAATCAGTGGGACTGTGTTGTTGCCCGTACTCACTGAGTTGTTGAGTGGGGCGGTAGAACCTTGGGGTACGCTGGCCATTAGATTACCTCGTTGTTATAAAAATTGTTTGTCGTTGTCGTGGTCTTAAAATAAGGTTTGCCGATTGATTCAAAACCTTGGTGCGCTAACGCAGCTTGAGGAAGCGGACGCAAGCGCGCGGTACTATAATGCAAGGCTATAACGCTGTCACATTGTTTGTTCCCGGTTTACAATCGGTTGCACTCCTATTGTCTTATGGTCATATTGACCTCTAAAACTATAACGCTGAGGTGAGTTTAGTGACTAAAGCAACTATCGATGATGTTGCCGCGCTGGCGGGTGTTTCAATGAAAACCGTGTCGCGCGTGGTGAATAATGAACCGAATGTGCGACCAGCTACCCGTGAAAAAGTTGAAGCGGCGATTCGGGAGTTAAGTTATCGACCCAATCAATCGGCGCGCAGTCTTGCGGGCAATCGTTCTTACTTGTTGGGGCTTATTTACGGGCACCCCAGTGCGCACTACGTCTTGGATATTCAAGAAGGTGTATTGGAAATTTGTCGTCCACAGCGCTACGAATTATTGGTGCACCCGGCGATTCATCGCGACCCCAACTTGATTGATGAAGTTACTGATTTGATTTTGGAGAAGCGTGTAGATGGCGTCATGTTGACACCGCCGTTGTCAGATAACATGGCCGTGATCTCGCTGCTAAAAAAAATGAATATTCCGTTTGTGCGGGTGGCGCCAACAGAAAATAAATCTGCGTCGCCCTATGTAGAAACCAACGACGAAGAAGCGTCCTACGACATGACCTGTCAGCTAATTGCGCAGGGGCATATGCGGATTGGTTTTATTTGTGGTCATCCGGATCACCGTGCAATGTCGTTGCGTTATGAGGGTTATAAGGCGGCATTAATTGAAAATGAATTGCCCTTATTAACAAATCTGGTGGCTCAAGGCGATAACTCATTTGAATCAGGAGAGACTTGCGCTAAACAATTGCTTGGTTTGTCGGAGCGGCCGACAGCGATTTTTGCAGCTAATGATGATATGGCGGCAGGTGTGATGATGGTGGCTCATCAAATAGGGGTAAAAATTCCTGCGCAATTATCGGTGGCCGGATTTGACGATACACCCGTTGCGCATCAAATTTGGCCATCATTAACAACTATTCGTCAGCCGATTCGGCAGATGGCAAAAAAAGCGACTGATTTGCTGCTGAAGCAGTTGCGGGGAAAAGATATTCAACTACCGGCCAGTATGCTGAATTCAAGCATCATTGTGCGTGAATCTACTGGCCCGCTGGTGCCGACAAAATCAGTCAAAACCAAATAGTTTTTCAATACTACTTTTGCCCTCAGTTTTGAGGGCAGGGGTTTCAAATAAATAGGGTAAGTTGGTGTTTCTACACCAACATCGACATGGCTGCTTCCATATCTGCACTCAAATCTTCTGATTCACTCACTTGCATGTCTGGGTCGAGTCCAAGTCTTTCAAACGCTTTTACTTTGGTGAAGTCGATTTTGGTCATGGCTGAATCAGTTCCAAGATAACTTTGGAGCATGGCGACAGTGACAACATCCGCATAATCAGCCTTGGGAATAGAGCGAGTAAAGTCTATATGCTGGGTTGGAATGTGCGCGAGCTCCTCGGGGAAACCCCAGGTTTTCAGGATAAGGTCCCCGAGTGGCGCGTGTAATTCATCAATAACAGCATCCAGCGTAAAGCTGTCTTTCAAGAGTGCAGGATGGTCTTCGGCATAGGTGAGAATCGGTAGTACACCGATTTTGTGCACCAGCCCAGCCAAGGTGGCTTGGTCCGGGCGCAGTTTGGTGTAGTGCTTGCAGAGGACGTGGCAAATACCAGCAACCTCGCTTGAACGGCTCCACACTTCGCGCATGCGCATGTCCACCAAATCCGACGTTGCCTGAAACATTTGTTCCATGGCGAGCCCGGTGGCGATATTGCACGTGTATTGAATGCCAAGGCGCATAAGTGCGGTGCGCAAATCTTCAATCGCGCGACTGGCGCGCAGTAACGGGCTGTTGGCAACACGAATAATGCGCGCGCTCAGCGCAGCATCGTTACCAATAACGCTGGTGAGCTTGTCGATGTCGGCATCCGGGTCGTCGGCAACTTCCCGAACTTTCAGTGCTACCTCGGGTAGTGTCGGTAGTACGAGTTGATCTTTTTCAATTGCAGTTATGATTTCCTGGCGTACTTTTTCAGCAATAGGATTCATTGGTTGTCCTGACATCATTATTGAGTGGCTTCTTCTGCTGTAGGTATAGCATAGGGCAGACTGAGTTGGCTGAGTTTTTCTGTGGCCGATTCTACTTTTGCTTGATCAATTTGCTCATCCAGCAATGAAGCCAATAGTTCGATTTTTCCTTGTTGGTTCAGTGCCGCCATGACTACGGTGCCGGCATTTTGTCCACTTACACTATTGATTATGGTGGTTCCTGGCGGCGGTATTTGGTCGTTTTTGTATTCAAAGCGATACATATGGCGTTTTAGTTTTCCGCGATAGTGAAGACGCGCCACTATTTCCTGGCCGGTATAACAACCCTTACGAAAGTTGATGCCGTTAACCAATTGATAATTCAGTTCTTGCGGGGTAAACAGCTCGTAGGATTCTGGATAAACCTCACCAATACCGGCAGCGATATCCAATAGCTGCCATTCATCCGTGCTAACTTTCTGCGTTTGTTTTTCTATTGCATCAAGAAAGGAATCAACAGTTGCGGTGGCAACCCAGCATTCGAAGCGATTTGCGGCTAATTGAATCAGGTAGCTGCCATCTTTTTCTATCCAGCCCTCGTAAGTTGTAGGCAACTGTTGGAAAAAGGTGGACGCTACAGCAGCGGCGGAATCGCCAAACAAACCGAATAGAGCGAAGTCATTACCGCCATCCTGCAGCTTGGCTTTGGAGAACACTATGTATTTACCCAGTGTTTTTTGCGCCGACTCCATCATGCTTGCGGGCAGGCGTAGCGCGATGGTTTCGTTATTCATTTGCAGGGCGCGAAAGCTCAGGAGTATTCGGCCTTTCGGATTGCATTGCGCGCCAAGACGAGTGACTGGCTCGTTTAGTTCTTTTACATCGCATGTGACTTGGCCTTGCAAAAATTTACCTGCATCAGGGCCTTTGACCAAGAGCAGCTGTTTGTTGGTGAGCGTTGCGAGGTAAGTCATGGTTGATAAATCCGGATTGGGCATGGGGAAGAGTTCCGCAAATTGACTACAGGCAGCGCGATTCTCTAGTCAAAGCGAGTCTTTGGCAAGGTGCTCGTTTATAATGTGCTTCTCTTATTTTTAATACAGGTATTAGCGTGGATATCAATCGTTTAAAGTGGGCTTGTCGGCGCGGTATGCTGGAGTTGGATCTGGTGCTGGCGCCTTTTTTAGAGAAAGTGTACCCAGGACTGGAGCAGAGCGATAAAGAACGTTTCTGGTTGCTATTGGAAGAGCAGGATCAAGATCTTTTTGCTTGGTTTATGCGTCGCGAAAATCCCGATAGCCCTGAACTACAACGGATTGTGGACATTATTCGTGCAAATACCGGCCTTCAAAAAACCAACAGCTGACACTGTTGACCTGCTGGCGGATGGGGCAAGCGGTCCATCGGCTTCTGCATCAAAAGCACTGCCGCCAATGGCAGTGCTCTCCATTTCAACCTCTGCTTTTTTGCGCATCTTTTACCGGCTCTTTTACGGGTTGTTTGTGTTGTCGCTATTTATCGCGCTCTTTCCCTATATAAGTGATGTTAATACTGGTGGTGTAGTGCGCCTGGTTTGGTTGGCCCTGTTGCTGGGTGGTTGTATTGGGCTATGGCATTTATATGCGTTGCAGTGTGCAGCAATACCTGTTGGTTCGCTCGCTTATGAAAACGGATTTTGGGTTCTTTCCAACAACCAAAAAGAGCAGCTGAATTGTGTCTTGGTTGGGGAGGTGCTCTGTTGGCCTTGGCTAATTGTTTTGCCCTTGCAGTCCGAGGACGGGAGCAAAAGATTTTTACTGCTTTGCCATGATGCTATTAAGCCCGCAGATCAGGCGCGTTTGCGCACCTGGCTGCGAGCCTGTTTAAGGCCAAAAGGGTAGCCTATGCAGTAAGGTCAATATCCTTGCTAACAATCACATCCTGTCCGGCAAAATTGGTGGGTACCAGTATGGTGTCCCGTGCAATAGGTGATTTGTTTGGATAGTCGGGCGAGTAGTGCAGGCCGCGGCTCTCTTTGCGTTCATGTGCCGAGCGAATAATCAATTCCGCGACAGTGGCCAGGTTGCGCAGTTCGATCAAATCGCTGCTGATGTTGTAGTTGCTGTAATACTCGGCAATTTCTTTTTGCAGCAATTTAATGCGATGGGTCGCGCGCTCCAAGCGTTTATGGGTGCGCACAATACCGACGTAATCCCACATAAATCGGCGCAGCTCGTCCCAGTTGTGCGAAATCACCACGTCCTCGTCGGAATCGCGCACCCGCGAGGCGTCCCATTGGGGTGATACATCGGGCGTATGAATCTGATCGAGTTTAGCCAAAATATGTTGCGCGGCCGATTGGGCGTAAACGATACATTCCAGCAGCGAATTGCTCGCCATACGGTTGGCGCCGTGTAAACCGGTAAATGAGGTTTCGCCAATCGCGTATAAATGCTGCAAATCGGTTTGGCCGTTTTTATCTACTACCACGCCGCCGCAGGTGTAATGCGCCGCAGGCACGACAGGAATGGGCTCTTTAGTGATATCAATGCCAAATTCCAAACAGCGCGCTTTAACCGTGGGGAAGTGTTCGCTAATAAATTCAGGCGATTTATGGCTGATATCCAGATAGACAAAATCGCAGCCGAGGCGTTTGATTTCATGGTCTATAGCACGTGCCACTATATCCCGCGGCGCCAGCTCTTCGCGCTCATCAAAACGCGGCATAAACCGCTCGCCACTGGGCAAACGTAAATAAGCGCCTTCACCGCGCAGGGCTTCGGTGATCAAAAAGTTTTTGGCGCGCGGGTGGTAGAGGCAAGTGGGGTGGAATTGGTTGAATTCCATATTGGCCACCCGGCAGCCGGCGCGCCAGGCCATGGCAATACCATCGCCGCTGGCACTGTCCGGGTTGCTGCTATAAAGATAAACCTTACTTGCACCACCGGTGGCCAGAACAACTACTTTGGCTTGGAAGACGTGAATATCGTCACTGTTGTTATCGAGCACATAGGCGCCGCTGCAGCGCAGCTTGCGCGAGTCGGCATCGGCTTGGGATATCAGGTTAATCGCTACATGATTTTCAAATATGTCGATGTTTGACTGTTGCTGCACTTGATCGATCAAGGTGGAGTGCACCGCCTGACCGGTGGCATCGGCGCTGTGAATAATACGGCGATGGCTGTGACCGCCCTCTTTGGTGAGGTGATAATCGCCATTGGAGTTTTCTTTGGTGAAGTTAACCCCTTGGTCGATCAGCCATTGAATTGCCGCTTTACTGTGTTCAACCGTAAAACGCACGGCGTCTTCGTGGCACAGGCCAGCGCCGGCAATCAGGGTGTCGGCAACATGGGCGTCAATCGAATCCTGATCGTCAAGTACCGCGGCAATCCCGCCTTGGGCATACCAGGTAGACCCTTGGTTAATAGCATTTTTACTCAGCACAGCTACGCGCGCATTCTTCGCGAGGCTTAATGCCAGCGTGAGGCCCGCAGCGCCTGAGCCAATCACCAGCACATCATATTGGTAGTGTTTATTCATTCAGATCAAACCCGGGTTGGGAAAGGAGGGCAAAAGTGGTCGCCAGTATATCAAGCCTTCGTGGCACAAAGAGCGGCCACAAATGCTATATACGAACTAAACAGCGTTGCGGGTAATAACTCCGTATAATGCCCCCTGAACTTTTAGTGTAGGGTTTTGTCTATAAGCGGCGTAAATCCAATAGACTTTGCATAAGATACTGTGTTTTCCCTTGGGGGTTTAAAGAATGACAGCGCAACTAGCGCCTGATGTTGATCAGCAATTGGTCGAGCGAGTTCAAAAAGGCGATAAACGCGCGTTTGATTTGCTAGTGATTAAGTACCAGCACAAAGTGCTGGCGGTGATTAGCCGGTTTATCCGCGATCATGCGGAAGCTCAGGATGTCGCCCAGGAGGCGTTTATTAAGGCCTATCGCGCACTACCCAATTTTCGCGGCGATAGTGCGTTTTACACCTGGATTTATCGTATTGCGATTAATACCGCCAAGAATCATATTGTGGCGCGCAACCGCCGTCCGCCGTCCAGCGACGTAGAAATTGAAGATGCCGAGTTCTTTGATGGCAATGATGGTATGCATGAACTCAACACTCCCGAGCACAATGTGTTGTGTGAGGAGCTTGAAAATACCATCGCCCAGGCATTTAAAGATCTCCCTGACGATCTGCGTACAGCGGTAACCTTGCGGGAGATTGATGGTCTGAGTTACGAGGAAATTGCTGAGGCCATGGAGTGCCCTGTAGGGACGGTGCGTTCGCGCATCTTCCGCGCCAGAGAGGCAATTGATAAACGAATCAAGCCGCTCGTTGAGGACATTTAGCCATCTTTAAAAACTTTCACATTTTTTTGTAAATCTTTGAACCAATTGACTAGTATCCAGTCATATCGAGTACAGAGCTACATAACCGAATCTTCACCAGCATTTGCACAGAGGCGCCAGCGAGAATGACAGAGCAAACTCAACCACCAGTGCTTGCCGAATCTTTATCAGCACTAATGGACAATCAGGCTTCCGAGCTTGAGCTACAGCGTTTACTTAAAGCGCTGGACTCGGATTCTGAACTGAAGTCCACTTGGTCGCGTTACCAGATCGCCAGTGCAGGCTTAAAGGGTGATATTCCGGTTCTTGCTTCAAGCGATTTTGCCTCGCGTGTGAGTGCAGCCATTGAGGCGGAAGAAACCTATTCGGCACCAGCCATCAGTGATGTAGCAGAACAAACGTCTGTTGCAGGTTCGAATGTAGTTGCCATGCCTTTGCGCTGGTGGCAACAAGCTGGGCGTGTCGCCGTTGCTGCTTCGGTAGCGGGGGCGGTAATTCTTGGTGTTCAACAATATCAAACTCCCGGTGCTAACCCTGCTGATATGGCGGCTGGCACCATGGCTGCGGCGCCTGCACCGGCAGTAGAAACCAAAGCGGCAAATCTACCATCTGGCATTAATGCACCTGCATTGTCTGCGCGCACTGTTGCCGTACAGAGTGGTTATGAGTCTCGTCCGCAAGAGAGTCGTCGTGTGATGTTTGTACCGCGTCAGCAAGTGGCACCCGTGTACAACGAAGATGTGAGTAGTTATGTAAACCAGTTAATCCAAGAGCATACCGACAACGCGTCGCTCAATAGCGGGCAAGGTATGTTGCCTTATACTCGAG
>Ga0307408_100001670_pt1 | contig 16338 bp, 14 predicted proteins | sample 322Cmetagenome_FD_202116 | JGI IMG/M metagenome (GOLD analysis project Ga0307408, IMG submission 202116) | Maize rhizosphere microbial communities from greenhouse at UC Davis, California, United States - 322HYB-C-3 | ecosystem: Host-associated > Plants > Roots > Rhizosphere > Soil | place...
TACCCCGGACAAAATCGAGATCAAGAAATATGATCCGGTTGTTCGCAAGCACGTGATCTACAAGGAAGGCAAAATCAAGTAATTGATTTTTCCCTCTTTACGAAAAAGGCCCGTATCGCGAGATACGGGCCTTTTTTGTTGTCTTTTTTCTGTCTGTCAGGACCTCATCGCGAGCAAGCTCGCTCCCACAGGAGTCCAGGCGTCACACAGTCCAGTGTGGGAGCGAGCTTGCTCGCGATGGGGCCAGTCCAGGCAACACAAAATCCTCAAGCCTTCTGCTCAAACACCACATAGATCTTGCGGCACGGTTCCAGCACTTCCCAGGTGCCCTTGAACCCGGCCGGGATCACGAAGCGATCGCCCGCCCGCAGGGTCTTGGCGTAGCCATCGTTGTCCCGCAGTACGGAGACACCTTGGACGATCTCGCAGTATTCATGCTCGGTATAGTTGACCGTCCACTGGCCGACGGCGCCTTCCCAGACCCCGGCATTCATTTGCCCGCAGGGGCTGCTGTAGTGGTTGAACACCGCTTGTTCGGGATCGCCCTTGAGTACCTTGGCCGGGTCCGGGCGATAACGATCGGCGGGCGTATTGGCCTGGCCAAAATCGACGATGTCCTGAATGCTCATGCGCTTGGTCTCCGGTGATGGCTTGGAAGGCCTCGAGTCTATGTTTATTAAAATGAACATCGCAAGGCCGTTTGCCTGGGTTGTGTCAAATATATTGAAACATTACCAGCGGCTGGTTTAGGGTGGTGGATGCCCCGTGCCGAAAACAACGCCGTAAACAGGCTGGCGCGGCAGGAATTCTTGAACGCTGCGCGGGACGCGGCGTTCCTACCAATAAGAGGAGGACACTCGCATGACCACCCTGACTCGTGCCGACTGGGAACAGCGCGCCCGCGACCTGAAGATAGAAGGCCGCGCCTTCATCAACGGTGAATACACCGATGCGGTGTCCGGCGAAACCTTTGATTGTTTGAGCCCGGTCGATGGCCGCCTGCTGGGCAAGATAGCCAGTTGCGACGTGGCTGATGCCCAGCGCGCCGTCGAAAACGCTCGTGCGACTTTCAGTTCCGGCGTCTGGTCGCGCCTGGCACCGAGCAAGCGCAAGGCCACCATGATTCGTTTCGCCGGCCTGCTCAAGCAGAACGCCGAAGAGCTGGCCCTGCTGGAAACCCTGGACATGGGCAAGCCAATCAGCGACTCCCTGAACATCGACGTTCCTGGCGCGGCCCAGGCGCTGAGCTGGAGCGGCGAAGCCATCGACAAGATCTACGACGAAGTGGCCGCTACGCCCCACGATCAGTTGGGCCTGGTGACCCGCGAACCGGTTGGTGTCGTGGGCGCGATCGTGCCGTGGAATTTCCCGTTGATGATGGCTTGCTGGAAGCTCGGCCCGGCGCTGTCCACCGGCAACTCGGTGGTGCTCAAGCCCTCCGAGAAATCCCCGCTGACTGCGATTCGCATCGCTGCCCTGGCCATCGAGGCCGGTATCCCGAAAGGCGTGCTGAACGTCCTCCCGGGGTACGGTCACACCGTTGGCAAGGCCCTGGCCTTGCACATGGATGTCGATACGCTGGTGTTCACCGGCTCCACCAAGATCGCCAAGCAATTGATGATCTATTCCGGCGAATCCAACATGAAGCGCGTCTGGCTGGAGGCCGGCGGCAAGAGCCCGAACATCGTCTTCGCCGATGCGCCGGATCTGCAAGCCGCCGCCGAATCCGCCGCCAGCGCCATTGCCTTCAACCAGGGCGAAGTCTGCACCGCCGGTTCGCGGCTGTTGGTGGAGCGCTCCATCAAGGACACGTTCCTGCCGCTGGTGGTCGAGGCGCTCAAGGGCTGGAAACCCGGCAATCCGCTGGACCCGGCCACCAATGTCGGAGCCCTGGTCGATACCCAGCAGATGAATACCGTGCTGTCCTACATCGAGGCCGGTCACAGCGATGGCGCCAAGCTGGTGGCGGGCGGTAAGCGGATCCTCGAGGAAACCGGCGGTACCTATGTCGAGCCGACGATTTTCGACGGCGTGAGCAACGCGATGAAAATCGCCCAGGAAGAGATTTTCGGCCCAGTGTTGTCGGTCATTGCCTTCGACAGCGCCGAAGAAGCCATCCAGATCGCCAACGACACGCCTTATGGCCTGGCGGCGGCGGTATGGACCAAGGACATCTCCAAGGCTCACCTGACCGCCAAGGCACTGCGCGCCGGCAGCGTGTGGGTCAATCAATATGACGGTGGCGACATGACCGCGCCGTTCGGGGGCTTCAAGCAGTCGGGTAACGGTCGCGACAAGTCGCTGCATGCGTTCGACAAGTACACCGAGCTGAAGGCGACCTGGATCAAGCTCTGACCGGGGCTTCATGCAGCGCTGATCCTTTGTGGGAGCGGGCTTGCTCGCGAAGGCGGTTTAACATTCAACGGTTATGTTGACTGGTACTCCCCCTTCGCGAGCAAGCCCGCTCCCACATTGCTGTGTGCAAGGCTTGAAATCTGAATCCACAGGAGCGTGGAAATGCGTTGGGCGACTTATTTCGCCGTGTTGGCTTCTGTCCTGAGTGTCGGCCTGGCCCTGGGCGTAACCATGCCCCTGGTGTCGCTGCGCCTGGAAGGCTGGGGTTATGGCTCGTTCGCCATCGGCGTGATGGCGGCCATGCCGGCGGTTGGCGTGCTGGTAGGGGCCAAGGTGTCGAGCCGGCTGGCGGCGCGCTTCGGTACGGCGGCGCTGATGCGCTTGTGCCTGTGGGGCGGAGCGCTGTCCATCGGGTTGCTGGCGCTGTTGCCCAGCTATCCGGTCTGGTTGCTGCTGCGGCTGGTGATTGGCGTGGTCCTGACCCTGGTGTTCATTCTGGGTGAGAGTTGGATCAATCAGTTGGTCATCGAGCGATGGCGCGGGCGGTTGGTTGCGCTGTATGGCAGCAGTTATGCCTTGAGCCAGTTGTCCGGTCCGTTGCTGCTGGGGGCGCTGGGCACCGATCACGACTACGGCTTCTGGGTGGGCGTCGGCCTATTGCTGGGCGCGCCCTTGTTGTTGCTCGGTCGCAGTGGCGCGCCCAGCAGCGAAGCCAACAGTGTCACGCTCAAGGATTTGTGGGGCTTTTGTCGAGGCCTGCCGGCGATCGGCTGGGCCGTGTCCTTGTTTGCCGCCTTCGAAGCGATGATCCTGACGTTGCTGCCGGTCTATTGCTTGCGCCAGGGTTTCAGTGCGGATGTTGCGTTGGCGATGGTCAGCACCGTGGTGGTCGGCGATGCCTTGCTGCAGCTGCCCATTGGCGCCTTGGCTGATCGCCTGTCACGCCGTTCGCTGTTTACCGGGTGCGCGGTCGCCTTGATGTTCTCGAGCCTGGCGGTGCCGCTGTTGATCGACACGCTTCTCATCTGGCCGTTGTGGGTGCTGTTTGGTGCCAGCGCGGGCGGGCTGTTCACGTTGTCGTTGATTCTGATCGGCGAGCGTTATCGTGACGATGCGTTGGTACGGGCCAATGCCCATATCGCCCAACTGTGGGGGATTGGATGCCTGGTTGGTCCGCTGATCGCAGGCGCGGGAAGCCAGTGGGTCAGCGGGCATGCGTTGCCATTGTTCATGGCGGCAGGGGCGTTCGGATTGGTGATTCTATTGCTGCGCCAAGGCGCGTTCGGGGCGACGCAGACTGCCTGAAAGATAGAAGCGACCTGTGGCGAGGGAGCTTGCTCCCGTTCGGTTGCGCCAACCGCAAAAGCCGGGACCGCTTCGCCCGAGGCGTCGGACCGGCCAGCGGGAGCAGGCTTCCTCGCCACAGAGGCGGTCTACCAGAAAGCAGTCGATCTCTACAGCATCCTCTCCAATCCGATCGTCGTGGCGAACCAGGCATTGAACCGGCGCCACCAACTGCCCGGCTCACGGTCCAGGTCGTGCAGCTTGCCATTGTCTTCGGTGGTCCATATCAGCTTTCCGGCATCATCGAGGCGGGCCTGATAGCTCAGGGTTGGCGCCATGCCCTGCAACGCCAGCTCGCGCACCTGGCCGGCAAGTTCCGGGCTGTCTACCAGGACGCCGACTTCGGTATTCCATAGCACTGAGCGCGGGTCGAAATTGAACGAGCCGATGAACGATTTCTGCTGGTCGAAGATGATTGCCTTGCTGTGGAGGCTGGAGTCCGATTCGCCGTAGGACTTGCTGTAGAACAGATGCGGGCTGCTGCCGTTGTCGCCCGGTTGTCGACGCAGCTCGAACAGGCGCACGCCGTGCTGCAACAGGGCGTTGCGATACGGCGCATAGCCGCCATGTACGGCGGGCACGTCGGTGGCTTCCAGGGAATTGGTCAGCAGGCTCACCGACACGCCGGCATCGGCGCGGCTGGTCAGGTACACCAGGCCTGGCTGGCCGGGCACGAAATAGGCGGAGATCATGATCAGTTCTTTGCTGACGCCGGCCAGCTCCGGGCCCAGTTGGGTGGTCAGCAACAATTGCGGGTCCGGCTCGTCTTTCGCCAGGACTTTACTCGGCGCGTCCCACAATGCCTGGTTCCAGGCCCAGGTCAGTTGGCTGCGCCAGGTGTCCAGGCGCGGTTGGGTCTTGTAGGCAGTCAACTGTTGGTACAGCGCGTGGTTTTCCTTGTGCGTCTGCTCCAGGGACTCCTGCAGGCGTAATCGGCTGTTGGCCAAGTCCTTGGCGGTAGGCCGATGGGACATGAATTGCTCGATGGGCTTGCTCAGCGCGCTGTTCCAGTACTGATCGAAGCTGTGCCCTAATTGTTCAGCCACCGGACCGACGCCGAGCAGGTCGATGTCGGTGAAGTTGAGGTTGGGTTCGGCATCGAAGTACTCATCCCCCAGGTTGCGGCCTCCGACAATCGCCATGCTGTTGTCCGCCAGCCACAACTTGTTGTGCATCCTGCGATGCTGCAATGACAGGTCGAACAGGCGTCCAAGGCTGCGGGTCACGCCGGTCGCTCGGCCAAGATGCAAAGGGTTGAACAGGCGGATCTGGATGTTTGGGTGCGCGGCGAGCGTCGCGATGATCTGATCCTGGCCGTCACTGGTGGTGTCATCCAGCAGGATGCGCACGCGCACGCCCCGGTCGGCGGCCTTGAGCAATTCATCCACGAGCATTCGCGTGCTGATGCCGTCGTGGACGATGTAGTACTGCAAGTCCAGGCTGCTTTGGGCGTTGCGGATCAATTCGGCACGGGCGGTGAAGGCCTCGGTGCTGTCCGACAACAGGCGAAAACCCGAGCGACCCTCATGAGGCGCAGCTTGCGCCTGGACCGAGCGACCAAATGCCGAACTCGCCGCTGGCAATGCCTGGCTGGGCTCGCGAGTAATGTCCAGGCTCGTACAGCCGCAGAGAAGCGCAGCAAGCAGCAGAGCGAAAGGCAGGGCCAGATGTGGTCTCAAATCAAGTCGTCCCGGATCGTTGCGAGGAAGTATGGCATGGCTTTGTGATTCATCCTGTTTGCGGGATACGACGCCTCAGGCTGTGGGAACCCGCTTCAGAAGTTGGAAAAGCCACAAGCCACGTTGAAAAAGCCAGATCCTTGCAAGGTCTTTTCCTACATAAAAATCCTACCTGATGAGCAACGATACGCAGGCATTGGCAGGGGGTGGTTGGTTCTCTTTCCCCGATGCCATTGCATGGCTGTATCCCTTTCTCTTTTGCAGGTACGTGACTATGAAAAAACGACTCTTGGCCACCTGCTTGGCCGTTGCCTCTACACCCTTGATCGCCCAGGCGGCCAGTGTTGATTTGAACGTGACAGGCCGAGTTATCCCGACATCCTGCATTCCGGCATTTGCCGGCGGTAGCGATGTCAATCTAGGTCGGATTTTCTCTTCGGCCCTGGCTCCCGACAGGCAGAACGATCTTCCCCCGCGGGATATCAGTCTGCAAATCACCTGTAGCGCCCCGGCATCCGTGGAGATCGCCGTCACCGATAATCGCGGTGCATCCAAGGTGCCCGGTCTGGCTTTCAATGGTCGTTCGGGCGACGAACTGTATTACGGCCTGGGCAGCACCCAAGGGGTTGGAATCGGTGGTTTCGGTCTGTTGAGTGGCTTGCCGCGGACTGACGGCGTTCCGCAGATTCTGCTGGCGCGAACGCTGGCCAATCCGAGCTGGAGTGTTCCGACCAATGGTTTGATTACCAATTCGCCGACGACTTACTCCTGGGGTTCAAGCTCGGCATCCGGCCCTGCTGCTGCTCGTCTTCACACGTTGCCGATGAAAGTCGCCGCGGCCATCCGTGCCACTTCCGAGTTGCCGCCGACTACGGATGAGTTCGATCTTGATGGTTCGGTCACGTTCGATGTGTTTTACCTCTGACGCCTGAAGTGACGGAGCGTCGTGAGCGTTTGAAAGGCCTGCAGTGACCTGAAGGTCTGCGCTCCGGCGGGTTGGTTTGCTGCCGACGGGACATGCCAGGCATGTCTCGGTCGGTGCTTCTGGAGATTTCCATGTTTTTGCGAAATTGCTTACCGGTATTGAACACGGTGGCGGCGTTGTGCCTGCCATTTATAGCCTCCGGCGCCCAGGCCGCTGGAATGGTCCCGGAAACGCCGGTAGTGATTGTCGACCAGGGCAAGGGTGAGGCGACTCTGAATATCAAGAACACCGATGAACGACCGGCGCTGCTTTACAGCTCTGTCTTGGATGTTCCAGAAGACTCGGAGCCGTTGCTTCTGGTCAATCCGCCCGTGGCTCGGGTCGAACCCGGGCAGAGCCAGCAGGTGCGTTTTATCCTGCACAGTCGCGCTCCTTTGCAGACGGAGCGCCTCAAACGCGTGGTGTTCGAGGGTATCAAGGCGCGTCCAGCGGCGGGTGGCGCACAGATTTCCATGGGCGTGCGTCAGAACATTCCGGTCATTATTCGTCCGGCGCACCTGGCGATTGAGCGAATGCCTTGGACGCGACTGGTCTGGAGCGCCAAGACCGGGCAGGTCAGCGTGAGCAATCCCAGCCCCTACGTCGTGAGGCTGGCAAGATCAGTGAGTTTGATTCCAGGCGGTACGACACTTGATCTGGGGCGTACCTATATTTTGCCCGGGGAAACGTTGACGTTCACCACCCCCTCGAGCCTGGGCACCCATGTGCGGTTGTTTCCAGCCACCACTTACGGGTTCGCGGCTGCCAGTCATGACGCTCGCTTGAGCCTGCAATAATGCGCCCGGGTGTCCTTTGGCGGCTCGTCGGCAGCCTGGTCTTGATGTCGACTGCCCGGGCCGAAGCCTCGGCACAAGCATCCGCTGAATTTGACCGCTCGGTGCTGCGGGCGCGGGGAGTCGACCCGGATGTTGCCGAATATTTTCGCCGCGCCGCACGCTTTGCTGCTGGACGCCATCGTGTCGCCTTGAGTGTCAATGGCATTCCATCCGGGCAGGTCATGGCAATGTTCGATGGCGAAGGGCAGTTGTGCCTCGATGCGAACCTGCTTGAGCGCGCGGGGATTGCCGCGTCGCTTAATGCGTATCCCGGCGATGACGATCCGCAGTGCGTGTCTGTTGACCAAGGGTTGGCCGGCGCTCAGGTGCGGCTTGATCCAGGGCAAAACCTTGTGCATCTGGTGGTCCCCGCAGACTGGCTCTTGAGGCCCACCGAGAGCCGTGGAAGCTGGGATTCGGGTGGGATGGCCGGCGTATTGAACTACGACGCGCTAGTCATTGCCGGCTCCGCCGCCGGCCAGTCCAGCGCCTATCGCAGCGTTGGCACCGAACTGGGCTTCAACGCGGGAGACTGGGTGGTCCGCAGTCGTCAGAACTACACGTCATTCCAGGGAGTAACGCGTTTCGAGACGTTGTACACCCAGGCATCCAAGACGTGGGAGCGCTTCGATGCGCATATTCAACTGGGCCAGTTGAATATGCGTTCGCCGTTGTTTTCCACAGGACCTTTCACGGGTGTGCAAATCTTTCCTGAAAATGCGCTTTCGGCGGGTGCGGATGGACTGGGGGGCGGGTCGCTGGTCCACGGGCTGGCCTATTCGACTGCCAGGGTCGAGGTCCGCCAGAGCGCAATAGTAATCTACACCACGTTGGTGCCCGCGGGGCCGTTCACACTGCGCGATTTACCGTTGATCAGTGACCGGGTGGACTTGGAAGTCAGCGTGTTTGAAGAGAACGGCGAACGTCGCGACTTTCATGTGCCCGCCGCGGATGTGCGTCCGGTAAGGCTCGGGGCTGTGTCCAGTTATGGGCTGGCGGCAGGCAAGATCAGGCAGTTCCCTGGGAGCGAGCGTGACACGCCGGCTTTCTTTGCTGCCAGCCGGGACTGGCGATGGGGACCGCAGACCCAGACAAGCGCAGGGTGGATGGGGGCCGAAGGTTACCAGTCCATGGGCTGGGGGATCTCACAGGCATTGACCCGAACGACAATACTGGGCCTGCAGCAACTCGGTTCACGCACGGCGCAAGGCACCCGTGGCCAAGAAATGCAGGCTACGCTCAACACCGTGGCGGGCGCTGGGCTAACCGTCGGACTGACGGCCGGCCAGCGCAGTTCCGGGTTTCGATATCTGTCCGAGGCGAGTCTCGACCCTGCCGTTGGTGATCCGCTTGCCCGGGCGACCCATCACTGGAGTCTATCGCTGAGGCGGGCGGATTCGTCGTGGGGAGCAGTCAGCGGATCGCTGACTCGCTACAAAGGCGCGGGCGGGAACGGCAATTCGCGCATCAGTACGGCATGGTCACGGGCATTCGACTGGGCGACGTTTTCGTTGAGTGTCGAGCATGACCGGGCTGAACAGGCAGGCCGGACCGGTGTGTTCGCCAATATTGGCGTGCCCTTGGGACGCAATCGAAGGCTGAGCATTTCTACTCGCCATGATGACTCTAGAGGATTGCGTACGGGCGCGCGCTATACCGAGCAGGTCACTGACAGCCTGGGTTACAGCATCGGTGCCGATCGTTCCGCCGCTGGCCGGAACGACCTCAATGCCAGGCTTAACGCCTTGCCCCGTTACACCAGCGCCGAACTGGGATATGCCCAGACCAGCGCGGGAGCGCGCCATTATGACCTGGCGTTGCGCGGCGGGCTGGCTTTGCATGAGGAGGGCGTTACGCCTTCGCCGTATCCGCTGCGCGACACGTTTGGCCTGCTCAAGGTCGGCGACTCTGCGGGAATCAAGATTGGCACTTCCCAGGGGCCCGTCTGGACCGACGGCGCGGGGCGTGCAGTGGCGGCCGCGTTGCCGGCCTACCAGGCGAGCCGCATTGAAATCGACACGGTGAGCTTGCCGGGCAACGTCGAGGTACCTAACGGTTTCCAAGAAGTACGCGCCGCGCGTGGCGCGGTGCCGCGGCTCGACTTCCAGGCCGGCATGGTTCGCCGTCTGATGCTGTACGTGCGCAACGAAGAAGGGACGCCCGTGGCGAAAGGCTTGGGCGTCTATGACCATGAAGGGCAGTACCTGACGACGGTAGTCGACGCTGGCCTGGTCTACCTGGAGGATGCCCCCGACGTGGTTCGGCTCAACGTGACACGTGCCGATGAGCGAATCTGCCGTCTGGAATTCGATACCCGCCAATTACCCGCTTCAACCGAACCCTATGACCGTCTTGAGGTGGTTTGCCAGGAAGGCTGAGCCCAGCGGTGCCTTGGATGTTGGCACGCAACGCTCAGGAGCCATCGGGCATGTCCGCCAGCAGTCGGCTGGCTGCTGTGCCGACCTTGCGCACGGCGTCTTCGATCTGCGCCGTGGGCTTGGCCGCGTAGTTCATGCGCAGGCAGTTGCGGTATTTGCCTGACGCCGAAAAGATGCTGCCGACGGCGATCTGTACACCTTGGTCATGCAGCACGCGATTGAGCTTCAGCGTGTCGAAACCCTCGGGCAGCTCGACCCAGAGCATGAAGCTGCCACGGGGGCGGCTGGCGCGGGTGCCTTGGGGAAAGTACCGGCTCACCCAATCCATCATTACGTCGCGATTGCGCTGGTATTGCGTGCGCATGCGGCGAAGATGGGGTTCGAAGTGTCCGTTCTTGAGGAACTCCGCGATGGCGATCTGAGGCTGCGGCGCGGTAGATCCGGTGCTGATGTACTTCATGTGCAGCGCGCGCTCAAGGTACCGACCGGGCGCAATCCAGCCGACCCGCAGGCCTGGCGCCAACGTCTTGGAAAAAGAACTGCAGAGCAGGACGCGGCCATCTTCATCGAAGGATTTGATCGTACGTGGTCGCGGGTAGGTGTAGGCCAATTCCCCGTACACATCGTCCTCGATAATGGCCACGTCGAAACGCTGGGCCAAGGTCAGCAAGGCGCGCTTATTGGCCTCCGGCATGATGTAGCCCAGCGGGTTGTTGCAGCTGGGCGTCAACTGTATGGCCTTGATTGGCCATTGTTCCAATGCCAGCTCCAGTGCCTCCAGGCTGATTCCCGTGAGCGGGTCGGTGGGAATCTCGAGGGCTTTCATGCCCAGGCCCTTCAGCGTCTGCATGGCGCCGTGAAAGCTGGGTGAATCCACTGCGACAATATCGCCCTGTTCGCAGGTCGCGCGAATGCTGACCGACAGCGCTTCGTGACAGCCGGTGGTGACGATCAGGTCGTTGGCTGTCAGTTGGCAGCCGGAATCCAGGGATAGCCGGGCGATCTGTTCGCGCAACTGGAGGTTGCCGTAGATGTTGTCGTAATACAGACCGGGCATGTCTTGTCGCCGGCTGATCTGCGCCAGGCTGCGCAGCAACGGTTTCATGGTGGGTGAATGGATATCCGGCATGCCACGGCCCAGCTGTACCACATCCTTGCGAGGTATTGCGCGTATCAGTTCCAGCACTTGGTCCCACTGGGAAATATCCACCGGGCGCTGGGCTGGACGGCCGATTGCCGGCAGGTCCGGCAGCTCACGGCTGACCGGGACGAAATAACCTGATTTGGGTTTCGGCGTGGCCAGCCCGTTGTCTTCCAGCACGCGGTAGGCCTGCTGGACGGTGCTCAGGCTGACGCCATGTTCCGTACTCAAGGCTCGCACCGAGGGCAGCCGGTCGCCGGGGCGGTAGAAGCCTTGTTCGATGCGGGTCCCGAGCAACTCGGCGAGATTCACGTAGAGCGTCATGGCGTAGTCCTGATCAGGTGAAAGCAGCGACCGATACAGATGAGCTGAAAAACTTCAATTCAGCCGTGAAAATAGCCTATCTGTATGCATGTAAAAGATATTGGTTGGATCTGTATCATTTTTTGCCGTCCACGCATCATGAAACCTCTGGCTACCCAAGTAAACAGGAGCGATCAAAATGAACGGCTTGAGCGATGTGCGGCTGACGTTACACAGTCAGGAACTGGCGGCGGGGCAGGAGAAGGGGCTGCGTAGCGGGGATTTGCGCAATGCTCCAGCCGACCTGAGTCGCTGGGGCCTGTTCTGGCATCGTTTGCATACACGCAAAGCCTTGCTGGATCTGTCGACCGAACAGTTGCGTGACATCGGGCTGAGCCGGGAGCAGGCACGGGCGGAAGGCCTGAAGCCGTTCTGGCGGCTTTGAATCGCACAGGGCCTAGTGGCGAGGGGATTTATCCCCGCTGGGGTGCGAAGCGGCCCTAAAACCTGACACCGTGAAGTGTCAGGGAGATTGCCTTGGGTCTGCTTCGCAGCCCAGCGGGGATAAATCCCCTCGCCACACTGATAGGCGCCTGGTTCCATTGGTTAGTATTCAATGGTTAGACCAACTCTTTCAACCGATGCCACAACATCCCCAGCGCCAGCAATGGCGAGCGCAAATGCTTGCCGCCCGGGAAGGTCATGTGCGGTACCCGGGCAAACAGGTCGAAACCGCCGCCCTGCTGTCCGCTGATCGCCTCAGCCAACAGTTTGCCCGCCAGGTGTGTGGCGTTCACGCCATGACCGGAATAGGCCTGGGCGTAATACACGTTCGGCTGGTCTTTCAGCCTGCCAATCTGCGGCAGGCGATTGGCGCCGATGCCAATCATCCCGCCCCACTGATAATCGATTTTCACGTCCGCCAGTTGCGGGAACACCTTGAGCATTTTCGGACGCATATAAGCGCCAATGTCCTGCGGATCACGCCCCGAATAATGACAAGCGCCGCCGAACAACAAGCGCCGATCTGCCGAAAGTCGGTAGTAATCCAATGCCACTCGTTGGTCACAGACGGCCATATTCTGCGGCAACAGGGCTTGAGCCTGGGCTTCGCTCAGTGGCTCGGTGGCGATGATGTAGCTGCCGGCGGGCAATACTTTTCCACTCAATTCCTGGTTCAGGCCGTTGAGGTAGGCGTTGCAGCCCAGCACCAGGGTATTGGCGCGGACCGAACCTTGAGCGGTGTGGATTTTCACCTGCGGCCCATAGTCGATGCGGGTAACGGACGATCCCTCGAACAGTCGGACCCCCAGTTGTTGCGCAGCGGCCGCTTCGCCCAGCGCCAGGTTGAGCGGATGCAGATGCCCCGAACCCATGTCGATCAAGCCGCCAACGTAGCGGTCCGAGCCCACCACGCTGTGCATCTCATCGGCCTGCAGCAGCCGGGTCTCGTAGCGATAGCCCAGGCTGCGGAGCTCTTCGGCGTCTTCGGCAAAGCCCTCGAGATCGCCGGGTTTGTTGGCGAGGTCGCAATAACCCCAAGTCAGGTCGCAAGCAATCTGAAAACGCTCGACCCGCTGTCGGACGATTTCCACCGCCTCGAGCCCCATCAGTTTCATCTGACGGACGCCCTCGGTGCCGACGACAGGAGCGAACTGATCGAGACCGTGGCCAACGCCGCGAATCAGCTGGCCGCCGTTGCGTCCGCTGGCGCCCCAGCCGATTTTGTGTGCTTCAAGCAGGACCACGCTCATGCCGCGCTCGGCCAGTTCGATGGCTGTGTTCAACCCGGAGAACCCTCCGCCCACCACGCAGACGTCCGCTACCAACTCGCCTTGCAACGCCGGATGGTCCGGCTGCGGCAGGCTGCTGGCGGCGTAATAAGAGGCGGCGTGCGCGTGGTTGGGGACAGGTTGCTGAACTCGGGCGTTCATGTGCGTAATCCTGATTTTCGTGTTTGAGAAATTTTACGGAGCATAAGCCGTGCTTTCCCCGGTCGGCAACACTGGTCGGCTGGTGCTGTCTGGACTGCGGTTTTTAAGGCAGAATCCGGGGCTGTCCCGATCCGGTAATCGCCTCGATGAGCTGCAACAGTCAAAAAATCCGCACGTTGCGTCAGCAGATCCCGACGTTTGAGTGCGTTCCGGGCTGTCACGACTGCTGCGGTCCGGTGACCACCTCGCCCGAGGAAATGGCCCGCCTGCCGCGCAAGACCCGCGCCGAGCAGGACGCGGCGATGGAAGCGCTCGATTGCGTGCACCTGGGGCCGAACGGTTGCACCGTGTATGACGAGCGGCCGCTGATCTGCCGGCTGTTCGGCACCACGGCGACCTTGCCGTGCCCCAATGGCCGGCGGCCGGTGGAGTTGATCCATCCGCGCGTCGAGAAGCAGATCCATGAGTACATGGCCAGCACTCGGCAGGTGTTGGTCTAACCGCCCGGGCACCGAGTCGCCGCCTTCGCGAGCAAGCTCGCTCCCACAAGGGATCTCCGTTGTTCGCAAGAAAGCGTTCGCCACCTACCTGTGTGGGAGCGAGCTTGCTCGCGATAGCGGTCTGGAGCCAGACTCAATCCGGAATCGGCAGGTTCAGGCTTTCCTTCACTTCTTCCATCACGATGTAGCTCTTGGACTCGCGCACATGGGGCAGCTTGAGCAGGATGTCGCCCAGCAGCTTGCGGTACGAGGCCATCTCGGAGATCCGTGCCTTCACCAGATAGTCGAAGTCCCCCGACACGAGGTGACATTCGAGCACATGAGGCAATTTCAGCACCGCGCGTCGGAACTCTTCGAAGGTGTCGCCGGATTTGTAGTCCAGGCTGATCTCGACGAACACCAGCAGGCTACCCTTCAGGTGTTGCGGATTGAGCCGGGCGTTGTAGCCCATGATGATGCCTTCGCGCTCCAGCCGTCGCACCCGCTCCGTGCACGGCGTGGTGGAGAGGCCGACCTTTTCGCCCAGTTCGGTGAAGGAAATTCGCCCGTCCGCCTGAAGGATGCGCAGGATGTTGCGGTCGATCTTGTCCAGCTCGCGTTTGGTCTGAGTGTTGGTCCGCACAGGTGATGCGCCTCCGTGAAAAGGGTTCTTGCCGAGAATTCTCGCCAAATATAGGCATTTATATAGTGAAAAGCACTGGCTGATCTTTTTTACACTGCGCGCATCTAAGGTTTGTACAACAAACGTCAGCGGTTATCCGCGATGAGGGTTTCAACATGCGCGTTCTGGTCTTGGGTAGCGGCGTCATCGGTACCGTCAGTGCTTATTATCTGGCGCGTGCCGGGTTTGAAGTGGTGGTGGTCGACCGTCAGCCGGCGCCTGCCATGGAAACCAGTTTCGCCAATGCCGGCCAGGTATCGCCGGGTTACGCCTCGCCGTGGGCCGCGCCGGGCGTGCCGCTCAAGGCCATCAAATGGCTGCTTCAGCGTCACGCACCGCTGGCGATCAAGGCCACCGCCGACATCGACCAATACTTGTGGATGGCGCAGATGTTGCGCAATTGCACCGCGAGCCGCTATGCCATCAACAAGGAGCGCATGGTCCGGCTTTCCGAGTACAGCCGTGACTGCCTCGATGAGCTGCGCGCCGAAACCGGCATCGCCTACGAAGGCCGCAGCCTCGGCACTACCCAACTGTTCCGCACCCAGGCCCAGCTTGATGGTGCGGCCAAGGACATCGCTGTTCTGAAGGAATCCGGCGTACCGTTCGAAGTCCTCGATCGCGAAGGCATCGCCCGCGTCGAACCGGCCCTGGCGAATGTCACCGATATCCTTGCCGGTGCCCTGCGCCTGCCAAATGACCAGACCGGCGATTGCCAGATGTTCACCACTCGCCTGGCGGAAATGGCCGTGAAGCTCGGCGTGCAATTTCGTTTCGACCAGAACATCGAGCGCCTGGATTTCGCCGGCGACCGAATCAATGGCGTGTGGATCGATGGCAAGCTGGAAACCGCCGACCGTTATGTCCTGGCGCTTGGCAGTTACTCGCCGCAACTGCTCAAGCCGCTGGGTATCCGTGCGCCGGTGTATCCGCTCAAGGGTTACTCCCTGACCGTGCCGATCACCAACCCGGCGATGGCACCGACTTCAACCATCCTCGACGAAACCTACAAGGTCGCGATCACCCGGTTCGACAACCGTATCCGCGTTGGCGGCATGGCGGAAATCGCCGGTTTTGACCTCTCGCTCAACCCGCGCCGGCGCGAAACCCTGGAGATGATCGTCAACGACCTTTATCCTCAGGGCGGCGATTTGGCCCAGGCCAGTTTCTGGACCGGCCTGCGCCCGACCACTCCGGACGGCACGCCGATCGTTGGGGCAACACCGTTCAAGAACCTGTTCCTGAACACCGGCCACGGCACCCTCGGTTGGACCATGGCCTGTGGTTCCGGTCGCCTTCTCGCGGACCTGATGGCAAAGAAAAAGCCACAGATCAGCGCCGAAGGCCTCGATATTTCCCGTTATGGCAGCAAACCCCAGGAGTCCGCGAAACATGGCAATCCAGCGCCAGCTCACCAATGACCGCATGAGTCAGGTTGTCGTGCACAACGGCACCGTTTACCTGGCAGGGCAGGTCGGCGACGACATGAATGCCGGTATCGAACAGCAGACTCGCGAGACACTGGCCAATATCGAGCGTCTGCTTGACCTGGCCGGGACCGACAAGAGCCGCCTGCTGTCGGTGACGATTTACCTGAAGGACATCGACGCGCACTTCGCCGGCATGAACGCGGTGTGGGACAAATGGCTGCCCAAGGGCGTTGCCCCGGCCCGCGCCACGGTGGAGGCCAAACTGTGCGAACCAGAGATCCTGGTAGAGCTGTCCGTCGTCGCGGCGCTGCCCTGATCACTGCCAAAACTCTCCCTCTCCCGGCGCTGTTGGTGGCGTAAGCCGTCAACCCGCGCCGGTTTTTTTAACCATGACCGCTTAGAAGCCCGCCGCCATGCGTCCTGCCCGTGCCTTGATTGACCTCCAAGCCCTGCGTCACAACTACCAGCTAGCCCGTGAAGTCACGGGGGCCAAGGCCCTTGCGGTGATCAAGGCTGACGCTTATGGGCATGGCGCGGTGCGCTGCGCCGAGGCCTTGCAGGAAACCGCTGACGGTTTCGCGGTGGCGTGCATCGAAGAGGCCCTGGAGCTGCGGGCCGGTGGGATTCGCGGGCCGATCCTGCTGCTGGAAGGTTTCTTCGAGGCCGATGAACTTGCCTTGATCGTCGAGCACGACTTCTGGTGCGTGGTGCATGCATTGTGGCAGCTCGAAGCGATCGAGCGCGCGACGCTGGGCAAGCCGATCACGGTCTGGCTCAAGCTCGATTCGGGCATGCATCGGGTCGGCCTGCACC
>Ga0307408_100001671_pt1 | contig 16334 bp, 10 predicted proteins | sample 322Cmetagenome_FD_202116 | JGI IMG/M metagenome (GOLD analysis project Ga0307408, IMG submission 202116) | Maize rhizosphere microbial communities from greenhouse at UC Davis, California, United States - 322HYB-C-3 | ecosystem: Host-associated > Plants > Roots > Rhizosphere > Soil | place...
CTAGCTGTTAGCCTCATAGCCAACAATGCAGCCTGTGCTGTATACTTAGTCTGGCTGTAATTATTGTGTTATTTTAAATACGGCCGCAATATTATTTGGAATAGATTTTGGCTTTTGGATCACTAGCGCATCCGGGCCTTGTTTCCAAAAAATCTTTTCTTTACTGCCTAATATCTTAATGCTTTTTACCGCACCATTGCCCTTGGCTTGGCCAAGTGATTTCAAGGAAATATCTCCCGTAGGGCTGCTCATTACGGTAGCATACAGCACCTTTCCATTTTGGTTGTACCGAATGTCCTTGTCGCTATAACGGACCTTTCCTTCGTTAAAGCCTTGTGCATTAATGGGGTTAGCTGTTTCTGCGATTGGCCCTTCTCCATAAACTTTCCATGGCCTTGTATCAAAAATGCTTTCTTTATTGATATCCATCCAGGCGGCAATCCCTTGCAGTATTTTTTCTTCTTTGTCATCAATGGTACCGTCTCCACGTACCGGAATATTTAACAACAAGTTTCCGTTTTTACTAACGATATCTACCAGCATGAGGATCACGTCTTTGGCCGACTTATAGCGGTTTTGATCGTACACATTCCTGTTATAATGCCAGTCGCCTATACAGGTACAAGTTTGCCATGCCTTGCTTTGAATCTTGTCTGGAGCACCTCTTTCCACATCCCATACCATACATTTTTTCTGCTCTTCGCTAAGCACCTTTCCAAATAATACGCCTTCTTGCTTGCCTTTATGCATAGCTGCATTTCTGTTGTAGAAATGCGATGCAATTTTTAAACCTGCATCACTTACCGGGTACAATGGCAGAGCTGTGTCGTCAAAGTACAGCAGGTCTGGATTATATCGGTTAATCAGATCGATAGTACGGTTGTAAAATTTTTCGCAATATTCTTGGGATGGCACAGATGCGCCGTTCTCCCAAGCCCATTGGGCGTGAAAATATCCGGCTTTGCTGGGAGCATGGTTCTGCGCATACAGCTCCTCCGGATCAAGGCCTTCCCACCAGGTGCCTTTTCCATCGGCCTTGGTAAGCTTTCCATCATAAGGTACTCCGGCTAGGTTACCTTTTTTATCTGCCCCCTGTGCTGTCTCGTACCAGGTCCAGGGATGCGAAGCATGAACACTTAGCCCGAACGGTAGTTTGTACTTTTTAGCTGCTTCTGCCCAGCCTCCGACAATATTTTTTTGCGGCCCCACGCGTACAGAGTTCCATTCCTGGTACTTGCTGTCCCATAGATCGAGGTTGTCGTGATGGTTGGCCATTGCAAAGAAATACTGCGCTCCGGTACGTTTGTATAATTTCACTAGCCTTTCGGGATCCCAGTTTTGAGCCTTCCAGTCATGAATAACATCTTTAAAACCCATCTTGGACGGATGGCCGTAATGACTAACATGCCATTTATAATAATTAGAACCCTCTTCATACATGCCCCGTGCATACCAGTCGCCTTGCTCAGGTTGGCATTGAGGCCCCCAATGTGCCCAGATTCCAAACTTGGCATTGCGAAACCAATCAGGCACCTGATATTGCTGAAGCGATTGCCAGGTAGGCTCAAACTTACCCTTGGCCATAGGTTCAATTTTGCTTTCTCGGATTGGGGAAGAAAAGTTCTCCTGCGCCCGAAGTGTACATAAGGATAAAATGCACATTCCTGATAGAGCCAGGTGCTTTATTAAACTCGACTTTTTCATTTCTTATTTCTTTCTTTTATTTAGTGTATATTTTGTTTTTAAAACTGGGAATAAGGGCCATAGCTGTTCATCGCTATTCTGCTTCCAAATGCTTTGCAATTGAAAATGACTGGAACAGATATAGATAATTGCTTAAGAAGGCCTCTTCGTTTAATATCCTGGTATTGTTTTTTTTGCGGAGCTCACAATTCAAATATTTTATTCATCAAAATCCATTTTTCTCCCTCTCTCGCCCATGGTAAGGGTTGCTGGAATCTCCACATCAGTTTCTCCCATTCCTGCACTTTAATATTTGCAGCGTCCATTTCAGACTTCTGTTCAAATGAAAAATGTTTCTCTGCTTCGATAATCATAAACAGACGGTTGCCTGTTCTATAAATTTCCATCTCGTTAATTCCGCTGTCTATAATGCTTTTTCTGACTTCCGGCCAGCCGTTTCTGTGCCATTCTTCATACTCCTTAATTAAAACAGGATCGTCTACTAAATCTAAGGCCAGACAATATCTTTTCATCATCAATAATTTTTAATATAGTTTTGAACAGGACAAGAACTTACAGTACTGTCCGGTATCATATAATTAATAGTTTAATTTTGAATCAGGTTCTTGTTTGAGTTTCGGAGAATAAAATCGGCTACAGTTTGCTAATACCTTCCTTGAAATTTCCCTTCCGATACAAAAAAGTACTTTCTTATCTAACCAATAATTCCCATCATAGGGCGGGGATTTTGCGCTTCATTCCAGCACAGTATCGGTTTCCGCATTCACTCCCATAAAGTATCTTAATTCTTTGCTTCTCAGTTACACAAAATTATATACTCAGTTTTTAGCATCATTGTATAAAATAGACTTTATTTTATACAAAACCGATATTTCGAACACAGCAGTATATAAAACTTCGAGGGGAATAAGGCAATCAAAAGTTTTTTGTTTATTTGATAAACAATGCCAATAGTTGCTAACTATCGAATTTAAGTGCGGCTTTGCCTGCAATAAAAATACTTGTCCATTTCAGACCTGAAAAGTCTGGCTACCAAAATGCATTGTCACTTGGCCTACAACAGAACTTTTAACTTTCGGCCAACATATCTCACTGTTTTATCCACGTTCGAACTTTCGTCAACACCAACCCCTTTTCCTTCACTTACACTATCACACGGAAAACACGTTCAGAGACCATATTGATAAAAAGATCCTTTGCGATCGCCTATAGTAAGTGTTTTAGTTTGGTTATCCCATTGAAGACTGATGCGGGCTGACTTACCCTTCTCATAGTTGTAATTATCGCGTAGGTATAAGGCAACTTTCGTAAAATAGCTCACCGGGACTTCCAGTATGAAATGAATGGGCCGGCTAACAGACATACTCTCGTTATCAGATTTCTTCAGTACATGCTACCCGTGGCGTTCGAGTCTTTTTACCTCTGCTACTTATGCCCTTCAAGTTATTTCCAACTTATATCCTTTGCCATGGATATTAACAAGTCGTACATTGGAGTCGTTCTCTAGCTTTTTTCGGAGTTTGGAAATAAACATATCTAGACTGCGGCCAACAATTACACCTTCATCCTCCCAAACTTTTTGAAGATCGCCTCTTTCGACAAGCTCATTCAGCTTCATTGCAAGAATGTATAGTAGCTTTGATTCCTTGTCGGAGAGCTCAATGTGTTCCTTCTGATATTCCAGACATTGCTTATCGCTATGGAATATATAATTCCCAATAGGAATTATTTTAGATGTAGCCAAAGGGGGTTGAACTAAGCTTTTCTTTCTGTAATTTATTCTTAGGCCCGAAAAAATCAATATAAGGGCAGCCAAACCGCCACCGGCTCCAACCCAGTAGTTACTATTTAAGGTATTCAGGGCAGTATGCCGAAAGGTAATTTTTATTGAATAACATCCTTTAGGCTGTTTCCTACCCTTACAAGCCACTAGATTTGTTTGTTCTGATTTAAGAATTCCGAATCCGTATACCACCTGATTCTTTTGGCATTCTATAATATTTACTATGTAATCAGTTGGTAAATTATTGCTTTCTACAGCTTGCCGAACAATTCTTACGATAGAATCGGGCGTAAACTGAAAGGTGCTCTCGAAACGGATATAATATTGATTATCGTTTAATTTATTGACTGGTAAAACTCTCGAAATGCTATCGCCGGAACTTAGTAAAATTTCATGCCCTATGTTCCGCATAACAATAATCTCCCGGGCAGACGCAAAATCAGTATCGTAAGTCTTGAAGCATAAAGCCACAGATGTAACGATAAGAAGGAATGCGGCAATAAAAAGAGCGAGGGGCTTTAATGTCATATGTAAAATTACTACTTATCTGGCGCTATAGACTCGTATAGAGATGATTTTACATTTTTTACAATTTATTTTACAATCTTTTACTAACATCTAATAGACCTTGCCACCTAAGTTTGTAGGAACAAATCAACTACTCATTATGAAATACGAACACGCATATACTTTGTTCATGATGCTTATTTTTTACTTCATGTGAAGGCCAAAACAAAACACAAGGAAAGTATTGAGGGTCAGAAAATAAAGTGTATTGACGGACCCGCTAGTTCGTTATTATTAATCAGTATATGCTTTAAAAATTAAAATCTATAAAGATGAAAAGATCATTTGTGTTTATTCCGGCTATCCTCCTTGTATTAGTTCTGCTAAATTCTTTTTTAGTGCTAAAGGGAAGCGATGCGAAAAAGGAGCTGGCAGATAGGGTTCAATCATTAACCAAGGTTGGGCTTAATGAAAAGAGGTTTATAGATCCCTTCACGAAAGCCCCTGCTAACAACGTAAATAGAACTAAATCCGGGCTTGCAAATATCGTATTTAAGTCTATGGATGGCGGACAAACATGGCAGGACATTAGCGAAGGGCTGCCTGAAAACTTGCAGCGAGAAGGTGTACAGGGAGATGCTTTCTTTGCAAATGATAGTGGGCTCTATATACGTGGTGGAGATGGGATATATCTCAGTAAATCCAATTCTACAACTCCTTTTTGGACGAGAGAGATTTTCCCTGGGAAACAGAGGAATATTACCCCTGGCAAGAATGGAATAATTGCATATAATTTTAGGGGGCAATTTTTACAAAAAACTACCGGAAAGACTGATTGGTTGCCCATGTACACAAATTTTCAAGAGCAAGCCGTACGCCTTAACAGAACGATAGATTGGATGTACACGAATTATAAAGAGAAACAAGTATCCAGCGTTTTTGAAACTGCAGGAGGTACAGTGTTTATCGGCTCCAACAATGCCATTTTTAAATCCACAAACAGCGGAAAAACCTGGAAATGTGTGTATGTTAAAGGCTGGGTAATGAAAATGGTAGAGTCAAACGGTGTACTCCTGGCTGCCGGTACACAGGGGGTACTAAGATCGACCGATGATGGTGAAAACTGGGAACCCGTGATTAGTGAAGGGGGGCGTGCCATTGCTGTGGAACATATCGATGGAGGATTTGCTGCTATAGCCCACAACGTAATAACCCAAACTAACAGGATACACATTTCATTAGATGGTGGAAAAACCTGGAACGTTATAGGTGAAGGACTTCAGCCTTGCTGGAATAGTTCAAGCATAAGGCAAATAAATGGATCTCAGCAATTATTACAAATTTCATCAATTAAGCAAGTGGGCGAGTATTTAATATGTGGTCGTTCAGATGGTATATTCCGCTCATCTGATATGGGTAAAACGTGGAAACTGCTACTTCCGTCAAAGGAAAATAGAGGCTTCAAATTATCTGTTTCAGGCAACGTGATCTATGCAATACCTAATAAAGGATGTTAAAAAATTCCAATCTTGTAAGCCCATATTCCATCATTGCTGAAAACCAGACAGTGAATGATACATCTATATCAAGCATTTGATACAGGTCTGTTGCGTAAACACATGGAGTTTCCTTTTTTTGAATAATGATTGGATCATAGCTGACTTACTCAGATTTACTTGAGATGAGATGAGCTGATCGGATTTTAAAATCGCGTCTACGGATTGTAGAGGCGATTTTTGTTTTTATAGAGATTTGAGACATTAACATTTCCTTTTTAAATCGTCAGGATATTTCTATATCCCCCAATGTTAACATTCCCTAATACGTTTTTTCTTAACCATTCGCCCCTGTAGTTTTGATGCAAATCAAACAAACATGGAAAAAATAAAATGCCAATTTATCTTTACAACTTTTATTGCGCTCTCGATTTTTGAGTGGCAGCGCTTAAATACAGTGCTAATTTCTAAAATTAATAGGCTCACTTCATATACTTAAAAATAGCCCGGAATAAACTATTTCGCCTTTAGTGCGAATTGATAATTAACCAGGAATAATGCTATAATCAGGAAATTCAACCATCTTAAAATGAAATTTAAAAGCCTTAACATTTTCAGCGATAGCAGAATAAGAAACTTAGTTCTGGTATCTATACTATCGGTGCTGTTGTTGCTGTTCTTTCAATATAAATGGCTGCAAACCAGCTATATGGTTAGCAGGCAAGAAACAAAAAATAACCTTACCGCCCTTTTAGACAATGTAGTATTAGAGTATCAAAAGCATAAAGCTGATTCGGTACGGGATATGGTTAAGAAGCTTGTAAAATCTGAGAAGGATTTCAAGTTTAAGATTGTAAGCGATACTTCCAACACGCATATTACGTTTTCAAGCACTTCATATTCAAAAGGTTTTGTTAGTGAAACATATTACACTGAATATAAATTGAATCTCCCCGCTGCACGTTTCAAGAACTCTGAAATTCAAAATAATCCTTACGGTGTATTTCTTCAAATAATTAATGAAGCAGAATTTAATAACTTAATCAATTTTGGTGAGAGTTTTCTACCTAAACGTTCTTACCCTGAACATTCAGAGGAATATAAAATGCATAATCGAATAATAGCTATTTGTAATAACCCTTACGGAGATGAGCAGGGATTTAACACAACGCTTCAAAAGCATTTGCAAAAAAATAATTTACACTATAAGGCTAAAATCTCCTGTTACAAACATCCTTCCGAAATTCGGGCATCAAAGAGATCATCTATTTTTGGAATTCGATCCGAGCAGCACCTTGAACAACTGCAATTATGGTTAAATGCAAAAAATACCAATGACAGTATATTTATTGCCAAACCATTATTGTATAGTGATGTAACCCTCATCACAAATGACATACCCACGTTAGTGTTGTCTTCGCCTGTAACTAGCGGTCAAACTTTACTCCAAATGCGCTATAGTTTTGCAGGAACATTCGTATTGCTCATTATATTGATTGCTCTTTTAGGCTATATGATAAAGTTAATCATCAATCAAAAGCAACTGTCGGAGATAAAGAACGATTTTATAGCGAACATCTCTCACGAACTTCAAACACCGATAACAACGTCACTGACTGCGGTTCAGGGACTTCAATATTATGAAATCTTAAATGATGCTGATAAGACTCAAACGTATTTGAAAACGGTAAGCGATGAACTAAAGAAAATGTCTGCCTTGATTACAAGAATTCTGGATAGTGCCGTTTACGAAAATAAGCAATTCTCCATAAGCCCCAAGCAATTTAACTTAAAACAAGCAATCGATAATTTGATCGAAACCAATCCTTATAATAATTACGGCAACAGGGTGAATTACTCCTACAAAGGCGATCCAATGGTTTTTGCCGATCAGTTACACCTCCAGCAATCCATTGCTAATCTTTTAGACAATGCGGTAAAATATTCTGCGAAAAGCTCCAGAATAATCCTTGAAATAGTTCGTTCTGTCACAGAACTTAACATCAGGATAAAAGACAATGGAAATGGAATTCCTAAAGAATTTCAAAGTCAGATTTTCGACAAGTTTTTCCGTGTTCCCCGTCCTGATGACCATAGCGTAAAAGGACATGGTTTAGGTTTGCATTACGCGAAAAGTATAGCAAAAGCTCATGGTGGAGATCTTGTATTAATTCAGTCGGATAAAACCGGTACTACCTTTCAATTCATTATACCACAATAATGGAAAAGCAAAAAGTATTATTGATTGAAGATGAACAAAGTCTGGCTGGGATACTTAAGGAACTTTTAGAAAAGGAGGGTTTCGATGTTACCTTATGCTATAACGGAAGCCTTGCTTATGTAAGTTATTTGGCTTGTTTGCCAGATATTATCATTATCGATGTTATGCTTCCCGGCGAAAATGGGTTCAGTATCACCCGGAAAATACGTTCCGAAAACAGGCTTATACCCATTCTTTTTTTAACGGCGAGAACAATGGTTGACGATGTTGAGGAAGGCTTTGAGTCCGGAGCAAACGATTATCTAAAAAAGCCTTTTGATACCCGGGAACTAGTTATCCGCTTGAAAGTACTGCTTAGTCAGAACCGCTTACTGGAAACTCCGGAAGTAACATTACAGCGGAGTATTGTAGAAATTGGGCGCTATCAATTTGATATTTTGAAGAGTGAGCTTTTTTACAACGAGAAATTGAGGCAATTAACAGCGCGAGAAGCCGAGATATTAAAAATACTTTATCATCACCGTTTTCGATCTCTAAGCAGAAAAGAATTGTTAATGCAAGCCTGGGGAAATGATGATTTCTTTAGTTCACGCAGTCTCGATGTTTTCATCTCAAAATTAAGAAGGTACCTCACCCTTGACCCGCGTATTAGAATCATTAATCAGAAGGGAGTGGGATATAAGTTGATTTGTTAGATTGAGAGGATATATAGATGTGACGCTACTATTTTCTCACAATATAATTAGCTTGTAAAATCCCGAAAGGTATTCCTTTATTCCCTTCATGTTTTGACTTTATTTCGGTTACAGTTGAAGAATCGGAAGCTGATAATAGGAGGGAAGACGATAAACCTAACCGCAACTGAAGCACGTGTTTTCCTTCATTTTCGCCTTATCTCCGATGCAACCATAGAAAGAAGCCGGTTGAAAAAAGAGATAAGGGAAGATGAAGGTGTTATTGTGGGGCGCAGTCTGGATATGTTCATATCAAAACTTAGAAAAAAATTGGAAGTTGACCCGAACATCAACATTGTGGTTATTCGCGACAAAGGATATAAGCTTGAAGTTAGCTCATAAGAACGTAAAAGCCTGGTTTTAATTCTTAAGCAAGCTTTTGGCGAGCATTTTCAAACGTAAATTGAAATCCTCCACGCCTTGTAAAACGCCCCTTTTCTCTACTCCTTAAGTCGCAACCTAAACCAAAGGATCTCGAGAAATCCCCTCAAAAAAAATTTTATATAAATCCACATGGAGTGAGTAGTTATTCCGGACTTATATGTCTATCTGTAAAATGTGGCAGAATATCACAGATATCTGCTTCACGACGAGTCGTTAACTAATCAGGAAATTTCCTAAAATTTCATTAATAAACGTAATATGAATAAACTCCTACTAAAGAAGTTATCCGGGTGGAAATCCGGAACGTATCTTCTGCTTTTTCTATTCGTTACGCTGATAACTTATGCGCCTTTAAGGGCTCAGGTTACACAGTTTACCCATCCAGGCGTCCCTTTCACACAGGCAGACCTGGCTCAGCTAAAAGCGAACATAACACAAGAGCCCTGGCTCACCGGTTATAATGCGCTTAAAAACGATTCCCGCTCAAGGCTTGATTACAGCATGAGAGGACCTTTCGCCTCGGTAACCCGTGCGCCTAACCTAAATAACGATGCTTGGAAAAGCGATATGCAAGCCATACATAATTTAACCTTTATGTATGTGTTTACAGGCGATTCGACCTATGCCCGTAAAGCTACGAACATACTGGATGCCTGGGCCCGCATTAATACCAGCTGGGGCGGAAATGAAAGTATGCTGGATATCGGCGACTACGTTCCATATTTTGTTCCGGCTGCGGATATTCTTAGAAGTACCTTTCCGGGATGGTCTGCCGCTAATTCAGCCAATGTAGAAAAATACTTCCGGGATGTGCTTTATCCGCATTCCTGGGTGCCTGCGCCGCTACGCGACCACAACAAGGGAGCTATCATGCTCGAGATTGCTGTTGGTATAGCCGCCTACCTTGGAGATCCGGTTCGTTTTCAGCAAGCCATAGAAGTTTACCGTATGGATGCCGGGGGAGGTTTGCGTAATAGTTTACCTAACGGCGAAGTTGGAGATAGTGGCCGCGATGATCATTGGTGGGTACAGATTCAGGCTTTGGGCTGGAGTGCAGAGGTTGCCTGGAAACAGGGGATAGATTTATTTTCAGAGTTGGATAACCGCCTGCTTGCTTTGGGCGAACTGTATCATAAATACAGTCTTTCACCGGCCGGATCAATACCTTTTATTCCTTTCGGAGGATATTCGGCCTATTATGTAAACTGGGGTATTCCAACCGGATTCAGAAGACATTCGCCATTTAATAATATTATTGAAAATGCCTACTCTCGCAGGAAAGGGATTGCAACGCCATACACTACCCAGATGCGCAATCTGATGGGAGAAAACAGCTGGTCGTTTCTGTACCTGAAATCGTCAGACAGTTCGCAGGCCACACCGTTAACACCAATTGTATATCCTGGAGATAGCGCTGTGACTGTAAATTCAATGAGCAATATAGACATTGGTAATACAGGGATAGTAGGTGACTTGAGTTTTAATGATGGAAAATGGACGGTAAAAGGAGCTGGTAATTCACTGAGCAATGCAGTTAATTTTACCTTCAGAAGGGTAAAGGGAGATGTAGCTATTGTAGTTAAGGTAGAAAATACATCCTTAAGCACCTCTAATTGTGGAGTAATGTTGCGTGAATCGCTTGCCAGCAATGCAAGGTATATGGCGATTGGAATTGCCGCCACTGGTGGTGTTAGCTCATCGCATTATCTTCCTAAAATTCCATGGTGGTTTAAGCTGGAAAGAGTAGGCGACCGTATTTTTACATACCATTCAAAAGATAGTATTAACTGGACCAACCTTGCCCTTTCAAGACAAACGTTTAGCGACTCCTATATCGGTTTCTACACGCTGTCTAATAATACTTCAGCCTTAAATACGGCAACTTTCAGTAATTTAAAAATCACAACAGGTATTCCTGCTGCGGCACCCGAACTTACAAGCGGCTTGTCTGTAAACGGAAAGATAAATACCTTATTTAATTATGCCTTAAGTGCCAGCAACAATCCTACAGTTTTCCGTGCGTCAAACTTACCCCAGGGATTAAGCATTGATTCTTTAACCGGAATAATTTCAGGAACACCACTGGCAACTGGCAAATTCGCCGTGAATATTGAAGCTGTAAATGCTTCTGGCAATGGCTATGCTACTTTAGTATTAAACCTAACTAACAATACGGCTCCGGCTATTCCCGCGAATGTGAGTGCAGCAGTAAACAATACAACGCGTATTGCAGTATCCTGGGCTGCGGTTACAGGCGCCAGTTCTTATACTGTAAAGCGTTCGCTATCTGCCGCAGGGCCTTTTGTAACGCTTCAATCAGGCATTACTGGAACATCTTTCATTGATGCAAAGCCAGAGCCTGAATTAGACAATTACTACTTGGTAACTGCTTTGGCCGGGGAGCTGGAGAGCGGAAACTCAGTTATAGTTTCAGCTTCTGTGCCCCCTGCAGTACCTTCTAAACCAGTGGTGGTAAATAAAGCAACACAAATTGATCTTAAATGGGAGTCGGCTTCCGGAGCTCTTACTTATAAAGTGAAAAGAGGAACAGTAAGCGGCGGACCTTATACTACCGTTGCCACCGTTGCTGATACAACATACGCCGATGCTGAAGTGACTCCTGGAAATCCTTATTACTACGTAGTATCATCTGCAGGAAACACAAAAGAGAGTGCAAATTCATCAGAAGCTTTTGGTTTTGCAGGAGCGAGTACCGCAACATGGAATCCTGTTCCCTTAAGTGACTCCTTAAATCTGGCTGGTAACTGGCTGGAGAACGCATTACCGGTAAATCCATCTATATTAAATTTCGGAAGCACTGCCGATTCAGTTCTAGTTAACGATATTAATAATTTGGAAGCTTCCCGAATTAATTTCAGTGAGAATGCTTCTTCGTACACCATAACCGGAGATACAATTAAATTAAAAGATGACCTGGTAAACCTTTCTGCAAGGTCTCAAACCATAGGGGCTCCTGTAATTGTGGAGGATCAGTTGTATGTAAACAGTGGTCCGGGCAATGTTACTCTTAACGGAATTATCAGTGGTAACGGCGGGATAACGCGAACCGGTTCTGGTTCACTATTTATCACCGGAAATAATACATACACCGGAAACACTGTAATAAATGGAACGGCAGGCGGCTGGCCTCCGGTTCAGTCTGTAGTTATTGGAGGACATGGCACTGGGACACAGTCGGCTCCAACATCCGGACCTCTTGGAACTGGTAAAGTTATTATGAACGGAGGCTCCCTGTACTCAAGTACGGATGCCACTCTCTATAACGATATCGAGATTAAAAACGAAAGAAGGAGTTATATATTCCAAACGGGGGCTGCATTAAATTTCCGTGGTCGTCTTTTAGGAAATGGTACAGTAGAACAGGACGGAAATACTACCGCCGGACTGCATTTATACGGCGACAACAGTGCATTCGAAGGTACATTTATTTCAAAGCTGAGAAGCGGAAATTCTAGGACCCGTTTTGAAACGCCACAGGCTGGAAGTGCAAAGGCATTTTGGTTATTAGATAACACAGGTAATGATACGCAGAGTCTTCAGTTCAATTCCGGAACTATCGAGTTTGGCGCATTGAGCGGAAGAGGAGCTATTCGTTGTAACGGTGGCGGGACACCAGCAATAAGAGTAGGTGCACTCAACCAGAATACTACATTTAGCGGCAATATTTCGAATGTGAATGGCTCTGTTATGAGTCTGGAAAAAGTAGGGACTGGCACACTAATACTTTCCGGTAACAGTACTTTTGGAGGAATTACCACAGTTAAAAAAGGTAAGGTTTTGATAAACAACAATCCTAATGATGGTTCTTATTCGAGTGCTGTTGTGGTAGAAGAAGGCGCTTTCGGAGGAACAGGAAGAACCACAAATACCATTACTATCGGTACAGGCAGTGGCGCCGGAGCTGTTCTTGAGCCGGGAAATTCGGCAGTTGGAACTTTCAGCGCAGGAGCGTTAACACTGAAGGCTGATGCTAGCTATGCTGTGGAAATCAATCCGGTAACACCGTCTGCCGACAAGATCATTACTACTGCGGTAAATCTGTCTGCAAAACCAAAATTGGTGCTTAGTGCTGCTGCGGGAGATGTTCCTCTGGGGGCCGCATTTACCATTATTGACAATACCGGAGCAAATGCCATTGCCGGAACTTTCAAAGACCTTCCGGAAATGTCGCTTGTAACAGCCGGAACGAATAATTTCCGAATTACTTATAAAGGAGGTACAGGTAACGATATTCAGCTTTTAGATGATCGCACCATGGCGGTAGTTATTACAAGCGACGCTGCTGACACCACCCTTCAGGGACGCCCTTATTCGTATACAATTACTGGCATTAAATCTCCAAATAATTTCAGTGCAAGCGGTTTGCCAGCTGGCTTAAGTCTCAACGACGCAACAGGTGTCATTTCTGGTTCGCCAAGTGTTTATGGTATTTTCCCAATCAATCTTATTGCCTCAAATGGTAGCACGGCTGATACCTTAACGTTTACCTTAACGGTGATGAATACTACGGTGGGCAATGTGCTGGTGGCAGAAGGAGATACGAAAGTAGTACTTGAATGGGATGCAATCCCGGGTTTTACCTATAATATTAAACGTTCGGCTGTTGCCGGAGGTCCGTATAGCTCAGTTGGTACAGCCAGTACAACTAAGTTTACAGATACCGGATTAACTAATGGAACAAGCTATTATTATACAGTTTCGGGAGTAGAAAGTGGTACGGAATATCCGAACAGCGCTGAAGTGATTGCTAAACCAGTGCTGGGACAATACCTGAGTTTACGTTTCGATGAAGCATCAGGAACGAAGGCTCGCGATAACTGGGGTGCAAACCACGGAACCCTGATGGCAACTGCACAGCGTGTTGAAGGCAGGGTTGGAAACGCTATAAAGCTGGATGGGACCACTAATTCATACGCAACCCTACCAACCGGAGTGGTAAGCGGTCTTACCGATTTTACCATTGCAACATGGGTGAAAATGGATGTGAAAACGAATTGGATGCGGGTGTTTGACTTTGGTTCGGGCACGCCAACCTATATGTTCTTTAGTATTCAGGCCGGTGCTGCTAATGTAATGCGGTATGCTATCAGGAATAATAACGGGACCGAACAGACCCTAAGTTATACCTATACGCTGCCTGTTGGTACCTGGACGCACTTCGCGATCACTCAATCGGGTAATACCTGCCGCATGTATATCAACGGAGCTTTGAGTGCAACCAATACAAACATTAACATTAAGCCTTCGGCATTGGGAAATACCACCCAAAACTATCTTGGAAAATCGCAATTTGCCAGCGATCCTTTACTTAAAGGTTCTATAGATGAGTTTAAGATTTATAATCGTGCTTTAGATGCTACGGAAATCGCTGGTTTAGCTACAACCGTATTACCTGTTACTGTGGTAAACTATACCGCAAGACAACAAAGCTCTGGAGCTGTAGTGTTAAACTGGCAAACATCTTCAGAAAATAATAACGATCATTTCTTTGTAGAAAGAAGTTCTGACGGAAAGTCGTTTATCAAAATTGGCAATCTGGTTAAATCCATAGGAAATAATTCTTCTTACAGCTTTAGTGATCAATCTCCTGAAGCAGGGGAGGCTTACTACCGCTTAACGCAGGTTGACAGGGACGGAACTTCCACCATTCTCGGAACACGACTTGTAAAAATTAACTTCAACAAAGATGATTTCGAGATCTATCCGAACCCGGTTAATACCAATGTTTTCAGTATAAGAGTTCATGCAGCTCAACAGAACGAGCTAGCAGCTGTAAAGGTATCTGATCTTGCAGGCAAGGTTATCTTTGCTGGAACTGCGAAGAAAGGTGCAGATGGCTTGTTTAAAGTCGAGCTTAGTCATAAACCAGCTGTAGGCGTTTATATTATCACTTCAGGCCAATTTACAACTAAGTTGATCGTTGAATAAAAAGCGAGCTATTTCGTTTATAGGCTGATATTTTTATCCCTCTTGCTACTACTGCAAGGGGGATTTTTTTTCTGCAAGAAGCATAATAGGCATTGGTTCTTTTGTCAAGAAAGTCGGTTGAAAGAAGCTCATTGAGAGCAATGGAAACAAACAAAACCCCAATAAAGAACGGAGTCAAGCTGGCAAGGCGACGATGATCAAAGCTCCTAAATTGGAATCATTCGCTTTGGCATGTTTTTATTGCTCCTCAAATTTACACTTCATCCGTTTAAAGCTCTTCGCTTCAAGGATACTTAGCAACGAAAAACGGCTTAATGGCTATTCTTTTCCAGCAGAACAAAATTCATTAAACTGCAACGAACAATAAGAAAGCCAGGTGGTTGTTTTTATATGAATTCGAACGGAACATTTACTATCTGGGTTGATCTTGAAGATCGGAAAAGAAACAATTTTTTAGTCCAGCCTGCCGATTTCAATGGAGAGAAAGTTTTTAAAATACTAACTGAAGTTGAAACAGTGGGCGTTCTGCATAAAACTTTTGAGGATACCTGGGAGTGTCTTCAGGGACCATTCACTTTACAGGATTCGGAGCGATTGGGCGACGAGATTAACGAGTACTACAATAGGAGATAAGATGTAAACGAACTTATGTATATAACCTGGGAATCGGTGACACTGGAGCTTTCTAACCTAAGTTGAGGAGGTGTCGAAGGATTTTGTAAAGGCAGGTGGAAGAAACAAAGAGGCCGTCTCCCAAGCCACTACCTAATCCATTTCTTAAAGTTTATAGTTGAGCAAAAAGGATTGCAACGAACTTTTTAAAACAGACCAGATTGATGACCTGAAAGGCGGCCTCCAATAATTTTTATAGTTATTAAACTACTTTTACTTGCACTGCATTTAAACCTTTACGGCCTTGCTCCACGCTGAAGCTAACGGAGTCGTTTTGACGGATGTTGTCTAATAATCCGGATGAATGAACGAAAATATCCTCACCTCCATTTGCTGGTGTGATAAATCCAAATCCTTTCGTCTCGTTAAAAAATTTTACTGTACCTTGTTGCATTATATTTATTATTTAATATTTATAAAGGTAACATAAAAAAGGCAGACTTTTTTTTAAATCTGCATTATGATCCATATTATCTTTAATAGGATAGCCAAATGACATACCTATTTTGTAGTGATAGAATCAAAATATGGGCAGAATACGTTGTTTCTATCCCTGAAAAGACGAAGATATTGATCTCCACTTGTTGAAAATATTCCGGAACATCATATGAGTTTAGAAACGGAGTTTTATGAAATATGAGAACGGACGCTTAGGTTTTTTGGGGTGACGTTGTGGGTTTTAGTAGTCAATTTGAGTGGGGGATTTTTTTTCAAAACACCGAAAGCGGAAATGACATTTTATCGGAGCTACTTCTTTTTGATTAAGCACACCCGTTGTTGCGAAGAGCTGAGCGGTGGGCTGAAAAGAAATGCGGGCCCGTTGAGCCTTGTGGGATGAAGCATATTTCTTTTCTTGATTTTTTGTTACTTTTTTATCAAGAAAA
>Ga0307408_100001672_pt1 | contig 16328 bp, 14 predicted proteins | sample 322Cmetagenome_FD_202116 | JGI IMG/M metagenome (GOLD analysis project Ga0307408, IMG submission 202116) | Maize rhizosphere microbial communities from greenhouse at UC Davis, California, United States - 322HYB-C-3 | ecosystem: Host-associated > Plants > Roots > Rhizosphere > Soil | place...
CGTCTTCCAGCGCGAACCAGAAGGTGGTGACGCTGATTGGCGTGGTGTCGAAGTAGGTGGCGTCCTGGTGCCAGCGCACTTCGCCGCCGATGCCGGGCTGCTTGAAGATGTACATCGATTGCCAGACCTGCGGTTCGGCCAGGCCGATATCGCGGGCGATCTGCTCCAGGCGCGCATCGGCGGTGAAGGCGCGGAAGGCCGGGTCCAGGTCGTGCATGGCATGGCCGATCTTGTTGATCGACAGCTCCTTGGCCTGTTTCAGCTGGCCGTCCGGGCCGAAGGCTTCTTCTTCAAAGAAGCAGCGAACGGTGTTGTCCGAGCCCAGGAAGTAGTCGTCGGCCTTCTTCTCCTGTTCCTTGGTGGTGAAAATGCCTTGTGCGACCGCCGGGTCGAAGTCGTTCACGACTTGTGCGGCGCGGGCGCGCAAGGCAGCGATTTCCTGCGCGGTCTTGAAGCCGGGGATGACGATGAAGCCATCCTTGGCGTATTGGGCTTTCTGGGTGTCGGTCAGCATGTGGTGCTCCTTTTCTTAACTTGGGTCATTGTAGGGAAGCCATTGGATGCGAACAATGCGCAAACGGTTGACACATTGTCTCCAAAATAGAGACAATCGACGCCATGGACCAGCTCAAGGCAATGGAAATCTTCGTGGAGGTGGCGCGCCAACGCAGCTTCAGCGGCGCCGCGCGCCGGCTGGGCATGACGCGCGCCATGGTGAGCAAGCATGTGATCGCGCTGGAAGAACGGCTCAATGCGCGCCTGCTGCACCGCTCCACGCGCGATGTGAGCCTGACCGACGCGGGGCAGGCTTACCTGGAACCTTGTGCGCTGGCGGTGCTGCAGGCGCAGGAAGCGGCGCGGGTGGTGACGCATGCCGGCATCGAACTGGCGGGGCCGCTGCGGATACAGGCGCCTTCCAGCTTTGGCAGCGAGTGGCTGGCCGATGCGGTGGCGCGATTCAGCCTGCCGCATCCGCAGTTGTCGCCGCTGCTGCATGTGGACGATGCTTTGCTCGATCCGATCGAGCATGGCTTCGACCTGACGATTCGCGTGGGCGGGATTCCGGACAGCCGTGCGCTGGCGATACGGCCATTGGCGCCTTGCCGTGGCGTGCTGTGTGCGTCGCCAGCCTACCTGGCGCGGGCAGGGCGGCCGGAGCTGCCTGAGGATTTGCATCGCCACCAATGCCTGCACTTCAGCCACCTGACCGGCGGCATCGCATGGCACTTTGCGCGCGGCGAGGAACAGTCCACAGTACGTGTGACGCCGGCCTTCACCGCCAACAACGGGATGGTGCTGCAGCATGCCGCCTTGCGCGGGCTGGGCATCGTTTATACGACGACCTTCCTGGCCTGGCGCGACATCATCGAAGGGCGGCTGGTGCCGGTGCTGGCCGACTGGGATCTGCCATTGAACCATTTGAGCGCCCTGTACCCGGCCACGCGCCAGCTATCGCCCAAGGTGAGGGCGCTGATCGATTTCCTGGTGGCGGAATACCAGCCGGTGCCACCGTGGGATAAGGCGTTGGCAGATGCGGGGTTGCTTATTTTGTAACTTCAGTGCGACAATCGGATGATGAAAGATTCACGACATAAGCGCGCAATGGAAGTGTTGGAGGCTGCAGGCTTCCCCAGCCGGGATGTGCTGCCGTTGTTCCACCGGATGATGTGGCGTATTGGTATCCGGGTTCCGCCACCCCTGTTTGCCCCTTTTCACACCAATGTGCTGGTGTTCTGGCTGGCTTACGGCGCTGTCGCGACCCTGGGCATGGCGTTTGGATCAGCGCAAAGACTGGTCGTGAAAGATTCGGTCCTGCTGTCCGGCGCTGCGTTCGGCTTTGCGTCGGCCTTGCTGATGGCAGCATTCCTCCTGCGCACGAGACTGGTCAATAAGCTGCCGGCGTGGCGGGAACTGGGGACGCAGTGAGGGACGGCAAGGAGCGCCTGCTCAATGTGGACGCCCTACGCGGCTTTGCGCTCCTGGGGATCTTGGCCGTCAATATCTGGTTGTTTGCCGATCCCTATTTCGCATCCGGCGTGAACAACCCGCGTTATGCGGGTGTGCTGGACGTCGCCGTGCGCTTTGCAGTCGCGCTGCTGTTCGAAACCAAGTTCTACCTGCTGTTCTCCTTCCTGTTCGGCTACAGCTTTACCTTGCAGATGGCGGCGGCCGACCGCGCCGGCGCGGCCTTCCGTCCCCGCATGCTGCGCCGCTCGGCGGGGCTGGTGATGCTTGGCGTGCTGCACGGCTGCCTGCTGTTCTATGGCGACATCCTGCACCTGTATGGCTTGCTGTGCTTCCTGCTCCTGGCCCTGTACGGCAGGCAGCGGCGCACGGTAGAAATCGCAGCAGTGCTGCTGCTGTCGGCCGCCTTGTTACTGTCGGCACTGGGCGTCGTCGTCCTGCTCGGCGGAGAGGCTGCGCCGGACCTGAAGCCCGTGTTTGCCAAGCTGGCAGCCTTCCACGGCGATGCCCGCAGCACGCAGGCATATGTCACGGGAGAATTCCCATCGACAGTGGCGTTGCTGCTGTTTGGCCAGGGTCCAAGCGCATTTGCCATGTTCCTGCTCGGGATGGCAGCGGGACGCGAGCAATTGTTTGCCAAGGTAGATGCGCTGCGCGCCTGGCTTCCGCGCATACTGCGGCTTGGCGTGTTGGGCGGCGCAGGCGCCGTGTTTTACGCTTTGGTTTCGGAGATCGCGCCCGGCGGCGCAATGATCATCTTCGCCACCGCACTCAGCGTGGTGACCGCGCCGTTGCTGACCGCAGCCTACGTCGCAGGATTGCTGATGCTGTTTGACAGCCGCCATGGGGCGCGAGTGATTGCGGCCCTGGCCCCAATGGGCAAGCTCGCGTTGAGCAATTACCTGATGCAGTCGCTGGTCATGGCCTTGCTGTTTACCGGCTACGGCATGCGCCTGTGCGACAAGCTGCCTCCAATTGCCGTTCTTGCGCTGGTGCCGGCAATCTACCTCGCGCAAATGGCGTTGAGCGCATGGTGGCTCAAGCACCACACCTACGGCCCCGCCGAATGGCTTCTGCGCGCGATCACTAACTGGCAGTTGCTGCCTCAGGAGGCGGGAGCCCAGCCGCCGTCGCGGTAGACCTGGTCGTTGTCGAGGTAGACCGCATCGGTCTGGACGAAGACGTCGACGTGGAAACGGGCGTCCTTGCGTTTGAACTGGGGCTTCTGGTACTGGCCATGCTTGGCGCCCAGCGAGAGGTGGATGCCGCACATGCGCTCGTAGGTGCCGATGTCGTCCACCGTGCGTTCGCGCGAGAAGGCGCGGTTCATGCCGAAGCCGAGTTCGCGCACCCACACTTCGCCCTCATGCGCGCGGATGATGGCCAGCATGTTGTCGAACTCCGGCGTGCTGTTTTCAGCACCGACCACGCGGCCTTTTTCCACGATCATGGTGATCGGCGTGGCCGGGCGGTTGACGTGGAAGGTGGTATCGCCGAACACGAACACTTTGGCGCGGCCGTTGACCGACTCCAGGTCCTGCGCCTCGGTGAACACTTCGCCGATCGGGAACAGGCCGCCGACGTTCTTCATGGCGCTGTAGTCGCCGATATTCAGCTTGGCTTCTTCAAACGGCGATGCAAACACCAGCCGTTCGCCGCCGCTCTCCACCACGCCCGACTGCGCGCGTTCGATGCGCGCCTTCAAAGCATGTCCCACGCCGCGGTAGTAAGCCGGGTCGTAAGCCAGTGCGTCAATATAGACAAGACCTTGTTCGCCCGGCATGCGTGACAAATGCATATGCTCCATCACCTTGAGCCCGCGCTTGAACAGCTCCATGCGGATGCGATATTCGTTCAGGCGGAAGCTGGTAGTCTGCACCAGCACCACCAAATCGCCCGCCTGTAGTTGCTCGAAAGCCGCAAGCACGTCGTCCGGCTGCACCGTGTCGAAGTCGATGAATCGGCCTTCCGGCAGGGCTGTGCGGTAGGCTTCAGCCAGCACCTGGGACAGCGGGCTGCGGTGGTCGAACACCACTAAAGCCTGCTGTGGCGGGGCGTATTCGATGGCGTGGGTCAGCAGGTCGCGAACATTGCGGGCTGCCGAATCGCGGGCGGCAGGTGGAAAAGCTGTCATTATCAGGCTATAAAGAGGATGAGGCATGCGCATTATACGGCGTACCGCCGCTTGAACCGGGAAGGGGCGCGAGGTAGAATCGGACGAATATAGCCGGGGAGAAACATTGATGGGTGTACAGTTTGGCCAGGACTTGCCGCTGCAACGGCCCGATGAAACGGATAGCCGTGCGGCCATTTTCGTCCCGACTTCCAATATCAAGGAAGATATCCTGAGCGCGGTCCGCAAGGGCGCGGCGGTAGTCGGCTACGGCAATCACGATCACACATTAACCATCTATTACGAAAGCAACCGGTTCAACGAGCCAACCCTGGCCAAGTGGGAACAGAAGGCGCGCAAGGCTTACGACCGCCTGCGCGACAACCTGCCCACCACCTCGAAGATGGTCTGCAAGCTGGATAACTTCGAGCAGATCGGTTACATCAGTAACAAGGGCATCACCATCCGCCGCCGTGCCAGCCTGGATCGCTGGCTCGAGTTTTCGGATGCGCAGGATTCCGCGCCGGAAGGCGATACCGTCGCCTTCGCCCCGCCCCCTCCGCCCAAAAAGATCGTCGCCGATTAAGACACGGTGCTACCATCTGCCCACAGCCAAAGAATTGGAGGGCAGATGCAGGCAAGCCTTTTAGCTGCAGGTGGCGTATTCCTCTTGGTGTTGCTGGGTTCCAACATCGTCCGGCGCTCTTTCATGCGCCACGTCCGGGCGCGCGGAGCCGATATGTCGGCCGCGGACACGGCTGGCTGGCTGCTGTTTTTCGGGCTCGCTTTCCTGGCCGCCGCTGTGCTCGGCGTGCTGAACCTCTCCAAATTCCTCAACCTGGCTTTCTGCAGCACCTTGCTGGTGTTTGGCGTGGCCGCGCTGGTCGGCGCCTTCGTCATCGGTCGCCGTTAGCGTCCTCTTGCCATGCCACGGGAATACTGCGGATCTCGTTGCCATTCCAGGCGGTGACCAGTCCCTCCACGCGCTTGCCATCGACCTTCAGCGCTGCCACGTGGTAGCGGTAATCCGGCCCGAACTGGCGTTCGGCAGCGCGGCGCGCGCGGTCTGCCGCGTCGCCATGCAGCAGCACTGACAGCATGACGCAGACCGTCAGCGACAATGCGGCGCCGCTGGCGGCGGCCAGTCCCATATGGCGCGGCTTGTGGCCGGCGGCGCGGCGCGCGGCCAGCACGGCCGGGGCGCCGAGGGTGCGATACAGCCAATGCAGCAACAACAGCCAGGTCGCGCTGGTAACAAGGGATGGCAGGATGCGCGGTTGCAGCTTGAGCTGGGTCAGGGTCAGGTCGACCGGTTGCATCAGGGGCCAGGCCAGCATCATCACGCCCAGGGCGCACAGGGCGAAGGCGGCGATCCAGCGCACCAGCGAGGCCATATGCAGGCTGCCGGACAGCAAGCCGAAGCCGGCTGCTGCGCCGAGCAGGAAAAGGCCGGACCGGATGGCCAGCAGGTCGCAGGTGCCCAGCACCACCAGCACCATGCCCGCCCGCTTAAGGATGGGAATGTGCGCGTCCATTGGAGTATTCTAGCGTAACATTTTCACTATGCCGGAAGGAAAGGAGACACCATGAAAAGCATGATTGCAGTAGCGTTGGCGGCAATGGCGATGGCTTTGGCCAGCGGTTGCCAGAAACCGGAAGACAAGCGTATCGGTCCGGCAGAGCAGGCCGGCCGTGAAATCGACAAAGCGGCCAGCGTGGCCGGCGAAAAGCTGGACCAGGCTGCCAGCAAGGCGGGCGAAAAGCTGGACCAGGCCGGCCAGAAGCTGGACCAGGCGGCCCAGCAGGCGGGCGAAAAGCTGAACACCGCCACCGAGAAGCTCGGCGAGAAAGTCGAGCAGGCCGGCAAGGAAATGCAGGATTCGGCCCGCGAAGCGCGCAAGGAAAAGAACTAGTTCCCGGACTTGCTCTTTAGCGGTACCACATTGGAAGGCGGTGGCGGCTCGTCGGGCATGCCGCCCAACACCAGCGTCAGGTCGACGAAACCGGCGCGCCAGGCCTGCTCCAGGTTCTGCTCGATGGCTTCCATCGAGGTCTGTTCGAAGTTGGAGAAGCCGCGCACGCCGTAGGCGCGGTTGCGGCCGTGCGCCTTGGCCAGGTATAGCGCCATATCCACCAGGTTGACGGCGCGTTCCCAAGGCAACGGCAGGCCGCCGGGCGCCAGCGGGAACGGTGCAAAGCCAACCGATACGTTGACGTGGATCATGTGGTCCTGGAACGGCACCGGCTGCAACGACACGCAGCTCAGGATGCGGCGCGCAATCTCGTCAACGCCGTTGCGCGGGATGGCCGGCAGGAAGGCCAGGAACTCTTCGCCGCCCCAGCGCACGATCATGTCGGTCTCGCGCAGTGCAACGCGCAGGCTTTCCGCAATCATCTTCAGCACCGCGTCGCCGGCAGCGTGGCCGTAAGTGTCGTTGACGTGCTTGAAGTGGTCGACGTCCAGCAGGAACAGGGCACCCACAATGTCTTCGCCGTTGGCGCCGCGCCGCTCGACCTGGTTATGCGTGCGCATGTATTCCTGGAAGTGGCGCCGGTTGTACAGCGCGGTGAGCGGGTCGAGCGAGCTTTGCGCCTTCAGCTCAAGGTTCTTCACTTCCAGCTGCGCATTGGCCTGGCGCACCTTGCGGTACAGCAGGCCGACAATCACCGCCGCCAGCGCAAACACGACCGCCAGCAGCCACCAGATGCGCTGCTGCAGGCGGCGGGCATTCAGTTCCGCCCCCTTGGCCTGGTTTTCATGCGACAACTGCTCGATCTGGCGCTTCTTCTTTTCAGTGTCGTACTTTTCCTGCAGCTCCCACATGGTCTTCTTGCGCTGCGATTCGAACAGCTCGTTCGAAATCTGGCGCTCCCGGTGGTAGGCCTCGACCGCGCCCTGGTAGTCGCCTACGCGCTCGAGCGCTTCGCCGTACTCGGTCAGGAGGGCTTGCAGCTCCGGCTTGTCGCCGGTCTTTTCATAGTAGGCCATGCCCTGCGCAAAAGACTTCTTGCCTTCGGCGACCTTGTTGATGCCCATGTAAGCCTGGCCGGCATTGATGCGCGCCGTGGCTTCGTTGGCGTCGTCGTTCGCATCGCGCGACGCAGCCGAGGCTTCGTTGGCAAAGCGCAGTGCGGTCGGGAAGTCGTGCAGCTTCAGGTTGATATCGGACAGGTTCACCAGCGTGGTGGCGATCATGCGCTTGGCGCCGAGCTTGCGGGTCAGCTCCAGGTTGGCCAGCAGGGCGCGCATGCCGCGCTTGTACTGTTGCGTATCGACCGCCAGGCCGTATTCGGTGTTGTTGGCAATGGCCATGCGGCCCGGCGAATTCAGGGTCTCCGACACTTCGAACGTTTCGCCCAGGGTTTCCCACGCCTTGTCGTACTCGCGCACCTGGGTGTAGAACAGCGTGAGGGCATTGAGCGCGCTGGCCAGCGGTACCTTGTCGTTCTCGACCTTTTGCGCCAGTTCCACTGCCGACTGCAGGCGAACCAGTGCCACCGGATAGTTGCCCTGTTCAGCGTAGCTCTGGCCGGCCGTGATGGTGGATTGCACGCGCAGCACCATGTCATTGGTGCTGCTGGCCAGCTTTTCCGCTTCGAATGCCAGTTCGTGCGAGACTTGGCGCTCGTTCATCGCCGAGCGCACATAGGCCTTGGTCAGCAGGCCTTTGGCGATGATGATCTTGTTGTCCTGCGCGCGCCCGAAGTCGTACAGCTCTTCGGCCAGCGCGAGCGCGACGTCTTGCTTGCCAAGGCTGCGATGGGTCAGGCTGAGCTGGGCCAGGAATTCGGCGCGGGTAAGCGGCGGCGCCGAGCGCGCCACGGGTTCCATCTGCTGCAACTGGACCAGGGCTTTTTCGGGAACGAAGCGCACCACTTCCCGGATTTGCGAAATCTCGCTGTCGAGGGGCGACTGGGCAAACGCAAGGCAGGGCGCAAGCAGGCAGGCGCCGGCCAGCGTTCGGAGGCGCTTGGAAATCGTCAAAACCGGAAAGCCTGGCAACTTGGGTCCTTGGGATCGCATGGGCAGCGTGTGCGATTGATTATATGCCTGTTGCAAGCGGGAAATCTCGCTTGTGACTCACTATTTTCATGATAGACGGCAGAACTGTGGGGAAAATACAAGTGGAATTTCCACTTGTGTAACTAGTTGAGCAATATTTCCATCTGCCCCCTTGATTCAACCGTTCGTCGCACGGCTCGCGCGCCCGTGCCGCATGCCGGGTACAGTCCGCCTCATCAACATCCTTGAGGCGAAAACACCATGCTCGAATTGCGCAATGTCAGCAAAACCTTCCGCGACCTGAAAGCGGTGGACGACGTTTCCTTGAATCTCGGTAGCGGCGTAGTCGGGCTTGTCGGTCACAATGGCGCCGGCAAGACCACCTTGATGCAGCTGGTTGCCACGTTGTCACGGCCGACTGCCGGCAGCATCCTGTTCGACGGCAAGGACATTGTGCGCAATCCGGATGCGATGCGGCGCCGCCTTGGCTTCCTGCCGCAGGAGTTCGGTGTGTATCCGAACCTGACGGCCCTGGAGTGCATGCAGTATTTTGCGGCGCTGAAAGGCGTGCGCGATCCGGCCCGCATCCGCCACCTGCTGGAACTGGTGAATCTTTCGGAACACGCACGCCGGCCGGCGGCTTCATTCTCGGGCGGCATGCGGCGCCGCCTGGGGATCGCGCAGGCGCTGTTGAACGATCCCGATATCCTGATCGTGGACGAGCCGACGGCGGGGCTGGATCCGGAAGAGCGCTTGCGCTTTCGCCGGCTGTTGTCGGAGCTCGGTTTCGGCAAGCTGGTAATCGTGTCGACCCATATCGTGCCGGACGTGGAGAGCATCGCCGGCCAGCTGGCGATCATGCGCAAGGGCCGCCTGCTGGCGCTGGAGACGCCGGACGCCATCCTGCAGCGGGCGCGCGGCCAGGTGTGGCAAGCCAGCGTCGACGCGGCCGAGTACGATGCGCTGCGCAGCCGCTTCCACGTGCTGCAGGCGCAGCGCCAGGGCTCGCAGGTGCAACTGCGCGTGGCGCACCCGGGGCAGCCGGTGGCCGGCGCGCAAGCGGTCGAGCCCAGCCTGGAAGAGGCGCTGATGGCGCAACGTTACGCGTTGTCGGAACCTGAGGCGGAGGCTGCATGAACGCAATCCAGGTACTGGCTGTCAATGAAGTGCGCTTGCGGCTGCGCCGCCTGTCGACGCTGGCGGCGCTGCTGGCGGTGGTGGCCTTGTGCTGGATTGCGATCTCCGATCCAGCCGATGGCATCGCCATGATGGTCATCGACAAGAAGCGCGTGCTGTACACCAGCCAGGCGCTGGCATTCGGCAGCGCGCACGTCGCCGGCATGCTGCTTGGACTGGCGGGCTTCTACCTGCTGCGCGGGCGCGTGGCGGACGACCTGCAAAGCGGCATGGGGGCGGTGATCGGCGCCACTGGCGCCAGCAATGGCTTGCTGGTTCTCGGCCGCTGGCTGGGCGGCGTGGCATACCTGATGCTGTTTGTGCTGGCATACCTGGGTTCCACGCTGGCGCTGCACGCACTGCGTGGCGAGGGGCCGATCGAATTGCTGGTGTACTTGCAGACCTATGTGTTCATGCTGCTGCCGATTGTCAGTTATGCCGCTGGCTGCGCGGTCCTGTTCGACAATATCGGGCCGCTGGTGGGCAAGCGCGGCGACCTGCTGTTCTTCTTCCTGTGGTGCATGCAGTTCGGCGCCCTCATTGGCGTAGTCGAAAGTCCCGATTCGGTATGGCCGATGTTCTTCGATTTTTCCGGCCTGTCGGTGGCGGTGAATTCGCTGCGCGAGCACTTCGAAACAACCGATTTCAGTTTGGGCCGGAGCGCTTTCGATCCGGCTGGAGCGACCATGGTGATTCCTGCCGCACTTTGGACGCTTGAAGCATGGGGCATCCGTGCGGCCACGCTGGCGATGTCCTTCGTGCTGCTGGCGCCAGCCGCGCTGTTCTTCCACCGCTACTCGCCGGACCGGGTGCGCCCGCGCTCCACACGCGGCAACCGCTTGCTGGCCTTGGCCGACCGCATGCTGCGCCCTGTTGCATTCGTCGTGCGTCCATTGCCTGGACTGGCGATGCGCGTGCCGGGTTTTGCGGGCGAAGTGCTGGCAGAAGTGGCGCTGGTGTTGTCGATGTCGCCTTCCGCATCGCTGGCGCTGGCCGCTGGCGCGGTGACCGCGGCAGTGGCTGCGCCGGACGTGCTGCCGGGCGTGATGACCGCCGCCGTCGCAATATGGGGCGTGGTAGTGTGCGGCATTGCGCCGCGCGACTGGCAGAACGGGGCCGATGCCATGACAGCTGCCCTGCCGGGCGGCGCAGTGCGGCGCTACCTGCGCCAATGGACGGCCAGCCTGGTGCTCGCATTTCCTTTGATGATGGTGGCGCTGCGCTGGTCGGGCGATGAGCCGGTCCGCGCAGTGGCAGGCGTTGCCGGCTTGCTGGCCCTGGCTTCGGCTGCCAGCCTGCTGGGGGGCTTGACGCGCGGTTCCCGGCTGTTCCTGGCGCTATTCCTGTTCACCTGGTATATCGCCGTCAACGCACCGAAGGAAGCGGCGCTGGACATGGTCGGCTTTAACGGCGCCGCCAGCGTGGGCAGCGTGGCAGCATGGCTGCTGGCAGGCTGCCTGGCGTGGGCGGCAGGATTTGCGCACAGCCGCCGGCGCGCCTAGAATTCCTCCCAATCGTCGCCCGCGGCTGCAGAGCGCACTGCCGGCCGCCGCGCCGGGGCCGCACCGGGCGCCGCAACGGCAGTGCGCGGGACGGCGGCAGGCCGGACGGCGAATGCGGCCGGGGCGCCGCCGCCCTTCAGGCGGAAGATGCTGACGGCCTTTGCCAGTGCCTGCGCCTGCTCCTGCAAGCTTTCCGCCGCTGCCGCGGCTTGCTCGACCAGGGCGGCATTCTGCTGTGTCATGGCATCCATCTGGCCGATTGCCTGGTTCACTTCGCCGATGCCGCTGCCTTGCTGCTGGCTGGCGCTGGTAATTTCGCCCATGATACCGGCCACCTTGTGAACCGAAGCGACAATGCGCTGCATGGTATCGCCAGCCGCATCGACCAGGCGGCCGCCTTCTTCAACACGCGATACCGAGGCCCCGATCAGTTCCTTGATTTCCTTGGCGGCCGCCGCGCTGCGTTGCGCCAGGTTGCGCACTTCCGACGCCACCACCGCAAAGCCACGCCCTTGCTCGCCCGCCCGCGCTGCCTCGACTGCCGCATTCAGCGCCAGGATATTGGTCTGGAATGCGATGCCGTCTATCACGCCGATGATGTCGTTGATGCGCGCTGAACTGTCCTTGATGGCGCCCATGGTGGCGACGACCTGCGATACGACGTCCCCGCCTTGTTCCGCCACGTGCGCGGCATCGGCTGCCAGCTGGTTGGCTTGATGCGCATTGCTGGCGTTCTGTTGCACGGTATCGGTCAGGTTTTCCATAGCGCTGGCCGTTTCCTCCAGCGAGGAGGCCTGCGTTTCGGTGCGGGCCGACAGGTCGGCATTGCCGGTGGCGATTTCGCTGGTGGCCACCGTCATCTGGTCGGTACTGCTGCGGATATTGCCGATCATGTCAGCCAGGCCTTTGTTGATGTGCTCCATCGCCTGCAGCAACTGGCCAATTTCGTCGCTGCGGCTGGCGTCGATGTCGCGGGACAGATCGCCGCCTGCAATGCATTCCGCCGTATCGATCGCCTGCTGCAGCCCGGAGCGGATGTAGCGGTAGGCGAATAGCAGGCAGGCCACAGCTGCGATGACCGACATGGCCTGCAGGGCTTGCGCCAGCAGTTGGGCGCGTTCGAAGGCGGCGCTGGCCGCAGCCACTTCCGCGCTGGTGCGCTCGTCGAGCAAGGCGAGGAACTCATTCACCGGTTGCATGATCCTGGCCTTGTTCTGGTGGTAGGCCTTGTCGTGCATGATGCCGCGTGCCATGTCGGGATCGGGCGGGCCTTCGCGGGTGAAGCCGCCCTTGCCGTCATCGAACTTGCCCTTGACGGCGTTCATGGCGATCACTTCGGTATGAACGAGTTCGTTGGAGTTGGCCTCGGCTTCCTTCAGCTTGGCGAATTCCTGATCGGTAAAACCGGCCCGTTTCATCAGCTCCGACAGGGCGATGGTCTGGCCGGAAGAGGGCGGCACGGGCGCGCCGGCGGCAACGAAATCCCAGTAAATGCGCTCGTAGTTTTTCGGGCGCGGCTTCTGGCCGTTGCGGATGGCCAGGATCTCCATGTATTGCTGTTCGTACGCCGGGTCGCCCGATACCACATAAGTGCGAGCCAGGCGGGTCAGGTCATCGGAGCTTTGCCGAAGTTCGTCGGCCAGCAGGTAGGACTGGTAGCGCGAGTCGGCGGCTTGCCTGGCCTCCTTCTCCTTGCTGGAGACGCGGAGCAGGGCCAGCATCGTCAGCGTTGCCAGCACCACCGTGATGGCAAAAAACGCAATGAAGATGCGCTTGATCGACAGGTTTTTTTGCATGGCAGCGTCCCCCTCTGGAGGACAGCATACCTCTACTATCAATCGACTAGTAATTCTTTTCGTGCGGAAACGAAAAGTCAGGCGGCGAGCTGTTGCAAGAGATAAAGGCGTTGGTACAAGCCGTTATCAATCTGCATGAGTTCCTCGTGTGGCCCCTGTTCCACAATGCGTCCGTGGTTCAGCACGACGATACGGTCGGCCTCGCGGATGGTGGACAGGCGGTGCGCGATGGCGATGATGGTCACCTGGCCGCGCAGCTCGTTGAGTGCCACCTGCACGATCTGCTCCGTGTGCGAATCGATGCGCGAAGTGGCCTCGTCCAGCAGCAGGATGCGCGGCTTGCCGGCCAGGGCGCGCGCAATGGCGACCAGCTGCTTCTGGCCGGAAGACAGGCGCGAGCCGCCTTCACCCAGCACCGTGTCGTAGCCGTCTTCCATCGCCATGATGAAGTCGTGGCAGTGCGCGGCGCGCGCCGCCGCTTCGATCTCCCGCTGCGACAGGCCGCGGCCCATGTCGATGTTCTCGCGCGCGGAAGCGGCCAGCAGGAAGGGGTCTTGCGGCACCAGGCCGACATCGGCGCGGAACTGTTCGTTGTCGATTTCGTCCAGCAGCATGCCGTTCATGCGGATGCTGCCGTGCGGGGCAGGATAGTAGCGCAGCAGCAGCGACAGCAGGGTCGACTTGCCGCTGCCGGTGTGGCCGACGATGCCGAAGAAGGCGCCCTGCGGGATTTCCAGCGACAACTGGTGCAGTACGCGCTGGCCTTCGATGTATTCGAAGTCCAGGGCGCGGATATCGATGGCCGGTGCACCATCGTCGTTGGCCGCATGGCGGGTGTGGGCGCCGGGGCCGGTGCGGTGCTCCGGCGCGCTCTGCTCCCCGAGCAGGATCGCCACGCGCGACGTGGCCACCACCGATTGCTGCAACTGGCTGAACTGCATGGTGATCTGGATCAGCGGCTCGATCACGCGCGCGATGTAGTTGATGAAGGCATACAGCACGCCCACTTCCGCCGCGCTCATGTCGCGCTGGCCGAACATGAAGATCACGGATGCGAGCAGGAGGATGTTGAGCATGTCCAGCGCGGGGCGCAGCAGCCAGGCATTGGCGCGGATTTCGGCCAGGCGCTGGGAGTAGTGTTCCGCATTGGTGGCGGCGAAGCGCTCGCCGAAGCGCAGCTCCGCGTTATTCGCCTGCAGCACCGTCATGCCGCCGATGGACTCGGCGATCTGGGCGTTGATGTCGCTGCGCAGCTGGCGGGCCCGCGTCACGGCCGGGGCGCTCAGGCGCTGGTAAGCCCATACGATCACCAGCACAAAGGGCAGCAGCGCCACGACGATGGTCATCAGGCGCCAGTCCAGCCAGGCCATGGCGGCCACCGTGCCGAGCAGCACGATGGTGCTGTCCAGGATCACGAACAGCACCTGGATGTACAAGCCTTTCACGGCCTCGGTGTCATTCGTGACGCGCGACACCAGCTGGCCGGTGATGGCGCGGTCGAAGAAGGCCATCGGCAAGCGCAGCACGTGGCTGTACACGCGTTCGCGCAGGCGCTGCACCGAACGCATGGCCACGCCGGACAGGCGTACCAGCTGCCGGTAGCGCACCCAGGTGGCGATCCAGCCGGTCAGCAGCACGCCGCCCAGCAGCAACGCCATGCGGGCCCAGTCCAGGTGCTTGGGCAGCAGGTGTTCGTCGATCAGGCGCTTGCCCAGCAGAGGGCCGAGCACCTCCATGCCAGCCGCAAAGGCCAGCCATAGCACGGCCCAGCCGAGATGGTGCAGGTCGGGACCGGATGCTTCTTTCAGGAGGCCGGCGGCCTGGCGCGTCTGTTCGCGAGCGCTTTGTTTATCAGGCTGCGTCAAGGCTGGCCTCCAGTTGTTGGTAGCGCCACTGGCTGGCGTACCAGCCGTTCAGTGCAAGCAGTTCTTCGTGCGTGCCCGACTCGGTGATGCGGCCATGCTGCAGCACCACGATCTGGTCCGCATCCACCACGGCGCTCAGGCGGTGGCTGGCGATGATGGCGCAGCGCGTGGTGTGGGCGCGGCGCAGTTCTTCCAGGTGTTCGAGGATGGCGGTTTCGGTGCCGGTGTCGACTGCCGACAGGGCGTCGTCCAGCAGCAGCAAGTCGTTATCCGACAGCAGGGCGCGCGCAATCGCCACGCGCTGGCGCTGGCCGCCGGACAGGGTGATGCCTTTCTCGCCGACTTCCGTTTCATACTTGTGCGGGAACAGCAGGATGTCGTCGTGGATGGCCGCCAGGTCGGCTGCGCGTTCCACCTCCGCGCGGGTGGCGCCGGGCTTGGCCAGTGCGATATTGTCGGCAATCGACGCCGAGAACAGGAAGGACTCCTGCGGCACCCAACTGATCGCCGCACGCAGCGCCTGCAGGGTGTACTGGTCCAATTCGTGGCCGCTCCATTTGGCGCTGCCCTGGGTTGGCGTGACCTGGCGCAGCAGCACGCGCAGCAGCGTCGATTTGCCGGAGCCGGTCGGCCCGACCAGGCCAAGGGTCTGGCCTGGCTTGAGCGTAAGCGTGACATCGGACAGTGCCGGCTCATGCTGGCCGGGATAAGCGAATCCCACGCCGCGCAGCTCCAGGGAGCCGGGAGATACATGCGGCAAGGTGCCGTGATCTTCGATGGTCAACGGCGCATCCAGCATCGGCTGCAGCCGCGCATAAGCGGCGCGGCCGCGTTCGATCAGCGACAGCACCCAGCCGGCCGCAAACATCGGCCAGATCAATTGGCCAAGGTACATGCTGAAGGAAGTCAGCTCGCCAATCGTCAACTCCCCGCGCCAGACGAGGAAGCCGCCCAGGCCCAGCGACAAGCCGGTAGCCGCGGTCAGGGCCAGGCCAACCGCCGGCTCATAAGCAGCCTCCCAGCGCTGCGCCGTCAGGCTGGCATCGGCAGCAGCGCCGGCCAGCTCTTCGAAACGCGTGCTGCTGCGCTGCTCCAGGCCCAGTGCGCGCAGGGTACGCACGCCGGACAGCGTTTCCTGCACATGATCGTTCAAGGCGCTGAAACGCTTCAGCGAATCGGCAGAAGCGGTATGGATATGCGAAGAGATGCGCCAGAACGCCCACGCCATCAACGGAAAGGGAATCAGCGCAAACAAGGCCAGGCGCCAGTCGACGCCGACCAGCATCATGCCCAGCACCAGCAGCAGGGTGAGCGAACCATCGAAGCCGGCCAGCATCGCCTCGCCGGCCGCCATCTCGATGGCATCGATATCGTTGGTGGCCAAGGCCATCAAATCGCCGGTGCGCTGCTTCTGGAAGAACTGCGGACCTTGCAACGACAGGCGCCGATAGAAGCGCGTGCGCAATTCAACGCCCAATTGATAAGCGGCCGAAAACAGCTTCATGCGCCACGCGACGCGCAAGCCATAGTTCGCCACGCCCAGGAGAAGAAGCAAGCCGATAGCCTGCCACAAGGCCTCGCGGCCCAGCTTGCCCGCCGCCAGGCCATCGACCATGAAGCCGATCTGGCGCGGAATACAGATACCGATGATGGCAACGCCGGTCAGCATGGCGCCGGCGGCTGCGTAGGGACGCCAATGGCTGCGGACGAAGCCACCGATCAGGCGCGATAAACTCATATGCTTAGAAGAAAAATGCTGCCAAGAGCCTGCAAGGATACCTCAGGGCAGAATTTTTCGCCGAGCGCGCCGCTACGATGAAAGTCGGGGTCAGCTCTGGCAATCGGACACGGGCCCAGCTGTAGGCGTCGCCTACAGCTGGGCCCGTGTCCGATTGCCCGAGCTGACCC
>Ga0307408_100001673_pt1 | contig 16326 bp, 12 predicted proteins | sample 322Cmetagenome_FD_202116 | JGI IMG/M metagenome (GOLD analysis project Ga0307408, IMG submission 202116) | Maize rhizosphere microbial communities from greenhouse at UC Davis, California, United States - 322HYB-C-3 | ecosystem: Host-associated > Plants > Roots > Rhizosphere > Soil | place...
CATGGCGCGCAACGGTTACTAGAACGTTTCCAGCGGCGGCACCTGGCGCGGCTTGCGGTCCGGGCCGGTGGCCACGTAGGTCAGCGTGGCTTCCGTGACTTTGACGATCGATGCCTGCAGGCGGTTACGCTCCGCATACACTTCGACGTTCACCGTGATCGACGTATTGCCGACCTTGACGATGTCGGCATAAAACGACAGCAAGTCGCCAATGAAGACCGGGTTCTTGAACACGAACGAATTCACGGCGACCGTGGCGACGCGGCCATTGGCGCGGCGGGTGGCCGGCAGCGAACCGGCAATGTCGACTTGCGCCATGATCCAGCCGCCAAACACGTCGCCGTAGACGTTGGCGTCGGCCGGCGCGGGCATCACGCGCAGTTCCGGCATTTTTCCTGGTGGCAGGCCGCGGCGTTCCGCGGAGAGTTCGGGCGTTTCTGGCGTGGTCATGGGGTTTTCTCACAAGGGCTACAATTGAGGGGAAATTGTAAACTACAGGAACCAGCCCTGCCATGCGCCGCCAGTCTTCCGAACCGTTGCCCCCCGATCCGTCCGGCAAACCGCCCCGCGGCGACCTTGCCACCCTCAAGACCCTGCTGCCCTATCTGTTGGTCTACAAATGGCGCGTGCTGGCCGCCCTGATGGCGCTGGTGGGCGCCAAGCTGGCCAACGTGGGCGTGCCGGTGGTGCTGAAAAAACTGGTCGATGACATGACCGTCACGCCCGAGCACCCGCACGCGCTGCTGGTGCTGCCGGTGGCCGCGCTGGTGGCCTATGGCCTGCTGCGGCTGTCGACCACCATGTTTACCGAGTTGCGCGAATTCCTGTTTGCCCGGGTCACGCAACGCGCCGTGCGCACCATTGCCCTGCAAGTGTTCCGGCACTTGCACTCGCTGTCGCTGCGCTTCCATTTGAACCGGCAGACCGGCGGCATGACGCGCGATATCGAGCGGGGCACGCGCGGCGTCGGGTCACTGATTTCCTACACGCTGTTCAACATCCTGCCGACCCTGGTGGAAATCTCGCTGGTGCTGGGCTACCTCGTCACGCACTACGACATCTGGTTCACCGTCATCACCCTGACCGCGCTGGTCAGCTATATCGCGTTCACGGTCATCGTCACGGACTGGCGCACGCACTTCCGCCGCACCATGAACGACCTCGATTCGAAAGCCAATACCCGCGCGATCGATTCGCTGATCAATTATGAAACCGTCAAATACTTCGGCAACGAGGATTACGAAGCCAAGCGCTATGACGAAGGCTTGCAGCGCTACGAAGCGGCCGCCGTCAAATCACAAACTTCGCTGTCGTTCCTGAACACGGGGCAGTCGCTGATCATCGCCACCGCCGTGACCTTGATCCTGTGGCGCGCCACGCAAGGCGTGATCGACGGCACCATGACCCTGGGCGACCTGGTGCTGGTCAATGCCTTCATGATCCAGCTGTATATCCCGCTGAATTTCCTCGGCGTGATCTACCGCGAAATCAAGCAAAGCCTGGCCGACATGGAGCGCCTGTTCGGTTTATTGGACCAGAACCGCGAAGTGGACGATGCGCCCGATGCCAGGCCGCTGGTCACGCACGGCGCGCAAGTGCATTTCTCGCACGTCGATTTCAGCTACGAGCCGAAGCGGCAAATCCTGTTCGATGTCGACTTCACGATTGCCGCCGGCACCACCACGGCCATCGTCGGCCACAGCGGTTCCGGCAAGTCGACGCTGTCACGGCTGCTGTACCGGTTTTACGAGGTCGGCTTTGGCGCCATCACCATCGACGGCCAGGATATCCGCAGCGTCACGCAGCATTCGCTGCGCCATGCGATCGGCATCGTGCCGCAAGATACCGTGCTGTTCAACGACACCATTGAATACAACATCGGCTACGGCAAGCCGGGCGCCAGCAAGGACGACATCGTGGCCGCCGCGCGCGCCGCGTCGATCCACGACTTTATCGTCACCCTGCCGGACGGCTATGCCACTGTGGTGGGCGAGCGCGGCTTAAAACTGTCGGGCGGCGAAAAGCAGCGGGTGGCGATTGCGCGCACGCTGCTGAAAAATCCCGCGATTCTGATCTTCGACGAAGCCACGTCGGCGCTGGACTCCAAGGCGGAACAGGCGATCCAGGCGCAATTGAAGGATATCGCGAAAAACCGCACCACCATGGTCATCGCGCACCGCCTGTCCACCGTGGTGGAAGCGCAGCAAATCATCGTACTCGACCACGGCCGCATCGTGGAACGCGGCACGCACCACGCGCTGCTGGCGGCCGATGGGCTTTATGCGCAAATGTGGGCGCGCCAGCAGGCGCACAAGGAAGACGACAAGGAAGACGAAGCCGAAGCGTTATAACCCGCACGATCGCACTTTTGGGGCCAGGCCCCAAAATGTCGATTTTTTACAAATAAAACAACGGCGCCGTGCATCACACACGGCGCCGTTTTCATTGAATCAGGCAGACTTACGCGGCTTCTTTCGCCTTCGGCTTTTCATCGCGCAGTTCGCGGCGCAGGATCTTGCCGACATTGGTCTTCGGCAGTTCGTCGCGGAACTCGATGTATTTCGGCTTCTTGTACGCGGTCAGTTCATTCTTGCAGAATTCCTGCAGCGCCTCGGCCGTCAGGCTCGGGTCTTTGCGGACCACGAACAGTTTCACGGCTTCGCCGGAATTCTTGTCCGGCACGCCGATGCACGCCACTTCCAGCACACCGGGGTGCGCGGCCACCACGCCTTCCACCTCGTTCGGATACACATTGAAGCCGGACACCAGGATCATGTCTTTCTTGCGGTCGACGATGCGGGTATAGCCGCGTTCATCCATGATGCCGACGTCGCCGGTCTTGAAGAAGCCGTCGGCCGTCATCGACTTCGCGGTTTCTTCGGGACGGTTCCAGTAACCCGCCATCACTTGCGGGCCGCGGATCGCGATTTCACCGGTGGCGCCGATCGGCAGCACATTGCCGTCGTCGTCCAGGATCTGCACTTCGGTCGATGGAATCGGCAAGCCGATCGTGCCCGTAAACTCCTTGATGTCGACCCGGTTGGCGGTTGCCACCGGCGACGTTTCGGACAAGCCGTAGCCTTCGATGATCGGCGTGCCCGTCAGCTTCAGCCAGCGGTCCGCCACCGCCTTTTGCACCGCCATGCCGCCGCCGTTGCAAATCTTGTAGGACGAGAAGTCCAGTTTGGCGAAGTCGGCATTGTTCAACAGCGCGTTGTACAGCGTGTTCACGGCCGGGAACACCGTCACCTTGTACTTGGCCAGCTCCTTGACGAAGCCCGGAATGTCACGCGGATTCGGGATCAGCAGGTTCAGGCCGCCCATGCGCATGCTCATGAAGCAGGAAATCGTCAGCGAATAAATGTGGTACAGCGGCAACGCGCCGACGAACACCATTTGCTCGCTGCTCGGCTTGAATTGCAGCCACGCTTCGTTTTGCAGGACGTTCGACACCACGTTACGGTGCAGCAGCACGGCGCCTTTCGACACGCCGGTGGTGCCGCCCGTGTATTGCAGGAACGCGATGTCGTCATGCGTCTGCTTCACGGGTTTGAGCTTCAGGCACGCGCCTTCGGCCAGCATTTGCTTGAACGAGATGGCTTTCGGCAGCGAATACGCCGGCACCATCTTTTTCACTTTGCGCACCACCAGGTTGACGATCATGCCTTTCAGGCCACCGAGCAGGTCGCCCATGCTGCCGACGATCACGTGCTTGACCTTGGTCTGGCCCAGCACCTGCTGCACGGTGGTGGCGAAGTTTTCCAGCACGATGATGGCTTCCGCGCCGGAGTCGTTCAACTGGTGCGCCAGTTCGCGCGGCGTGTAGAGCGGATTGACATTCACCACCACGTAGCCGGCGCGCATGATGCCGGCCATGGCGACCGGGTATTGCAGCACGTTCGGCAGCATGATCGCCACGCGCGCGCCTTTTTGCAGGCCCTTGTCCTGCAGCCAGGCGCCGATGTGCTGCGACATCGTATCGACGTCGCGGTACGTCAGCGTCTTGTCCATGCAGGCATACGCGTCACGGTCGGCATAGTTACGGAAAGACTCTTCCAGCAATTGCGTTACTGAGCTGTACTGCGTGTTGTCGATCTCCGCCGGCACGCCTTCGGGATAGGATTTCAACCAGATCTTTTCCATCTATAGCCTCGTGTTGGATGTGTCAATAATTCTTCTTATGCCGCTTTCTTGCCCTCGTCACGCAAGGCGCGGCGCAGGATCTTGCCGACGTTCGTCTTCGGCAATTCATCGCGGAATTCGATGTACTTCGGTTTCTTGTAGCCGGTCAGGTTGTCCTTGCAGAACGCCATCAGGGTTTCCGCGGTCAGGTTCGGATCCTTGCGCACCACGAACACCTTGACCGCTTCGCCCGAATGTTCGTCCGGCACGCCGATGCACGCGCATTCCAGCACGCCCGGATGCGAGGCCACCACGCCTTCCACCTCGTTCGGGTACACATTGAAGCCAGAGACCAGCACCATGTCTTTCTTGCGATCGACGATTTTCACGTAACCGTTGGCATCCATCACGCCCACGTCGCCCGACTTGAAGTAGCCGTCCGGCGTCATGACTTTGGCGGTTTCTTCCGGACGGTTCCAGTAGCCCGCCATCACTTGCGGGCCGCGGATCGCGATCTCGCCCGGCTGGCCCAGCGGCACTTCCTTGCCATCGTCGTCCAGGATGGCGATCTCGGTGGAGCACACCGGCAAGCCGATGGTGCCCGTAAACTCCTTGCCGTCGCCACGGTTGCCGGTCGCCAGCGGTGACGTTTCAGACAAGCCGTAGGCTTCGAGGATCGGCACGCCGGTGGCCTTCAGCCACTTGTCGTTGACCGCCTGCTGCACGGCCATGCCACCGCCGTTGCAAATCTTCAGGCCGGAGAAGTCCACCTTGGAAAACTCGGGATGGTTGACCAGCGCGTTGTACAGGGTATTCACGGCCGGGAACATGTTGAACTTGTACTTGCCCAGTTCCTTGATAAAGCCGCCGATATCGCGCGGATTCGGCACCAGCACGTTCAGGGCGCCGGCATGGGTGCCCCACATGGCGCAGGCCGTCAGCGCGAAGATGTGATACAGCGGCAAGGCGCAGATGATGGTCAGCGGGTCCACTTGCGGCGCTTTTTCCAGCGCCGGCGCGGCCCACGCATCGATCTGCAGCAAGTTCGCCACGATATTGCGGTGTGTCAGGGTGGCGCCCTTGGACACGCCGGTGGTGCCGCCCGTGTATTGCAGGAACGCGACGTCGGACGATTTCAGCTCGACCGGCGTGAGCTTCATGCCGGCGCCCTGCCCCAGCACGGACTTGAAGCGCAGCGCGTTCGGCAGCGAAAAGGCCGGCACCAGTTTCTTTACGTTGCGCACCACGAAATTGACGATGGCGCCTTTCAGGCCGCCCAGCATTTCACCCATGTTGGCCACGACGATGTGTTTAACCTTGGTGCGCGGCAAGACCTGCTCCAGGGTGGTGGCGAAGTTTTCCAGGATGATGATGGCTTCCGCGCCGGAATCGTTGAGCTGGTGTTCGAGCTCGCGCGGGGTGTAGAGGGGATTGACGTTGACGACGGTATAGCCGGCGCGCAGGATGGCGGCGATCGACACCGGGTATTGCAGCACGTTCGGCATCATGACCGCCACGCGCGCGCCTTTTTTCATGCCCCGGCTTTGCAGCCACGCGCCCAGTTGGCGCGACAGCTTGTCCAGCTCGGCGTAGGTCAGGAACTTGTCCATGCACACGTACGCATTGCGGTTGGCGTATTTCTGGAACGATTCTTCCAGCAGGTGTACCAGCGACCGGTATTGGTCAGGATCGATCTCGGCGGGAACGCCGGGGGGATATGACTTCAGCCAAATTTTGTCCATCCTGTGCCTCGTCTCTCAGTGGTTTTTATATGTGACGCGCGGCGCACAGTGCCGGCGTTGAAAGCTGCTGCAAGCGAAAAATAGTACGCCCGTACACAAATACTATGATGATGCTATCGGGCTGCCGCCCGGTATGCAAGCAGTTTTGTATTTTTTGAACGCCTCCTCTACGGGAAAACCAACGCTTGCCGCAGTGCTGTTCTTGCTGCGATGCAGCAAGGCTTACTGCCCATCGACTGCGCATTTACTGCACAGGCAAAGCTATCGATTGCGTAGCCACCGAATTGCTGACGTCAGCGCCCGCTGGCGGTTGAGGCTGGGCCAGTTGTATCAGTTGGGCTTGACGCTCCGCCTGGCTCAGGTTTTTCATGCGCTGCACTGCAACATAGAAGCGCGGAAAGGTTTTTTCCTGCGCCAGCAGGGCACGGAACCCGGGCAGGAAATCATTATAGGTTGCAACAGAGGCAAGGTGCGCATTGTTTAAGTGTTCCGAAAAATACCTGTCGTACCCCGCATACCCGCCCCAGGCGCCATTGCGCAGCGCCTGGTATTGCGCCTTCAGCGACGCAAAGATGCGCGCCTTTTCTTCGCGCTTTTTCTTGTCGCTGACCTTGCGCGCGTAATTGTCGGCCAACAGCTGGCGGTGCTTGACCAGCAATTCCAGGAAGTCCTGGCGCCGCGCGTTGTAGCGCAGGTAGCCTTCGCGCATGGCTTCATTGCCGTACATTTCCAGCCACTTGTGCACGCCCGCTTCTTCCACGGCCGACGCAAACGCTTCATTGAAACGGGAATCGCCTTCGGCATACACCACCTGGTGCGCCAGTTCATGGAACACCATGCGCGCCAGTTCCACGTCCGAATAATTGATGAACGATGACAGCAGCGGGTCGCTGAACCAGCCCAGGGTGGAATAGGCCGGCACGCCGCCGATCTGGACATCGTTGCCTTCGGCGCGCAACTGGTCGGCGTAGCCTTCCGCGTCGTCCTTGCTGTAGTAACCACGGTAGCTGACGCAGCCGGCAATCGGGAAACACCACTGGATCGGGCGCAGCGACAGTTCCGGCGTGGCCACCACATTCCACAGCACATACGGGCGCTTCAGCGCCGCGTAATTCTTGTAGCTGGCATTGTCCGGCAAGTTCAGTTCCTTGACGGCGAAACGGCGGATCAGCAGCGCCTTTTCCAGGCGCGCCTTGAGTTTGGGATCGGTGGTGGGATCGCCCAGCCAGTCTTCTATCGGCCGGGCGTCGGACCAGAGCGCATACTGGCCCTGGGCCGCCTGGAAGTAATACTTAAACTGAGCACAACCCGCGAGCATCAGTGCGCACGCGCCCGCCGCCAGCCAGAATCTGGCGCGCCTTAATTGACGGGCAATTTCGCGCATTTTCCACCTTCAGGTGCATTTTTCCACCTGAACCAGTGTATCGTAAAAAGTCGGCGCACGGCCCATATCCGTGAGGCGCTGGCTGGTGACCTCATTGGCGTTCTTGCCATCTCCGGCCAGCTTTTTCCACCAGATCGACAGCCCCACCACTAGGCCGGCACGGGCTTTGTCCGTCACCCGGGCCTTGCACGTGAAGCCGCCCCGATCGTTGTATATCCGCACCATGTCACCGTGTTCAACACCTCGTGCGGCGGCGTCCAGCGGATGCATGTCCAGGTGCGGCTCGCCCTCGGTCGCGCGCAGGCTGGACACATTGACAAAGGTGGAGTTCAGGAAGTTGCGCGCCGGTGGTGAAATCATGGCAAGTGGATAGCGTTTTGCCAGTTCCGGATTGCTGGCCACCGACTCATACGGCGCGATATACGCCGGCAGCGGATCGAGGCCGTCGGCCTGCATCGCGGCGGAATAAAACTCGCATTTTCCCGATGGCGTCAGGAAGCCGCCGTTGGCAAACGGCGCGGCCGGCATGTTCAGCTTTTGCCAGCCATTGCGCTTCAGCGATTCCCAGTCGAAGTGGATGGCGCGCACGTCTTGCGTATTGAACGCCTGCGCCGCCAGTTCATCGTCGGACTCCTTGAAGCACGGGTCATCCATGCCCATGCGCGCGGCCAGCAGGCGGAAGATTTCCGTGTTGGCCTTGGCTTCGCCCATCGGTGCGATGGCCGCGTTATTGGCCATCATGTACAGGTGGCCATACGACGTGTGGGTATCGACGTGTTCCAGCTGCGTGGTGGCGGGCAGCACGATGTCGGCGTAATCGGCGGTATCGGTCTGGAAGTGTTCCAGCACCACGGTGAACAGGTCTTCGCGGGCGAAGCCCTGCGCCACCTTGCCGGACTCCGGCGCCACCGCGACGGGGTTCGAGTTGTAGACGATCACCGCTTCCACCCGGGGCCCGAATTCCGGCGACGACGGTTTTAACAAATCATCGCCGATGGTGGACATGTTGATGGTGCGGGGCGTGCGGCCGGCCAGCAAATCCGGGCGCTGCAGTTTCGGCTTGTTGGTCGGGAAGGAGCCGGACGACGACAACTGCACGCCGCCGGCCGGATGGCGCCACGCGCCCACCAGCGCCGGCAGGCACGCGATGTTGCGGACAGCCATGCCGCCGCCTTTGACGCGCTGCACACCGTAATTCATGCGGATGGCGACCGGTTCCCCGGCCTTGGCCATGCCGCCATACAGGCGCGCCAGCTGCACCACTTCATCTTCACTGATACCGCAGGTTTCCGCCGTGCGCGCCGGCGTCCACTCCGCGACCCTCTGTTTCAATGCTTCGTAACCGAGGGTGTAGTCGGCGATGTACGCATGATCGAGCAGATCTTCCGCGATCAGCACATGCATCAGGCCCAGCGCCAGCGCCGCATCGGTGCCGGGCAGCGGCGCGATGTGCTGGTGGCACTTCTCGGCCGTCAGCGAGCGGTAGGGGTCGATCGCGATCAGCTTGGCGCCATTGCGCTTGGCCGCTTGCGCGCGGGTCCAGAAATGCAGGTTCGAGGCGATCGGATTGCCGCCCCAGATGATGATCAGTTTGGCATCCTGGAATTGCTCCATGTCCGTGCCGATCGACGCGCCGATCGTGTAGCGGTAGCCGGTGGCGCCGGCCGACGCGCAAATGGTGCGGTCCAGCAGCGAGGCGCCCAGCTGGTGGAAGAAACGCTGCGCCATCGATTCGCCCTGCACCAGGCCCATGGTGCCGGCGTAGCTGTAGGGCAGGATGGCTTCCGGAGCGCGCTCGGCGATCGGCTTCAGCCTGGCGGCGATGGTGTCGAGCGCCTCGTCCCAGCTGATGGGTTCGAACTTGCCCTCGCCTTTTTTCCCGGTGCGGCGCAATGGCGTCAGCAGGCGGTCCGGGTGATACGTGCGTTCCGCATAACGGGCAACTTTCGTGCACAGCACACCGGCGGTGGTGGGGTGATCGGGATCGCCTTTCACTTCGGTTGCGACGCCGTTTTCGACGGTAACGATCAGCGCGCAGGTATCGGGACAATCGTGCGGGCAGGCCGCACGAACATGGGTGGTGGTCATGGAATTCCCTGGAAATACATCGATGAAACCACCATCGTAAACCATTTTCGGCGCGCTCTCAGACTGCCCATCCGCGCCCGGCAAGGCTACAATGCAAGGATAGCAACTGGCATGGTGGAGACCAGGAATGAAACTCGTAGAACCTATCATTGCATTTCAATCCGAACTGCAACAAATCCGGCGCGATATCCACGCGCATCCCGAACTTTGCTATGAAGAGCAGCGCACCTCCGACGTGGTGGCGGACAAGCTGGCGGAATGGGGCATCCCCGTCATCCGCGGCATGGGCACCACCGGCGTGGTGGGCATCATCAAGAGCGGCACGTCGGGCCGCGCGATCGGCCTGCGCGCCGACATGGATGCGCTGCCCATGCAGGAAATCAATACCTTCCCCCACGCCTCGCGCCACCCGGGCAAGATGCACGCGTGCGGCCACGATGGCCACACGGCCATGCTGCTGGGCGCCGCGCATTATTTATCCAGGCATCGCGATTTTGACGGCACCGTGTACCTGGTGTTCCAGCCGGCCGAGGAAGGCGGCGCCGGCGCGCGCGCGATGATCAGCGATGGCTTGTTTGACCGCTGCCCGATGGACGCGATTTACGGCATGCACAACTGGCCCGGCGAAGCCACCGGCACCCTGAGCGTGACGGAAGGCCCGATGATGGCGTCCAGTAATGAATTCCATGTGACGGTGCGGGGCAAAGGCGCCCATGCGGCGCAGCCGCACAACGGGATCGATCCCGTCATGGTGGCCGTGCAAATTGCGCAAGCGTGGCAAACCATCATCACCCGCAACAAAAGCCCGCTGGATACGGCGGTGTTGTCGATCACGCAAATCCACGCGGGCAGCGCCACCAATGTCATCCCCGACGATGCCAAGCTGGTGGGCACGGTACGGACCTTCACCACACCGGTGCTGGATTTGATTGAAAGCCGCATGCGCGCGCTGGCCGAAGGCATTGCGGCCGGCTTTGGCGCGGAAGTCGATTTCACGTTCCGCCGCAATTACCCGCCGCTGGTCAACCACGCGAAGGAAACCCGCTTCGCGGTGGAAGTCATGAAGGCGCTGGTCGGCGAAGACCGCGTCAACGACAAGGTCGAGCCGACCATGGGCGCGGAAGATTTCGCGTTCTTCCTGCAGGAAAAGCCGGGCTGCTATATCTTCATCGGCAATGGCGACGGCGACCACCGCGACGGCGGCCACGGGCTGGGGCCGTGCGTGCTACATAACGGCAGCTATGACTTCAATGACCAGTTGCTGCCGATCGGGGCGAGTTTCTGGGTCAAGCTGGTGGAAGCTTCGTTGCCCAAGGCGGGGTAAGGCGCAGGCCTGCATGGCGGCTTTGCCTGCGGCAAAAACGCCCTACGGAGTTCCGCCGCCACATAAAGAAACACCTCGGCCCTTGAAATCCCAGCTGCGCCAAACAGCCTAGTGGACGCAAACTGCGTAGGGCGGTTTTCGTGGGGGGCGCCGAGCCCAGCGGAAGCCGCCACTGCTGGCAAATCGTCAAGGCAACTGGTCCGGCCCCGATCCCACGCGATGCCCGGTATTGAGCTGCTCCAGCGCCAATAAAGCCGCCGAATGATCCGCCTGCGGGAACACGTTGATGATCGACTCATAACGCTGCGTCACCAGGTCCGTCACCGGCAATTCCACTCCCGCATCGGCGGCCGCGGCCAGGATATTGTGCTGGTCCTTCAGTTGCGTCTTGACCTGCCCGCCCGGCATGAAATTACGCTCCAGCATGCGCTGGCCATGCACTTCCAGCACGCGGCTTTCCGCAAAGCCGCCACGGATCGCATCGCGCACGGCGGCCGGATCGGCGCCCGCCGCCTGGGCCAGCAACAGCGCTTCGGCCACGATATTGATGGTGCCGCCCACGATCAGCTGGTTGCACAGTTTCGATACCTGCCCGGCACCGGCCGGTCCCACGCGCGTGGAGCGGCCCATGGCGGCAAACACCGGCTGCGCCTGCGCGTAATCGCCTTCGCTGCCACCGGCCATGATGGCCAGCGTGCCCGCCTGGGCGCCCCCGACGCCGCCCGACACGGGCGCGTCGATAAAGCGGCACCCGGCCGCGGTGAGGCTGCGGTGGAACGCCTGCGCTTCCGACTGGCGCGTGGAACTCATGTCGATCCATAGCGCATTGGCCCGCAGCGACGGCAGCGCCGCATCGATCACGAGGCCGACCACCGGCCCCGCCTCCAGCATGGAAATCACGATGTCGGCCGACGATACGGCATCGCCCAGGTCCGCGACGGGCATGGCGCCGAATTCAGCCAGCGGTTCGGCTTTGCTGGCCGTGCGGTTCCAGACCGTGACGGCGTACCCGGCGTTGAGCAGGCGGCGCACCATGGGAGCCCCCATCAAACCGATGCCGAGGAAAGTGATTTGCATAAGGATCTCCAAGCAAGATTAGAATCACACCAAGCATCTTAGCGCCACCGGATCGTTTTTGTGAATGTCGCTACAATGAGGGAATGCTATATAACTCGAGATATGGCATCGACTATGAAAGAGCCTATGCACACGTTCAAACTTATTGCGATTGCAAGCGCCATGCTGGCCATGCAATCCGCCCAGGCAGCACCCGATATCGACACGGCTTACACGGAATTTGGCAGCGGATCAAAAGTCCGCATGGTGCGCGCAGGCGTCACCTCCGACTGGAACACGCGCTGGTTCCAATCCAACGGCACTCATCTCACCGCTTACTGGGATGCCAGCTTTGGCGCATGGCACGGCACGCGGGCGCGCAATATACCGGGCGCGCACCAGGACCTGGTGGATGTCGGCCTGACACCGGTATTGCGTTTCCGGCGCGACGACGGCCTGGGATTTTATGCGGAAGCAGGCATCGGCGCGCACTTGCTGTCCAAAAAATACGACAACAATGACGACCGGCTGTCGACCACATTCCAGTTCGGCGACCATATCGGCGTCGGCTATGTGTTCAACAAGCACTGGGAAGTGGCGGTGAAGATGCAGCACTATTCCAACGGCGGCATCAAGAAGCCGAACAGCGGCGTGGATTACGGCGTGCTGAAACTGTCATACCGCTTCTAAGCATCAACCAATAAAAAAAACCTCCGCAAGCGCAAGCCTGCGGAGGTTTTTTATTACACGCAGCCGATTATTCCGCTACGTCGGTACCCACGTTGATGGCCGCGTAGGCACGCTGCACGGCTTTCGCTTCCACGCTGTTGACGCCATACAGTTCTTGTGCGGCGGCCAGCACCTTGGTGCGGGCATCAGCATAGTTGGTCGACGACGTGAACTTGGTGGTCAGCGCCTTGAACCAGATGCGGTATGCCTTGTCCAGGCCGATGCCGGTCATGTTTTTCGGCGCCTGGGTCAGGTACGGCGAGTAGTAGTCGCTGCCGGCAGTGGCGCTGGAACCCTTGGCCAGGAAGTAGAACATGCGGTTGTTCGGACCGCTGCTGTAGTGCACGTCGATGCGCTTCAGCGACGTGCTCCACGCATCTTTCGATGCGCCGTCTTTCGATGGCTTGTACATCCAGCGCAGCGGCTGGCCATCCTTGGCGATTTCCTGGCCCATCATCCAGTCATTCGCGCTTGGCGATGGCAGCGTCGTGCCGGTGCCGCCAGCGCGGGCATAGGCTTCCACGGCTTCACCGGCGATATCCGATGCCGATTCATTCAGGCCGCCCGATTCGCCGCGGTAGACCAGGTTGGACGTGGCGGCGGTAATGCCGTGGCCCATTTCGTGGCCGATCACGTCGATCGAACCGAGGTTGTTGAAGTAAGTGCCGCCATCGCCGATGTACATGCACTTGCAGCCGTCGCTGTAGTACGCGTTGTCGTACGCGGTGTTGACGTGGGCGGCGATGTAGGTGGCGGTATTGTTACCGTCCAGCGATTGCCAGCCCAGCACGTTCTTGTGCATGTCGTAGGTGTTCATCAAGCCCCACAGCGCGTTCACCGCGGCGGTCTGGCCGTTGGCGTTGGTGGTGCTGCCGCCAGGGATGTATTGCTTGCCGTCGCCCCAGGTGTTGGTGGCGTTGGTGTACACACTGCCGGCGCTGGTGGTGTGGTTGGCGTTGGTGATGGCCATGGCGCCGTAGGTGCCACCGGTGCCGCGCGAACCATCGATCATCTTGTAGTTGGTGCCGTCATAGGTGGTGTTGATGGGCACCTGGCCGTTGTACTGGCTGTGGCCGGTGCCAACCACGGTTTGCAGCATGTTCCACTGCTCGATGACGGAGCCATTGCCCGCGTCAACGATGGTGTTGTGGAATACCGGCTTGTTGCCATTGGCCTGGCGGGTCTGTACCAGGTAAGCCAGCTTGTAGCCGTCCACCACGTCTTGCAGGTCGGTCGCGTTCAGGTCAGCTTCGGCCTTGTTGGCGGCGCCCGCGACACGGACGGTTTTCATCACCGGGTAGATGATCAGTTCCGCGCTTGGCGGATCGATCTGTGCATTGTGGGAACCCACTTTACCCAACACGATTTTGATGGCGTCCTGGCCGCTCATGGACGGCTTGGTGTTGATGCGCTTGGCGCTCAGGTCTTTACGGCGCTCGGCAATCGACTCGCTGACGATGTTGCCGCCCGCATCGGAGACCACCACGGATTCGGATTCAAACACGCGCACGCCCTTGTAGGTGTGGTTCAGGCGGCTGATGGCCTGGCCACGCTCACCCGGATGCTGGGAAGCAATGGCGAAGCCATGGTCGGCATCCAGGCCATGCTTGCTGCGCTCACCGTTCAGCGTGCTGACCAGGCGAGCCTTGTCTTGCTGGGAAAACGATGCCGGGGTGCCCATCATGGGCGCGGCGAATGCGGAACCTGCGATCGACACAATTGCTGCTGCAATCAGGGTCTTGCGAATTGCCATGGTTTCTCCGTTATAGATTTGGGCAGCGACGGCTACCTCGTGATCGCCACCTTACCGAAGCAGCACAGGCCAGCGCAAAAAAATCGGGAATTGCGACGAAAAGTGTGCACTTGTCTCAATTTGTGATTTTTTGCCGAGTGGACCGCTATTTTTTTGCAGGTCGATACAGAAACAACGCCACACTTGCACAGTGTTGAATCATTTGTTCTGACTGGGCTATGCTGAATTAAGTAACCGGCGCAAGGCTGGTTGCAGCGTAGTCGGGAGAGCCCGGTCCACCAAAGCCGGCGCCGAAGGAGCAACCGCCCCGGAAACTCTCAGGCCCATGAACCGGCTATGCTGATCACACTCTGAAGAGCCGTCCGGCCGCATGGCCAGGGCGCACCGAAGGAGCAAGCGGCGCTACCGCCCGTGAATCTCTCAGGTCCGGAACAGAGGGGGCAACCGCTGTGCGTACGTCCTGTGCGCGCAGCCACCAATCCATCTTGTTACGAAAGCCCGCGCATTGAATGCGTATTGCGCCGCGTTTGCGGTGTGGGCTCGTACACCCTGAAAAGGAGAAGCACCCATGCAGCACCAACGTTCCACCCGGCGTGCACTGCTGGCGCCATTGGCCCTGTTCACGATACTGGGCCTGTCCGGCATGCCCGTCATGGCGCAAAACGCCACGGCGATTGCCGCCAAGGATGGCGCATCCGCACAAGCGGCGGCACAGCGCGACTTCGCGCAATTTGCCGCATACCAGCTGCGCACGCGGCCCGGCATCGCCGCGGTTGATTTCCCGCTTGATATCGGCGACATGCAGGATTTGAAGGATGCCGTGATCGGCTACGGCTTTCCTGTCCATACCGTGGAAGCCAAGGATATCGTCGCGGGCCGCGCGGATTTGCAGGCCATGGCCAAGCCTACGGGGCAGTGGCGCTTCATCATCTCGGTGCGCGGCAAGCCGGTCGGACTGGCGACAGTGGAGCAAGTCAACGGCCGCTATGAAACCACGTCATATGGCGCCGCCACCCTGGCAAAAGATGTGGATGCGCTGACGTCGCATCATGGCAATGCGGCGCGCAACAACCTGCGTTTCGTCCGCATTTACCAGGCCCGCGCCGACTTCCTTGAAGTCTCGGGCGAAGGCCGTACCCGTTACGCGCCGCTGCATTCGGCACGCGAATCGCTGCTGCTGCAGGCGCGCGCAATGAAAACGGGCCAGGGCGATACGTCGCTGATGGAAGCGTCCGAAGTGCTGCAGCCGCTGCGCGCAGCCGTCAAAGCCAACCTGGATGCGTTCCGCTGATCCTCATATCTGAATCTGGAGAGACAAATGAAATTGAAGCATCTCGCAATCGGCGCCGCCATGGCGCTGGCCATGCCGATGGCCATGGCGCAATGGCGCACCTTGTCCGTGCCGCTGACCACGCAGGAACACAGCCAGTGGTGCTGGTCCGCATCGAGCAAGGCAATTCTCAGTTATTACTGGGCCAATTACCCAAGCCAGTGCCAGATCGTGAACTGGGCGTATGGCTTGAACTACGCTTGCGGCAACACCACGTTTGACTGGTACAGTGCGGCCAACCAGCCGAACGCCATGTATGGTTCGTCCGGCAGCGTGCAAAACATCCTGGCCAATTGGAGCGTGCCAAACACCGCGATCAATAATTACCTGTCGTGGAACACCGTGGTTTCGGACATCAACGCCAACCGCCCATTCGTGATCCGCTACGGCTGGACCGGTGGCGGCGGCCACATCATGGTGGGACGCGGCTATGAAACGTATAACGGCGTCAATTATGTGTACATCATGAACCCGTGGCCGGGTGAAGGACAGACGTGGCGCACCTACGCGTCGGCCGTCAGCGCCTCCGACCACAGGTGGACCCACACGCAGCGCATGAACATCAGCCGCGCCAACTGACAGGCCCTGAAGTATTCGCAGTCACGGCGTAACTCCGCATGGCACGCGCCCAAAGCAAAAAGCCCGCACAGAGAACTGAGCGGGCTTTTTCATATAACTAGCCTGACGATAACCTACTTTCACACTGGTTGCAGCACTATCATCGGCGCAAAGTCGTTTCACGGTCCTGTTCGGGATGGGAAGGGGTGGGACCGACTTGCTATGGTCATCAGGCATAAC